>PDWJ01006595.1_pt1 | contig 15495 bp, 10 predicted proteins | sample 1430881 | NCBI WGS metagenome assembly PDWJ01 (sample SAMN01162460, study PRJNA174530) | Oral metagenome, whole genome shotgun sequencing project. | biome: Marine environment; feature: Marine mammal; material: Swab sample of the gingival sulcus; isolation source: swab sample of gingival sulcus... | reverse complement strand
CATGATGTTGGAAAGGCAATCAACATAGCGAATGTTGAAGGTCAAATACAAGGTGGTGCTATCATGGGCATGGGCATGGCGTTGGCAGAAGAAGTGGAGCTAGATAAAGGACGTATAAAGAATCCTAACTTTAACAGCTATATTATTTATACTTCAAAAGATGTTCCAGAAATTCATTCAATTATCGTTGAAGATCCAACGGACTGTGGTCCATTTGGTGCAAAAGGCGTTGGTGAACCAGCACTTATACCGACTGCGCCAGCAATTATTAATGCCATTTATGATGCTATTGGTATTCGCTTTACGCATTTACCAGTAACGGCACCAAAAGTCTTAGCTGCGTTAAAAGAGAAAAATGAAAAAGTGAGTTTGGGAGGATAATGATGAGTGAGCAAAATGAAGTTAAAAAAGAAGGTTTTTTAAAGAGAAAAAATATAGAAATTTCTGTCAAGCGTTATTTGATCGACACGTTAAGTTATATGGCGTTGGGCCTATTTAGCACGCTAATTATCGGTAGTATTCTCAATGTTATTGGTGGGAAGTTAGGTATTAAATTTTTAACTGAGACAGTTTGGCCAATCGCGCGTTCAATGACAGGTCCTGGTATTGCTGTTGCCGTTGCCTACGGTTTAGAAGCCCCACCGTTAGTATTATTCGCTTCAGTTATTACCGGTTCAGCAGGTGGTGCGCTTGGTGGACCAGTTGGCGCACTTTTAGCAGGTGTATTTGGTGCTGAGTTTGGTAAAATGGTATCAAAAGAAACAAAAGTCGATATATTAGTAACACCTGCTGTTACAATTTTGGTTGGTGTTTTAGTCGGAACATTTGCAGGTCCGGGTATCAACGCATTTATGCAAGGGTTTGGTAACTTAATAAACTATGCAACTGAATTGCAACCAATTCCGATGGGTATTTTAGTATCAGTCTTAATGGGTATTGCCTTGACACTGCCAATCAGTAGTGCGGCCATTGGCATTATGCTAGGTCTTGGTGGTTTGGCGGCAGGCGCATCAGCTGCTGGTTGTTCGGCTAATATGATCGTCTTTGCTGTTATTAGTTATGAAGTAAATGGCGTTGGTGGTTTGCTATCACAAGGTCTCGGCACCTCAATGCTGCAAGTTCCAAATATTGTTAAAAACTGGAGAATTTGGCTACCGGCTATTGTCGCTTCAGCGATTACTGGTCCAATTTCGAGTGCCGTATTGAAAATGGAAAACACATCAATTGGTTCTGGCATGGGTACTTCAGGATTGGTTGGACAATTTGGTGCAATTGATGCCATGGAAGCCGTCGGCAAAGGCGGTGGTGGCATGTACTTCTCAATTTTATTAGTCCACTTTGTATTGCCAATTATCATTGGTTTAGTCGTTTACAATTTTCTAAAGAAAATCGGTTGGATCAAGCCAGAAGATTTGAAACTTGATATTTAAAAACGCATGGTTAGTCGATAGGTTTTATTCAATTTAGTTTACATAGTTTTTCATTCCTTATTTTGTTGAAATGTGCAGCATAGAAAAGTTTAATGATAAGCAATTGTTGTTGTATTTTTCGTCGCTTAAACAATAGCCCAGATTATTTACAAATACAAATAATCTGGGCACTAAGAAAGGAATGGTGCTAAAATGAAAACGAATTCAAATAAGGCTTCACAATCGCAGTACGAATATGCTTTTGAAAAAGTACCAGATAGCAAAAAGAAAAGTGTCTTAAGCATATTTGTCGTCTTAGCTGGCTACGCGATAGCATTATCTAATTTTATTACGGGTGCAGCAATTGGCTACAAAATGACATTTAAAGGTGCTGTAACCGCTATTTTGGCGGCTGATGCATTTTTAATAGCCATTGTTATCGTGACGGGTTTAATGGCCTATGAGTCTGGATTTTCCACCGCATTTTTATCGCGGAAGGCCTTTGGCAAAAAAGGGTCGAGTATCTTTTCACTGTTATTGGCAATATCAGCAATTAATTGGGTGGGCATCAATGGTGATACATTTGCTAAAATGATCAAAAACACATTTCCTTGGTGGCCCATTCCAATCAGTATTACAGCAGTTTTATTGATTGCTATTTGGGCACAAAGTGCCTTAAAAGGTTATGGCGGATTAGAATTTATCAGTAAATTAGGTGTACCGGCAGCGATCGTCCTATCGGTTGCCTGTGTGACAATGGTTGGAGCAAAAACCAATTATTTTGCCGATGTGTTTAAATACGTGCCATCAGAACCAATGACGTTTACTTCTGCGTCTGCTTCTGTCGTCGGTAGTTGGATATTTGGCTGTATTATTACGCCAGATGTCTGCCGTTTTGCCAAAAGAAAACGCGATGTTGTAGTTGGCGGGTTTTTGGCTTTTATAATTGGTTTATTTGGCTTACAAATGTGTGGTGTTTTAATTGCCGTAGGTACGGCTAAACCTGATTTTATCAGTGCGACGGCAGCACTTGGCTTATCTTTATTGGTGTTTATCTGCTCGGTCTTTTGTCTTTGGACGACACAAGATAACAATATTTATGCAGCAAGTTTGGCATTGCAAAATGTATTTGAAGAAACATCATTAAAAGGCAAAATTAAGCATAGTAGCATTGCATTGACAATTGCAATACTGGCAGCAGCATTTGGTTTTATTGGTGCACTTAAATACCTACTACCAGTTATTAAAGCACTATCGGTTTTAATTGGGCCAATTCCTGGCTTATTAGTAGCAGAAAGGCTGTTTGTTCAAAATAGCAAAGAAACTAAAGATTTTAATATCGTCGCAATTATTTCGTGGTTCTGTGGCGGTATTGCCGGTTATTGGGCACTAAAGAACAACTTTTTTATTTCACCAGTGGTGGCATTTTTATTGACAATTGCCATCTATACGATTGGCAGTAAGTTGTTTGATCCAATTTTTAATGCAGACTTGAAAAACAAATAATTTAAACGCGTTAGTTAAACGCAAAAAATCGCCAATTGATAGAGAAATCTACTCATTGGCGATTTTTATATATGTTCTAGGTTAATACTATTTTACCCAACCTCTTGCTCTCATGGCGTCAGCGACGCGCTTAATCGCCATCATGAAAGCGGCTACGCGCATTGAAACATTGTATTGCTCTTTAAGTGCTAAGATATCGTTAAAGGCGTTAACCATCTTGGTTTCTTGCTTTTCTTGAACTTCATCAAATGACCAGTAGTAGTTTTGTAAGTTTTGTACCCATTCGAAGTATGAAACCATAACGCCGCCACCGTTCGCCAAAATATCTGGCACTAAGAATTTTCCAGATTCGTTGATAATTTTATCAGCTTCTGGTGTCGTTGGACCATTGGCGCCTTCAATGATTAATGGTGCAGCAATTTTTCTAACGTTTTCAGCTGTAATTGCGTTTTCCAGTGCACAAGGTGCAAATGCTTCAGTTTCGATTTCGAAAATTTTGTCATTTTTGAATTCTTCAGCAGCTTGATAACCAGTTAGCATATTCTTGTTTTCGGGTTGTGTAACGTAATCTATTAAGTCTTTAATGTTGAGGCCATCTTCTTTATAAAGGCAGCAAGATACGTCTGAAACAGCAACGACTTTAGCACCAAATTGCTCTGCGTAGTACGCAGTGAAACGACCAACGTTACCAAAGCCCTGAATTGATACTTTGGCACCCTTAATTTCTCTGTTCGTTGCTTTAAATGCTTCGCGAATCATCAGTGCAACACCATAACCAGTTGCTTCAAAGCGGGCTAATGAGCCACCAATTGACAAGGGCTTACCAGTGATAATTGCCGGTGTAAATTGTCCTTGTAACATTGAATATTCATCAGTCATCCAAGCCATAATTTCTGGCGTTGTGTTAACGTCTGGAGCAGGAATATCGACTTGTGCCCCAATAACAGGTGCAATTGCTTTTATATATTCTCTAGAAAGTCTTTCCAATTCACCCTTTGACAATTTTGTAGGGTCGACAATGATACCGCCCTTGCCGCCGCCATAGGGAATACCAGCGACACTACATTTAAACGTCATCCAAGCTGACAAGGCCTTTACTTCGTCCATTGTTACGTTTTGGTGGTAACGCACGCCGCCTTTACCAGGTCCAATTGAATCGTTGTGTAAAGATCTGTAGCCTTGGAAAATTCTTAATTCACCGTTGTCCATTCTAACTGGAATAGCAACATCCAAGCAGCTTTTTGGTTGCTTTAGGACCTCATAAACTTCATTGGTTTCGCCTAATGCTTCGCAAGCAACTTTAATTTGCTGTTGTACGGTTTCAAAGACGTTTAATGATTTTTCAGACATTATTGACCTCCCGTTTTTATAAAAAATAAGTTGTTTAACTTCACCCTCATTATAACATAATTACCAAAAAATAAAAGAATTTTTTTTTGAAATAGAAGCAATCTAGTGGTAAAATAGCAGTAGACCATTTGTCCTGATTTTTAAATGATCAGGGCGTTTTAGAAGCTGTTAGAGAGAGGCAAAAATTGTTTGATAATAAGGTATTACTGGACACATTATTACAATCCTTGAAAATAATATCGAAAGTCACTTATGGTTATGTGACAATTACTGATCGACAAGGCAATAGATTAGTCACGGTTGACTATAAGGGAGAAGAACTTTCAAGTTTAAAAGGCATAAAGTACGATTTGGCCGAAAAGGCAGGAAGTGAAAATTGTCCGCAATATGGATTATCACAGCTTCAAGCGGGGGCAGAAGCGTGGTGTATACCTCTTGGTGATTATATTTTGTGTGCCAGTAATTACGAACGCAAGAAATTCACTAAAAATCTATATACATCACTTAGTGATGCTTTACCGTTAATTGCTAAAGTAGTTGGTGGTGAAGCGGTTATGTTTGATAAATATGGCAGAAGAATTATGTCGGTACAGTCCGATGGTCGGTTAAATGAAAACTACATAGAAAAAATATCTGAAGATGCCAAAAGAGCAATGACAATACAGCGACCAGTTATCGGCAAGTCTAATTATTTATTTGGTGCCAGCGCTGTTCGCATACCAATTACAGAAGAATTTGGCATCGGTTTTAACAATGAAGATTCGGTTGCCAAAAGTCAAAAGTTGATAAATGAAATAAAAAAGATAAGAACTGCAAAATATGACTTTGATGATATTATTGGCTTTTCTCCTCAAGTCGTCAGATGTAAAGAGGTTGCCAAAAAAGTGGCACAATCTTCTTCTAGTGTTTTAATTATTGGTGAATCTGGTACGGGCAAAGAATTATACGCTCAGGCGATCCACAACAACAGTGAACGCGGCCGTATGCCCTTTGTGGCGGTTAACTGCGCAGCTATTCCAACCAATCTATTAGAGAGTAGCTTTTTTGGATATGAAAAAGGTGCTTTTACGGATGCTTCAAAAGAGGGGAAGAGTGGCTTCTTTGAACAAGCTAATGGTGGCACGCTGTTTTTAGATGAAATAAGCGAAATGATGTACGATCTACAAAGCAAACTATTGCGTGTTATTCAAGAACGAGAGGTTAAAAGAATTGGCAGTAATGTGCCGATTGCGCTTGATGTCAGAATTATTTCGGCAACGAATAAAAATTTGGAAGAGTTAGTCAAAAAAAACAAGTTTCGCTTAGATCTCTATTATCGCCTTAATGTATTAGACATTCATTTGCCGCCATTGCGAACGATTAAAGAAGATATTCCATTACTTTGTAATTATTATATTAAGAAGATGTCAAGTGATTTTGGTAAGTTTATTGAAGGTTTTAGCGATGAAGCGATGCTTAATCTCATTAGCTACGATTGGCCAGGGAATGTGCGAGAATTGGTCAACGTTATTGAAAAAGCTTTTAATATTATTACTGACACCAATTATATAGAATTAAAGCACTTGCCACTCAATATAAGAGAGATAATCCACAGCGATGATTACGGTGATCAAACGCTTAATGTCATCGTTAGAAATTATGAGAAAAAAGTTATTCGTGAAGTATTATCTTTATGCGGGCAGTCAAAAGTTGAAGCAGCTAAGAAACTGGGGATTAGCACGACAACACTGTGGCGTAAATTAGGAGCGCAAAATGATTAGCGCCGTCGTACTAGCAGCGGGCAAAAGTGAACGCATGGGTAAAAATAAACTGCTTTTGCCACTTGCAGGCAAACCACTTTTAAAATGGGTGCTCGATGTTGTCTGTCAGACAGCAATTGAAGATATCGTCGTTGTAACGGGTCGCGATAGTGATGTCGTCACTGATATCGCCAAAGCTTATCGTGTAAACTGTGTTTACAATGCAGCTTATAAGACAGGGCAGGCATCGTCGATTATTTGTGGTATAAAAGCACTTAATCGACAGAGTCGCTGCAGCTTTTTTTTTATGGCAGATCAACCGCTAATTGATGTCAATTTAGTTGAACATATGATTGCTATATTTCAACGCGGTCAAATTTTACAGCCAATTTATGACCATAAAATGGGCACCCCCGTGTTGTAAGACGATAACGGGCGATCGCGGTGGCAAACAAGTGATACAGTGCAATCGCAGACATGTACGTCAAATTAATTGGCATAATTATCGACATTTTTTAGATGTAGATAATCAAGACGATTTTAAGATGATTAAAAAATTAATTGAGCAGTAATTGCAATAGTTTAGACTGTTGACAATTGTACGTTAGCAAATGCTAATAAATTAAGGAGGAGAGTAAATGAACAAATCAGACAAAAAAGGCATTGAAAAGGTACAATTATTAAAAGAAATGCCACAACTAGAAGACCCCAAAGATAAGCCACATCATCTCAGCAGCATTAAAAAAGTGATTGGTGTCATCAGTGGTAAAGGCGGCGTTGGCAAGTCTTTAGTGACTGCGTTAAGCGCTGTACAAATACAACGCAAGGGCTACAAGACTGCTGTACTTGACGCCGATGTGACAGGGCCATCAATGCCCCAGTATTTTGGGTTGAAGAAAAAGGCGACAACCAGTGCACTTGGTGTTTTACCTGTTAAAACGGAAAGCGGCATTGATGTTATTTCAGTAAATTTATTGCTTGATGACATTAAACAACCCGTTGTCTGGCGCGGTCCTTTAGTGGGCAATATGGTAAAGCAATTTTGGTCTGAGGTCATTTGGGAAGACATCGATTACATGTTTATTGACATGCCGCCCGGAACAGGTGACGTTGCTTTGACGACGTTTCAAAGTCTACCACTAGATGGTATTATCGTTGTGACTAGTCCACAAGAATTGGTATCAATGATCGTTGCCAAAGCCGTCAATATGGCTAAAAAAATGTCAATTCCAATCATTGGCATCGTTGAAAATATGGCTTATTTTCAGTGTGATAATTGTGATAAAAAACACGCTATTTTTGGCGAATCTAATATCAATAAAGTATCAAGTGAATTTGGTTTACCTGTCATCGCTAAAATACCAATTGATCCTCAAATGTCAGCGTTGTGCGACGCTGGAAAAATAGAAAACTATCAAGCCGATTGGCTAGAACAGTTCGGTGTTATCTTAGAAGATTTGACAACAATGATGCAAAAATAATACCAAAATAATGCCAATTCGAGCTAATAATTACCTTTTGGATACACAATTCAAAAGGTTTTTTTATTAATTGGTTAATACTGTTTAAAAATAGTTGTAAACTTGACGATATTATTGATATGGCAATACAAAGTACAACGTTTAACTGTAGGACATTTCTGGCTATTTTTAGTTTAAAGTTTACGTTAGCGACGACGAGGTAGATAATGGGTGTTAAGCCAATAATTCTTTCAAGTATATTATTTATTTTCGGCGGATTTTATCATATGGCGGGCATTTATGTCTTAAGACTGAGCCAAAAAAAGATAATTCGCTTTTTTTTTATAACGTCTGTCATTGTCTGGATGTGGTCGTTAAGCGTATCTTTCGCAATTGTAGCTAAAAGTGCGTCAGCAAGTAGTTTTTGGTTTCGTTGGGCGACTGTCTTATGGGGCTTTTTCACCAGTTTTTTGTTTCACTTTTCTTACGTGCTAGCTAAACCTGAAAAGAAAAATGGCATCATGTTTTATTTGTTCGTTTATACACCGGCTTTATTTATTGCGGCTTTCTTTTTACTACTAAAACAAGTATCGGTTTATTCGATCACTGTATTTCCTACTGAATGGGGCTGGACATTTATTGTTCCCATTAGCTTTATTTTGGTTTACTATAGTGTGTTTACATTTGTATTTAACCTTTGGTCGTATTTCGAACTTGCACGTTGGTATAAAGGTGATGAAATTATTCATCAAATGGATATTGATAATCATCTAAAAAAAGTAGCAGTGATCTTTATTGTTGTTGCCATTGCGCTTGCTATTGTCAGCAATATTTTTAATTTTTCATTTATTCATGCCAGTTCATTGGTGCTTGCTATACCAATTCTACTGTTTGTTTTCATTGTTTTAAAATATCGGTTTTTAGATTCTGAAAAATCGATTTTACCAAACCAATTTGACGATAGTTATTCGTTTGCTAAAGTATTTGATTTGGTTGGCTATTCCTATATACTGTTGACGCATTTTATCTTTGGTATACATTTTTTGAGTGATGATTTCATGTTTGGCCACATTGCTTTACACTGTGGAATAATATATGCTGTTGGCATTTCGCATTTTTTTGTAACTAGAATTTTTAAAAGACCAAAACATCAATATTATTTTGTGGCTTTAGCAGCCTCCTTTATGATTTTATCAGATCTTTTTTTTCATAGTGATAATTTAGGCACTACAGTTTGGACCATGTACTTTTTTGCCGCTATGATCACGACTGTGTTTGATAGATTATTGTACAGTCGCATTGTTATTTCTACGATGATGATTAGTCAGTTAATCTATTATATATTTAACTACAACAAATCATTTTTTGATCTGCATCATTTTTTTATTCGCTTATTGGTCATATTTTTAACCGGCTTAGCGGTACAGTTGATCAACAAGTTATATTACAGTAAGCGGTATGAATCAAAATATCAATTTGATGTTCAAGAAACATTAGCGGAGTTATCGCAAAATTTTGTCAATATTAACAGCTTAAACAAAGATGAAAAAATACAGACGGTCTTAGTTAAATGCAATCAAAACTTTGATAGTCAACGCGCTTATATTTTAAAGTTTAATGAACAAAAAGATGAGGCCCGTATTTTGTATTTCCAAAGGGGAAATAAAATTCAATCAGACCGCGATAAAGAAAGTGTCATCGGTACACTCTATAAGTTCGGTAATGACCATTGGGGCGTCAAGGAAATATTATCGCGCATACCGGTTTTGGTCAATGATATTGAACGTCTTCCCAAATCAGCGATAGCCCTAAAATTAAATTTTCGAGAGCGCAAAACCAAAGGGTTTCACGCTTTTCCAATTACGATTGACGAAGACGTTAAGGGAATGCTCTTTTTTGAGTTTGATAAAGTTAAGAGTGATGATTTAGATCATCAATACAAACAGGTCATCGCCAACTTAATTGGCGATGCTATCAAAAAAGTTTCTTATGAAGAGCGCCTTTTTAGATCGGCCCATATCGACTTGGTAACTGGTCTATACAATCGGGTCTACTTCAGCAAACAGTTTGGTCAAATTATTGCCGATAGTAATCAAGCGTCACAGCATGCCGTTTTGTTTATTGATATTGACAACTTTAAAAATATTAATGATGCCTTTGGTCATTCGATAGGCGATGAAATTTTGCGGCGGGTAGCTGAAATTATTAAATCTTTTAGTAATCAGTGCCATATATTGTCACGCTTTGGTGGCGATGAATTTGTTGTCGCCTATACTAATATTAAGGATCGTACTGAAGTGACAACATTTATTGATCAAATTTTAAGCATGATTAATTCGCCAATTAAAATTAGTCGCTACGAATTTAGATTGAGTATCAGTATTGGCTTGGCGTTTTACCCAGAAGACGGCGTTGATATTCAAACACTGATAAAAAATGCCGATTTGGCGATGTACGCCTCTAAATCGCTTGGCAAAAACAGATATTATTTTTGCAACGATTATGTTAAAAATCAAACAGCAGAAAATATCAATTATACTAACAAACTGATTAACGCCTTATCAAAAGGTGAAATGAAGCAGGTTTATCAACCACAAATGGATATTGCGACTGGCCATTTAACTGGTATTGAAGTGTTATTGCGTTGGCATTCCCCTGAATTTGGCGATGTGCCACCAGCTAAGTTTATTCCGTTGTTAGAACATATGGGGCTAATTGGCGATGTTGGTGAATGGGTTATTGAAAATGCGATTGCGCAACACTTTGCCCTGATAGAACGCGGCTTACCAAAAATTAAAATGTCGGTCAATTTATCGGGTGTGCAATTACAAAATGCTTTGTTTATCGATAAATTGAGCAATATAATTAAAAAGAAGGCAGTTGAACCAAAGTTTCTTGAATTAGAAATACTGGAAAAACTCATTATTGATCAATCAGATTTTGTGATCAACAATTTTGAAAAACTGAGAGAGATTGGCTGTTTAATTGCGGTAGATGATTTTGGTGTCGAATTTTCTTCACTAAATCGCTTACAAGAACTGCCGATTGATAGATTAAAAATAGATCAACACTTTATTGAGGGCATTGGTGTTGATCAAAAGAAAGAATCTGTTATCACCATCATTATTGAATTGGCAGAAGCACTTGGTTTTACTTCAATTGCAGAAGGCGTTGAAACAGCAGAACAGTTTGAATTTTTAAGAGCCTGTGGTTGTCAAGAAATTCAAGGGTTTTATTATAGTAAACCACTGTTAAGCGATGAGCTAGAACAGTTTTTAATAGAAAAGGTATCAGAGCACTTATAGGTAAACAAATCAGAGGAAATTATGTCTGTAAAAGTGACACTTGTAACAATTTTATACTTAGTTGTCGCTAATATATATAATATGTTGGGCGTTTATGTCTTGGTGCTCAATCCGCGAAAATTAGCAAATCGACTATTTTTTATGCTAAACATGGCACTTTGTTTTTGGGCGCTTTGTTTTGGTATAAGAAATTTTAATGTTTCAGTAGAAATGAGCAATTATGTAACGTTGATTTCGGTTTTTGGCTGGGGAACAATATTTAGTTTCATTTATCACTTTGTAAGGACATTGCGCAAGGGTGAACAAAATTACAACATTTGGTTTTATCTATTGGTTTATGGTTCGGCTATCATTAATATATTATTATTTTTAGTCTTGCCAATCATAATGAACGAAAAACCCAACACCATCTATAATAGCTGGGGTTGGACAGCGGTTTCAACAAATCAACTAAAAGAAATATATTATAATATTTACTACACTGTATTCAGCATTTTAACTTTTGTAAACTTGTATTATTGGCATAAAGAAACTGAAGATAAGGCAGTGCGTTTTCGCGTAAAATTATTGACCACATCATTAATTGCTGTGGCTGTCTTTGTAATTCCAACTGAAATTGTGATTAGTCGCCTGTTCCAACAACAAGCCCTTCAGTTAATGGTTGTCTGGATGATTATTCCGACCCTTACGATGTTTTACATGATACGCAAATATCGCTTTTTGTACCCATCTATTACCATTAGTTCGGGTCAAATGATCGATGAAAAAATGCGTGGTAAATTGTTTGGCTTTGTAGCACAAGTTTATTTATTCATTTCATATGTCTCATTTATTACATACTATGCAAATGGCGGGTCAAATTATTTTAATACTCTGTTTAGCTTGACGATTTACGCACTTGGCATAGGGCATATTTTGGTCAACCGCTTTGTCAATAAAGTAGAAATACAATATTGGTATTTAACATTAGCAGCATCAGCTGTTATTGCAATGAACACGTTAATTACTTATTACACTGGATTTTTTACGATTTGGGCAATGTACTTCTTTTATATTATGTTGACGGCGTTACTTGACAAGTCAATTTATGTGCAAGTTTTAACGTTTATTATGCTGATAGCAGAAACAACCCATTGGTTTATAAAGCCGTCGCTTAATACAACATTAACTTGGCAAGATTACCTATTACGCGCTGTCATAATAGTGATAACAAGCACAGTTGTACAGTTGATCAGAACACTATCATTTAAGCGCTACTACGAGATGAACGATCAAATTATTGCGCAAAAAACACTGACCAATATTTCAAAAGATTTTATCAGTATTACAAGCGCTAACAGCATTGAAAAATTCCAGCGTTTGTTGTCGCTGTGTAATCAAAAATTCAGCTATGACAGGTCTTATATTTGTAAACTGTCAGAACAAGACAATTTTACTTTGACTTATTATGATGAGAGAGAAAAAAACAATCGCACCTTGATAGCTGCAGATGACGCTTTGTTGAGTGATCTTATTAATGTGCCATTAATTAAAGATAAATTACTTGCCAACAAAGTGGTCGTCGTAAAAGACTTAAATTACTATAGAAAAACCAATAAGCTTATTAATAAAGCGGCTCACAATCGCGATGTCGTCAATTTGAGTGCTTTTCCGTTGATGATTGACGATGTCGTTAGTGGCGCACTGGTATTTGAAAGTGATGAACTGATCAAAGAAGATGTCTATTACAATTACAAACGTGTCTTTGCAACACTTGTCAGTGATGCCTTCAAAAAAATGTTTTATGAAGAGCAATTGTTTAAAAACACACATTATGATGAGATAACCGAGCTGTATAGCAGACGCTACTTTACCGAAACCGTCAATGAGCTCTTTAGAAAAAGTACCTCAGCTGACCAACACGCCGTCTTATTTATTGACATCGATAATTTCAAAAACATCAATGATACCTTTGGCCATTCAATTGGCGACCAAGTATTGCGCCAAGTGGCACAGTTACTCAATAAAAATAAGCGCTTTAATGATATTATTTCGCGTTTTGGTGGCGATGAATTTTTAATCGCTTGTCCTGCAATTCGCGATAAGTATGAGGTAATTGCCTATGTTAAAAAATTGCTTACATTGTTTGAAGCACCAATTACCATAAACCATTATGAATTCAGGTTAGGTCTTAGTATCGGCATTGCGCTCTATCCGATAGACGGCTATGATACAGAGACACTGTTTAAAAATGCTGATTTGGCTATGTATGAATCAAAAAATTTAGGTAAACACCGATTTTTCTTCTGCAACGAAATTACCAAAGAACGCGCAGTAGAAAATGCCATCTACATCAATAAATTGCATGAAGCCTTTGAAAAAAATCAGTTTAAGTTGGTCTACCAGCCACAAATGGATATTGCCAGTGACAAAATAGTTGGTGCTGAGGCATTACTGCGTTGGTATTCACCCGAATTTGGGCTTGTTTCACCTGCTAAATTTATTCGCTTATTAGAGCAAACCGGCTTAATTAACGAAGTTGGCGCTTGGATTATTGAAAGAGTTGCTCAAAAACAAATGAAATTTATTGAAATGGGATTGCCAAAACTTAGGTTTGCCGTCAATATTTCAGTTGTTCAATTGCAAAATGAACTCGTCTTAAAAACTCTGAAAAAAATTATAAAAGAATATCACATTGATCCTAGCTTTATTGAATTAGAGATAACTGAAAGTGTTGCAATAAGTGAAATGGCGACAATTGTCGATGTTTTAAAGCGTATAAAAGCAATGGGTTTTCAAATTGCGATCGATGACTTTGGCCTCGAGTTTTCTTCACTTAATCGCTTACAAGCACTGCCACTTGATCGACTTAAAATTGACAAGAGCTTTATCGATGGCGTTTGTGTTGATGAAAAGCGTGAACGCATTGTCAAAGTTATCATCAATTTGGCAAAATCACTTGGGCTCAGCTCGATTGCAGAAGGCGTAGAAACGGCAGATCAACAACATTTTTTAGCTGAAAATGGCTGCGATGAAATACAGGGTTATTATTATGCTAAACCAATGCCAATAGACGCACTTGAAAACTTTTTACGCAAAAATGGGTAATCTATTATTCAGTCAAGTTGTCATTTCGAGCGTAGTCGAGAAATCTCGGGTTTTAAAAGCAAGATCTCCACATTGGTCGAGATGACCTAATATCATTTCTTTCGACTGAATAGTTACGAATAGTTAAACAAGGCACTTTTTAGTGCTTTTTTTAGTAATTAAAATATGTTAAACTAAAGGTATTCATCTGCAGTGTAAGTAGGAGCATTTAATGAAACGTGCCATACACATTTTTTATAAAGATTTAAACTTTCATTATGGATTACATGACATTGCCAAGACACATTGTGTTTTACCATTGTTTTTATGGTCCGAAAAGCTCAATCAAAATGTCGACCAAACGCCGTCGCTCGGCTATCGACTGAGTTGGGCGCGTGCTTTTAATCGCCAATTATTACCGATCGAAGTCAATATGTTAGTTGTCTCAGAAGTGGAAGAGATTGTCAATTTGGCAATGCTCTATCAAGTACAAACCGTGACGATGCTCTATCATTATGAACCGCGCGAAGTGGCCTTTCAGGCGGCGCTTAAACAGGCGTTGGCTCAGGTTAACGTGACACTTAAGTTATACAAACTGTATACCTTATTAGCACCTAATGCAGTTTTAAAAAACGACGGGTCGCCCTATGCGATTTTTACACCTTATTACAAAAAATGGCGCCAACAGTTAAAGGTGATCAGTCTTCAAAAAAATACAATTAAGTGGTTGGAACAACCAGTTGAGCCAAAGCTGACTAGCCCAGATTACAATTGGGCCATTCAGCAAGACTTTAAATGTTGGCAAGCGTTTGTCGACGGTGGTTACCAGCGCTATGTCAAACAGCGTGATTTTCCTGCTGAAGATGCCACATCGCATTTATCTGCCCTGCTCAATCACGGGGTTATCAATGTGCATGACGTCTTAAAAACACTGGTCGATTTACCCTATAATGACAATATAGAAGCTGTCATTCGGCAACTTGCTTGGCGTGATTTTTTTATCAGTGTATTAAAATTTCATCCGACGACGGTGCGCAATAATTACAATAGTCGTATTCGTATTCCGTGGTCAAATCAGGCGATGGATTTTCAAATTTGGTGTGAAGGGCGCACTGGCTATCCGTTAATTGATGCAGCGATGAAAGATCTCTATAAAACAGGGCGCATGCACAATCGCTTGCGCATGGTGGTAGCAGCTTTTTTAACCAAAGACTTATTGATTGATTGGCGTGAGGGCGCGCGTTGGTTTAAAGAACACTTACTCGATTACGATCTAGCGCTCAATGTTGGTGGTTGGCAGTGGTCAGCGTCAACTGGCGTCGATGCCGTTCCTTATTTTCGTATTTTCAACCCAACAAAGCAAAGCGAAAAATACGATTCGGCCGGTGTCTATATTAAGACGCATATTGCTGAATTACAGCATGCGCCGATTAAAAAAATACACTTTCCGCAAAAATACGGCATACCCTATATTGCACGTTGTGTAGACCATGCAGCTGCCCGCAAATACTTTTTAGAAAACACAAAAATAATCCCCAAATAAGCGTGCAGCCGAGTACTCGGTTTTAAGCCTTTGACTTTATGTTTTCCCTTCCACTTTCCACTTTCTACTTTCTACCTTCTGCTTTTTTACTTCAACCTCAAATCATCAGAGGCCCGT
>PDWJ01004899.1_pt1 | contig 15495 bp, 16 predicted proteins | sample 1430881 | NCBI WGS metagenome assembly PDWJ01 (sample SAMN01162460, study PRJNA174530) | Oral metagenome, whole genome shotgun sequencing project. | biome: Marine environment; feature: Marine mammal; material: Swab sample of the gingival sulcus; isolation source: swab sample of gingival sulcus... | reverse complement strand
TGCGGCAAATCTCCAGACTGTTCATATTCTTAACAATAAAACCTTGCGGGCGTTGGGGCAATGGCGGCATGATGGAAAAGGAGGAAGTTTCAGGAGCAGGGTGTCAGGTGAATACTGGCACTGTACAATCCATTTCTATTTTTCAGATGCCTTTACCTCAGCTTCTTTTTTTATTTCGTCAAGGTAACTGTAAATGGTAACTTTTGAAACATTCATAGCCTTTGCAACCTTTTCAATGGCACCCTTAACCAAAAAGATCCCTTTGCTTTCAATAAATCGTATTAATTCAATGTTTTGCCTTCGGTTATTTCCAGATAAATCTTTTTTACCAATTATATTTGTGATTAATTTATCAATTATAGTATTGACTTCTTCCAGCTCTTGATTGATATCAGCGTCCTGTTCAATATTTATGACGTTATTTAGAAAGTCTTTTAAGGGCAGTATCTGGCCGATATCAATATTAATACATAACATCCCAATAACTTCTTTTTTTGAATTGCGAATCAGCGATGAAGAAGACTTAAACTTTTTATTATTCGTTTCAAAATAATAGTTGGCAAGAAAATCATTCTTAAAATTTTTATTTAGCAGCACCTGCTTAACCAGGTGCTCAAATGATTGCCCCGGCTTTCTGCCTGTTACATTGTTTTTTGTTACATAAACTACAGAATTTTGCGGTTTGGTTAAATCATGGATGACAACTTCACAGAAACTTCCTATGGTTTGTGATATTGCTTCGGCTGCAGGTATATAATTCTTTAAAATAGAATTCATAAAAAGTGCCCCTTTCGTCCAGTTGTCATTATTCAGCCAGACATAACTGTTCTATTCGTTTTTAGTTGTCTTATCAGAGCCTAGCATGTTTCCTTTGGCAGGTGAAGTCAGACCTAAAATATCTTTTATGGCAGGTCAGAAATCGTTATGTAAGGTATTTTAGACTTTTCTCCCGTATACAAAAATATACGATAAAGGCTTTAATGGCTTATTTTATATAATTTTTTATTGACATGTGGTTTTTGCATTATACGATTTCTATAAAAAGGGAATAAAATGGACTTTGAATGTATAAAATGTAGAAAAAAATATAAACCGGATGATCTTATTTGGCAATGTGAATGCGGCGGCTGCCTTTTCTATCAAAACAAAGCTCTGATAACAAGAGACGATATAAATCCTCAATTGCCTGGTATGTGGAGATATGAAAAAGCATATCCCCTGAAGTATAAAGATTTGAAAGTTACTTTTAATGAAGGTTTTACACCCCTTGTTCCCCTTGGGAATCATGCATATAACATTCGAATCAAAATGGATTCATTAATGCCTACAGGTTCCTTTAAAGACAGAGGAACTGTAATGGTTGTCAACCATATACTAAACCATGGTATTAAAAGTATATCCGAAGATTCATCAGGGAATGCCGGTGCCTCTGTTGCTGCATACTGTGCCCTGGCAGGTATTCCCTGCGATATCTATGTGCCTGAAAAGACTTCATCCGGAAAGTTAACCCAGATTATTTCCTATGGAGCTGAAATTCATAAAATTAAAGGAAACAGGGAAGCTGTTGCAGAGGCTGCGCAGAAAAACAGCAGCAATTATGCCGGCCACAACTGGCATCCCATGTTTATTGAGGGAACAAAATCTCTGGCCTATGAACTCTGGGAGCAGAATAATTTTGAAAGTCCTGATAATATTATTGCTGTTGCCGGAAACGGAAGTACTCTTCTGGGAATTTATTATGGCCTGATGAATCTTCTGGCTTCCAGGCAAATCACTCAATTGCCCAGATTGTTTGCTGTTCAGAGTTCAAATTGTAATCCCATATACAGAAAATATAAAAATAATTTTGATTCAACACCATTCAAAGAGACCATTGCTGAAGGTATAGCACTGGCTTCCCCCAATAAGATTGATCCTGTAATTGAAGCAGTGAAGGAAACCAATGGCGATATATTAAGCATTGATGAATCTGACATAGTGAATGCATTGAAAAACATTATTAAGTATGGGTTTTATATTGAGCCCACCTCTGCCGCTGCCTATGCAGGTCTTTGTCATTTGATTGAAGCGAATGTTATCAAGAAAGACGAATCCACCATTCTGATTGCTTCCGGTAACGGCCTTAAGGCAAATCTTGAAATTGAAAAGTTATTCAGATAGGAGGTGCCCAATGGGTAAGAAATTAGGTTTATCATCCTGGATGATAATAGCATTGATTGCCGGCATAATTGTGGGAGCCATTTTTAATGCGGTTGGAATTAGCGGCATGTGGTTACGGCCTTTCGGTGATATTTTTATCAAACTGGTCAAAATGCTTGTTGTTCCCTTGTTGATCACGACAATTGTAACCGGAACCTGTGCAATGAACAACATGAGAAAGCTGGGAAGGGTTGCCGTTAAGGCCCTGGTTCTTTATATCGGAACAATGCTTCTAGCCATGGTAATAGGCGTTGTGGTTGCAAATATTATTAAACCGGGAGCCGGGCTGACAATAGCTGCAAAAGCTTCCGAATACAAGGGAAAAGAGTTTACCGGTGTTTTAAATACATTGGTAAATCTGGTTCCCAGCAACGTAGTAGATGCAATGGCCAAGGGCCAGTTACTGCCATTGATCCTCTTTTCTGTGTTTATGGGAGCCTGTATCAGTGCTTTGGGAATGAAAGGAAAAGGTGTAATGCATGGATTCAAGGCTTTTTCCTAGGTTATGTTTAAAATGACCGAATATGTCATGCTTTATGCGCCTATTGGTGCATTTGCCCTCATTGCCTCTACCGTCTCTCAATACGGTTTGTCTGTGGTGCTCCCTCTGGGTAAAATGATAATTACGGTATATGGTACACTCATAGCCTTTGTTTTGATTGTTTATCTGCCAATGATTAAGTTCTCTTCCAATGTTAAATTCAAAGAGTTTATGAAAAGCATGCAGGAACCGCTGCTGATTGCCTTTTCCACAACTTCTTCTATGGCGGCCTTACCTTCGAATATCAGGGCAGCACAAAAATTGGGTTTGCGTGAAGATGTCAGCAGTTTCCTGATTCCTCTGGGGAATACTGTTAACATGGCTGGTGCTGCCATGTATATTGCAATTGTTTCCAATTTTGTTGCTCAGGTATACGGGATGGACTTATCAATTATGCAGCAGGTTCATATTATTTTTACGGCCCTGTTAATATCCATTGGTGCTGTAGGTATTCCGGGCTATATGATTGTTATGATGACAAGTGTATTCTCCACAGTTGGAATACCCCTGGAAGGTGTTTCTCTGGTTGCTGGTGTTGATAAAGTATTGGATATGGCAAGGACTCCATGTAATGTTCTTGGAGATGTTGCGATTGCTTCTGTTGTAGATAAATCTGAAAGGAATGCTGGATAAAATTGAAGATTGTGAGTACAGAAAATGCCCCTGAGCCAAAGGGGCATTATTCCCAGGCAATAATACATAATGGAACTGTGTATCTATCAGGAATATTACCAATTGATAAAGAATCCGGGAATTTTGTCGGCGGAGATATTGTTACACAATGTGAAGTTGTTTTTAATAATTTTAAAGCAATATTGGAAGCCAGCGGATCTTGTCTGATTGCAGGCCTTGCCGAACAATTGTGCCAACCTCTGAATTGCATTACGGTGCAAAAATTGAAATGAATGCCGTAGCATTTATTTAAGAATTTTCAATTGGTTGATTTTCGCTCTGACAGGAAACTCCCGGTCCGTGGACATTGAGCCGGGAGTTTCCTGATACTCCACTGTTTAGGCCTCTGTATCCCCGCGGCGGCTTTTACCGCCTGGCGCTTTAAGCGCGCCGGTTACTGAGCTGTTTTTCCAAAGTTGTACTGCCTGAATTGTCAGGAATAAAATGCCTGTTTCCCTTTAGAGTGCGGTTAATGCTGATACGATATACCCAGAATCAGTATTCCCTTATATCCAAATCCCAATTCAAAAAATCCGGCCAGCTTTTTCCCCACACGTACTCCCAAGGGAGTTAATTGAAAATTAAAGTGAGGGATGTTGGCGGATTGACTGTTGGTTTTGTAGTTGTTAAGAGTATACGCTATTGCGGCTCCTGCATATATCTGGGTTATTTCTGTGTTATCCAGAACCTCATCATTGCTGCCTAATAATTTTTTTTTGGTATATTCGTATGTGAAGTCGGCATTGACAAACCAGTTATCCATGACGGCGTATTTGAATGTTGTGTTGATTGCCGGTGTCATTACATCACCTTTTGTTCTGATCAGTCCAAGAGTGAGCAGCTGAGCATAAAAATCAATTAAAAAATTTGAACTGATAACCCCGGCGCTGACACTAAAGTCCATTGTTCCTTTTTCCTGAGAGTAGAGAGTAGTTGTCAGTAAAAAAAGTAATAAAACAAGAATAATTCTTTTCATGAATACTTCCTTTTGAGGTTTTAGTATGGAGCAGCTGTAAATCTAAGTCAATATTACTAATATGCTAATATATGTCTTAATCCCCCGCTGCTGGAGATTCGGCCGGGTGCTGTTTTTGAAAATTTCTGCCTGAAGATTCCGGTACGCGGTCTGATAATATGGTGCCGGCCAGCCTCTGCCTGAGTTGACCTCTCTCCCGCTATGGCTTAAGGTGCGCGTGGGGATATGGCGCGGCTGCCGCGTGTATTCCCGGGAGAAATATTTTTGATAACTTTTAATGAACTGGGTTTGAACGAACCCCTGCTGCAGGCTCTGCGGGAGCGCGGGTTTGAGACGCCCACGCCCATTCAGGCGGAAATGATTCCCTATCTTCTGGAAAATTCCGGTGATGTTGCAGGGCTGGCTCAAACAGGAACCGGAAAAACGGCTGCTTTTGGACTTCCTGTTCTGCAGGAAATTGACTGCTCTCTTAAGCAGACGCAGGCTCTTATTCTGGCTCCTACCCGGGAGCTGTGCACTCAGGTGGCTCGTGAAATTACCGATTACGGCCGCAATCTGGAAGGCCTGCACACAATAGCGGTTTATGGCGGTGCTCCGTTCGGTCCTCAGATCCGCAGCCTCCGGATGGGCGCGCACATTGTTATTGCCACTCCGGGACGTTTGAAGGATCTGCTGGAAAAAGGGGTGGCCGATCTTTCGGCTATCCGTTTTCTTGTTCTGGATGAAGCGGATCAGATGCTGGATATGGGATTCAAAGATGATCTGGATGCTATTCTGGATTCTTCGTCCGCGGAGCGCCGTACCCTGCTCTTCTCGGCTACCATGCCTCCGGATGTGGCGCGCATTGCGTCAAAGTACATGAGGGAGCCGCATGAAATTGTTGCGGGTGAGCGTAACAGGGGAACTTCCACGGTTGAGCATAAATTTTTCCGGGTACATGCCGGAAACAAATATGCCGCTTTAAGACGGCTGATCGATTTTGAACCGGATATGTACGGCCTTATTTTCTGCCGCACACGTGATTCAGTCAGAACGGTTTCAGCCCGTCTGGGAAAAGACGGTTACTCAGCAGACTCGCTTCATGGGGATCTCTCCCAGAATCAGCGTGAATCTGTACTGAACCGTTTCCGCCAGGGCAATTTGAATTTGCTGGTGGCTACGGATGTGGCCGCCCGGGGACTGGATGTTGAAAATTTGAGTCATGTTATTCATTTTGATCTGCCTGACGAGGCGGCTGTGTACAATCACCGAAGCGGCCGTACCGGACGGGCCGGCAAAACGGGTCAATCTCTGGCACTGGTCCATTTGAAAGAAGGTTACCGCATACAGCGCATTGAAAAAGTGCTGGGACGCAGAATTGCTGCCGGCCGTATACCCGGAGGGGCGGAAATATGTGAACGGCAGCTGGAGCATCTGGCTGTTCAGCTCTCAGCGCTTTCGGAGCCGGATGAAGATAATTCAGGCAGTCAGCTCCTGCTGCCGCCTGTGTGGCTGGAAGTCTTTCAAAAGCATTTGGGGTTTTTAACTGCCGATGAGCTTATAGAGCGTCTGGTTGCCCGGGAGCTGGGCCCCCTGCTGAAAGAGTATGCTCATGCCGAGGATATTAATCCGCCGCCTCCGCCTAAGCGCAGCCGAAAGGAAGCTGAAAAAAATGCCCGAAAGAATTCCGGAAACCAGCGCGGAGGCGGCAGAGCCTCAAAGATGGTGCAGCTCCGGGTAAATCTGGGCCGGAGGCATTCTGTTCTTCCGCCGCAGATAATAGGACTGGTGAATCAGGCTTCCCGCTCACGGAATATCCTTCTGGGACGTATTGATATTCATACAGACTGGTCGGAGTTTCAGGTGGAAGAAGAAATGGCCGAAAGGCTGTTAAAAGCACTGCGGGGGTTCCCTTACCGGGGTGTGAAAATTCGGGCTGAACGGATGGAACGTTTTGACCATTCGCATTTTTCCAGTCCCCGAAGCCGGAAAAAATATCCCGGCAGCGGACCGGGAAAAAAACACCGTTCTTCCCGAAAGGGCAAATCAGGAAATAAGAAAAAGCGTTAGAGTGTTTTCCGCATGTTCGGTTTCTCCGGCGCCATCCGGGCAATCAGGCTTTCAGGATAGCCGGCGCGGATCATTTTACGCCTCAGGGGGTTCGGCCTCCAGGGACAGCTGTGAAATGCAAGTGTTTTCCGGCGGGGGTTGAGCAGCATGAATTTCGCGGAAGGATCGCCGTCTCTTGACTGTCCAACACTGCCTGGATTTGCCAGGTGGGGAGTGCCCGCGTAGGATATTGTTTCTCCCGGTACAATGGGCAGACTCCGGGCTCCCCGGTATGCGTCGTAGGTCCATAAAGCGGCAATATGACTGTGTCCCAGCAGAGTCAGCGATGTTTCGGCTTTAGCCAGAACACCCGCGGCCGTGGGGGTATCCAGAACATATCCCCACAGAGGGGAATCCGGATGGCCGTGCGAAATATGAACCGATTCCAGAACACGCCGGGGAGGCAGGCCTGCCAGAAAAGATTTCTGCTCATTATTCAGAAGCTTTTGGTGTATGGAAAGAGCCGCGGCTGCTTCGCTGTTGAAATGAGACAGATCGGCTTTACCGCATACGGCCCAGTCATGATTCCCCGGCACCATAACGGCATTTATTTTTCTGAGTAAGTTCAGGCAGGCTCCCGGATCGGGGCCGTAACCGGCCGTGTCACCCAGCACCCAGACCGCCCGTATATGCGGAGCCGCGGCTGACAAGACAGACTTTAGGGCTTCCAGGTTGCCGTGAATATCCGACATAACAAGAACATCTCGTGACATTCAGTCTCCTCTGTGGTGTATAGTAGTGGTGTATAGTATAGGAGCAGAGTGATTTTTTTGAATACTTCAGGGAGGGTATAAAGCTGTTTAAACGTTTACGTTCCCGTATGGGAGACAAATTCGCCAATGTATGGGTGCTGCTCTCCGATACGGACCGTTTTGTTTCCCGGGCCGGGTTAATGCCCCGGTATGAGAAACAGCTGCGGGACTGGCGTTCAACGCTTCAGCATTCGCGCAATGACACCGATGTCTGTCAGAGTGTCCGGGAAAGCATTATTGATTTCCGAAAGGAGCGGCGAGCGGAAGGCTGGGAACTCCGTTTAGGCTCTCTTGATGTCCGGGTAAAAGGTTTCCGCAGTGATGAAGCTGTCAATGTAGGCTTCCGGCGTATGGTCCTGATGATTGGGGAGGGGGGAGAAGTGCGTTACATTGTCGGAAGTGCCAATCATATTCAGCTGGATGAAGAACTGAATGCACGGTTAAGAACACATCCGCCGACCGAACCGCTGACTTCTCATTACCTGTGGTACCGGCGCATTGAAGGTGTTCTGGAACTGGCCGGCGCGGATTCCGAACCAAGAGAAATGCTGGATGAACTGGTTGAATATGTGAACAGGAATAAATCGGGGCTGGTCCGGGCTCTGTATAAATTAACCTGATTTTTTCCAGAGTCGACAGAAAATAACTCGGCAGCTGTTGTTTCCCGGCCGATAGAGATGCATGGAGAATGGCACTTCTGTTTTTTCTGCCCGGGAAGCAGGGGCTCTTTATGCCCGTTTGGGTTCAAATATCAATTCTGCAGATTCCCCGTGGCCGGGTCTGTTTACCCGTCCGGCATTTCTGGCGCTTGAAGATGAAATTCCCGGGGGAGTTCCGGTTCTGGCTCTTAACCGTGCCTGCCGGATGCTTTTTCTGCGCAGGGCAGAGACGGATATGGCTTCGTTTATTGACTCAGTGGCCGTAAAATGCGGATTTAACAGCTCAGAAGAATTCCGTATTTTGTTTAAAAAAGCCACCGGCTGGACTCCTGAAGTATGGAATGAACGTTTTTCGGGTAATTCCTGAAAAGTCGTTGTATAATAAAGGTATGGAAAACAGTATTCCGGCCGAAGTAGCCGCGCATTTGAAAGAACTGGTCAGAACCTCGGAAGAATCCTGGGCAAAGGAAGAGGGTGTTCTGGAAAAGCTGAGTAATTTCTGGGAAGAGAAAAACCGGCTTTTTGAAGAACAGATCCGTCTGCTGGGAATGAACTTTGAAAACAGTGTGGATGCCGGTGATCCCCGTGGGATGATTCTGGCAACCTATTCGGGATCTCTGGTTTCCCTGGGGCCGGGAAATCCCCGGAAATTCGGATATGCCAGCATTAAGATCCGCTCTGATGTTCCGGATATACTGAACCGTGAAGATGTTTCACTGGTTGAGAATCTGAATGTGGGCAAGGTTGCCTCGTTTGAAGGAGCACCGGTCAGGCACACCTCGGCGCTGTACCGAATTGCGGTGGTGCCTTCCAACCTTTCCGAAGAGGAGCAGGAAGCCCGGGTGCGGGAAGCCATGGTTTTTCTGACAACCACTTTTGTTCATATTAACAGGCAGCTTACTTCTCCCGGAGAGACAGGCCCCGGGCAGTTTGATAAAAAATCAATGATAAAGTATCTGGCAGAAAATAACGATTTATCCCAGAAAACGGTCCGCCGGCTGCTTGATGACTATGCGGTTTTGCTGGAAACAGGTATGCTGATGGGGAAAAGTGTTCCCCTGGGACGTCTGGGGCGCCTGGCTTTGAATCTTAAGCCTGTTCGTAAAGCCCGTGTCGGACATAATCCGGCTACCGGAGAAGAGATAACAATTCCTGCCAAGGCAGCGCATATGGTACCGGTATTCCGCTTCTCTTCCCGGACTAAAACGCGCGCGGAAAGTCTGCATGTGCCTTTGGAAGATGAGTAGATAATGCATCGGAATGCCTGGCAACTGCTGAAAAAATCATCTCTGTTTTCTTCCTGTTCAGCAGAAGATCTGGATGAAATACTGGCTTTAAGCGGCAGGGTTGAATTCCGTAAGGATGAATGTATTTTTTCGGCCGGGGACGCTTCAGAGAGTCTCTACGTGGTGGAAGACGGAGAGGTTTTGATCCGCCGCAGGGATGATGAAGGCCGGCAGGTGGATATTGCCCGTTTTCTGCCTGGTGATTTCTTCGGCGAACTGGATATGATTACCGGTGAGAGCCGGAATGCTTCGGCTTACAGCGCGGTAGATTCGACACTTCTTGTTTTTCCCGGAGAGGGCCGAACCTATGATAATCTGCCCCAGCTGCCGTCGTTAACCCGGGCGCGTCTGCTGCATTCATTTCTGGTTCAGATTTCCGCGCGTATTCGAAGCACCAACGATCTGGTCAAAGAGAATTCGCCGGTTGTGCAGGAACTCAAACGGCAGGTGTATGTGGATAAGCTGACAGGGCTGTCAAACAGAACCTGTTTTGATGAACAGCTGGCCGGGCAGTTAGCTTCCGGAACAAAAACAGGGCTGATAATGTTTAAACCGGATAATTTTAAAACCATTAACGATACATTCGGCCATGAAGCCGGAGATAAAGTACTCAGGCTGACAGCTGAGAGGCTCAGTGAATGGGTGCCGGACCGTTCCATGCTCTTTCGTTACATGGGTAACGAGAATGCCTTGATATTCAGCAATTCCAGCAGGGAACAGCTCTCTGACATGAGCAGGCAAATAGGGCTTTTTCTGCTTGGAATGGATCTTTCCTCTGTTACAGGAAATGAGCAAATACGGCTTTCTGCCAGCTTCGGCATGGTGCTTTCTCCCGAGCACGGCAGCAGTGCGGAAAGTCTGGTTGAAATGGCTCACAGCCTTACCATGGAAGGCCGCCGTAGAGGCGGAAACAAGGCTTTGTTTCCTGAAGATCTGGGGGCTGAATGATGCTGGATAATCTGAATAAGCTGGATATTTTTTCCGCCCTTTCCCCTGAATCCATGAAGCATGTGCGCCGGCTTATGAAACGTCAGGATGTAGCCAAAGGCTGGATACTTTTCCGGGAAGGCAGTGAAGGCTCTGTTATGTATGTGGTTCTTTCGGGAACAGTGTCCATATCCATAGCGGCAGATAATCAGGAAGAACTGGAAGTTGCACGGGTGGGAGCCGGAAGTTTTTTTGGAGAAATGTCTATTCTGGAAAAGGATGTCCGGTCTGCAACATGCCGGGCGGAAGAAGACTGTGTTCTTTTGTCCCTGAATGCCGAAAATTTCCGCCGGCTTATGCTGAGTCATCCGGAAACTGCCATTGGCATAATGCAGCGCATGCTGCAGACAGCTACAGGCCGGCTGCAGAAAACGGGCGCCTTTCTCTCTGAAATGGTGCAATGGGGCCAGCAGGCCAGAATGCGGGCTGTACGTGATGAATTTACCGGACTGTACAACCGCAGGTTTTTCGATGAAGCGTTGCAGGAAGCTGTGCTGAATACCCGTATTGAAGACAACAGTTTCTCGCTGGTTATGGTAGATCTGGACCGCTTTGGAACACTGAACGCCGAATACGGGGAAGCCACCGGAGACGCGGTCATACTGGCAGCCGTCAAAGTATTTAAGCAGATTTTTAATGAAAGCAGTAATATTCTCTGCCGTTACGGCGGAGATGAGTTTGCTTTTATTCTGCCGGGAAAAAACGGCCGGGAGGTGCTTGAGGCCTGCAGGAAAATCCGCAGTGCTCTGGCCTCGCTTAATTTACTCAAAGAAAAAAAAGGAACAGTAGAGGCTGTTACCGCAACCATCGGTATTGCCGAATATCCACTGCATGGGACAACTGTCAGAGAGCTTACTCTTAATGCTGACAAAGCCCTTTATGCCGCCAAGAAAGCCGGCCGCGACAGGGCCATGCTTTACAACAGGAAAGGTGAAGAATGAGAAAAACACGAATCCGGAATTCCCGGGAAAAACGCCGTATCCTTGACAATTTCATTTCGGAAATCAGCACCCGTCATCATTTTATGTTAGCGGGGCACCGTAATCCGGATGAAGACTGTATTGCTTCCATGGTGGCTTTCAGCCTGCTGCTGAACAAGTTTGCCGTTAAGGCTGTTATAGTTTCCCGCCGTGAATACTGGGACAGATTTCCCTACCTGCTGAATATATGCCAGTACAATGCTATTGACGTTGTGGAAAAGCCGGAAGAAATTGCGGCGGCCGCGGCAAGGTGTGAAGCCCTGGTTGTATGCGATACCCCTAAAAAGGATATGGTGGATCTGCTGGAACATCTCCAGCCCCTGATGGACAAAGAAGGTGTTCCTGTTCTGGAAATTGATCATCATATGGATGGTGACAGCAGTTATATAGGCGATGAGGGACTATGTCTGGTTGATCAGGCTTCTTCCTCCTGTGAGCTTATCGGTATGCTGGCTTTCCGCATAAGCCGCAGTCTTGTCTGGAAGAATAAACTGGAAGTTAACGATCTTTTCTCCCGGAACTTTATTCTTTCCATTGTTATTGGTATAGCCGGCGACTCCAAAATGGGACAGTACCTTAAGGCTGGAAGACAGAAACGGTATTACCGGTACTTCAGCCGCCGGTTTAATAAAATGCTGATGCAGAAAACCGACAGAAATTCGGGGAATTTCTCCAGTCTGGAAGACATTTTAACGGAGCTTGAACATCTTTCTGTGGAAGAGTCGCAGTGTTATAAGGAACTGCAGTCATATAAAAAGAAAGAAGGCCAGATTGCCTGGATTGCTTTGGACGAGCAAACCATGGAGACACTCAGAGCCAAGTATGACAACGAAGTTATTGTAACTACAGCCAAGCACGCGGCTAATGAGCTGGCTGAAGAAAGCCGGTTTGTCGGCATGTTTGCGTATTATGATCCGCCGGATAAATCTGATCTGATACAGTTCCGCATGAGGCGCAGTGAGCACTATAAAACGCTGGATCTGCGTCATGTTATAGACCGTTTCCATATTGAGAACGGAGGAGGGCATGAGGGCGCGATAGGTTTCCGGCTGCCCCGAGCGGAAGTGGAAAATTTTAACAGTTTCATTGATACACTGGTAAAAGGTACAAATGAAATGATTAAAAAGTCCGGGTCGGAATACTGAGCTTCGGCATAGCTTGGAACCTCCACGGCCTTGCGGCCACCAGCCCCTCATTTTGCGGTGAAAGATATAAAAGCCCTTGATTTGCAGTGAGTGCGTATTTCCATCTGTTACGAGGACCTTCTAACCATTCACCTTGGCTTTTACCGCTTCCTGTAACACTTGGGAAAAATTGATATGTAGTCTTTCGGCTTCTTCGTTGAGCCAGTAGGGGAGGGTTAATGTCTTTTTGACGGAGCGGTTTCTTATCTCTGCGGCAACTAAATCCGGCCGTCCTTCTACTAATGCAATAAATGAGTTTTCTTCGCCGGCTAAAGACTCCGGTGTGGCTGGGGCCGGTAATGACTCGTTATCTTCGAGCATTCCGTATAGATGCAGCGAGAGGGCTTCTTTGGCCATTTGATACGCTTCTTCGAGATTGTCGCCAGCCGAAACACAGCCGGGCAAATCGGGAAAATCTATTGAATATGTTCCACTCTCAAGGTGCCGGAAAAAAGCTGGATATACATAAGTTTTCATTTTTCCTCCAAATTAATCTTTGCCTGTTTCGCAATGCTTTTAACGGTTGGGGGTGCAAGGTCTTTCTTGGGGTGCGGAACAGTTACCTTGCCTTTTTTGACCGGATGTACAAGCTGAAGATGCGAGCCAACCTTATTTTTTACAGTCCAGCCATCGGCTGTCAGCATGTTCAAAATTTGCCTGGATGACCAACTCTTCACCTATGCATCTTAGTACGTGTTATTATACGTGTCAATGTGCAAGAGAATAATTACCTCTGCGTTTCTTCCGAAGGTTAAGGGTTGCGGCTGAACTTATTTTCTGAAACCGGCTGTATCGGCTGTATCTGTAATTTTTCCAGATGTTGTTAATTCTATATTTTCAGGCACCATAACACGAAATTCGTTAATCAACCGCAAAGAGGAAAGGAAAACAGAGGCAAGGGCGGCCTCATCTTCCGGTTTTTAACAGGGAGCCGCCATGCCGGCCGCGGACAGACTTTTTAAGAAACAGAAAACTTTGTTTTATTGGCTATTTGCAGCAGAGAGGACTTGAACCTCCACGGCCTTGCGGCCACCAGCCCCTCAAGCTGGCGTGTCTACCGATTCCACCACTGCTGCATAGACTTGCAGTACTATATCGGCACCTCATTTTTTCGTCAACGGGTTATGTTATTTCTTTCTTATTCAGGAACCGTCAAAAACTGTATTGTTGTATGATGACTGTACAATTCTCCGGGACGCAGCAGGGTGGATGGGAATCCCGGACGGTTTGGAGCATCGGGAAAATCTTCCGGTTCCAGGCAGAAGCCGCTGTGTTTGATGAAGGGGTTTCCCGACAGATAATTCCCGGAGTAAAACTGTATACCCGGCCTGTTGGTTGACAGGCGTATGGCCCGGCCGCTTGAAGGCTCCTCGGCGTAGACCGCTGTGCGCAGTTCACCCGGAGTGCCGTCAATCACCATGCAGTGGTCGTAACCGCCTTCAATCTTTTCCAGATCTTTTCCTATGGATTTACCTTTCCGGAAGTCAAAAGGGGTACCGCTGACAGAACATAACTCTCCGGTTGGAATGGATGTGGAATCGACAGGAAGGTAGTGCGATGAGTTGAAGCTTAAAATATGGTTATTAACCGGCTGGAACGGTTTTCCTGCCAGATTCCAGTAGCTGTGATTGGTTATATTGACAATAGTATCCCGGCCGGCTGAAGCCCGAAACTCCATGGAAAGCAGACCGGTTTTATTCAGTGAGTAATCGGCTTCTACTTCCAGAGTTCCCGGATAGCCTTCTTCACCGTCCATGCTGGTATGACGGAACAGAACACCGCAGCGTTCCGAGCTCTGATACGGTTCTGCCTTCCAGAGAATGGCGCTGAAACCTTTTTCCCCGCCATGCAGATGATTGGGGCCGTTATTACAGGCCAGCTGGTATGCGGTTCCGTTCAGTGTGAACTGTCCATTCTTAATGCGGTTGGAAAAACGCCCGCAGGTAGCTCCCAGATATCCGGCTTCCGCGGTGTAGCCTGACGCATCAGGAAAGCCCAGTACAACTTCGTTTGCCTCTCCCCGCCGGTCAGGCTGAAGAACCGAAACCAGAGTGGCGCCCCAGTCGCTGAGAGATATGGAAATACCCGAAGGACTGGAAACAGTCCAGAGAGTAGATTTTTCCCCGGTTATGGAAAGGCCGAAAGAACGGGATGAAATTTTCATAGTTTATCTTAATGGATTTTCTTTTCAGAGACGATAGGTCTGGCCGGTATGCTTTTTGCTGCCGATAATTGACGTAATGAAGTTTTTGCGAATTCTCCTAATAGTGTTTTACGCGTTTGCCTTATCAGGTTTTCTGTGGGCCGGCCGGCTGGCCATGCCCGGAGAACTGGCCGCTGCTGCGGCTGCCGGAGACAACAGGGAAGTGCAGATTCTGCTGGAAGCCGGAGCAAATCCCAATGAACCGGATACCGCAGGGCAGACGGCGCTTCTTTACGCTGTGGCATCCGGTAATTATGCAATGACGGATCTTATTCTGAACATGTCTCGTACCGACCCGGATATTTTTGGACCTGAGGGAATGAACGCTCTGCTGCTGGCTGTTGCTATGTCCCGTGAGGATCTGGTAGTGCGTCTTCTGGAAGCCGGTGCCGACGCGCAGATTGTGGGTGACGGGCCTGAGGGAGAGCCGGTTTCACCTCTGTCTCTGGCCGTGAACAGGGGTGAGTTCGAGTTAGCCTGGCGGCTTTTTAAACATGGTGCTAATCCGAAGCGGCTGGTTTCTTATGACACAGACAGATTCGGACTTTCTCCTCTGAGGCTGCCGGTGCTGCAAAATGATTTTGATTTATTCCTGTGGCGGAATATAGGTGAGCTGAGAGACTGGGCGGATTCTCCGGACTGGCGGAAAAATACAAGTCAGACAGCGGCTGTACTCTGCGCGGCCAGGGACAACCGGTGGAAGGAGCTGCGCTCCCTGCTGGATGCCGGCGCTGCCGTGGACGGCGCGGATGAACACGGGGTGTCTCCCATGATGAGCGCCGCGTATTTTGGCCATGTTGCGGTGGTTAGACTGCTTCAGCAGCGGGGAGCCTCTGTAGAACAGACCGACAGCAAGGGCCGCAATGCTCTGTGTTACGCGGCAGCTGCCGGAGAGACGGGTGTTATTAAACAGCTGCTGAACACACCGGCGTATATTATTAAAGATCCCGCAGAAAGCGCGGCGGCCG
>PDWJ01003328.1_pt1 | contig 15502 bp, 11 predicted proteins | sample 1430881 | NCBI WGS metagenome assembly PDWJ01 (sample SAMN01162460, study PRJNA174530) | Oral metagenome, whole genome shotgun sequencing project. | biome: Marine environment; feature: Marine mammal; material: Swab sample of the gingival sulcus; isolation source: swab sample of gingival sulcus... | reverse complement strand
TGCCAATTACAGCCCAACGCATAACTTTGCCGAGATGACCGATGCGGGCAAATGGTTCTGCTCACTGTTAATGTTATTAGGTCGGTTGGAATTATTTACGGTGCTGATTTTATTTATTCCTGATTTTTGGCGACGTTGATTTTTTTATTTGAGGCTATCGGTGTGTGAAACCGTAGCGGAATAAACCTACTTCTTTAATTTGCTATGAAAATTTTGCGGTAAAGAAAAAAACCGATAGGGGTGCCTATCGGTTTTGTATTTCTTTCTATTTTGAAAGTTTATTATAAATCCACAGGTAATCCCGTTTCGTATGATTTCAAAGCGGCATCTGCTAATGCCAACGCTTTTAGTCCGTCATCTGCTGTTGTTGGCGGGGTGGTGCCGTTTTGTAATGACTCAATAAATTGTGTCAATTCAATTCGGTAAGCATCAGCATAGCGCTCTAAGAAGAAAAACTGTGGTTTAGCTCCTGTCACACCGTTTTTATTAGCAAATTTAACGGTATTTTCCAGCTGATTTCCAGCTTGAAGCATACCTTTTTCCCCAAAGACTTCGATACGTTGGTCATAGCCATAACTAGCACGGCGGCTATTGGTAATGACAGCAATTTTACCACTCGCAGTTGTTAAGGTAACACTGGCTGTATCAATATCACCAGCTTCACCGATAGCTTTATCAACCATTACGCTACCTGTTGCGTAAATACGAGTTGGTTCTTCCCCTAATAACCAGCGAGCCATATCAAAGTCATGAATCATCATATCTCTAAATAATCCACCAGAAACTTTAATATACTCAACTGGTGGGGGTGAAGGGTCACGACTAGTAATAATAACAGTTTCTAGTTGTCCAATGGCACCGTTGTCCATTTGAGATTTAAGCGTTGAAAATTGTGGGTCAAAGCGACGATTAAAGCCAAGCATACAAGTAATACCTGATTTTTCTACGACTTCAACACAACTCGATGCCTTAGCATAATCTAAATCAATAGGTTTTTCACAAAACACAGGTTTACCAACTTCTGCACAACGTGCCATCAGTGGCGAATGGGTATCAGTTGAGCTCGCGATAATATAAGCATCAATGTCATTGTTAGTGAATGCTTCATCTAATTCAAGTACCGTTGCATCATATTGATCGGCAACTTCTTTTGCACTTTCAGGGAGATAATCTACAACGTGACTAATACGGGCACCAGGAATTTTTTCAACGGCCATAGCGTGTACTCTACCGATACGCCCAGCACCAATTAAACAAATATTTAACATAATTTTCTCCTAAAAAATAATAATTACTTAGCCTTTACGACGTTTCAAAGTATCTAATAATACAGCAATGATAATAATAGCACCTTTGACAATTTGCTGCCAATAAGGACTAACACCTAACAAGTTAAGCCCTTTGTTTGTTGTACCGATAATCAGTGCACCGATGACACACATAGGAACAGAGCCAACGCCACCTGCTAATGATGTACCACCGATAACTGCGGCAGCGATAGCATCAAGCTCCCACGCCAGACCATAAGAAGGGTTCCCCGCATAGGTTCTAGCAGCAAGCATTGCACCAGCAAGACCTGCCAGAGCACCCGCAAAAATATAAACAAGCATCAATGTCTTGCGAACACTAATCCCAGAAATACGAGCTGCGTTTACATTTCCACCAATAGCGTAAACGTGGCGTCCAAATTTTGAACGACTTAACAAAATATGTGAAAGTACGACAACGATTGCATAAATAAAGACTAAACCGGGAATGCCGAATAGACTCATATCTGCAATCCAAGTGAATGCATCTGAACTAGCATCAATAGGGCGACCATTTGAAGCAATTTGAGCAACACCACGGGCAATCGTCATCATACCCAAAGTTGCTATAAATGGTGGAATACGACCATAGGCGGTAAAGCCACCGTTAATTGCTCCACAAACAGCACCGACTGCAATGGCGGCCAAAAAACCACCAGTAGCAGCAAAGACATTATCAGCAACCGATACAATACTAGCAGCAATAACCGCTGTCAAGGCAACGACTGAGCCTGATGATAAATCAATCCCTGTCGTGATAATTGCAAAGGTGACACCGATGGAAATGATACCAAACATTGATACTTGTTCCATAATACTTAATACGGTTCTGACAGACAAGAATCCTTCAACACTTGCTGATAATCCTAAAAAGAGCAAAAGTAGGATAAGCAGCATTCCATAGGTATTCATTAATTTTTTAAAATCAATTGGTTTTTTTTGTATTAATTCAGACATAAATAATTTCCTCAGTAAATAGAATTAAGTATTAATCAGCATCAGATGCTAAATGCATAATTTTTTCTTGGGTGGCTTCTTCCCGTGCTAATGTGCCAGTGACTTTTCCTTCTGCCATAACGACAATCCTGTCGCTCATTGCGAGTAGCTCAATCATATCGGAAGAAATCATAATGATTGATTTCCCTAGTTTTGCGAGCTCACTCATTAAACGATAAATTTCCGCTTTTGCCCCGACATCAATCCCTTTGGTTGGCTCATCGAGTATTAGTACTTCGGGGTTTAGTACAAGTGCACGACCGATAAGGACTTTTTGTTGATTACCACCAGATAAATTACCTGTAATAACTTGCACATCGGGTGCTTTGATGCGTAATTCTGATTTTTGTTTATTTGCAACTTCTTCGGCTAAACCATTTGAGATAAGAAAATGGTCAATATAAGGCGATAAATCAGGCATAATAATGTTATCGGTAATGCTCATGTTGAGAAACAGTCCTGTCAGCTTTCTATCTTCTGTGACCCAACCGATATGATTTTTTTGAGCATCTAAGGGGGAATCTGCACTGATTTTCTTACCATACATATAAATCTCGCCACTATCGGCTGGTCTATATCCGAAGAGGCTTTCGGCAACTTCACTACGTCCTGCTCCAACTAGTCCTGAAATACCTAGAATTTCTCCTTTCCTGACATTAAAAGAAACATCATTAAAGTAATTTTTACGCGTTAATTTTTTGACTTCTAAAAGAATTTCATCGCTAATTTCAATTTCTTCTTTGGCATACATATCGCTCATACTACGACCCACCATTAACTCAATCAGCTTATCTTTACTCATTGCTTTGGTTTCGTATGTGCCGATATATTGTCCGTCGCGTAAAATGGATATGCGATCAGAAACGTGGAATACTTCATCTAATTTATGAGAGATAAAAATAACAGCGATGCCACGTGCCTTGATTAATTCAACAATATGATAGAGTTGCTCGACTTCGTTTTCGGTGAGTGATGTTGAAGGTTCATCCATTAAAATAACCTGAGCATCATTTGAAACGGCAGTTGCAATAGCAACTAATTGAGCGTGAGCAACAGAAACTTCGCTCATCTTAGTGGTGACATCCATTGATGATATGCCTAAATCATGCAGTGTTTTTGTTGCTTCGGCATTCATTGCATCATTATCCAAAAAGCCACCAGGCCCCACAATTTCACGACCTAAGAAAAAATTTTCTGCAATGGTTAGATTGGGTGCTGGGCTGATTTCTTGTGGTACCATAATAAGTCCACGACGAATAGAATCCATTGGACGGGTCGGCTTGAACGGTTGTCCGTTAAAGAACATTTTTCCCCCGCTATCGGGGATGTACAGTCCGTATAGCACTTTCATTAGTGTGGATTTTCCAGCACCATTTTCTCCCATCAGTGCGTGGACTTCTCCACGTTTCACTTTTAGATTGACACCGTCAAGTGCCTTAACACCTGGGAAGGTTTTTGTAATATGTTGTAACTCTAAGATAATATCATTGTCTTTATTACCTTTATTGTCTCTATTATCATTATTCATCACAGTTCCTTAGGTTATTGGTCTTTGATGCAATTAATCAATTATTCAGATAAACTCTGTAACTAACTGCGTTGATAAAAGAAAGAGATTATACTAAAAACTAGCTAGTTTTTAATCTAGCTAGTTTTTAGTATAAATCATCAATTGCTATGTACTACTTGTCTTTTTTTGGCAAGAAGTCTGCTTTGTTTTCAGGTGTAACTAGTTGGAATGGGATATTGATATCATGCTCCACTTTTTCACCTTTGGCGATTTTATATGCAGTTTCAACACTGACTTTACCTTGGCCTTTGGCGTCTTGGTAAACTGTTGCGTCTAGTCCTTTGCCTAGGAATTCAAGTGCATCAGGTGTTGCATCAATACCAACAATGATTAAATCCTCATCCTTGATACCTGCTTTTTGTGCAGCAAGTAATGCACCGATAGCCATTTCATCATTGTTTGCAGTGATAACGTTTACTTTATTGTCACTTTGTAACCAGTCTTCGGTGATTTGTAACCCTCTGTCACGTTCCCATTTGCCTTCTTGCTCAACAACTGCTGTGATATTGTCGTGCTTATCAAATATTTCTTTATTTCCACCTGTACGGTTGATTTGAGCATCTAGACCTAGTGGTCCTAATAAAATACCGACGCGTCCTTCTTTACCGTCAAGAGCTTTTGCGACAAACTCGCCTTGTAAACGACCTGCTTCAATCTCTTTAGAACCGATGTATGAAGCAACGTACTCCATATCTTTTTCAAGTGGACGACGGTTTACGATAACGAGTGGAATACCCGCTTTTTTCAATTTTTTAGCAATAGATTTAACAGTAATTCTGTCAATTGGGTGAAGTACAACGACATCAACGCCTTGTTCGATAAAGTTTTCAACGTTGGCAATCATTTTTGCTGAATCATTATTTGCATCGGCAAAGATGATTTTCATATCGTCATTACTTTCATCAACTGCTTTCATACTGTCAATTACATAGGTAAGCCATTTATCAGCAAAACTAGAAATAGCTCCACCAACAACAACTTCTTTTGCCATAGCAGTACCACTCATTCCAACCGTCATAGCGGTAATTAAAGCAAGTTTTTTTATATTCATAAGATTAATCCTCGTGATTGTTTAAGTTTCGGATAATAAAGAGTAAATATTTTTGCTATTATCTCAATATTTACTCCGAATATAAGTGTATTTGATATTTTATATATTGTCAAACAAATATTTCATAAAATAAAATTGAAATAAAAATTCCATTACTATATAATAAATTCCGCTGGTAGTTTGCTTTGTATCACAGTGTTTTGTTGTAATTTGTTGTGTTGGCAGGCAAAACTAATTATTAATAAGTAATTAATTGAAAAAGAATAACGAGAGAGAAAATTTTATGACGCAAATAATATTTCCAAATAATCGCCCTTATGATTTGGCCTGTTTAGGTCGGTTGGCTGTTGATTTATATGGTGAGACTATCGGTGCAGGCTTGGAAAATACACCAAGTTTTCAAAAATACTTAGGTGGAAGTTCGGCAAATATTGCTTTTGGTACGGCTCGTTTAGGTTTGAGAAGTGCAATGATTTCTCGTGTGGGCAATGAGCAAATGGGGCGATATTTGACGCAAACACTTGAAAATGAAGGTTGTGATACTTCACAGGTTAGTATTGATCCAGAGCGTTTAACGGGTTTAGTACTCTTAGCATTAAAAGACCAAGAGCAATTTCCTTTGCTTTTTTATCGTCGCGATTGTGCTGATATGGCATTGGAAGCAGAACATATCGATATTGATTTTATTAAACAGTGTAAGGCATTATTAATTACAGGCACACACCTTTCTACTGAAAAAGTTTTGGGGGCATCGAGAAAAGCCTTGCTTGCCGCCAAAGAAGCAGGTACTAAAACGGTGCTTGATATTGACTATCGTCCAGTATTATGGGGATTAACCAGTACTGGTGATGGAGAAACGCGTTATATTGCAAGTGATAAAGTCAGCCAGCATTTACAAGAACAACTACCGCTATTTGACTTGGTTATCGGTACAGAAGAAGAGTTTATGATAGCTGGCGGTGTCGAAAATGATGTGGTTGGCTCTCTTAAAAAAGTAAGGGAAGTTACCGATGGTACATTGGTTCTCAAACGTGGTGAGTTAGGCTGTCAAATATTAGATGGCAATATCCCCGATGATTTAGATACTCTGCCGATATACTCAGGTGAGCGTATAGAAGTGATGAATGTATTAGGTGCGGGCGATGCTTTTGCTTCTGGCTTATTATATGGCTTAATTACAGGGAAGTCTTATGAAGAAGCTACGCGTATCGCAAATGTCTGTGGTGCAATTGTTGTTTCACGTCATGGTTGTGCCCCTGCGATGCCTACGCATGATGAGCTACATTATTGGTTGGAAAAAGGTGGTTCTCGCCCAGATTTAGATGAGCATTTACAACACTTGCATAGGGTAAGCTTGAAACGCAAAGAATGGAGCGAATTATGTGTGCTGGCATTCGATCATCGTAGTCAATTTGAAGATTTAGCACTTACCTATGGCTACCCGATAAAAGATATTGATAAACTGAAAAAGTTAATTTTTAATGCCCTTGAAACGGTAGAGAAAGAATTACCCGAAGTGCGTGGAAAGATAGGTGTACTTGCCGATAATACCTATGCCAAGCAAGTGTTGGCAGATGCAACAGAACGAAGTCCTGCTTGGTGGGTAGGGCGTCCAGTTGAGCAACCAAGTTCACGTCCATTGTGTTTTGACGGTACCGATAGCCTTGCCAGTCAGTTGCGTGAAATTCCAAAAGAACAGACGGTTAAGTGTCTAGTGTTTTATCATCCCGAAGATACCGTTGCAATGCGTCTGGAACAAGAAAAACGTGTTCAGGAACTATGGGAAGCAGTCAAAAAATCAGGTCACGAGTTGCTGTTAGAAATTATCGCACCACTTGAAATGCCAGAAAATGCAAAAGATACCGATAAGGATAGTATTGTGTTACGAGCTGTTTCACGTTTTTATAATTTAGGCATTAAACCACAGTGGTGGAAATTGGCGGGAATGCGTAGCGAATCTTGGGAACAATTATCACAGTTGGTAGAGCGTCACGACCCTTATTGTCGTGGTGCGGTAATGCTAGGTTTGAATCAACCACAAGAAGAACTTGTTAAGCACTTTACCGATGCTCAGCACCCTGTTGTTAAAGGTTTTATGATTGGACGTACCGTGTGGTATCAGCCGTTAGAACAGTTGATTAAAGGCAGCATTAGCGAAGCAGATGCCCAGTCGCAAATTAGCCAAAACTTTGCTTATTTGGTTTCGGCTTGGTTGAAGCGTAAGCGTTGATGTGAATGCTAATCTCATCATAAACGAGAACATTTTGTGGGCTTTACTAGGAGAAAATAGACAATGAGTAAAACGATACGTTTGACAATGGCACAGGCCTTGGTGCGGTATTTGGCAGCCATTAAAATAGAAGATGAAGACGGTTCATGGCACGATTTTGTTGGTGGTACTTGGGCAATTTTTGGACACGGTAATGTGTGTGGGTTAGGCGAGGCGTTGTCTGAATTCAAAGATGCAGACAGCACACGTTCGTTGCGACCTGATGGCTTTCCTGTTTTTCGTGGGCATAATGAACAGGGTATGGCACACGCTGCCATTGCCTATGCTAAGGCAAATATGCGAAGACGGATGATGACGGTGACCACGTCAATCGGTCCGGGTGCGACGAATTTAGTGACAGCCGCTGGGCTGGCACACGTAAACCGTTTGCCGGTATTGTTACTGCCCGGAGATATTTTTAATGACCGTGGTCCAGACCCCGTACTACAACAAACGGAAGACTTTGCATCAGGAGATATGAATGTTAATGATTGTTTGCGTCCTGTCTCTCGATATTTTGACAGAATAACTGACCCAGCACAACTACTGACAGCACTACCAAGAGCGATGGCGGTATTGACCGACCCAGTGATGTGCGGTCCTGTGACTTTGGCATTGCCACAAGATGTTCAGGCACAAGCTTTTGACTATCCAGAAGCATTTTTTAATCCTGAACCACTGCGTATTCGCCGTAGTAGTGCCGATGAACGCGATATCAATGATGCCATTGCGTTGATTAAAAAGGCCAAACGACCACTGGTAATTAGTGGTGGTGGTGTTTTATATAGTGGTGCTGAAAAAGTTTTAGATAAGCTTATTCGTAAAAATGCGATTCCTGTGACGGAAACTCAAGCAGGACATAGTGCAATTGCTTGGCATCATCCCTATCACGTTGGGTCAATTGGCGTATCGGGTTCGGCGGCGGCTAATGAGTTGGCAAGAAATGCTGATTTGGTTATCGCTATCGGTACGCGTATGCAAGACTTTACCAGTGGTTCTAATGCCTTGTTTACACAGGCTGATGTACTGGCACTGAATGTATCGCCACTTGATGCGACACGATTGAGAGCAAAAGTTGTGTTAGGTGACGCTAGATTGAGTTTAGAAAAATTACTTGCCGAAGATTTTTCTCATATTGATTCAGATTGGTGTAAACAATCAGCGACTTTGGCGGATAAATGGCGGGCACGAGTTGATGAATTAACGACGCACAATCCTGACGGTTTACCGTATGATGCAGAGGTTATCGGTGCGGTGCGGGATAGTATAGAAAACTCCCCAGAAAATGATATTGTTGTCTGTGCGGCGGGAACTTTGCCCGCAGAATTGCATAAGCTATGGCGTGCAGACGGTGTCGGTAACTACCATATGGACTATGGTTATTCCTGTATGGGTTATGAAATTGCAGGTTCATTAGGTGTAAAAATGGCACGCCCAGAAAAAGAAGTCATTGTTATGGTGGGCGACGGTTCTTATTTGATGCTGAATAGTGAAATTGCTTCTGCTCAAATGTTGGGGTTAAAACTTATTATTGTGGTACAAGATAATCACGGATATGGTTGTATTAACCGATTACAACGTGCGAGTGGTAGCCCGAACTATAATAACTTATTGGCTCATTGTGTACCTGAAAATGGCGAAGATGTTTTTGTTGATTTTGCGATGCACGCCAGAAGCTTAGGGGCGTATGGCGAGAATGTCGCAACAGTTGATGACTTAAAACAAGCAATGAAAAAAGCAAGAAAACGTTCAGGTGTTTCTGTGCTTGTCATTAAAACAACACCCGAGAAAACCACAGAAGATGGCGGCATTTGGTGGGAAGTGGGTATTCCCGAAGTTTCCAATTATGAAGCGGTTAATCAGGCTTATAGTCAAGGGTTACAAGAGAAAGCAAAACAACGTAAATGAGCTATCGGTGTATAAATCGATGACTAAAAAATATCATTAAACAAGAGGTATAAAATTATGACACTAGATGTGCGTATTGGTATCAACCCTATCGGTTGGTCAAATGATGATTTACCATCATTAGGCGGAGAAACCCCATTAGAAACAGCCTTGTCAGAAGGAGCTGAAATAGGTTATCAAGGGTTTGAATTAGGCAATAAATTTCCAAAGACAGGCGAGGCATTAAAAGCAAAACTTGATGAGTTTAATGTCGTTTGTGTATCGGGCTGGTATTCAGCACGCTTGGCTGACATAGAAAATTACTCGGTTGCTAAGGAAATTGAGTCTTGTCACCAACATATGGAAAAATTAGCTTATAACGACTGTAAAGTCGTTGTTTATGGCGAGGTTGGCAAGAGTATTCAAGGGCAAATAGACACCCCATTATCACAACGTCCACGTTTGGCAAATGATAGCGAGTGGGAAGAATTTGCAAGCCGCTTAAATCAATTTGGTACACATTTAATCAAAGAATATGGCATTCAATTAGCGTATCATCATCATATGGGGTCTTGTATTGAAACGCCTGCTGAAATTGACCGTTTAATGTCATTGACCGATGAAGATAGTGTGGGTTTACTCTTTGATACAGGGCACTGTTGGTTTGGTCAAGCAACCAATAATCCAGAACAACGTATTGATGTGACAGAAACCTTAGTCAAGCATATTGACCGTATTAATCACGTGCATTGTAAAGATGTGCGACCTACGATTATTCGAGATATGAGAAATCGCAATCAGTCATTCTTAAATGCTGTGCTTGCTGGTGGCTTTACTGTTCCAGGTGATGGTGCAATTGATTTTGATGCTGTCGTTCGTATTTTAAGTGAGCATAATTATAAGGGTTGGTTAGTCGTCGAAGCAGAACAAGACCCTAAATTAGCTCCGTCGTATGAATATGGTCAAAAAGGCTTTAATACCTTAAAAACATTAGTGGAAAAATATCAATGAGTAAATTAATTTCTAAACCCCAAATAGGGCAAACCGTTATCCAAAATATCACACCAGAAAATGCAGGCTGGACGTATGTCGGTTTTCAAGTCGTTGAGTTAAAAGCAGGGGAGCAGTACACCGCACCAGCTATCGCTAATCGTGAACAGTGTTTTACGGTGTTGATTGGTACAGTTGATTTTGAATGTGATGAGCAAACATTTGCTGATTGTGGCGAGCGTCAGAGTGTCTTTGAAGATAAATCGCCTTATGCACTTTATGTGCCGCCCAAAAAAGTCGTGACCATTACTGCACGCACTGATTGTGAGATAGGGATTTCTAACTCGCCTGCCGAGGGAAAATATCCTGTGCGGTTAATTAAACCCGAAGATATGGTACGCAGTGTCAGAGGAAAAGGGGCAAATACACGCTATATTTGTGATATTTTACCTGAAACCGATAAGCAAGCAGAAAGCTTATTAGTTGTGGAAGTGATTACACCTTCGGGTAATAGTTCATCATATCCGTCGCATCGTCACGATGAAAGTAGTGATGAACAAACGTTTTTAGAAGAAACTTACTATCACCGAATAGACCCCGCCCAAGGATTTGCTTTTCAGCGTGTTTATACCGATGATAGAAGCCTTGATGAAACAATGGCGATTGAAAATAAAGATGTTGTTATGGTTCCGCGTGGTTATCATCCGTGTGCAACCATCTATGGCTATGATTTGTATTATTTGAATACGATGGCAGGTCCTGAGCGACGTTGGCAGTTTTTTAATGATCCACAGCACGAGTGGCTATTGAAATAATGAGCAAAAATAACAATCCGTACAAGACACCAGAAGAATTTTTTAAAGCAATAGAGGACAATTACGACACGTTAAGTAAAAGGCTTCAAAGTATTGCACGGGAATTACCCTTTTACCGAGATTCTATTGCTTTAATGAGTGTCAATGAATTAGCAAGTGAAATTGATGTTGCACCGTCTGCATTAATACGTTTTGCAAAACAGATGGGTTTTAGTGGATTTGCTGAAATAAAAAGTTTATTTCAGCAAAATTTGGCTGAAAGACTTTCTAGTAACAGTTATGCTGAACGTATTCAAAATATTAGTTCTAAGCAGCAAGCATCAATGGATAGTAGTGTTATTGATAGTTCTATTGTTAGTGAAATTATTGATAATAATATACAAAGTTTGCAATTATTGTTTAATGCTGAATTAATTGATAGTTTGAATGCATCGGTGGAATTAATGGCAGAAGCAAAAAGTATTTGGGTAATGGCAGCAGGGCGTTCTTTTTCTGCTGCGGCTTATTTTACTTATTTAATTCGCCACAGTAAGAAACCAATACATTGGCTAAACGGTCTATGTTTTAACTTAGATGGTCAAATTAACACGATTAAAAGTGGAGATACATTATTGGTTATTTCGTATGCCCCGTATGCAGAACCCAGTTTACACAGTGTCGAAGTGGCACGAAAGAATGGTGCAAAAATTATTGCCATTACCGATAGCCAATTAAGTGAGATAGGTAAGCAGGCAGATCAAACGATTATTATTCGAGAACACAGTAGTTTTGGTTTTCGTTCGTTGGCAAATACAGTTTGTGTTATTCAATCGCTGTTCTTGCTTTATGCATCTCACGTCGGTTTAGATGAAACAGAGAAGTTAAAATAATAGGAAAATTAAAATGATAAATGTAGGAATTGTTGGCTTAGGTCGTCTAGGCAAGCGACACGCAGAAAATTTATTACGCAGAATAGACGGTGTAAAGTTGATTGCCGCAGCATCTCCTGTACCAGAAGAAAGAGATTATGCAACGACACAATTATCTTTACCACATGTCGTGAGTAGTTTAGAAGAATTATTAACAATTGAAAGTGTTGATGCGGTGGTTTTGGTTACACCAACGGCACTGCACGCTGAACAGAGTATTGCAGTATTAGAAGCTGGTAAACATTTATTTGTTGAAAAGCCACTGGCACTTAATGTAGAAGATTGTGAAAAAGTTGAGCAAGTCTTTGCTAAAACAAGTCAAGTCAATCCTAAACAAGTAGCAATGGTCGGTTTTGTTCGTCGATTTGATGCGAGTTATGTTGCTGCTAAACAATCGATTGACAGTAATGAAATTGGTAACACATTTTTTGTGCGTTCGCAGACCTGTGATAAATATGATGCGAATGGCTTTTTTGTCAAGTTTTCAGAAAGTTCTGGTGGCTTGATTATGGATTGTAATGTGCACGATATTGATTTGGTGCGGTGGTTTTTGGCTGATAGCAATGGTAAATCGCCAAAGGCTATCGGTTTTCACGCCACAGGAAGTCACAATGTACATCCTGATTTAGCACAGTTTGAAGATGTTGATAATGCGATTGCTACCATTGAATTTGAAGGTGGAAAATATGCACATTTATACGCATCTCGCACCTTTGCACACGGGCATGAAACGAGCACAGAAATTATCGGCGATAAAGGGAAATTATTAATTGGTGCAGGAGCACACTTAAATCGGGTGGTTAAAAGTGATGCGGGTGGTGTTAGCCACGCTGTACTTCCCGATTTTGCAGAGCGTTTTAGCGAAGCTTTTGTTCACGAATTACAAGCTTTTGCAGATGCCTGTAATGGCAAAAAACAAATGATACTAAGCCTTAATGATGCAACGGAAGCTACCCGTATCGGTGTGGCATTAACACAGGCATTAAGAGAAAACTTAAAAGTTAATAAAGATTAATTTATTAATAAATTACATAGTAAATAATATAAAGAAAATACATAATACAGGAGAATATAATGGAAAAAATCAATCACTACATAAATGGTCAAGTGACCGATGCAACTTCAAGCCGTACACAAGGCGTTTTTAACCCTGCCACTGGCGAAACTGTTGCAGAAGTTCTTCTTGCAGAAGCCAAAGATGTTGATATTGCTGTTGCAGCTGCCAAAGCAGCTTTCCCAAAATGGGCAAAAACGCCAGCAGTCAGACGAGCACGCGTTTTAATGAAGTTTTTGAATTTGCTGAATGAGCATCACGATGAATTGGCACATGCTATTACACGAGAGCACGGAAAAGTCTTTACCGATGCCAAAGGCGAAGTAATGCGAGGCATTGAGGTGGTAGAATTTGCTATCGGTATTCCACAATTATTGAAAGGTGGTTTTAGTGAAAATGTGGCAGGTAATATTGATAATTGGGTAATGCGTCAACCACTCGGCGTGGTTGCGGGAGTGACACCTTTTAACTTCCCGGTAATGGTACCGATGTGGATGTTCCCTGTGGCACTTGCTTGTGGTAATACGTTTATCTTGAAACCAAGTCCAAATGACCCAAGCGTGAGCTTAATGATTGCCGATTTATTGAAAAAAGCTGGCTTGCCTGACGGTGTATTTAATGTGGTTCAAGGGGATAAAGTTGCTGTCGATACGTTAATTGAACACCCTGATGTGAAAGCATTATCATTTGTTGGTTCAACACCGATAGCCAACTATATTTATGAGCGTTCTGCCCATTTTGGCAAACGTGTCCAAGCTTTAGGCGGTGCTAAAAATCATATGGTTGTGATGCCTGATGCCGATTTAGATAAGGCGTGTGATGCGTTAATGGGGGCTGCGTATGGTTCAGCGGGAGAACGTTGTATGGCGACATCTGTTGCTGTGTTTGTCGGCAATGTTGGGGAAAAATTAATCCCAATGCTAAAAGAAAAAATTGCTGACTTAAAAATCAAAAATGGTGTTCATTTAGATGCCGATATGGGGCCTATTGTAAATCCTGCTGCTCTCGAACGGATTGAAAGCTATATTCAATCAGGTGTTAATGAAGGTGCAGAGTTACTGGTTGATGGTCGTGAATTTAAGAATGCCGATGACCCAAATGGTTTCTGGACAGGGGCGACCTTATTTGACAAAGTCACGCCTGAGATGAAGATTTACAAAGAAGAAATTTTTGGTCCCGTATTATCGTGTGTTCACGTCAATAGTTTAGACGAAGCCATTGAGTTAACCAATTCACACGAGTTTGCGAACGGCACTTCGTGCTTTACCCGCAGTGGCTATGTGGCACAACGCTTTGCACAGTCTATTGAAGTCGGTATGGTCGGCATCAATGTCCCAATTCCTGTACCGATGGCGTGGCACGGCTTTGGTGGTTGGAAGCGTAGTTTATTTGGCGATATGCACGCTTATGGTGAAGAAGGTGTACGTTTCTATACTCGTCAAAAATCTGTGATGCAACGTTGGAATGAAGACATTGCAGAAGGTGCAAGTTTTGTTATGCCAACATCAAATCACTAGGCTATTCTTTTAATTTTAAAATAAAACACCGATAGAGATATAACCCTATCGGTGTTTTAAATAGGCTATCGGTGGCGTGAATACATTCACGCCACCGATAGCCTTGTTTACTTTTTATCTTTCTAATTTCTTGTATTTAATGCGATGTGGTTGGTCGGCTTCAAGCCCCAAGCGTTTTTTGCGATCGGCTTCGTAGTCGGAATAACCGCCTTCAAACCAGACGGTTTTTGAATCGCCTTCAAAGGCTAGGATATGCGTTGCCACACGGTCTAAGAACCAACGGTCGTGCGAAATCACTACGGCACAACCCGGATAGACGAGTAGGGCTTCTTCTAAGGCACGCAAAGTTTCCACGTCCAAATCGTTGGTCGGCTCATCGAGTAACAAGACGTTACCGCCTGATTTTAAGGTGTTGGCTAGGTGCAATCGGTTGCGTTCGCCCCCTGATAAATCTTTCACGCGTTTTTGTTGGTCTGTGCCTTTGAAATTAAATCGGCTGATATAGGCACGAGAGTTTAACTGCACATTACCGATTTGGATATTATCCAAGCCGTCCGATACGGCTTCCCAAACGGTTTTGTCGTTATCTAATTCGCTACGAGATTGATTAACGTAAGCAAATTCAACCGTTTCGCCAACTTCCATATTGCCACTATCAGGTTGCTCATCGCCTATCATTATGTTGAATAAAGTGGATTTACCCGCACCGTTAGGACCGATTATCCCGACAATGCCCCCCGGTGGTAGGTTAAAGGATAAATCTTCGTATAAGACTTTGTCTTCAAATGCTTTGGTTAAATTTTCAGCAAGCACGACTTTATTCCCCAAGCGTGGTCCGGGTGGAATGTAGAGTTCCGATGTTTCGTTACGTTTTTGGAATTCTTGGCTTGATAATTCATCAAATTTTTCCAAACGGGCTTTGTTTTTACTGCGTCGTCCTTTTGGATTTTGTCGTACCCATTCAAGCTCTTGGGCAATGGTTTTTTGTAGTTTTGATTGTTGTTTTTCTTCGGTGGCTAGGCGTTTTTCTTTTTGTTCCAACCACGAACTATAATTGCCTTCCCAAGGGATACCTTCGCCACGGTCAAGCTCTAAAATCCAGCCAGCAACATTATCAAGGAAATATCTATCGTGCGTG
>PDWJ01003327.1_pt1 | contig 15504 bp, 10 predicted proteins | sample 1430881 | NCBI WGS metagenome assembly PDWJ01 (sample SAMN01162460, study PRJNA174530) | Oral metagenome, whole genome shotgun sequencing project. | biome: Marine environment; feature: Marine mammal; material: Swab sample of the gingival sulcus; isolation source: swab sample of gingival sulcus... | reverse complement strand
TTCTGTTGATATAGACTTAGCTAATCAAGCAGGCGGAGTTTATTTCGTGAAAATAACGGCTGACAATAAAGTTTATAATTCTAAACTAATTATTGAATAAGTTTGATGTTTTTATCTGACAAAAAAGCCCTCCATTAGGAGGGCTTTTTTGTTTGGTATGACGGAAATGCGGGTTAATAGTTTACGAATTTAGTTGGATGGAAATTATTTCCTATACCGCTACTGCGGCTTATAAGTCCGTTCTTTTAACGGGCATTGTCATACATCTTGCACCGCCGCCGCCTCGAGCTAATTCATTTCCTTTTATGGTAACAACGGCTCTTTCATAATCATTTATATTAAGTTCATCACTTATAATATCTTGTGCCGGGATTACTTCAAAGCCATTGTTATTTAAGGCTTCGATAGTATGCCTGTTTCTTGCGTATCCGACAATTTTACCGGGGGCAAAAGCAAAAAAGTTTGCACCACTGTGCCATTGTTCTCGCTGTTGGTTTTGCAAGTCCGAACCGCCGCATAAAATGGGTTTAAGGGGCATCCCGAGTTTTTTCAACACCGCCGGAATATTTTCAACCTCATTGATAGAGCGTATTTTATTATTTTCAACAATCATGTGTATCGTGGCATATCTTGAAGTATTCATTATCAAAGGTTCATAGATTACACATTTATCTTTATCAACCAATGTGAAAACCATATCAAGATGAATAAAGGATTCCGGCGTTTTGGGGAGTTCTTGTACAATAATATGGCGCGGATATTCAGTGCTGTCAATACTTTGTGCAATATAATCAATTCCTTGCGAAGATGTTCGCACACCGGTGCCTATTAATAAAATATCTTTTCTTGCAACGAGAATATCACCTCCTTCCATCCGGATTTTTTCGTTAAAAGCATGTTTTTTTTTAGGGTTTATTGTCTTTGTAATGAACCGGGGATGACTATCAAAAATCGTTTCCATTATCAAAGCTTCTCTTGTGCGAATATTATTTGCCATTTTGTTTATAAAAACGCTGTCATTTACGGCAGAAGATGCATCGCGCATAAAGAAAAAATTATACAAAGGATCTAAGTCATAATTATTTTTTTCAAAATAGTCGGTGAGAGAACGAACTTGAAGCGGCAAACCTTCTATCAATATTTTGGCAAGTGCTTCCGGTGTTTTTTCCATCAAAAAGGCTTTAAGCTTCTCAAAATTTCGATGCGTATTTATTTTATCAAGCATTGCCTCTTTTGCCGTGTCATCTTTTAGTGCTTCTGTCAAAAGCTCTTTAAGCTCAAAAGTTTGCGTAACTTTAGATAATACTCCTTTTAGTTGCATATACTCTTTGTTTGCAACAGAAAGGTTTAAAATATCACTGTATAATGCTTTTCCCGCATTTTCCGGTGTCATGTTTTCAATTTCATTTCCGGGTGTATGCAAAATAACTCCTTCTAATTTTCCTATTTCAGAATCTAATTGAACTTTGATCTTGTCTGTATCTTTCATATGTTTTTATTTATAATTTTCAAAGGTCATATAGGAACACCCTAAGTTATCCCATTACAAATAATTAATAGTGTTGGTAAATAATCATTCCGTTGTGTGATTAAACCTTAATCATGGGCGTTTCATATGTTTTTATTTATAATTTTCAAAGGGCAATTTTTATTTAATTATAAATTACTTTTTGTCAATGATTTTAGCTTTAATTATTTACATAAGAGCTGCACCGTTCATAATTTTCAATTAATTAGCCATTTATAGTTTGTGCCGGGCATTTCATTTCCAAATCCTTTTTTTATTCAGTGCTTGTTGATATTTACGTGCATATATTAAATGTTGCCTTAAATTTGTCGAGAAATTATGATATTCCGAGAAATCATCTTTTGCACACATAAAAATATAATTATGTTTTGTATAGTTTAAGACAGCATCAATCGATGAAATATCCGGCATATTTATTGGTCCCGGCGGCAAGCCTTTATACATATATGTATTATAAGGCGAATCTGTTTCCTTATCTTTATTCAAGACCCTTTTTTTCGTAAAATCCCCCGATGCAAAAATTAATGTGGGGTCAGATTCCAATGCCATCCCTCTGTTTAATCGATTTATATACAATCCCGCAATTTTTGGGCGTTCATCCGAATGCCTTAATTGTTCGGCTTGCACGATAGATGCTAAAACGCTCACTTCTTTTAATGTAAGGTTCAAGGCTTTTGCTCTTGCTTTTCGCTTGTCATTCCAAAACTTATTATATTCGGCATGCAGGCGCTTAATCATTTTTTTTGCGGAAGTATTCCAATATACTTCATAGGTATTTGGAATAAACATGGCTATAATATTTTCTTTGTTAAAACCATATTTCTCAATTAGGCTGTCATTGTTCAGAAGTTTCATAAAATCAGCCGAATCCGGCTCAATCGGTTTGGCGATTTTTCCGGCAAAATCTTCAATTGTCCTAATATTGTTAAATGTCAGTTTTATAGGGCTTTGAGTTCCGGAACGAAAAAGGTTTACAAGGGCATTGTTTGTCATACCTTTTTTCAACTTATATTTTCCCGCATGAATATGTTTGTGCAGTTTCTTCAAGTTTGCCGTAAATTCAAACGAGGCATAATCTTTCAACACTCCACCGGCTTTCAACGAATCTGTTAATGTCTCATAAGTTGGTGAATGCGAAGGGATATATATGATACAATCATGCAATACATTTTGTATAAATATTTCTTTGTATTTTTCATAAGCAAAAATGCTGCTTGCTGCAATTATTACAAGGAGTATGATTGTTATTATTTTTATTTTTTTCTTTTGCATTCTAAAAACTTAATAGGGAACCTAAAAAAATATCTTTACTTTTTTATTCAAAAAAAAAACTTAGTTTTGCAAAATTAAAATTTGTAGAGATTAAAAAAAAAGATTTTATATTATGAAGAAATTTGCAACATTATTTATTGTTTCTATTTTTATGTGTACAAGTGTTTTTGCACAAAAAACAAATGATAAAGGCAGTACGGGCGGTAATAATAAGCATCAAAAGCCGCAGAATAATAAGAAAAAAAACAATAATAAATCCGACGGTTTATTAATTGAATTTACAAAAATAGTTTTTGGAGCATATCAAAATACTTTAATTTCTAAAAGAGGAAATGATAAAAGTGTTTTTGGAATTGAAGCGGGTGCTTCAGCCGGTTATTTGGCAGGCAGCAATAACAACTTCTTTAATGTTGATCCTCGTTTAAAATTAAATAGAGGTGCCCTTTCTATTGATGCACGTTATGATTTCTTAAAAAGTGATACAACTCAGCAACAAAATATTGATGCCTTAGTAGAATTGAATCTCATTATCGATGATTTTAAAATGGCTTTGGGGCAAGGAATTATGTATAATATTGAAAATTCTTCCGTATATCATGAAAGTTTGGTGGGAATTGAGCTTGGTCTTAATAATCGGCAAATTTTAGTTTCTCCGGAACTGCGTTTGGCTTATGACTGGGCGATAAAAAAGCCGGTAAATCTTGAAGTAAATTTAAAAGGTGCTTTTCGCTTGGTTAATTATAGTGGAACAGCTGTTTATATATTTGCCGGTGGAGGGTATAGATACATGCTAAATGACTATGCTAATTTCTTCGGAGGATTAAACATTATTTTTTAGTAATTTTTTATTCTTTATTGAATGTCTAATTGCATTTGGAAATTTCTGCCAAATGCAATTTTTGTATGTCAATCATGTAAATAATCTACCGGGGGGTAAGTCCCTGTATGTGCCGAATTGAGAAGAAACATTAGCTGCATTATAAAAAAACGTATTTTTTTTGAGTTTTCAAGCTAAATATATAAAAACAAATGACCTTTTAGCAACAGTTTTGCGCTATATCATACAAACCTTATTGATAAAAAAGAACAATTTCTTAAAAAATATTTACAGATACTAAACATTAATAATCAGCTTAGTATAAAATTACAGATGAACTAATGTTGAAAAAAAGTGTTTTTTTTGAAAAAAATATACTCGCCTTTAATATATATTTTATTATATTTGGGTTTTTAAATTTGTTTAAAGAGATGTATTTAATAAGAAATCTTTATGATTTTTTTTGTGAAAAATTACTGCCAATTAGACCAAAAACTTAAAATGAAGAAAATGATTATTAAAATCATACACTTTATAATGTGAACTATTATTTAATTAATTTTTTAACAAAAACAATTTTTATGAAGAAAATAGTATTATTGTTTGTTATTCTTGCTGTATCGCTTGTTAATGCCTTTGCACAGACAAGCGTATCGGGAACGGTAATCGATGAATTAGGCGACCCTATCCCCGGTGTTACGGTAAGAATAAAGGAAGTCGCTACGCAAAGTGCAGTTACAATTACCGATTTTACCGGTAAGTACACTTTATCAGTTCCGGAAGGAGGTGCTACTTTAGTTTTCTCTTATGTCGGAAAAGAAGAACAAGAAGTAGCTATTGCAGGTAAAACAACAATCAATGTTACATTGAAGCCTAAAGCTGAAGAGATTGAGGCTGTTGTTGTTACGGCAATAGGAACGTCTCAGTCCGAGAAAAAAATCGGATATGCTGCCACTTCTGTTGGTGGGGAAGAGCTTACAAAAACCCGTGACAGAAGTGCGCTTAACGCCTTATCGGGAAAAGTTGCCGGGGTTACAATTACCAACGCTTCCGGAGCTCCGGGTTCATCTACGCGTGTTATCTCAAGAGGTTTCTCAACCTTTAACGGAAGTAACCAGCCATTATTTGTTATTGACGGTGTGCCTATTAGTAATGCCGCAAGCGGAAGCTCGTCTTTAAACGGCGGTACAGACTTCGGGAACCAAGGAAACGACATCAACCCTGACGACATTGAAAACATTACTTTCCTTAAAGGTGCGGGAGCAACTTCTTTATATGGTTCTCGTGCTGCTAACGGAGTAATTATTATTACGACTAAAAAAGGAAAGAGCGGAGAAAATAAAAAAACAGAATTTACTGTAAATTCTTCAGTTAAGTTTTCATCGCCGCTCAGAATTCCGCAATTACAAAATGTTTACGGACAAGGAATTTTCGGAAATTGGGATCAAAGAGAAAACACCAGTTACGGACCTAAATTTGACAATCAAATGCGCTATTGGGGGCATGTGGTTGATGGAAAAAGACTCATAAAACCCTATTCCGCTTTAGAATCGAATGTTAGAGACTTTTTTGAAATTGGACACACTTACCAAAATTCTATTTCTGCTACCGGTGCCGGCGAAAACACATCTTATTATATGTCATTCTCAAATGTAACTGACGACGGTATCATGCCTTACGATTACGACACGTATAACAGAAGTACATTATCATTAAGAGGAACGGCTAATTTCACCAATAAGTTCAAAAGCTCGGCTTCTTTGAATTATGTAAATAAGAAAAACAAATTTGTACCCACAGGACAAGGCGGACAATCTGTGTGGAATAATGTTTTGCAACAACCTCGTGATATACCGATACTCGAACTTGCAAATTATAAAGAGCCTTTCTTTGATAAAGACACCTACTATAGCCCTTACACGGTAAACCCGTATTGGCCTTTAAATGAAAACGGTAATGAAAATAATGAAGATCGCGTATATGGTTCGGCGCAGCTTTCATATGTACCGACAAAAAAAATAGACATTATGTTTAGAGTAGGTACCGATGTTTCAAACAGACAATTAAAAGAATGGAGAGCCATAAGAATAAATAAACCATTCTCTGAAGGCGGATTTAATGAGAAGGTAGATAAAGAAATAGGTTTTGTCTCGGAATACGCACAAATGAGAAACCAATTAAATACAGATCTTATTGCAACATATACGGATAAATTTGGCGATTTTGACATTACCGCTTTAGTCGGACACAATATGAACCAACAAAAATACCGCTCTGAGATTGCATTGGCATCAGACCTTAACATTGAAGGGTTTTATCATCTAAGCAATACCAGCGGAACTCCAAGTATTGGAGAATACTCTTATACGCAACGATTAATCGGAGTTTTTGGAAGTGTGGATGTAAATTACAAAGGTTGGTTAAACTTACAAATTTCCGATCGTAATGACTGGTCTTCTACTTTACCCTTAGAACACAACTCATTCAACTATCCCGGTGTTAATATCGGTTTTGTTTACTCGGATGTTTTTAAATCGATAAAAAAATACATACCTTTCGGTAAATTGAGAGTAAGTTGGGGACAAACCGGTAACGACGCAAGTTATTATCAAGTATATTCCGTATTCTCTAAACCCGGAAGATTCCCATTGCCCACAAATATCAATGCGTTCTCCGTAGGAAATCGTATTGGAAACCCGGACTTACGTCCTGAATTAACCACAGAAATTGAGATTGGTACGGATATGCGCTTTTGGCAAAACCGTGTAAAAGTAGATTTCTCGCTTTACAAAAAAATTATTACGGATCTTATATTTGACGTAGAACTTGCCGGTTCTTCGGGTTATACGGTTCAAACAAGAAATGTAGGGAAAATATCCAATAAAGGAGTGGAATTATTATTGGGAGTAACGCCCGTTAAAAAAGAAAATTTTGTATGGGATTTCTCTATAAACTTCTCCATCAACAGATCCAATGTTGACGACTTGCCGGAAGACCTTGAACATGTAGATATAATGGGACTACTCGGAGGCACAGAACATTGGTTCAGAGCCTATGAAGGACAACCTATAGGAATCTTTGAAACATCAAAACCCAAAATATATGTTGATAATGCCGGCGTAGAACATCTTGTTGTAAATAATCAAGGTATTCCCATGCTTGCAGATGAAGGATACGTTTATTCGGGAAAATCGGAACATGATTTCATTGCCGGACTTTCTACCGGAGTAAGACTCTTTAACTCTATTAGTATCAATGCTTCCATTGATTGGAGACAAGGCGGGGTAATGCACTCGCGAACTGCCGGTATGGTCTATTTTACGGGAATTGCGCCGCAAACCCTCTACAATGACAGACAACCTTTTATTGTTCCCGGTTCTGTTATGCAAGCAGGACTTGACGATGATGGAAACCCGATATATGTAGAGAATACACAGCCCGTACTATATCAGCAATTAGGCGGTTCTGCCGATTCTTATTTCGACAGAGGTGCGCTTCAAATCGGGGAACATGAAATTGTAGAAAAAACCTTTATTAAATTGCGTTCGGCAAGCATTACTTATTATCTGCCCGACAAATGGTTAAAGAAATCACCTTTCGGAGAGGTAGGATTAAGTATAGTGGGAACAAACTTATTGCTTTGGACACCAAAAAGTAATAACTTCATCGATCCGGAGTTAACTACTTACGGGAATGATCTTCGTGCTGAATTTGGAGAATTTGGAGCGACCCCATCTGTAAGAACAGTAGGATTTAACTTATCTTTCAAATTCTAAGTAGATTCAGAATAAAACTTATAAAATAAATTTTAATAAAATATAAAACTATATAATATGAAGAAATTAAAAATATTTAGCATACTCCTGCTTGTTATATGTGCAGGTTCTTGCAAGAAATTTCTTGATGTAAATCATGACCCGAATAATCCGGAAGAGGCAACCCCGGAATTGGTATTTCCTGCAGGGGTGGAAAGTACGGCAAATGTGATCGGCGGACCATGGGAAATACTCGGCGAAATATGGTCGCAGCATTGGACTTCAAAACCAAATGCTCCTCAATATCAAAGTGAAGACAGATATGAAGTTCAAGCCGGAGACTACAATTATGATTTATACGGCTGGGAATTTTTATACACACGCTCCCTTATGGACTTTGAATGGGTAAAAAACACGGCTAAAGAACAAGAGAACTGGAGCTTTTATCTAATGGCAAATGTTATGCAAGCATATACTTATCAACTGCTCATTGATCTGTTTGACCAAATTACATTTTCGGACGCATTAAAAAAAGTTCCGGCTAAATTTGAAGGTGGCGAACAAGTATATGACAGCTTAATTGTTCGCTTGGACGATGCTTTGTCCAGAGACTTAAATGCTGCGACATCTGTAAATCCGGGTAAGTCGGATGTAGTTTTCAATGGAGATATGAATAAATGGGTGGCTTTTGCCAACACGCTGAAACTGAAAATCTATATGCGACAACGTTTTGCAAGACCCGATGTGGCGCAAGCCGGAATAAGTGCACTTTATGGCAGCGGAGCAACATTTCTTGATGCGGATGCCGCATTTGACGATTTTGCAGACGAAAGCGGGAAAGATAACTATTGCTATGGAATAGAATTTAGGAAGGGAAGTGAGAATTTATGCGTAAGTCGCACTATTTTAGACTATATGGACGATAAAAAAGACCCGAGATTGCCCTATATGTTTACGAAAATAGGAGCAGCTTATAACGGTATGTACCAAGGAGACATAAGAAATGAATATTCTTATCCTACTGCGCCCCAACGATTTTCCAGACCCATAATTTCTCCTTTGCAACCGGTATATTTTATATCTGCAGTAGAAAGCTATCTCCTGCAAGCAGAAGCCGGACTTGTATATGGTGTTGACAATGCAGAAGAGCTATACAGAAAAGCGGTTGATCTGGATATGAAAAGAAAAGAAGTCCCGGACAGTATAATCGATACAAATGTAATTTACAAAGCATTTACGGGAGACGAAGAACACGATTTAGAAGTAATTATGAAAGAAAAATGGATTGCGCTGGCAAATTCGCAAGGTGTTGAAACTTTCTTGGAACGCAACAGAACATGTTGCCCTAAAAAGAGTGCTGTTTTAGTCTCTGACGAAAACTTTGCAACACAATATGTAAAAGGCGAATTTGTTGTTTCGGTTACGAGTGTGCTTCCCGGAAATGATCTCCCGAAAAGATTATTATTGCCTTCTTCGGAAGAAAGTAAAAATCCGAACTTCCCTCAAAGGGAGCCTTTATATGTTCCTGTATGGTGGGATGTCAGAAATTGCCAATAAATTAACATAAATTTTAAAATCAGAAATATGATGAAGAAAAAATATTTAATAAGTATCGCAGTCCTTATTGCCTTTGCATTAAGTTATTTAACTTCCTGTAATGTAATATGGGACAAAGATGTAACCGAAGAAATATCAAAAACTTCGGTAAAGCCTAAAATTACGGTATTGGGCGAGCCTATGATAAGCATGAAAGTTGGAGGAACTTACGAAGAAAAAGGCATCAAAGTAGATGCCGGAGCCAATGAATATACAGAGAGAATTGTAAGCGGCGAAGTAAACCCGAATGTTGAAGGTTTTTACTTGGTTAAGTATGAAGCCATAAATGAGTACGGCTGGGCATCCTATGCCTACCGTTCGGTTTTGGTACATGACGGGGATGCTTTTACTTCCGATATTGCTGATACTTATGTTGCAGGTAATCAGGAGAATGGTGTCTTTCAGTTTATATCCACCATACAAAAACACCCGACATTAAACGGATATTGGATTACAAATGATGCATGGCAAGAAGATGGTGTAACTGTACCTCTCGCATTTGCGGAAAACGGAGACGGAACATACACCATAGTGCCTTATGAAGACGAAAACAAAGGCTATATTTTTGGAACTGTTACAAAAACTTCCTCTGATATAACTTACTGGTTTGAAGTTTATCCAAAAGGAGGAGGCGGACCTAAAGAATTTGATCATACATGGTCTAAACTTCAATAATTTAATTGAGAAACAGAATTTATAAAATAAAAAAAGAATACATATGAAAAATATTTTTAAGATAAGCAGCCTTATAATTATAATTGGTTTATTTGCCGCTTGCGATTTATATCCGAATTGGGAAGATTATGTAGAATACGATCCGACTTTTCCCCTAAGCGGAGAATATGTCGTTAAAAATTATGATATAGAAACCGGAGAAGAGCTGGAGGAGGATTATACTCCCTATTCTTTATATATATTTAATAAATCAAACAATAAAGAAACCGGAAAAGATTCTATTTGGATAGACAACCGTACGGGACATGGTTCAAGTAAATACCCAAATAAATTTAAAATCAAATGTGAAGCCAATATGAACAATTTGTCCTTTGACTGTTCCGAACAAGGAGATGTAGTCGGGGTAAATATAAACCCCGTAGATTCAGCTGCAACGGTTAGTATCTCAAAGAGTAAAGTGACGGAATACAGTACGGACATAACAGATTCAAAAGCAGACAGTATCACATTTGATGTATCTTTCAGCTATTACGACAGTTCTGACCAACTTGTAACAAAAAAATTCAGAATAGCCGGACACAGAAAAACAGGCTGGGAAAATCCTGAATACGATGATGATATGTAATGCGTAATTATTTATAAGCATTATCTTCTTTCTTTTTAGGGATAATGCTTATAAATATCCTTTAAAAATAATTAAAATATTCTTTGATTTTAATTATTTTTTATATCTTTGTTAATTATAACTATTTATTTGATTATTAATTTTAAATTTATTTCTTATGAAAAAATTATTACTATTACCCGTTTTAATGGCGGCGGTCGTTTTGGCTTTCGGGCAAGACGGTGTTATTAAAAAAAATGCAACTGCGATAGGAACAGCTAAGACGCAGTATGATAAAAAGAATATTAAACCTCAAGCACTTACATCGAAATATCTTGGTGCTGTAATAGGGCATACAAATTATGACCTGCAATCAAATGGTGCTGTGGCAAAACGTACTATAAACCACGGTAGCGGAAAAATTTCAGCAACTTGGACACAAGCACATGGCTCAGGTCAGTATCCCAATAGAGGAGCCGGTTATAACTATAATCCTGATGTAATAGGTGATATGTTTACAGGTTGGCAATTTAATGATGCATCCGGCAATCAAACCATAGAAAACGAAAGATGTGGTTGGCCCGCAATGCTCTCTAACGGTACCAATGAAACCGTTGTTGCACATATGAAATCAACTCCCGGTTTATTTGCCAACACACAAGTTATCGGAGCTGCCGGTCAAAACTGGCCTGCAACAAATATTGACGGAGGTCCCGAACCAATGTTATGGCCCCGTGCCGCATCCTCCGGCGACAACTATTATGTAATTGCCGTTGATAACTATGTAAACGACCAAACCGAGATAGAGGCTGTGCATCTATATAAATCGGAAGATGCCGGTGCAAATTGGGAATACAAAGGTATTTTACCCGACTTTAACACCTACTACCTACGAGGTCAGGGGGATACCTATGCCATCGATGCTAAAGGAGATAATGTAGCAATTGTACAGTTCGGAAATTTTGCCGACACCAGACTTTGGAAATCTACTGACAGAGGAGAAACTTGGACGCAAATGTGTATTAATGATTTTCCTGTTGATGCGTATGATTTATCCGGCGGAGCTATTGTGGACATGGATAATAACAATGTTGCCGATACTATATATACTGTAGACGGAACCGGAGATGTAGTTATTGATGGTGACGGTAAAGTACATGTTGTGTTTTCTCGCACTCGAGTATTAGACGAAAATCCTACAGACGGTAAATACTCTTTCTTCCCCTACACAGATAATTTATATTACTGGAACGAAGATATGGGCGAAGGCGAATTTACCGGAGTAGCTGCTGAAAATGCCGTGGATATAGCGGTTCCGGACGGTGTTGACTCAATTGCCTATTCTTTTGACCAAGACGGAGATAATATAATTTGGGAATTTGATACTGAAGGTTTGGGACAAGGACAATGGGCTTTTGGTGATTATGGTACAGGTTTAACTTCATTTTCAAGCCTTGGAATTGATGCAGAAAATAATATATATTGTGCATTCTCAACCGTTATGGAAGGCGATGAATATTTGAAAACAAACGCGACTCCAAATAAACAACAATACAGACATATTTACATTATGGCAAGAAAAGAAGGAACATGGCAAACTCCGGTTTTAATTTCCGGAAACGTAGCTTTTTCGGAAAATGTTTTTCCGACTTTGGCACGTGATGTAGATCAATATGCTTATTTATGGTATCAATCAGATAATGAACCGGGTTTACACGTTAGAGGCGATGAAGATGCTCAAACAGATAACACAATTGTTTTTAAAAAAATACCGGTTGCGGATTTAATGCCCGTTGGTGTTGAAAAACTTACAAAAAGTTTAAAAATAAATGTATATCCGAACCCGACTTCAGGAGAGCTTAATGTATCCAATGTTAAAGACGCTCAAATAAATATCTATAATATCTTAGGCGGATTGGTATATTCAAGCAAAGCTTCAGGAAATACTCACAGCCTTAATACGAAAAACTTCTCGGCAGGAACCTATTTATTAAAAGTAGTTTCTCCGGAAGGAACCGCAACTGAAAGATTTATTGTTAAATAGATTTTAACACACAATCTTTTATAAAAAACTTGTATATTTTTATATACAAGTTTTTTTATTATAATTTTGTTAAGTTAATATTTTGTACTAACTTGCAACCTTAATTATAACTAAGCATCTTTATTTATATAAATATATAATGCATGATTAAACTAAAAAAAATGAGAAAATTTATTTTAACTTTATTAATTGCGGGTACAACCGGACTTTATGCTTTTGCAAGTCATGTGCCTGTATCACTTGCCAAAATAGTGGCAAAAAACTATTTTATTGAAAAATGTTTCGTAGAAAAAAACAGTTTCGAGTTTGAAAAAGCCGTTGCGGTAAAACACAATTCAGAAATTGTCTATTATGTTTTTAATACAAAAGATAATAAGGGCTTTATAATTGTATCCGGAGACGATGCCTATACCCCGGTAATAGGCTATTCCCCTAAAGGACAATTTATAATAGAAGATCGTCCGGCATCTATTGATTATTGGATGAATAATTATAAAGAAACAATTAGCGGTATAATAAACCAAAAACTTGAAGCCAACGAAAAGACCAAACAACTTTGGGCAAAATATTCGGTACCGGTTGCCACATTTACACCGGCAAAAAAAGGAAAAGCAGTAGATCCCTTAACTGAAACTATTCTTTGGAATCAAGATGGTGGCAGCAGTCAAGGTTTCTCCGGAGGTTGGGACTATTTTACCCCCGAAGGAACACCCACAGGTTGTGTGGCTACTGCCATGAGCATTATAATGTACTATTGGAAATATCCCACACAAGGGGTCGGTAGTCATTCCTACTACCATTATCCGACAGGAACTCATACGGCAAATTTTGGAGAAACTACTTATTTTTATGCAAATATGCTTGATGATGCGCCGACTTATTACAGTGCCTTATTATCATACCATGCCGGCGTATCTGTTGACATGGATTATGCTCCGGAAGGATCCGGAGCTTACTCTCAAAAGGTACTTCCGGCAATGAAAAATTACTTTAACTATGCTAATACTTGCATCTTAAGAGATAAAGAATACGCTACCGATGCGCAATGGAAAGCATGGCTTAAAGAGGAATTTGATGCCACACCCGGACGTCCCGTATATTATGCCGGAAGTGACCCGGAAGTCGGTGGACATGCCTATATATGCGACGGATATGACGATAGCGATAATTTTCATTTTAATTTTGGCTGGGGCGGTTTTGATAACGGATATTATACTTTGGATGTAACCGGTCAATTTACGCAAGGTTTCAGAATGATAACCGGTATACAACCAAAAGCTGCAAACTACCCTTACAATAACACTGTGGAAGAATTTACTGCTACGCTTAATACAAATAATGAAACAAATTTTGAAGTAAATTTAGCGTGGACAGCTCCGGCAAAAAAACGAGGACTTACAGGCTACCAACTCTATAGAGGCGAAGAAGAACTAACGGAAGTAGATGCCTCAACAACAAGCTATTCCGACAATAGTTTAACACAAGGATTATCAGATTATTATGCTGTAAGACCTTTATACTCCGATGGAGATGCACTTTGCAAATCAGCTTTTGTAAAAGGCTCATATACGATTAACTTTTATGTTTTAGATGCTCAAACAAGCCAACCGGTAGTAAATGCAGAAGTAGCTTTTGACGGAAGAACCAAAACAACCGGCTACAGTCCTGCCGACTTCCCAAATACGCCTTGGGGACTCAATTATGAATATACAGTTCACCACGATGATTATGCAACTGATGTAACCGGAACATTGCCTATTGTTAATGCAGATGTTACCCATACTATTTATTTGGGCTCAAATGCAATAGAAGATGGAACAGATGCCGGTGTTTTGATTTATCCTAATCCGGCAAGCGGGCAATTGTTTATTCAAGCGGATTTTACAAAAAATACTGAGTATTCAATATTAGATATAACAGGACGACAAATAGCACAAGGTATTTTAAAAGCCGGAAAAAATGCAATAGATGTCAGTAATTTTGATACCGGAATGTATTTTGTAAACATAAATAGCTTATCTATAAACCATAAAATAATTATTAAATAAATTTTTTTTACAAACTAAAATTAAATAATATGAAACATCTTTTTCTTTTTTTTGCAGCACTATTAATGTTTGGAGGCACTTATGCCCAAACAACTATTTTTAGTGATGATTTTGAAACTCCCGCAGTAGGCGATTATGTTTCTAACAGTGAAGGTTGGCAAACATGGAACAATACGCATGGAGGCGCTAATGATGCACTTATTTCTGATGAACAAAATCATACTGCCGGCGGAGCTAAATCAATGAAAATCATAGCAAATAATGATATGGTTTACATGACAGGAGGGCAAACTTCCGGACATTATCAAGCAAAATTCTGGTACTATGTTCCTACCGGGCAAGGTGCTTACTTCAATGTTCAACATGCTTTTGGGGCTAATTGGGCGATGTCAATAGTGATGAATAACGGCGGTAACGGAACGCTTGATCACAGTAACCCGTCATCAACCGTAGCTTTTACATTTCCACACGACCAATGGTTTGAAATAATTATTGATATGGATATTAGCAACGATCAAAGTACATTGACCATTAACGGAACAGAAGTTGATACATGGGATTTTAGTGCCTCGCAAAGTGCCGGCGGTGCAATGGCTAAATTAGATTGTATAAATTTCTACGGTTATGAAGAGGTAAATCCTTCTTACTATGTAGATGATTTTGAGTTTATTGAAATTGAAGCTGCAAGTGAAACTGCGGAGCTTGAGCTAAGTGCAACATCTTTCTCCGGTAACGGAACTTCTGACCAAGTACTTACACTTTCAAATACCGGTCTTGAAGCATTAACATACGAAGCTTTAGTTTCTTATAAGAACCCGACTAAAGCAAAAAATACAAGCAATATTAATACCGATAATACAACAAGCAACAGCAAAGAAGTAAGTTTAATGACACCCTCAGCAAAAAAACTTGCAAAACCCATAAAAGTAAATACTGACAGTAAAGACGTAACTTTAACACATGTTACAGGAAATTTATCCGGCAGCCTTGGTTTCAATGGTAGTCAGCCGGTAGATATAAAAGCTGCCGCACTCTTTAAATATACAGGGAATGCAAACGCTACTGCTGATTTAAAGAATTATATCGGGATGGAAATTTCATCTGTAATTGTTGCTATTGGCAATATGCCTCAAGGAAATAGTGGAGTGCTGGAAATATATGAAGG
>PDWJ01004815.1_pt1 | contig 15507 bp, 24 predicted proteins | sample 1430881 | NCBI WGS metagenome assembly PDWJ01 (sample SAMN01162460, study PRJNA174530) | Oral metagenome, whole genome shotgun sequencing project. | biome: Marine environment; feature: Marine mammal; material: Swab sample of the gingival sulcus; isolation source: swab sample of gingival sulcus... | reverse complement strand
ATCCTGCGGTAAAGACGATGGCATCAGGAATATCGCCAATATTCTGGAAGCGGTTGAGAACCGGATCATATACCGTGATACTCCCCTTGGGGATAAAGGTGGCAATATAGAGCACCGCCCCAAAGATCACCGGAATAGCCCAGACCAGTGGCACAATTCTTGCGCCGGTTGCCCCCCGTGCCAACCATGCAACGGCGGCCGAGAGAATTCCAAGCACCATGATTACAAAAAGCAGTCCCTGATACTCCGAATCGCTGAATATAAGGGCAATTCTGGTAAACGCTTCACTGACAGGGGTAAAGCCGCCATAGGTGTAATACTCCATATCCAGAGCAAAGGCGGGGGCTGCAGGCAGGAGCAGTAAAAGTGTTAAAAGGAGCTTTTTCATCGTAATCTCGAAGCAATATTTTTTCCATATCTGCGTGTGAGTTCTTCTTTCATCTGTATCTCGATCTTTTGCATCCGCTCCAGATATTGTGCTGGTGGTTGTCTCCTTTGCTCCGATTCCTACGGCTGTTTTCAGGATAGGGAGAATGGCAAGAGGAGTTGAAGAAAGGAAATCCTGTTCTGGTGTGGTCAATGTCCCTTTGGTTTCTATCTTGTCTGCGATGCTGGTAAGCGTTGTCAGGATATACTGTCGCAAGTCCCGGTTACCGTCGCTGATTTGATGGCAGTTGCCTGAGATCTCTTTTGCATATATCTCACCATTGGTGAAACTTTTCAGATCATCCGGGTTGTTTTCGGAACAGGGCGGGATATAGGATATTTTATAGGCGGCAGATGCTCCTTCAAGCTGCACATCGCCGATCAGCCCTCTGATAAGGGCGTTGTAATCTGCCGGAGTTCCCATTCTGCTGCCCACAGAATCAAGGAGGGAGCCGCCGGAAAGAAAGGTCGCCTTTATATCTGCGTTGCAGCCGTTTGTGATACGAGAGATGTCAGCAGGCAGGGGAACATTGTTATTTGCTCTCTCTTCTGTAGTGATAATATCCCACATTTCGGATACGCCCTGCGAGAGTTTGTTCTCCTTGATTGCGGTTCCCAGCCGCTCTTTCATCACTTCGCTGGAATAGAAACCGTTCTCATCCATGACCACACCAACCAGTTCTTTTGCTGCAGCACATTCGTCAAGCTGCATTGAGTTAAGTTTATCGGAGATGGCTTCAAGGTTCTTGATACTATTTGAGCACTGTTCGCAGAGTGTTTTTAAACCAAGGTCAAAGGCAACTGCCGCAGCTCCCGAGAGTATTCCTTGCAACTTATCCACCAGATAGTCAGTATTCATAAAAGAGAAGCCTCCCATAAAGAGGTCAATACCGCCGCATCCACTTTTGATACGTGGCGGTTCTACCGTGATGGGGTAGGAGACAGAATTTTGCCAGCGGGTATTAAAACTGCCGCCGGAGTAGTATCCTCTTTGCTGCCCGGAAAAGTAGTTGGGAGTGGTTGAGGTTCGCTGCTCCAGCCAGTCGTCCACCCACTGGGCATGGGAGGTGGTGGTAAGCAGGAGAAGGATGGATATTGTGATGATGTATTGTTTCATATCATTACCTCAAATAAAGGCTGAACGTTATTTATTTCAGCGGGTTATGTTATAATTCTTCTGCAGTGGTCGTTTTTGATGTCCAATAAGGTTGTAAAGTTACTTTTTTCTCCATTTTGTAGCTTTTATGTGCTACACTGTTGTTCAGATAACAAGGAGGGCACCAATGCCAAAAACAACTTCTGTCCGTGCCCGTATTGAACCCGGGCTGAAACATAATGCAGAGTCTGTATTCCACTCACTTGGACTGACAACAACCCAGGCAATTACCCTGTTTTTCAAACAGGTAGAATTACGCAAGGGCCTACCGTTTGACGTTGCTCTTCCCAATGCAACGACCTTGCAAACTTTTGCCGATACCGATGCCGGTAAAAATCTGGAAGTATGTGCAGATGCGGATGATATGTTTGATAAACTGGGAATCTGATGCTGACACCTGTCTATACGAAACAGTTTGAGAAAGACATCAAACGTATGAAGAAGAGAGGCAAAGACCTTGAAAAATTGAAACGTGTCGTGCGTATGCTTCTTGCTAAGCAGCCTTTGGAGCCAAAATTGATTGAACGTAGTGGAACACATTCTGATTTGTTCTGATTTCATCTTTTTCTTTCTTCCTCCCGGGGTAAGATGGCTTCAGGGTCAAGCCCGGAACCTCTTTGAAAATCATACATCAAGAAATCACTCGCCGAGCTTTTCCCGCCAACAATACGGATTGCCCGATAAAGTTTTCTTTCCAATTCAGAGAGAGCCACAACACCGGTTGCCACTTTCATCGAACGTTCCTCCCCTTTTTTGACCAAAAGCAGGCTTGGAGTAACGGTGATATTAAATCTGACAGCTGCCACCTGATTCTTTGCAATATCAACAGTTTTGATTTGCCAGCCATACTTCTCATGAAAATATTGCAGGATAAGAGCCTGCTTTCTGCATGTTTACCCGTGCCAAGACTCCGGGTCTTGTCGTTGGGTAGACGGAGTTAATGGTAAAACGGTCGCTGTGTTTTTGGGTTACATACATGGTAGCACTGGTATAGGCGAGAGCCTTTCTGCGAGCTATATCCTGCATGGTAAGATAGTCCGTGATGTTTGCCTCCGTTGGAGCCTGCACTGCTTTTTTTTGAATGATATTAAGGAGTTTCTGGAAATCATCAGGATACATATTCCATAACTCCTGTATGCTGTATTGGGCAAGGGAAGGAAGTTGTCGTTTTACAGGTTTTTTCTTTTTCTCTTTCTCTTCTTTAGCGGGTGGATTCTGGTACCAGAACCAGCCCTGCCTGCTCTTTTGGTAGAAAGAGTCCGTTTCTTCTGCATATGCAAACTGTTGGCAGGATGCCTCCATACCAGCCAAAAGCATGAGGCTACCAGAGAGGCAGAGCCTTATGAAAGATTTCCTGTTCATGGACAAATCCAAAATATCTTGAATCAAAACTGCGGGGATGACTACCAATCATATAGTAGCTGTCATCCGGTACGATTCCGTTGAAGTGAAAGGAGAGGAGTAAATTCCCCTCGCTGTCCTGATTCAGCGGTACACCCAGAGGTTTACCGTTGCAAAAAACACCTCTGCCGTTTGTCTGAAGCAGATCACCTGGCAGACAGCCCACCTTCTTGATAAGAGGATTTTTTTTTCTGCTTATATTTTTTGTACTGTTATGCCGTATATTTTCCGGCAGGCTGTGCCAGAAGACCAGATAGTCGCCTCGCTTTGGCACTCCTTTCATCTTTATTAAAAAGAAGATACGGGAGGAAAGAGAAGGACTGATTGAGACGATCAATCTTTCCGGCAGCCAGCAACCAAGAAGTAGAGCTGCCAGTACCACCAGTAATACGGCACGTTCTTTTTTCTCAAGATAGAAAAAATTTCTGTGTAGTTTCATTTTGCTAGTGTGCAATTTTTATCTCCCTGCCGCCGTGCAGAACCACATCCTTTATGATAACTATCTCTTGTGGATGGTTTACTGCTGTGGTTTGTAATATTTTGTCTACCGTATCAAGACGCTTCTTCCACTCTGTTTGTGAAATACCTCCTTTTGCAAGCAGCCTGTTCTGGCTCTCTATATAGCCTTTGAGATCCACTGTTCGTATTTTTTCGGTATAGAAAAAATCGTAGCAAAAGATGGTGATCAAGGTTGTAATCAAACTGATTGCGCATATCTCAAGGTAGCCAGGCGTTGCTCTTTTTTCTGTTTCTGACATTATGCTCACCAACCATTCCGCATTTTTTTGATAAGTGTGATTAGCAGAGGACTTTCTGCCTCCCTGTTTATTCGCTCCAGCATGATATTAAGGGGGCAGCCTCCAGCCATTATCCAACCTTTATCCCTCTGAAGATAGAGTAGTGTGGGAACCTCTGTAACAGAGTATTTCCTGAAAAGAGAAGGCTTGATTGCAATCTTCACCTTGTAATGGTCGCATGATGTTTTTCCGCTGTGGCATTGCGGTTCTTTTTTAACGACATCTCTCAGCCAGCTGTTTCTGCCCTTTAGCCCGCCAGGGATACCACGCATAACAAAAGAGATATTACTGGAACCTGTCTGTGCTGCCAGCTTGATCCAGTTTTGGACAGTTGCAAGGGGAACAGAGCTAGAGAGAAAAACATAGATTTCCTCTTGCCCCATCTCTTCGCTTTGTTCCTGTGTTTTCTCTTTTTTGTTCTCCATAATCATAGGTGCATCAGTTTCATCAGGTGCCGGGATAAAGCACTTCTGTATTCTTTTTTGCTCCTCTTCTATTTTTTGCTGAAAAGCTTGTGAATGATAAAGCTCTGCACTCTGGCGGGCTGCACGTTTACCCTCTTCTTTATAGTCGTTCTCAGGTAGGGTAAATGTTTCAGCCTGCTCTCCTGCTTTCTGCAGAACGCCCTGAATATCTTCTCTGGTCAGTTCTCGTGCGGTAAGAGATTCCCAGGTAAAAATGAGCAGAAAGATGGCTCCTCCTAGCTGTCGCAGCATGTGCAGCACCTCTGTTTACGATAGACCATCCATAAAAATTCGTCGTTACTGCCCTTTGCTCCCTTGAATGGGGTATTCAGCCCTGAATCATAAAATTTTGCCGCTTTCCCGACCGGCCAGGCTGGAGAGCGGTCATCCGGCCGGATAACGTGCATCTTGTAGTGGCTTTTTATCCATACCGGAGTGTGGGTACAGCCACAGAGGTTATCTGCCGGATCGCAGATCATAAACATTCGGTTCAGCTTATAGAGAAGCCTCGCTGCTGCAGTGTTATTTGCCTGTACGATATTGTCGTTATCGACATGACCGGTCAGCGGATATGCCGAGCCGCCGCTGCCAATACACCACGGCATAATATCGAGAGGAAAGCCGACATTGACGGCTGCGGCATCTGCCATACATGCAAGCTGCATGGGTTTGGTTGCGTAGAGGGCAGCTTCCGGGGTAATAAGTGCAGAAAGCTCATCGTTTTGCCACATGGAATCCCACTCGCTCCACCATATGCCGTAGTCCTGATGTTTGCAAAAACCAAAGAACATGGGAAAAAGATAGGCGTGTGCCTGGGCAAAGGTGGATTCGTTGGCGATATCTACGGCATCAGAGCTTTTGTTCTTGCCACCCAGCATATCAAGGAGTGATGAACCCAGCTGCTTGCCCTGGAATGCCGAGTAGTTGGCAACGGAGACGGTATCTATCACCAGAAAAGGCTCCCAGTATTCCCATATTTCACCCTCTTCATAAAAGATGGGTGGCGGGCGTGGGCAAATGCAGATACCCTCAAATTGCAGCTCAATTTCTCCCCAATGGATATCCGTAACAGGATTGAAGGGGATGCCTGATTTTGCCCTGCTATCACCAGCACTCAAGAGAAGCATTAGAAGGGCAAGAAGGGTTGCTTTGCTGTTATGGAGCAGTTTCTTTTTTTCTTTCATCTTTTTGCTCCAGATTCTGTTGTGAAATAACAAGTTCTTCTACCAGCAGCCTCTTTTCCTTCTTTGTAACAAGAGATGGTGCGGCTTTGAGATGCAGACGCTGTGCAACGCCTTTCGTCAGATAGAAGACAGGCCGCTGCAATTTTTCTGCAAGCGATGCGGCATCTCCTCCGGCAAGAAAGATGCGTACAGCAGGATTTTTTGCATAAGACGTTGCCATCAACCAGTTGATCTGCTCCCTGCTGCCATCAAGTATCAAAAGGGAGCCGCTGAACGGCAGGAAATCAAGCGGGTTCCATCTGTATCCTTTGGGGTAGAGAATATTGCCCTTACCATCTTTTATGTCCTGGGGCAGGGTATAGCTCATATCCACAAGAAAAGAGCTCTCTCTTGTCGCCGCAGGCAGATGGGAAATATCTTTTGGCCGATAGTTTTCTATCTGTTTTATGATCTTTTCCTGTGACGGCAGATGTATCAGTGCCAGCTCTTTCAATTCGTCAGTAATATCCTCTTCGACAACCTGCCATGTCGTGCAGTTGTTCTCTATCCGTGAAAGAGAGACCAATGGTGCGGCTTTTGCAATCGCCGTCAGGCAGAGAAAAGCAATAATGATTCCGCTATAGTGCATTGCTTCTCCTTAGCTTGACCATCTCGTTTATTGCCTCATGATAGTTCATGCCGCCTGTAACCATCTCCTCAATCATAGCGATCTCCTTTGCCCTTGAGGTGTAGATGAAATAGGGATAGTCTCCAACAACCAGACGGGCAACGCCGATACCAAAGGGGGTATCAAAAAAAAGTTCTGAATAGCGAGGAGGATTCGATTTTACAGATTTCAACAGTTTCATGGTAAAAGGGTCGTAATCAATCAGCCCTTTTTTTAGTGCCTGGTCAAAATCCCCCGATTCAAGAAATATCCTGAAAGCGGAATTGGAGTTGATTACATTTCCAACTTCTCCAAAATTTTCCAGATCGAGCAGGGATTGGGTGATAACCATAAAGCTGCCCTGATATTTTCGAGCCCGCCTGTACCCCTCATTAATGACAGGGGCAATCATTGCCCCCTTGTCAAGGAACTGCCAGGCCTCATCAAAGATAATCAGACGGGGGCGGGAGCGGTCTGAGAGGTAGAGATCCTGCGTAACGGAATTGATGATAAGCAGGGTTACAACCCTGTATAAATCGGGCTGTACTTTCAGATTTTCCAGTTCAAGAACAACAAATTCATCCCGTTTTATATCAAAGGTCGATGGACCGATAAAAAAGCGTCCATGAAAGCCGTGGCTGGTGAATTCCCTGATGTTAAAGGCGAGCTTGCGGGCAGCCGCCATTAGTTCCTTGTTGTCCTCCATCTCATCAAAATCTGCACCGGGGACTTTAGGAAAGGTAATCAAAAACTCATAGACGGTATCGGCATCTGCCTGTTGCCCCCTTTGTTGCCATGCCCAACGGACGGCGTTTCTGATAAGGTTCATCTCGGTATCATCACATTTTTTGCTGTCGGAGTTGGAGTATGCCATTTGGGCAAAAACTGCGGTAACGCTTTTTAACTCCTCTTCTGGTTCCCTGATATGGGTAAATGGATTGAGGCATATCTCGGTATCCGGCTCAAAATCAAGGTACTTCGCTCCCAGCATATTGGCGATTTTCTTGTAGGAGCCGCCAATATCAATAATGCGTATCAGTGCTCCGCAGGCGTAGTAATTAAAGGCGATAAAATTGACCTGAAAGGATTTTCCCGAACCGGACGTTGCACAACAAAAGACATTCTGGTTGGTCGCTCCCGCATCAAAGAAATCAAGAGAGACGAGCTGCCCCTTTCTGCCAGTGAAAAGCAGTCTTGGCTCACCGCCAGAGCCTGCAAAATCCCCCTGTACTGGTAACAAAGGGGTAACAGAAGGGACTGGAGCGATAAAATCCCGCTCCAGATTTTCGATGTTCTTTCCGTTTGTATAAAGCCCGAAAGGAAGAGCTGAGAGAAAAAGTATCTTCAGGATGAAGATATCCTGCTGCATCACATAGCCATTGTTTTCCCACAGCCTGCGAACCCTTGTGCAGGAGTCGCGAGCCTCTTCCAGGTTGTCGTTCCATACCCAGAAGATGGGGATAATCCTGACAAATTTCTCGCCACGTTCCAGCTCATCTGTTGCGGCAAGATACTCTTCCTGTTTACGTCTCAGAGTTGGCGAGAGTGAACCTACTGCTTGCTGGTTGAGGATGAGGTTGCATTTGGCATGAAGTTTCATCTCAAGTCCTGCTTCAAAGACAATATTGAAGCAGTAGAGATAGTCGCTCTTTATCTGGTCTGCATCGGAGATAACACCCCAGATACCTCCAAAAAGAGAGTTGGTCTGCAGGGGGTCAATCTCTTTTGGAATGGTTTTGGGGGTGGTGCAGCAGAAGTAGTTCTCCCCGATTTGTATATGATCACTTCTCTCCTCGATTCTGGTCTCGCTGTTGATAATCTGCTTGCCCAGAACAACATTTTCTGCCCAATGGGTAAGATTCTGTTCAGGATAGTCATTTTTATACTGATTAAAGAGTCTGCGGCACCACTCAAGCAGTGCATCAGGCGGCATGAGGAGAGGTGAGAGAAGAGCTGCTTTCAGTGTCTCGCTTATCTGTCGTTTGATATCAAGCAGGGGTATTGTTTTTGCTGCATCGCAGAACTCTTCAGGGGTGGGCATCTCGGGAGCATCCCCTGGGATTTTGACTGCAACAAAAAGCCGAAAGTTGCGTACCGGGATATTGCTGCAAGCGGCAAGTCCTTTTTTCCCTTCGGTGAGAAAGTTCACCACTGCATCCGTATTGGAGCGGGTAATCTCGCTGTTGCGGTTTCGGATTTCCCTGTAACGCTCAAGTATTGGCTCAATATGGGAATCTGCATGAAAAACAAGCTGCAATACGCTGCCTCTGGGCAGACCAGCCCTGAACAGCCCTTCCAGAGCGGTGATTGTTTTGGGTCCGGCATAGATGACCGGCAGACATTCCCAGAGCATACCAAGGCTGTCGTCCTGATTGAGATAGATGCCAAGCTCACTATCGTAGGCACGGTAATTCAGAAAGGAGGAAAAAGATGATCGGCGAGTCATCTTTTTCAGATCGCTGTATTTGAGGGCATCTTCTGTGCCGATGAAAACTCTGTCAAGGACGTCCTGCAACATTATTCATCCCCGTTCATCGGTTAGCTCTGTAAGTAGCCAGTCACTCTTTTTTATTTTGAGATAGACATAACGGCTCATAAAAAGCTCCTCGTCCTTGCTCTCGTATGGCAGAAGCAGTACCCGCAGAATTTTGGGCGGCTGGAGCATGGGTTTTTCAGGTTGCCTGAGCAGATTGGAGACAGTGTGGTAGCGTTTGTTTATAACCTGCTGTTTGAGAAGAGTCGTAATCTCCTTTGCAGAGCCATCTGTTTCCGGGTGTCTTGCCTTATCATAGGCAGCAGGTGTATCAATGCACTGTCCACTATCTCCTTTTGCCCTGCATTTAAACTGCTCGTTATAGGGATTGACCGCCTCCTTGAAGGTGGTACATCCGCTGAGGATGAGCAGGAAGAGGGAGATGGCAAGGAGTATTGGTGTTCTCATGGCTGTCTCCTGTAGGTGAAATCTGTTTTTAATGATGAATCTTGACCTTTTCTGCTAGGATATGCGGGTAGCTGTTCGCTTATGTATTTACGCCTACTGCAAAAAAGAGGTGTTTTTATGACACTTGTAAAAGAGAGAATGAAAGAAGTTATAGATGTCCAGCCCGCTGATGCTACATACGATGAGATATTAAGGGAACTGGCTTTTGAGAAGATAATTGAGTGTGGTCTGGCAGACTCTCGCGAGGGACGCACTATTGACAATGAAGAGATGGCTGCACGGATACGTTCATGGCAGAGATAAGATGGACAGAAGAGGCCGCGGACTGGCTTGAGGATATTTACAGCTATATTGCAGCAGATAGCAGACAGTCTGCCCAGCGTGTCGTCGATGGAATTTACCAGAAAGTACAGCTTCTTGAAGACCATCCTCAGGCAGGGCATTTCTACAAATCTGTGAAAGATGGAGAGGTGCGCGTCCTGCTTTATGGTCACCGGATAGCATACCTGTTGCCCAAAACAAGAAGTTATATTGATATCCTGTGTGTGTTTCACGGTTCTCTTGATATTGAGAGATTCTTCAGATGATATTTTCATAATTTTTCTTCTTCAAGTGTTCTTATCTCCAGCTCTTTCCCCTCTGAAATAACAACGGTTATTTGCTTTGTTGCTCCCACCTCAATAACCGGCGTTGCCTGTTTTGCCAAATCAAGGTAAAAGTCGTGCAGACTACGGGCTCCCTCGGAAAGACCGCCGCCGAGAGAATATTTTGCCACCTCTCCAGCCTTGACCGACGAGGTTGTGCCAAGGGCAGAGGTTGACTGGGTGGTTGCGGCCGATTTCAGCATATCGCCCATACCATCAAAAAAACCTGCCACAATAGTTCTTGCCGTAGCAGCCCCCATGCGCGAGACAACCCTGCCTGCGAGTCCAACCTTGCTGTCGGAATCGGTAATAAAGCCCTTCACTGGTGTGTCAATAACGGCTTTCCCTTTATTACTAAGGCAGGAGAGCGAGACCAGTCGCACATCTGCCCGCTCCTTGTCCAGCCGTCCCACTGCTTCGGCAATAACAAAACAACCGGAGAGGTTTGCCTTGACATCGTTTGGAAGCACCGCTGGTGTCTGGATTCTAAGCAATAGCGGTTCTGGATTATTCAGCCCTGTTCCTGATGTAGAAGCGTCGAAACCGGTCAGCAGTTGAGCTTCCATAAAGGAGGGTGGGAGATAGACGCTCTGTTCTTTTTTTTTATCGCCTTCAGTCTTCTGCTCCATGATATTCTCGTTACTGAGTACGGTGATTGCTCCAATCATCTGATGCGGGGACTGTTGCTGTGTGCCTTGTGTTTGCATCTGCGGCGGTGGAGGGGCATTGATGCCTGTTAATGTATTTACAAGAGCCTCCTGTTCGGTATTTTTTGCCAGTTCTTCAGGAGTTGGAATTGGGGGGAGAGCCTTTTCTGCGTTCTCCCGTGCTTTTTGCCTCTCCTGCTCTTTTTGCAGCTGCATGACACTTTTCTGTAACTGGTCAAGTTGTCGCCGTTGCTCCCTGAGCATGGTCTTCTGGATGAGATCCGGTTCAAGTTGAATCTCTTTTGCTCTCTCTTGTGCAAGAATTTCCTTTCTGCCTTCTGTTCTTGACTGATACGCTGCTGTCACAAGAACAAGAAGTACGACGCCCACTCCTGCCCAGATGATGAGCTTTTTCCTTTGGGGAGGAAGCGAGTTGAATTGTTTTCCCCTCGTCATCACTGCTGCTCCTTTTTGCCTTTATCGGCAACGACAAAGAGCTGCGTTGTCTCACCTTGGGCAAGAGTATGGTCTTCAAGGGCTATGGCAAGAATGGAAGGACTGATGGCAGTATCAAGAAAATCCTTCTCTTCAAAAGTTATTTCTATAACGGTTTCAGAGCGGATCAGATATTTACGGAGCTGAAGCCCCGTGCCCTCGACATCTGCTGTCTGCATAAGAGTTACAGAAAACTTCCTGCCAGAAAAAATCTCCTTGGGAACCTCTTCGCTCTTCTCGGTAATGCGGTAACTCTCGGGGTATGTTTCGTTATACGCTTCACGAATAAGCTGGAGTGCCTGTTTTTCTATGGACAGACTGTTGTAGCGCTCCATATTTTTCCTGAGTGATTTATCCGCAGGAGGAACAAGACGAACGGTAACGGAGGATGTATCTCGTGGCGATGCAATAATGGTATAGACTGCACCATTGCAGATAGCAAAGAGTTCGCTTTGTCTTTCAGCGTAGTAGTATTCGCCGTTACCAAGGTCTTTAACCTTGAACTTGATAAAAGCGTTGTTGCCTGAAAAATGACCGGTAAGCCCCTTCTCTTCCGAGAAGATCAGATCACTAATGGTGCCAGGGCAGACAATCCGGTTAATGTCGGTGCTTGAGAATTTCACCTCTGTCGGAATTTCAGGGGAAACAGTTGTCTCTGCCGAGACGTTTCCCGTAGTAAGAAAAAGTGCAAGGGCAGCAGAGGGGAGATATTTCATGGGCTTTACTCCTGTTTGTTCTCTTTTTCGGTAAGGGAGAGGAGGAAGAATCTGCCATCTTGCAGACGGTAGTTGATAATGTATGTTTTACTGATATTGAGCAGACGGGTATCCCCTGTGAACTGCTGAAGGTCGCCAAAGACCTCAATGCGTTCTTTTCTCAAGGTGATTTTTTCCAAGTAGAAAACAGAACTGACCTGCGACTCTTCGATACGTCCGGCAAGTGAGTACCATGCTTTGGACTCCTCTGGATAACTCTCCGGTGTGAAGTAGAAGAGCAGCTCTTCAAACTGAACGCGGGCTGTTGCCGGAGAGTAGGTTGCTCCAAGGCTTGTAATCCTGCGGGCAATGTCTTTTAGATAGTTTTCGGTGGGCTTGCCCCTGACAAATTCGACAGTTCCTGTCATCTGAGGTGGAATCAGGATGGTTCTCTGGTATTTCAATGCCCGATAGACCATAAAGGAGTTGATAACTGTAGCAATTCCAAGCACCAGCATGGCAAATTTAAGTAGCCTGTTCTCTGTGAAAATATTGCTGGTCTTTTGTAAGAATATTTCTGTTCTCATTCGTAAAATGTTTTCTCAAAATAGTCGGGATAGTTTTTCATTTTCAGCATTCCCGCTGCATACAGGAGGTGTTTGAAAAAGCCTCGCGGTTTCATTCTTTTTGTTCTGGTATAGAAGTATTGGGAGAGGATAAAGACAGGCCACATCAACTTTCCGTAGGAGACTGCCAGCGTGAACAAAAAGATAAAGAGGATCAATTCATCTGTTCCAAACCACAACACTTGTACGGGCTTGGAGAGATATTGCGGGAATCTGTGGGTAAAGTTGTTTATTGACATGACTGCTTTTTTACATCCGTTTTTTGTTTACTAAATAACCACCCCGATAGTCTGCACCACGTTGTCTGCCTTCAACAGAAAAGCTCCGCCAAGGATGACTCCTGCTGCCGGTAAAATCATCTGCCGGATTGCGAGCATAGCGGCAAAGACCATACAAGCAACCCCTGCGATGAAGCCAATTGGGCCAAGCAGAATTTGGTTGACCCCGATATCGTAGAGGTCATAGGCAAAGGAGCCAGAAGCTGGCACTGGCATCGCCATGGCGTTTGTTGTCAACAGCAAGAGTGCAATGGAGGTGATAAAGACAGTTAAGTGTTGATTTTCTTGCTGGTTAATTGCGGATTTCATGAGGTACTCCTTGTGTTGGATTTTGAATAAAAGGGATAGTGAGATGCTCTGCTACACGGGCATCGGTTGTAATGATTTCAACCCTGCGGTTTTTCTCTAAAGCCTGCGGGTCAAACGTTGCGGGATACGCAGCTCCTGCTCCCTGAATATCTTTTACGGAAAAACCTTCTTCTTTGAGCCGTGTGGCAACATATTCTGCCCGCTTCCTTGAGAGTGTCCTGTTTGCCTGATCCGAACCAATACTGCAGCTATGACCAACGATATGAAGGGGGTGATAAGAGGAAATCTGGTAGCGAAAGAGTTGCGCAACAACTGATTCCATCTGTTTTTCTGAAGGAATATCCTTGCCAAACTCAAAATAGACAATGGCAAGAATACAGTTCAAGTTCTGCTGCAGGAATTCTTCCTTTTCTTCATCAATGACAAAAGTCTCATCTTCCATTGTCAGGGTTGTGCCACAGGTCCATCTATATGGTCTCTGCCTGATTTCTGTGGCATATATTGGTGGAGTGGCACTTATCATAACTATCAACAGAATCAATAGAATTTTTGGAAAATAAACAGGCATGGTTGTAATCATCAATAAACGACGTTTATTACTTATTTGTTTGTGCGATGTAATCGCTTCTCCCACTCTTGTTCAGACTTCATTTTCTCTCTATGGCGTCTCACCCGTGCCCGGTTTCGTATATGATGGAGCTGGGCAATCTGTTGCTTTGAGAGAATGAAATTGAAGGTAGTCTGTATCTCTTCGATGAGTTCTTTCATGGGGAGATTATGACCCGGCTCCAAGCTTTATATGAGAGTTTTGAAAGCTGTGCTCTAAGAAGTCTTTTGTCTCCCCAGATACTTTCGAGAAAAAGGAGACGGTCAAAATCGCTGTCTGCAAGAGGATCATTCAGGAGTTTTTTCCGGTTAAGATAGCGAAGCGCTTTTCCTGGAATGGAGCTCTTCTTGGCGTATTCGGTGATGTAGGTCATATGTGATTCCTGCTATCTCCTCTTTCTTTTTTGATTAAAGAAAGATTAAAAACTATTAGATGAATTTTGGTTTCCTCTTTATCCCTTGTGACAGAAAGAGGTTTAGGGGGTGTTCTTCTTTTGATATGCGAGTGCTATGCCCCTTTCGTGCGAGTGCTATGCCCCCCTCTGTACGAGTGCTATGCCCTCGGACGTGAGTGCAATGCCCCTGCCTTACGAGTGTTATGCCCCCTATGTATGGGTGCAATGCCCCCGTCCTGCGAGTGTTGTGCCCCCTGATTGTGAGTGTTATGCCCCCCATTTTGTGGTTGGGGTTGTGATTATTTTCTTTCATGATTTTCTCCATAGGGGCGTTCTGCATGTATCTTGTCATTCTTGTCTATTTCCCATCTTGTAATGGCTCCAATGGCGGTAAGTTCGATCATTGCACTGCGTAAGTCTCTGCGAAAATCACTCAAGCGTTTGGTGTTTGAACCGCACAGAAGCTGAAGGGTCTTGACATATATGGGATATGGTTTTCTATGACTGATGTAAAAACCATGTAACCATTTTGCGAGGTTCCGTTTCAGGAGCAGACGTTGTTTCCACTCCATTTGCGTCCAACCTGTATGAAAAAGAGAGGTGAGCTTTGGGTTGATCTTCAGAAAATAGGTCTGTTTTTCACTGTCATAATAAAATTCATCAATCAGTGAACCTGCATAGGAGTATGTGCGAGGCATGATTTTGTTCCCCTCTTCTATTTCAATCTCAACAGTATTGGCAGAGAGGCGTCGTAAAGAGTCCTTGAGCCATTCCCGGCCAGATTTTCCTGCCTGTCTGCCAATATCTTTTAAAAACCTCTTTATCTGAAAACGGACGTAATATTCGTCTGTTCTTTCTATGAAATGATTTTGTAGGTGCAGAGCCTGTATCATTACTTCAAAATCACTTTGATCCAGCTGCCAGCCCGTATAATAAAGAGAAATCCGTTTCAGACTGGCAACCGGCTTTCCTTTTAAGGCTTTTCTCTGCCCTCGTTTGAAGACTCCAAAAAGAGCAGAACGGAGAAAAAAATTAGGGACTCCCCGTGCCTGGTTGGAGCATTCGGGAACAAGTGGAACTTTTTCCAGCTCAAGTAGCTTGTTCTGAATCTCAACGGGCAGCAGCGAAAAATAGTGTTCTCTGCTACTCTCTGATGTGGATTCTGCTATTTCTTTTCCTGATTTCATCTCTGGCTACCAGAACACAAGATTTGTCGAGACCCTTTTGCGTCCAGGTCGTTTTCTAACAACTTTTTCCTTTTGATTTTTTTGTAGAAAAAGGTCCAAATCCTTGCGATGGAAGAATATTTTTCCCTGCTGTTTCCCGGATGGTCTGAAGTAACCAACTTGTCGTTGTTCAATAGCGAGACGACGAAAGTGATCATAGGAGTACCCAGCGTACTTGGCCGCTTCTGTCAGAGTGAAAAAATCCTTTGTTATCTCATCATCCAGAGTTGATGCGGGTTTCTTCTCCTGAAGAATTGCAAGTATTTTGTTTTGCTTTTTTTCGATAGCAGAAAGTCGTTTCTCAAGATTCATTCTGACTCATCCTGTTCACACTGTTCTTTGAAGCCGTAAATAAAATCATCAATGGCTCTCTTTTTTGTCATTGCACTGCTCCACACCCATATTTTTCTGGAGATTCCAGTAACCTTTTCGAGACGAACTGCTACTGCTGGAGGGCAGCCTCTTCTTCCGTGAAGGATATGGCTAAAGAACTCAGGTGAAATATCAGCCCGTTGAGCAATCTCTTTTTTGGTTATGGATTTTTTTAGTGCTTGCATCGTTCCCTATTGTC
>PDWJ01003325.1_pt1 | contig 15511 bp, 10 predicted proteins | sample 1430881 | NCBI WGS metagenome assembly PDWJ01 (sample SAMN01162460, study PRJNA174530) | Oral metagenome, whole genome shotgun sequencing project. | biome: Marine environment; feature: Marine mammal; material: Swab sample of the gingival sulcus; isolation source: swab sample of gingival sulcus... | reverse complement strand
GGATATTGGCATTGAGCCGTTTCTCATTACATCAGCGGTGAGAGCCGTCATTGCCCAGCGCCTGGTCCGAGTATTGTGTGATGAATGCAAAGAACAATATGTGCCTGATGCGGTGGCCCTGCAATGGTTGGGGCAATCCGCCTCAAAGGTCTCCCAAAGCACCATATACCGGGCAAAAGGGTGTGAAAAATGTTTCCAAACTGGGTATAAAGGCCGTATGCCGATTTTTGAAATCATGGACATTAATTCACCCATAAAGTCCCTTGTCCTTCAAACCTCCGATGCCTCACAAATCAGATCCCTGGCAGTCAAAAACGGGATGACGACCCTGCTACAGGACGGGGTGAATAAAGTGGTGGAAGGCATCACATCCATTGAAGAAGTGCTGCGTGTCACCCAGGCCTGATAACATTTTGAGTGAGTTTGTCTCATAGCGGAAAGAAAAATTGATAGCAGCTTAAAGAAAAAATCGCTAAATTTCCTGATACATGAATAATCATAGGGGTAACAAGGCTTTTCGAGCGTTCAAAAGAGATTGAAAAGACAAGCCCCCCGATGACCTGAACAATACCGCCCCCCTCGCCATGCAGGACAGCAAAGAGGACGGTTGTCAGAACCATGGCACACAGGATGCCGAATCGTCGAAAAAAGGTATACACGATCCCCCGGAAAAAAAGTTCTTCGCATACCGGACCGAGGAGGCCACCGGTCACAAAAAAAAGCAGCATATGCTTTTCCGGCAGGGGTGAGGCCACCAGATGCAAGGGGTGTTTACCGGCAAGGAATAACATGCCCCCAAGTCCAAGTACGAGGCCGCCAAAACTAAAAGACCATACCACACCGGCTTTCAGGCCGACCGTTAAACGGTGTCGGGACAATCCGGCCAGGGTAACCCCACAAGGCGTTACGGCCAGCAATCCCAGTAGCAGAACAATCTGAATCGATCGGATCAATGTCAGGGTTTGAATCGGCGTTAACGCACTGAACAGCAATGCACAGGCTTCGCTGCCGATCATGAGGCACACAGCCATGCCAAGGGTCTTAGCGGACAAGACAGGGTTATCGTCCATGATATGCTTTCACGGCATGATACGCTGTAATCTGCACATACCATTCGGGTCGGGTGTGTGCAATGGTCTTAAACAGAGCAATGGTACGACTGTTCGCAGACCGCTTGAAAAGAGATTTGATTGCGGCGGAGGCAACAATAATTTCAGGATCATTGATCATTTGTTCGAGCACATGAATGCTTTGGGGTGCCTTTGACTGTGCCAGCAGCTTCGCAACCCAGTACCGCTCAGCAATTGATTGACTGTGAATTTTCGCATTCAGTGTGTCTTGAATGTCACTGATGTCCATTCCCTTGCCATTGAGATGGCGCAGGGCTTCAATCCGGTATCTGATCGTCTGAGACGACAGCATGTTCCGAATTTCGTCCAAATTGGCCGGCGGGGCGGGGTAAAGGTATGCCGACAGCCCCGAAACTGTGGCCAGGACCAGAATACCTGAAACCACACGAGCCGGTATCACAGGCATAATCAAAGATAACAATGCGGCATAAGCGAGAAAAACCAATGAAAATAAGCAGATCGGTATGCCCATCAAAAGGCCGACCACACAAACGCCTCTGATGAAGCGAGCGGTATCAGTTTGTTGTGCGTATTGTCTGAGATATCGGGCGGGGTCGGCGATAAAATCAGCTTCAGCAACCGTTACTATTGTTTTGCCGTTTTCCAGAAAGGTCAGGTGGTTTGGATCTGTATTCTGAAGAATAAAAGATGTTGCGTCCTGGGTGGCGACCTGAAACCACCCAAATTTGGAAAGTATATGTTTTAATAAGGCGTTGTTCCCGGCATGGGGCGAAATCCAAACAGTTTTAACGAGTTTTTCAAAGGGCGGCGCAATGGCATTTACCGCATACGGAGAATAGGTATAGTATACATTGCTGACCACTGTGCCCAGGGGATTGGACAACAGAAGATAATCCCGGGTCCTATGGAATATGGATTGATCCGTGAACGTGGCCAGGATGATGAGTGCGCCGATAAGAAAGATCCCCGGAATGGTCAGCCGGGCGACCAGTCGGATAACCAGACTTTTACGCCCTGTTTTTTGTCCCCCAGGATTGGCCCGGTTCATCATATAAATAAGGGAAAAAAAACAGATGACCATGGAAATGATCAGCCCTGCAGTAAACGTTACAAACAAACTGCCCCAGATCGCCGGCATTATCTTACCAAGGGATGGGGCAAGGTGTGAATTGGGCACCAGCAGGTCTTCAGTGCCTGCCAGCAAAGTCAGATCCTGTTGAAGGGTAAGATTGGCGTGTAACACCCATAAAAATGAAGCAATTTCAACCATCAACAAACTGATGGAAAAGATAAGGGCCAGTTTTCTTTTCATTTATTTGATTAATTGATTCATTTCAAAAATCGGAAGACAAATGGACAATACAATAAATCCGACAACTATCGCCATGAGCAGAATAATAACCGGTTCAAGCAGTGCTGTGAGTCCCATAATGGTTGTATTGACCTCTTCATCATAGGCATTGGCGGTCTTTTCCAACATGCTTTCCAGCTCTCCAGTTTGTTCGCCAAGCTGAATCATCTGAATGCAAAAATGGGGAAAACAGGTCATGGGACTTAAGGCATCCCCCAGTTCCTGTCCCTGTTCCACCTGGATGCTGGCCTGGCTGATGCCATGTTCGATCACTCTATTGCCAACTATTTTCTGTACAATCTCAAGGGATTCCAAAAGCGACACCCCATTTTGCAAAAGGGCCCCCAGCGTCCTGGTAAACCTGGTAACACAAATTTTTTTGACCAGCTCTCCAATGCCAGGCACGGCCAGGATGGCCTTGTCTCTCGCCATTTGGAAAGCGGGGCGTTTCATCAAGGTGATATAGGCGACTCCCGTAAGGACGACAAATGAAACAATTAACCACCACCACTGTTTCAATGTTTGGCTGACATCAATTAAAAGCTGAGTTGTAAAGGGGAGCGTCTGATTCATTTCTGCAAAAATTGAGGTGATATTCGGAACAATGACCGTGAGCAGGAAAACCAATACCCCAATACAGATAAGTGTCATAATCAGGGGATAGGCCAGGGCGGACTGCAACTTTTTATTCATTCTGCTTTGATTTTCAGAAATATCAGCCAGGCTTTCCAGAACAACGCCCAGGGTGCCGGAGGCTTCTCCGGCCCGGACCATATTGATATAGATTCTGGAAAAGATATTGGGATATCGGCCAAGTGCCGCAGCAAAACTGCTGCCCTCCTCAATCGCATCTTTAACCTGGGATATAATCTTTTTTATCGACGGTTTTTTGACTTGCACCAGCATGGTATTTAAGGCCTTAATCAATGGGAATCCAGCTGAAATCAGAGTGGCAAGCTGACGGGTCATAACCGCTGTCTCATAGACCGTCAGTCTTGGGTGAAACAAAAAGGATCTTTTTTTCTGCTGCGCATCACCGGGGGTCTCCATTTCAGTTACTGAAACCGGAAACAGTTTTAAATGCCTTAATTGGCGTTTTGCAGTATTCATGTTTGCGGCATCCAAAATGCCTTTTACTTGACGGCCTTTCCCGTTTAACGCTTTGTATTCATACACCGGCATTGATTCACTATCCCTTAAAAAATCGAAAACAGACGGTTACTGCCTGACCTGTGGCAGGTATACCATACATGATGAATGAGGTCTATTTTGAATTTTGTCTGTCGCGAATCGATAAGGATCCGGCTCATGTTAATTAATAATGGTATGTAACAAACTTTTTTAGTCTTAAAGAAAATTATTGACAACGAGCGAAAAAAATATCTAATTAAAAGAATTATGGTTGCAATAAGGCGTCGTGAGGTATATTAAACTGGAAGATGAAACGTGCGCAAAACCATGTTGCATTCATGCAAGCGGGAAAGATGGACCAGTTAGAAGAGGATACATACACAAAAACATCCCCTGCCAAAGAAATTTCAGGCGCATCACATAGGGAGTTCCCTGTGTCTGCAGAATATATTCGCCTTCAGGACAATAAAAAAGAAATTAAGGCGTCTTGTCTGAATTTTCAGGGGCCCGTTTTTGAAATAATCATTTCACTGGAAGGGGAAGCGGATGTCCATTTAAAACAGAAAAATAAAAATATACGCTTAACTGTTTCAGCAGGTATGTTTTTTCTATGCCTTAACCAGGGTCATTCGAGCTGTAAAATCACAACAAAAGCCCAAGGTTCAGGTATTGTTCGCGTGTTCTTTTCCCATGATTCTCTTTTTTCCTTTATCGGAGTAACAGACCTATCCCCTGTCCATCCAAAGATATCAACGAAGGAGATGGCGTCAGGTATTGTTCAAGTGGCCTCGCCACAGATGAATCGAATTATTGCAGATCTCTTTTTTCTCATTAAGAACAAAAAAGAGGATAAAATGTATTTAACGCTTAAAGCGTTAGAACTTTTATGGGTGTGTTTTTCCAGCGATTTCTCAAAATCTGAAAAAAATATCAACTCAGACGACCTCATTGCCATACGAAAATCAGTTGTCATGCTTACAAACAATATGGGATCTCCTCCCGGCCTTAACGAACTGGCAAAAGCGGTGGGCATGAGCGCATCAAAATTTAAAATACTTTTCCCGCGGATCTACGGTATGCCCCCCTATGAATATCTTCGTAAAAAAAAGATGGAAAAGGCAATGTATCTGTTGTTTACTTCTGAAATGAATGTCACAGAAGTTGCCATGGAGGTAGGCTACAATAGTTTGAGCCATTTTAGTAAAGCGTTCTTTAAAGCCTATAAGGTAAAGCCTTCACGGGTTCGGAGACAGTCAGGTGAATCAAATTGCTGCGCATAATTTGGGTAATTCTTTAACAATATCTGCTGGCGCTAAAAGTTTGTCTTCTACGATTAGCTTTTTCTAATTTTTTTATATAGTCTATAAAGAAACAGTCCATAGAAACAATCCTAACGGACTGGCCTGAATGAATAATAAAGGTATTATACCTCACTATTATAATTTTCGGGCGATGTATTTAATCTTTATTGTATTCTTAATGTAAAACCCATTAAAGGAGAAGAACCATGTTTAAAAGTTTATTGTCCAAATTCGCAATCGTTATGTTTCTGATCGGCAGCTTGGTGATGATCAATACCGCCTCGGCTGAAACCTATAGTGCAAACCTTACCGGTTATACCGCTATGGGGGGAAGCGTTGCCTTTAACAGTACCCCTGCAGGCCCTAACGTGAAAGACAAATTCGCAGCCGGGCCTATTGACTTACCTTTAGGCCCGGGTACTAATTATTGGGCATATGGCTGGGCTAAATTTGATGTCGGCACCGAAACTGTAGATTCAGCTCTTCTGACATTGGATCTGATTGGCGCTGGTGGTATGCAAGTTTCACCTGCGGCCCCTGATAGACTTGCCATTCTGGATATTTATAATCCAGGTAGTGCTGATATTACCCAAATCGTTGCGGATCCAACAGTTCGAAGCGATTTGCGTGACAGTCTGATGAACGGGACCAATGGCACCAGCCGGATTGTAGATGACTTTACTATGGACGCAAACGGCACTTATACCTTCGATATTACAAGTATGTATAATGGTTGGGTTGATGGTAGTATTGTCAATAACGGGCTTGTTTTTGCAAGTAACACTGGGATGATAGACGGTACACCTAACTTTGCCTCTTTTGGCAACACTGCTGGCAATGCACCTTTTATCGAGACCTTTGTTACTGCCGTTCCGGTTCCTGGTGCATTTCTGCTTTTTGGTTGTGGGCTCGTAGGCCTGATCGGCTTTATACGTCGCGACCGCTAGTCGGTTAGTTTATTTGTTGGGGATAAAGCAGCCCAACGCCAACTTACTAGCACATAATTTTAATTTTGGCAAAACTGTCAAGATAATAACGTTAACTCACTCTGGAACTGTATTCTGGAGTGAGTTAACGGACCTTAAACCTGCTTAATAGACTTACAGTGTCCCTCTTCTGTACAAATTTTAAGTGGTTTCTTGACTCCCCCCACCGTTTCGTTTTCCTCCTTGGTCTGTCGTCCAATGCGGGCTCTCCATCCGCGAACACTTTCTTACAAATACTAAAATGATTGATTATTATTCTGCCAGTGGGATTCGTGCGGACAGGGAAAATAAAATGGGAGTTTGCGATTTATATGGCAAATCATATAAAATTAAACTCAACCCTGCTACACTTAAACATTATAGCCAATCAATAGACTGACAAAAAGTCAGGAAACTTTAGCCTGTCAAATGATCCCTTTTAAAAGTTGTATCCTAAAACACGAAAGGAGACCCGATGTATTGTCGACGAGTGATATCTTTTTCATTGGTTATGGGCGCACTCTTCATGACATCGCCCGCCCTAGGAGATTTCTGGGGTAAGGATGCCCCGGATTGGGGCACTAACGCGTATTATACAAACCAGATATGGACATTCGCTGATAAAGTCTTATGGGATGACACAGGTCGTGTAGAACCGGCTATCCAACCTGATAATGGTTACGTGAATCCCAATCATCCACCGGGTCTCTATCGTACTGGATATACCGTTAGTGTTTTTGGTGGATGGGACTGGTTAGATGAAGGGCCCATGCATTTTAAATGGGACGGCCTGCAGGGAATGCTTGGTGGGATGGGAAAAGGGTATTTCGATTTTTTTGTCCCAATCGCTGATGTTCAGGGAACCACAAGCGTATGGGTACAATATGTTTCATATCTCCCTAATAAGTGCGATGGTTCTGCTATGGGCGCCCTAATAGGATTTGACAGGGAATTTACCAAGAGCCGAGCGTCTGACTCAAAAACTTATGAAAAAGTTCTTGAATTAGTAGACCAAGGTTCATCAGGTGACTGGTGGCGAATCACCGAAATTTGGGCGATAAAAAATGCGGGAGAGACTCTTTATCTACGCATCAATGCAGATGCCCCCGGAACGTCAAACATGGTTGACTCTGTGCACGTGAAAACAAAAACAACCTTAAAGCTGAAATAAGCGCGACCTGCTACTATACCGTAAGTGTTGAACGTTTCAATTGCTCGGCATCGTGCATTTCCATCCAAAAGGGGTGCTATCTTTTTGTGCCCTTTCGCAAGCGTGCATGAAGTAATCTCCTATTGTTGGCACTATCGGTTCCATCACAATCACGACAACGGGAGAAACCGATGAAAAAACTACCATTGACAGGGAAACAATTGGCCGCTCACTGGACGGAGTCCGACAACTTTTAGCACGTTAGAGAAAAAAATAAAATAGAATGAAGACTTACGGATGATGAATCCTGGTCGGAATATGTACTAAATCGAAGATATAATGAGGATAAGGGGAAATGGAGCTTTACGTTTTGATTAGGCCCCAACCCCCTGAGACCTAAAATTGTGTAACAGGGGCTTGGGAAGTTATAGAAACCTATCGTTAATTATTGTTTTATGTGTAAGCTGGACAGCGACTCACCTTGTGGGAAGAGTCACTGTCCTATTCAATAAATCATGTGGCAGTTTAAAAATCCTCGCCCATGATCTTGTGGGCCACAGCAGTAATCGCGCAAGATATTTTACTTAGCAAGCCTGTGTGACTGCGTGTAATGTCTGCTGATAACAAACTTTGGATGAAACATCCACCGCCCAGACTCTCTGGTTCTGTTACACCTGGAGAGGCTGCGTTCATCAGTCCAAACACCGAACAATGGTTTGTTTGGAAGGTTACAGTGTGGTTGCTTTCGTCAACAACCAAATCCGCATCTGGAATCCTGAAAAGTGTCACTGGTACAATGTCTTCTACCCCACCAGTCCCCTTTTCATCCTTTGAACGTATATTCGACATAAATTTGTCAAGATCCTCTGCGTAACCGACAGCCCATGTCTTGGAATCAGATGAATTCTCGCCTGAGCCAACGAAGGGATTACTGCCAGCCGTTTCAGGATCATAGGCAATGGTTACCTTCAGACCGCATTCACTATCGCAGATTAGCGGATTGCCGTTTTGATCATACATGTTAATTAGGAAAATACCGGAAACATTGGAAGCATTTGGAATACCAGTATCTGCAACCACTGCATAAATCCGATCGACATCGGCAGGAGCGCATCTCGGGTTGATCTCTATTTTTGCAAATTTCCCATTATTGCTTTTAAGAGAAACAGAGACTGGGTTGGAGAGATTTGAAGGGTTATCAATCTGGGTGACAGTCATATTGGCTGCGCTCTTTTGATGGGTTCCTCCGATGAAACGCGTGTTGCCTTCTTGGGTCAAGGAAAGACTGCCAACCTTCCTGGAGCTTCCAAGTTCTTCCAGCACATCATCGCAAAGATGTTCCAAGCGCTCCTGTTCCTGCGTCGTACTGCCAGAAAGATAAAGTGGACAGCGACTACTATTGGCCCAACCCTCTCCAACTCTGCCAATACCGATTTGGATCTGATCAGACTGATCTCCTGACTTTAGAATGATGGTATACACCCCTGGCTGTGCCGGAGCCGTAAAGGTAACATTTGCTCCTGATGCCGCAGATAGTGCCGTGGCAGTGACCTCAAGGCCATTAGGATTTTTGACTTTCCAATGGTAATCATTGGGGTTCCCACCATGTGCAGCAAGCGTTCGGTTTTCCCCAGAGCGCATGTCTTTTTCCGCATCCGCCCTATCTTGAATGTTCAGCAGTTTCTCAGGGCTATAAAAGATCTCCAAACGAGGGGCATTGAGCGGATCTTCTCTTGAAGCGATATGCCAGCTAAACCCGTCCCCGAGTCCTATATTTGGGTAACCTGCTACGGAATCATAGTATCGATCATCGTGATCCCGGAGTTCAATCCCATTATTCTTCCATCGCCCATCAAGCCACCCCTTAACAATGGGGGTAATATCAAATGTACCGGAGGTATTGGGGCCGGTGGCGTGTACAACTTCTACAACGGGAGCGCCCACCATGTAGCCAGGCTTGTTTCTACTGTCTACATAACCGCCCTCTTCATCTGTCCAGAAGAACTCCTCAACGGCTTCAGTGCTCCCATCGTTTTTTTCTCTATTATCGGGATCCAAAACATGAATAATACCATACATACTCGTCCCGTCGGAAGCGGGGGCCCCCACATTCATACCGCCCGAACTATCAAGCATGGTATAGACCAACTTGGCTGCAACCACATTTTCGGAAGTGAGTCCTCTTTCAGTAAAAGGAGACAGGTCAAACTTGATGAGTGCTCTTGCATCCACAATGCTTATCGCACCGGCTTTAAGTTGATATTCGCCCCCAGAGGTTCCCCTGGGATACCCCTGTCCGCCACCCATACCTCCGAAAAGGATGTAGGTATCGTATTGGACAGGACAGTTTACGACATATCCTTGTTGGGTTGTGAAAGACCAGTTATAGGGTGCGGACAAGGCATTTCCCGCAGCATCTCTGGCGTCAGTTCCAACAGTAACTGTATATTGGGTGTCTGTTGATAGTAAAGAATTTGGAGTGAAGACCAACTGGTAATCGTCTGCCTCCCATGTAATCTCACCAGGCGTTTCCGGAGAAATTGAAAAAGCGCCAGCCACAGATTGTGTATCCATGGGCTGGTTAAAATTTACGACAATCGTGTTTGGCGTTATGGTACTCCCATCTCGTGGTGATACAGACTCTATGCTGAGCGGTACCATGACTGTCCATGACTGTGACGGGGTATCGACCCATTCACCCTTGCTGTCCCGAACCTGAATATCAAGCGTATGGTCGCCGTTTGGCAGGTTGGGTAATTCCAAGGCGGCTGAAGTTTCTCTTATACTGCTCCATTCACCGTTGTCCAGGCGGTAGCGATATCCGTATATGTTAGTACCACCGACGGTTATCGAAACTGAATCCTGATCCACAGTGCCTGTTACAGTGCCTGTAATTTGTGGTTGTGGTGCAATGTATGCTTGGGTTGTAAACGAAAAATTGTATTGGGCATCCATTGCTATATCGGCATCATCCGTTGCGTCGGTCGTGATCTTCACCGTATACTGCGTTGCATGTGTTAGAAACGTATTCGGTGTAAAAGTCATCACCGTATTCCCGTTGGACCAGGTAACGTCTCCTGCAACTTCAGGGGAAATGGAAAACGCCGCATTGGTGTTTGCCTTGTGCATTCGTTTGCTGAATGTTATTGCAATTTCTGTATCAACGGATACATCATTCCCATTTTCTACTGGTCTCGTACTTGAAACTTCCGGAGGCATCTGTGCAGGATCGGGTACGATTGTTCGGGTCGTCACTTGGAACGAATCAAGCATGCTCGCCATCAGCATTCCGGTGGGACCTTGGCCATCAGCGTGAACGCGCAGGAACAGTACATCGCCGGCATCTGGCACAGTCCACTCTTCGGTGATCCGGAACCAGTCGCCAGTGGCGCCAGATCCATCCAGATCATGGATCTGGTCAATCGTTCTTTTGTCAAGGGTGCCGACTACATTGGCAAATTCAGAATCAGATGCCAATGTTGCCTCGCTGAGGGGAGTATTGCCTGGATCAAAAGCCCCATTGGGCACAAAAGTGACATACTGCAGCCATACACTGGTGGTACCGGCCAAGTTTGCAAGGGGAACATAAAAATCAAAGGCACCGGGTGTACCACCGGCCAATAACATACCGCCAAGCATCCCGTAAACACCACCCCAGTTCTGTCCCATGGGGCCTACATCAACCCACTGCCAGGAATAGGGGCTAGGCATCATGGCCTCGCCATGGGCTGCGTAAAGACCAGGGCCGGCTGCTGGCTGATCGTCATTGATCTGATAGGTGTTTGGATTCTCTACCGTGTCTGGGGCTGCCGGCGGTGTAACTAAGGCATCGGTTGTCTCTGCCCAAGTCACTTTGTTTGTGAATTCCCAGATCTGGTTGGTGTAACCGGCTTCACCAGTCCAATCCGGAGCGCCATTCCCCCAAAATTGAGTGGGCACATCGTCAGCAAAAGCCGCCTGGGCCGTCAGTAGAACGAACACCGAAGCAACCAATAATAAATTAGCCCATAATATATTTCTAAATTTTTGAATCACATTTATCTCCTTTGTCCTTATGATTTCAGGACTGCGTAACAGTTTAAAAGTTTAGCCGCACACCACCGTAATAATATGCGCCGAGTGAAGAATCAAGTTTGCTTTCATTGTGACCTGTCTCATATTTGCTCAAATCCAATGGGGGGGATTCATCAAGCAAGTTACGACCGCCTGCAAAAATACTGATTTTCGGCGTCAGAGCATAGGTGACCTGGGCATTGATGTAATCAAACGGCTCAATCCGCGTATTGGGATAGACGTCATCAAGATATTTCCCCCTGTATACATAGCGCAGATTGGCCCTCAAGCGATCATTGAAGTTGTAATTCAGAGTCAGGTTTAATCGCGACCTCGGACGATTGGGCCAATCTTTACCATTTGGTTTTTCAGCTTTAAGATATCCGGCCATGCCGGTGAGCTGGAACCCCCAGGGCAGAGGCATGCTCGCTTCTAATTCGACCCCTGTGAAGCTGGATGTGCCTTCCTCGTTAATGTAATTTATAAACTGTGGCGTTATGACTGTCCCATCTTTTTTTGTATAAGGTCTTTCTCCCAAAGATTGAGCGGCAATCTTGTTGTCGATATCGTTTCGGTATAAGTCTGCTGATAGCTTAAGGCCTTTAGATCCAAAAGGGGTCCAGGTCGCCCCGAAGTTAATGTTGACGCCCTTTGCAGGTTCAAGATCAGGGTCTCCGTTGATGAGAACCGTATCACTCATGGCAAGAAAGTCAAAATCGTGCAGCTGATAAAGCGTCGGCACCTGGAACGAGCTTGAGGCAGAAGTTCGAAAAGACAGATTCTTTGACCATTCGTAGCTGGCAGAGATTTTGGGGGCAACGTTTGTACCATAATCGGAATATCGTTCTATACGACCGGAGAGTTGAACCACCAAACGGTCAAAAAAGGTCATACTGGATTCGGCAAACAGGGCATAGGTCGTCCTGGATTCATCGAAATTCCGATAAGGCGCATCTACATCTTCACGGTCTGCGCTTGCACCGGCAAAAAATGTCAGCCAGGGCCGCACCTCCCAATTCATATGAAAAAAGGCATTTTGAACATCAGTCTCTACGTCCCCTCTGTATTTGGGATCCTCTTTATGACGATACTCTGTGTCGGACCAGCCGAGACCTAAGCCGGATTCAAAACGAAATGTCTCAAATTCGCCACTCCAGGTCAGCCCGCTGTAAATATCCTCTTTATCGCTTGTTCGATATCTAGGGCTTTTGGTCGCATTATCGTCTGTTATACGCATAAAGGTTTCGGTTTGATTGTATCTGAGTTCGCCGTCCACAGCCTGGCTGTCAGTAAGGTCTAAAGAAAATTTTAAACTGCCACCGGTTTGATCCACATCAGGAGTCGTCCAGATTGCAGAGTCCGGCACACGATCGTAGTGATCCGATTCATGATGGTTTGCACTAACATTTAAAAACAGTCTTTCACCGACGGGAATACCGCCGGACATCTCAATCTGTTTCTCTTCTGCATCCCAGCGGCTTGAAAGTCCGTACTGGGTGTTGATACTCAACCGGGGGTTGTATTTCCGCATGACAATATTGATAACCCCGGCCACGGCATCTGAACCGTACTGGGCGGCAGCACCGTCCCGTAATACCTCTATCCGCTCTATGTCACTGATATTGATACCGCTGATATCTGTGAAGGAATTTCCCCTGGAGTCCGGTCGAGTTCCGGGCAACCGGCGGCCGTTAATGAGGACCAGTACATGTTTGGTATCCATCCCACGCATACGCAACGTCAGTGCTCCTGGTGCTGCATTCAGGTCAGGCGACTCAAGCAACTCGACCCCCTGAACCGCTTCCAGGGCCTGACCTAGCGAGATGGCGCCTATTTCTTTAAGATCTTCCCCAGTGACAACCTGAACGGGAACTGTCATTTTCTCGGCGGATACTGTCGGGGTCCGAGACCCTGTCACCACAACCGCCTCTACCTGTTGCTGGGCCGTATCGTCACCTCCAGCATCTTGAGACCCATTCTCCGCATATGCATAGGTGACAACCAAGCTGAACCAGATCAGAATCCAGGTTACGGTTAATAATACGGACGATTTCCTATTACCGGTGCAGGTGCTACCGGCTTCTTCTTTGGTTTCTATAGTCAGCTGAATCATAAAATTCCCTCCTCCGGGAGTCTGTTCATGATCATGCCACTTCTCCTTTCAACAAAGTTAAAGCTTCAAGATAAAAAATTTAAATCCGTTTATGTATAATTGTACAGCATAAATTTATATCTAATATGCAAAATTTAAGCCATAATAGAATGTTAGTTTATCCTAAAATATCATTATCTTACTCTAATTATCCAATATGTCAAGTTTAAACTGGATATTTGAGATAAGGTTGCCCGGTTAGACTGGCGTTTCACTGAATTCCGTTATCCATCATTTTTTTTGTGGTGCTACTACTTGAGAATACCAGGCTATGTTTTAGCAGCACAGCAACACTTTCAAAAATTACCTAATTTAGGAAAAAAGGTTATAGGCCGGCACCAGTTAATGTGTAGTTATTTACCGACTCATTATACAGAACATATGAATGTTGCCTCTATTTCCTAAATTAGATTAGGTAGCTCAACGAAACAACCATATATTGCATCTTCGCTTTGAAACCAAACCATAATTCATTGATCTTGACAGGAATGCGTTGTGTGTGTGTCATATACACAATATGAACAGTCGAAAAATAATAAAAAAAATTAAAAGATGATGGGTGGAGACTTCATCATACAAAAGGAGATCACCATCAATTTAAGCATCCTGAAAAATTTGGTAAAGTTACTGCCTTGCACCCCAAAAAAGACATTGCTACTGGGACATTACGAAATATTTTTCGGCAAGCAGGATGGAATTGAAGGTAAGTTATTAAATATTCTATTGTAATCCATAAAGATCCAGAATCTGATTATAGTGTTATTATTCCTGATTTGCCTGGTTGTTTTTCTGCTGGATCAACATTGGAAGAAGCGATCAATATGGCTCAAGAAGCAGCCGAATGCCATATTGAAGGCATGCTGATGGATTCTGAGCCTATTCCCACGCCATCAGACATTGAAGTACATAAGGATAAACCCGATTTCGAAAATGCGCTCTGGGCCTTGATTGATGTGGATATTAGCAAACTCTCATTAAAACCCAAACGAATCAATATTACCATGCCGGAAAAGTTAATAAAAACGGTTGATCAATATGCTAAAAAATGGGGGTCAAGTAGATCCGCCCTTCTATCTCAGGCTGTTACCGAATATATGGCGCCACATTGAAAGATAATGAGCGAACCAAACGCTCGAAGGGACCAGGATTACTTCGCGGCCTTTTGGAAGTGCTTGGTTCAGGAAAGCTTATCTTTTTATCGGAAGTTTTTGGGTTTAAGACGCCCGACCCCTCAGCTCATGTAGATTGTCGCTTTTAAATCGTTGGGTCGATGGTAGATGTTGGCTTCAAGCTGGGGGAGGGGCTGCGTAGCCCTCTAATTATTTAAAATGGATGGTTGAAAGTGAGCGCCAAGGTATTATGGGATGGTTGCACGGCCGCTTCCAGATGAAAATGGCGTTCCAGGCGTCTCACCCGGTCAAGGGTGTTATGTTTGTGGGCGGCACTGATGGCGCCATAAACATTGCCGGCGTAAAATCCCGATTCCACAAACGAGAGTACACCACCCAGACCCGGATTCCCACTGTCAAAGGCTTCATAGGCGCCCCAGATCAGGCCGGCATTCAGACAGAAGGTGACAAACGCGTCCTTGTATCGTTCACAATAGAGAAACCCCCCGCCGGGAATCAATGCCAGAATCCCCGATAAGGTCGGATTTTTCCGGGGTGCCGCGCTCACCGCATCTAAAGCCGCTAACTGGTCCGAAACCTTATATCTCTCTTTTCGGGTCGGACTGATCAAAGTAAGAAATTTTTTAGCATCCCCGAGTGTATCTTTTCCAGGTTTTCGGGCTTCACTGATGTGGAGTCGGGCCAATTCAAAGTATATCCGGTCACGGGTGTGAGCATCCTGGGTGAGCGTGAGGTAATTTTGCAGCACCATTACAGCATACCCGGTATTGCCCATGGCTTCAAATGCCCGGCTCTGCATGAAATACGCGTCCCGGGTGTAAGGCGTTTCATCGTTGTTATTGAGAATTATGGTATTAAACGCCTTTGCAGCTTCATAGTAACTGCCTGAGTTGAACAAGGCCATGGCCGTTTTAAATTCCGCGGCGTCACGCCGGGGATCGTCGGGAAAGAAGTGAATAAACCGTTTGAACTCCACCTGGGCCGCAGTAAAATCCTTATTTTCAAACAATTCCACTGCATAGTTGAATTGAAGCGTTGGCGTGATTACCAGACCCGGTGCCTGGGCTTGCAGCGGCAACGGACAGAAAATTAGGGACACAAGGGGTAGAACGGTAACAAAAAAGAAGACGCTCCGGGACAAAAACAGGGGCAGTGGCATGGGTATTTATTCTTTCTTTTTTTCAAAC
>PDWJ01003322.1_pt1 | contig 15522 bp, 15 predicted proteins | sample 1430881 | NCBI WGS metagenome assembly PDWJ01 (sample SAMN01162460, study PRJNA174530) | Oral metagenome, whole genome shotgun sequencing project. | biome: Marine environment; feature: Marine mammal; material: Swab sample of the gingival sulcus; isolation source: swab sample of gingival sulcus... | reverse complement strand
TGATAACCAAATATATCAGTACCCAAAGTATATAACGCATTAATTTCTTTTGCTAAGGATTTGTTATCATAGTCTTTGTACAAGAAAAACTTACTACTATGTAGACCTGCATGAGCCCCTCCAACTGTTATTGCATAATGCCAATCTGAGTCGGTTAGTATTGAATTTCCTTGCTTTTGCGATTGACAAGACTGTTTTTGTCAAAGACCCGCTCATGGTTGTCTTCTTGAGCCATTTTACTCCAGACGCATTGTATATTTACAATATCTGGTCTGTTCCGGCATCATTTTCATACACTTTCTTAGGCAAATTCAGGTAGCTATATTCGACCTTCATCTTCTTGGTTTTATCCAAGGTCATGTTTCCGTTGGGATCATAAGTATAATCAGCCCCGTGGGTATTCCTATCGTATACTCCGTCATCTGTTCCTGCATCTGAATCCATCCAGGATCATGACCAGCTGCGCATAGCTCAAAGTGATGCTTCCAATCGAGGCATCATAGCGGGGTATCTCAAAAGTCCCTTTCTCTAGCCGTTTGTAATAAAGCAGATATCCGGATCCCTGCTAGTGTGTGGGACGAATACACTATGCTTAGGCGTTTAAATGATATTGCTAAATTTCCAAAGAAAGACAAAGATTGTATTCTATATACGCTCGATGCAAAGATTAACAATGTAGATCCGTTCACCTGGCTGAAAAAAGTCCTGGAAATCATCCCGGATTATCCCGTCAACAAACGCTCCAATCTGCTCCCTCAAAACCTGAACCTCTCAGTATGACCTGAAATTAGCTTGGGGGTGTACTTGCTAGGACGGATACGGCTTCGCAAAAAGGCTTCCTCAGGGGCCTTAGCGGGAGGTTAAAAAATGGGGCCGCTCCAAAAGAAACGGCCCCCTGAGAATCACTAACTGTCTAAGAAAACCTTACTGCTTGTATTCCTTAAGAATCTTTTCAACATCATCGGGAGCAACACGACCATAGGTCTTCTCTCCGACCAGTACCACCGGAGCAAGCCCGCAGGCACCCACGCAACGCAGGCAATTCAGAGAGAATTTCCCGTCTTCGCTGGTTTCCCCAACCTCAATCCCAAGTTTCTTTTTGAACTCGGCAAGAACAGTCTCAGCACCACGAACATAGCAGGCTGTACCTGTGCAAATTGAAATGGGATACTCGCCTTTGGGAATCATGCTAAAGAAGGAATAGAAGGTCACCACCCCATATACCTTAGCCGCAGAAATATTCAATCGTTCTGAAATGAGCTCCTGCACTTCTGCCGGCAGGTAGCCAAAGGCTTCCTGGCATTTGTGAAGCACATTGATCAGCTCCCCTTCCCGGTTCCCAAAAGAATCACAGATATCGTGGATCTTCTGAATCTGCTCGGATTTCAGTTCTATCTTAACATGTGACATATTCTTGTTTTTTTATCCTGTTAAACCTGGAAAAACTTCTTCCGCTTATCAAAGTAGTGGGTATGCAGCAGATGATGGGCCTTCTCACTGCAGGGCTCACCCAGATACTCCTCGTAGAGCTTGATGATATACGGGTTCTCATGCGACTTTCGAATGACCTTCTCCTCGTCCTCAGCATAGATAGCCTTGGTACGGGCCTGAAGAATGGAAGCATCTCCATGGTGGAGTGGCTGGCCCCCTCCACCAATACATCCGCCCGGGCAGGCCATGATTTCAATGGCATGATAGTGGGACTTGCCTTCTTTAACTTCTTCGAGAAGTTTCCTCGCATTGCCGAGCCCGTGAGCAATTCCGATCTTAATCTCCAGTCCGTCAAAATCGACAGAAGCCGAACGAATACCCTCAACACCCCTAAGTTGCTTGAAGTCTACCTTTTCCAGGGTCTTCCCGGTATGAAGCTCATAGGCGGTCCGGGTTGCAGCCTCAATAACCCCACCAGTAGCACCAAAAATAACACCGGCTCCCGTAGACTCTCCCATGGGTGCATCAAAGTCCTGCTTAGCCAGCTTCTTCAAGTCCATGTTGGCCGACTTAATCAGGTGTGCCAGTTCCCTGGTCGTGATACTGAGATCTACATCCGGATTCCCGTCTACTGCAAACTCTTCTCGCTGACATTCGTATTTCTTGGCCAGACAGGGCATAATGGAAACTACGATCATATCCTTCCGGTCGACACCTATCTTCTCAGCGAAGTAAGACTTCGCAATAGAGCCAAACATCTGTTGTGGCGACCTGGTAGTTGAAGGTATATCCTTGAGATCAAGGAAATTATACTCGAAGAAATTCACCCAGCCAGGACAGCAGGAAGTCAGGATAGGCAGCTTAACGCTTTTGTCCCCTGCCAGAAATCCTGTAAGCCGTTGCAGCAATTCCGTGCCCTCTTCCATGATGGTAAGGTCGGCACCAAAATCGGTATCAAAGACATAGTCAAATCCGAGTTGCTTGAGGGCCGTGACCATTTCACCCGTAACCCGGGTACCCGGCTCCAAACCAAATTCCTCGCCAAGTGCAGCCCTTACCGCCGGAGCAGTCTGGACAACAACCGTCTTGGTGGGATCATTCAAGGCCGCAATAACCTTATCGGTAAGATCCACCTCAGTGAGGGCTCCAGTCGGACAAACGGCCACACACTGCCCGCAATAGGTACAGGGGGAATGCTCCAGATTCATTTCAAACGCGGGGGCAACTGCAGAATGAAAACCTCGGTTAACCGCATTCAGAGCTCCCACAGTCTGGAAATCATTGCACATGGTCTCGCATCGCCTGCACATGATACACTTGTCCAGATCCCGGATAATGGAGGGCGAGGTATCGAGCCTGTAGGTCGACATTTCGGCAAATTCCTGGCCGGGAATCTTTCTGACACCCAACCTTATAGCCAAGTCCTGCAAATCGCAATTCCCCGATTTGGCACAGCACAGGCAGTCCTTCGGGTGGTCGGACAGGATCAGCTCCATAACTGTACGCCGGGCATTAACGACCCGCATGCTGTTTGTCCTCACGACCATGCCCTCGGCCACATCCGTCGAACAGGAGGGGGCCAGATTTCGCCGTCCCTCTATCTCAACCGAACAAATCCGGCAACCACCGGGCCTGTTTTCAATGTTCAGGGACTTCAGATCCATATAGCACAGAACGGGAATGTCTATCCCCAGCTCTTTTGCTGCTTTATAAATGGTGGTTCCTGCAGGAACCTCCACTTTATTACCATCTATTGTAAGTGTTACTAAGCTCATCTCGTCCTATTTTAAAATAACTGCATCGAATTTACATTTGTCCATGCAGGCTCCGCATTTGATACAGGTCTCCGGGTTAATCTTGTGCGGCTCTTTGCGCTCTCCGGCGATCGCTCCCACAGGACAGGCCCGTGCACAAGCCGTACAGCCAATACAATTCTCCTGTACGATGAAATACTCAAGTAAATCGGTACAAACCCCTGCCTTACATTTCTTATCGGCAACGTGTTGTAGGTATTCATCATAGAAATTATCCAGTGTGGAAAGAACCGGATTTGGAGAACTTTGCCCCAGTCCACACAGGGAGGTATCTTTAATCACCTCTCCCAGATTCCGGAGACGCTCCAGATCTTCTGGCTCTCCCTTGCCTTCACAAATGCGCTGCAGCAATTCGTGCAGACGTTTGTTTCCGATCCGGCAGGGTGCACATTTTCCGCAAGACTCCTCCACCGTAAAGTCGAGATAGAAGCGGGCAATGGAAACCATGCAGTCATCTTCGTCCATCACAATCATCCCGCCTGAGCCCATCATGGAACCATTGGCTATTAAGTTCTCATAATCGATGGGGGTATCCAGATGCTTCTCTGTCAGACAGCCACCAGAAGGTCCTCCGGTCTGGACAGCCTTGAACTTCTTCCCATCCTTGATGCCTCCTCCAATTTCGAAGATCACCTCTCTAAGCGTGGTTCCCATGGGTACTTCAATCAGACCCACATTGTTAATCTTCCCCGCCAGTGCAAAAACCTTGGTCCCTTTCGAAGTCTCGGTACCAATACTGCTGAACCACTCGGCCCCTTTCAGAATAATAACCGGAACATTGGCCAGGGTTTCGACATTGTTAACATTGGTAGGTTTTCCTAAATAGCCGCTTGCTGCAGGAAAGGGAGGCTTCAGGGTTGGCTCACCCCGTTTTCCTTCCATGGAATGAATAAGGGCAGTTTCCTCTCCACATACGAAAGCACCGGCCCCATACTTCAGGTCAATATCAAAATTAAATCCGGTCCCCATGATGTCCTCACCAAGAAGGCCGTATTCCCTGGCCTGACCAATAGCAATCTTCAGACGCTCAATAGCCAGCGGATACTCGGCACGTATATAGATATAGCCCATATCGGAACCGATGCAGTAACCAATGATAGCCATGGCCTCAAGCACAGAATGAGGATCGCCTTCAAGGATGGAACGATCCATAAAAGCACCGGGGTCACCCTCGTCGGCATTACAAACCACATACTTCTTGTCGGCTTTGTTATTCTTGGCAAACTCCCATTTCAGGCCTGCCGGGAAACCAGCTCCACCCCGGCCCCGAAGACCGGAATCTTTCATCAGCTGTATGGTTTCCTCCGGCGTTTTATTGCTCAGCACATCGCCCAAAGCCTGGTAGCCATCCCTTGCAATGTACTCATCGATAATCTCCGGGTCGATCATCCCGCAATTCCGAAGCGCAATTCGCAACTGCTTCTTATAGAAGCCCATTCCTTTCGAGTCTTCCACATGCTTTTCCGTCTCCGGATCGGTGTAAAGGAGCCGCTCAACCCTTCGCCCTTTGACTACATGTTCCTCAACGATTTCTTCTGCATCTTCGGGCTTCACCTGAGTATAGAAACTATTGTCGGGCATTACCTTTACAATCGGACCCTTCTCACAGAAACCAAAACAACCGGTCATGATTACCTGAACAGTTTCTTCCAGGCCATGCTTGGAAAGCTCCTTCTTCAGTTTGTCTTTAATCATGTCGCTTTCCTGGGATTTGCAGCCGGTTCCGCCGCAAACCAGCAAGTGCATGCTGTACTTTGACATTATAGATCCTCCTTATTCCTTTGAATCAATGGTTTCATAATTCACGGGGATTATTCCGTCCACGAGCTCACCCCCCTTTATATACTTCTCGATGATTTCGTCGGCCTTGTTGGTATCTACATCGCCAAATACAACGGGTTCATTCCCGGGCAATGTGACCTCTATGGTAGGCTCGGCATAACAATACCCCATGCAGCCTGTCTGTGTAACCAGGGCATCCACTCCTCTTTTCTCCAGAGACTCTATCAAAAACTCCATGGTCTCTTTTGCACCGGAGGCAATCCCGCAAGTGGCCATGGCCACCTTAATCTGTACCCGGTTCTCGGGGTTCTCTCCCTTTTCACGGGTTTGCAGTCCTCCCTTTTGTGATTCCCTGATCTTTTTCAGATCGGCCAGTGATTTAATCTTTTCCATTTTTTCCTGATATTACTTCTATTACCATAAAGTTATCAATTCTATCTGAGGCTGGAGATATCATTGCCCTCCAAACCCAGCTCTTCCATGTTATTTCTAATCAGTCTTTTTAAAGACGAAAGCAATTCATGGCCCGAAAGCTCTTCCAGTTCAAGGCCCTGCATTATTTCCGGACTCGAAATACTAAACTTTCCTTTGTCGGTTTCGCATGTCAGAACCCAGTCAATTTTCGGGTTCCCTGATGCCAGCAAAAGCCAACTCCCTGCCAAATCTCCCAAGGGTTGGCAATCGGGATGACTTAGCCTGAATAGCGCATCAACGCAGGTCCCCTTTCCCGGATCACTCTGAATCTGCACGCTTCCACCAGTCATTTCGGCATGCTGCCGTAAAAGGGGAAGCCCCATTCCGATCTTTCTGGTCGACCGGGTACTGTAAAAGGGATCCAGGGCTTTCTCAAGCTCATCCGCAGCCATTCCCTTCCCGTCATCCTGAATGCGCAGGAGGAACTCATCCCCCGGACCGGTTTTCTTCAATAAAATACTGATTTCCCCGGCTCCTGCCCTGACACCATTTTCGGCCACATCCAACATATGTAATGCCAGCTCCTTCATCCCATTACAATTTTACGCTCATCCGAAACATGCAATGCCAGTCTCAATTCATCAAAAGACCTGACTTCCATTTGCAGGTATTGCCTGTTTTTTCCAATGTCCGGCAAATAATGTGCATCTGAGTTTCGGAGAATACCCAGGCCCTCAAGCTCCGGATGCGTCTCCAGAAATTTTTCTCTGTTGGCATGATAAGAGAGTTCAACAGCATCAACGACAAGATCGTCAGGGAAGATTCCCAACTGGGCATAAAGTCCATAGACCGGACGGTCGATATGCGCCGGAACAAAAAGCCCTCCTAATTTATGCACGAGCTTTTCTAAAGATTCAATGTCGAGGGAAAGACCGGGCAGGAGTGAATAGGGAACCTCATCGAGAATCTCCTCTGCTTCATTCACAATAACCTGGTCGCCCATCTTTTCTGGATCATTGGGAAGCCCTGGCTGGTGGTCCTCAAGCGCCTGCTGAAAAGCGTCCAGCTGCTCGTCACCATCAAAGTACGCCAGACAGTGCACATCCTCGCATGTATTCACTTCGGCCCCATATACCACCCATATGTCTTTCTGCTTTCCCAACTTCCTGGTCAAACGCGCATGTCCGGTATGATTGTGATCTGTAATAGCAATTACATCCAAAGCCTTTTCTGCTGCCCTGGCAATAATATTCCCCGGACTCATCTCCAAATCCCCACAGGGAGAGAGTACGGTGTGTATATGCAGATCAGCAGCAAATAAGTTCATCTATTCAAAGAGCTTATACAATTTCCCGGCTGTTACAAAAGTACTGTCCTTACTTCCGGCAAGACAAACCCCGGCATCTTCTGCCTTTTCCAGCAATTCAGAACCAGGCTTAATCCCATTGACCAGAATCACTACAGGCAGATCCTTAAGTGAAGCAATAGCCACCACATTGGTATGAGCCTGCAAGGTTATCCAGGCCTGACCTTCAGCAGCGTTCCCCATCACATCGCTTAGCAGATCGGACACATAGGCACCCTCCACGGGCGCTGAAGTATCTGCCGATGATGTAAATACTTCCAATCCCAAATTGGTGATCAAATCATGAACCCTCATCATTTCTCCTATTTACGTTGACTTCTATGCATTCGTTCTTTTCCCCAGATTTCCTCATGCTCCCGCGAAAGGTCCTCCGGCTGCATTCTTCCATCACGGAGGTAGTGCTCCTGCAGGAAAACACAGGATTCGAGACGACCACGTCCCCGTACAATGTCTTCGGCCAATACGCGGCAGCCGGGCGTTCCACAGGCACCACAATCAATACCAGGCAGCACCTTAAGCAATTCCTGCTGCCTGCTCATTTTTTCAATAGCCTTCTCCCTGTCCTGATCCAACACCATCATTGGCCTTGGCGGAATCTCATCCAGCGAATGCTTCGAAGGGTCGAAAGCCAGATCACTTTTCACTGAATTGCCACTGTCTCCGACTCGCTCCGACCATTCGTTTAAACGTTCCACCGTCAGAAAGCGGTTTCCACTAATCAGCACCCCACCCGCACAGCTTTCGTCACAGGCCCGGAGCTCCAGAAAATCGATTCTCACTTCCTCCGATTCCTCGAGCCGCTCAAGGAACTCGCTTACGTTACGTATCCCGTCTACAGCAAGGCTTCGCCCCTTTTGGTGCTCGGATTCGCCCCGGGTCAGGCTCCAAAGAATACCCTTCCCTGATATCCTGCTGACGTCGGGCATCACTTCGGGTGAAGACTCTTTGTTCAGAATCATATGCAGAATCCGGTTGTAGAGATACTCCATATTGATGACTCCGCTAACGGGCGATTCCTTCTCACCTACCGGCCGCCTGATGGAGGCAATCTTTGCGGCACAGGGCGTTACATAAAAAATGCCTATATCATCATGCGCATAACCTTCCTCCTCCAATTGCTCTCTGCAATAAATTGCAGCGATATCGGAAGGAGGCTTCACCCGAATCAATTGACGGGTCATTGAAGGAAAGCGAACCTGAATAAGGCGAACAATGGCCGGACAAAAGGTTGAGATCAATGGGCGGTCGCCCTCATAGTCACGGATAAAGCTGTCGTAGCCCTGCTGAACGATATCAACCATCCGGTCGATCTCAAACATATGAGTGAAGCCCAGATGCCTGAGGCCTCCATAGATGTCTTCAATTTTTATCCTCGAAGGAAACTGGCCAATCAGAACAGAAGGAAAAAGGGCTACACGAACCGGCGTCCGGAAAACCTCTTCAAAATCGTCCTGTTCAATCACGATGGCAGAAACCGGACAAACCTTACAGCAGTTCCCGCAATCAACACAACGCTCATCCAGAATAACCGCTTTCCCATCCCGAATCCGGATAGCCTGGGTCGGACAGGCCATCATGCAGTGTGTACACCCCGTACAAAGGTCGTCAACAACCTTGAGCGCATGATGAAAAGCCTTATGTTCGCCCGAACTATTCAATCTTTCAGGAGGTTTTTAAATACCAATAAGGTGCCTTCACCTGGTTTGCTCTCTATATGCATGCTATCGCTGTTACGCTTAATATTGGGCAATCCCATACCGGCACCAAAACCCATCTCCCTGACCTGCCTGGAAGCCGTAGTAAATCCTTCCTGCATGGCTTTCTCAATGTCGTCGATTCCCGGTCCCTTATCTGAAATGCGAACCTCTACGGATCCGGGTTCAATCTTCACCAGAATATCCCCTTCATCTGCGTGGGCGACCACGTTGACCTCGGCCTCATAAAGTGCTACAACAATGCGCTTAATCCGCTCGGGCGGAACATTCAGTTGTTTTAACACGCCTTTTACTGCACTTGATGCACGCCCGGCATTTACAAAATCACCACCATCTATATGGTATTCAAGTTCCATCAGAACAAGGGTTTAATTCCCGCTTCAAACAGCATCCCCGAAATACGAAACATGGAATAGGGACTCTGTAGAAGGGCGATACCGCTTTGATCAGCCAAATCGATCATCTCCTGGCTTACAGCTTTGTCCCGTACAACGATCACCTGGTTGATTTCGGACATTTCCGCCGTCCGTATAGCCTGAAGATTCGAAAGGCCTGTTACCAAAAGGGTATTCTCATGATCATGAGTCAATACATCACTCATCAGGTCAGATGCAAATGCATGGACCACATCTTCATCCAGGTTGTTAACCGTGGTCAACACTCTGGCGTTCAAAAGTTCAACAATGTCTTTTACTTGCATGCCTTCGTATACGAATGAGTAGTGTTATTTGTTTCACACTACATGATAATAACTCAATTGATATGGATTTGCAAATATAGGACATTCTGCCTCTTGATTGGCATAAAGTGTTATTGCAATAACAATGCGTATTTATTCTAAATAAACCGAGGCAGGCAGGGCCCGTAAAAGGTACAGATTGTATCACTTAAAGAGATCTTCATCCCGAATCAGAAACAGGATGGCAGAGTGAGGAATAATCACATATTTCTCTTTGTTGAATTCAACTTCATAGCCACTCTTCTGGAGGTATACGGCAAGATCGCCTTCGCGGGGCTGCAAAGGCACATACTTCACTTCCTCACCCCGATCCTTCCAGGGTTCATCAGCATCCTGAATGGCTGGAATAGGATAGCCCGGCCCCACCCTGAGTACATATCCACTATGAATCTTCTCATTTTCCTGAACCCCGGGAGGCAGATATAAACCCGATTTCGTACGGTCCTGCTGGTTCTTTGGTTTGATCAGTACCCGATCGCCAACAAGGATGAATTTATGGATATCCTTCTCTTCAATCTGTAGGTTCATGGCGGCAGTTTTAAAAATCCAGTTGAGCCTTGAGCACCTGCATGCCGTTTCTGCTTACAGGCACCTTGCTTCCATCTTTCAATATGAGGATATAATTTGACTTTTCATAAGGTTCGATACGTTCAATACTACCGATCCGGGCGATATAGGACCTGTGAACACGCACAAACTGCTCCTTATCCAGGTGGCCCTCAAAGTATTTCATCGTTTGCTGCTTGAGGTATCTGCCCTCATGTGTATGGATCATCACAAAATCGTCCTGGGCCTCCAGAAAAAGAATATCCGATGTTGAAATCACATGAATCTTACCCGCTTTTTTGATCACCACACGATGCAGCTTTTCATCCCCGGCTTCCAGGTGTTTTCTGATCTTTTCAATGCCGTTTTCGGGCCGATCGCTTTGTAGTTGAAGCCTGAGTCGATCAATGGCTACGGCAAAACGGGCTTTCGAAAAGGGTTTGAGGAGATAATCAATCGCATTCTGCTCAAAAGCAGCGATAGCATACTGGTCGTAAGCCGTCGTAAAAACAATGGCCGGGTGGTGGTCCATCACCTCCAACATCTCAAAACCAGTCAGTTTGGGCATCTGAACATCCAAGAAAATCACATCAGGCCTGAGTTCATTCACGGCTTTTAAGCCATCGAAACCGTTGTCATATTCGCCCCTAACAACAATATGGGCATAGTCGTCAAGATAAGCCTTCAACAATTCTCTTGCCGGCTTTTCATCTTCAATGATCAGGGCATTGATTTCTTTCATTCTGCAGTTCCGTTTAGAGGTATCAATATATGAACAATGAAGACATGGTCCTCTCCTTTCCAACGAACCGACCCCCTTCCATGGTATGCCAATCCAATGCGTTGTCTCACATTCTCCAGGCCAACACCCGTACCTTTTCTGGTGGGCAGATCGGGATCATAGTCATTGCTGATTTCGATCAATAAAAACCCCTTCTCCTGCTTGCAGGAAAAGCGAATAGAAATCGGCTCCAGACTTTCATAAACACTATGTCGTATGGCATTCTCGAAAAGCGGCTGAAAAATCATGGTTGGTACGAGCAGCTCTTCAGACCCATCTTCGAGTTCAAAGCTATAACCAAGTTTGTCTCCAAACCTGACTTTTTCAATGGCCAGATAGTCTTTGATCCTGCCCAACTCTTCATTTAAGGAAACATATTCATTCTCACGATGCTTGAGTGAATACCGAAGAAAATCTGAGAGGCGGATAATCATATCCCTGGCTTCAGCAGGATTGCTCATGGTCAGGGAAGAAATCGAATTAAGCGAATTAAAAAGGAAATGCGGATTAATCTGAGATTTCAGCATATTCAACTCCGCATCTCTCACAAGTCCCTGCAGACGTTCCTCCTGTTTGGCACGTTCAGCCAGCTTCTGGCTATAGGAGAGCAGGTAATAAATCAGTACCAGCACCAAATAGACAATTCCTCCAAGGATGGCCCTGATCGCAAGACTACCATCCAGGTATTCCCGGTATCTGGCCTGGGAGGCAAAAAGCTGGTTCAGCAAAGTCATGGATAAAACCAGCCAAACCGTCAGAACCAGTGCCCCGGCCATGGCATGAGCGAAAAAGGAATACAAAGGCGTGTACTTACTAAAAGGGATGTAGCGCGTCGGATACCAGGCAAGGAGTCCCAGAAAAGCAAAGAGCCCTACAGATATAAAAGCATCTACATGCAGCAGTGCAATGGGCAGCCTCTTGAGATACCAGACCAAGATCACATGAAGTGCCGCAACGATAAGCCAAACGATCAGATAAATCAGCAGCGACTGGCGCTTTCCTGTGATCGGGTGACCCATGACTAGACGTAATTCACTACTTCACCGCCGCCAAACAAACAAACTCCTGTAATTACCAAATAATTCTCCTCGTCACTAACAAGCAAGGAGCGCACACGCTTGTCGGAAAAACCTCCGAAAATTGAAGTCACCTCCAAACGCACATTCCAGCCTTCAGGAATGATGAGCTTTGTCCCTCCAAATACTAACAACACATCGAGATTAATTCTTCCGGGTGCAAGTTCAGCATGCGTAAAGTCATACTTCGAGCCTCCAAAGATATGGGTAAGCTTTCCTCCCTTGAACTGTTTCGAACCTATCACACGGTCACCTCCCCCAAATACGTCCACATCGTCGAGGTAATCACCATTTGAAAAGGATCTGTTAGACCTGCTACAGGAAGGCCCCACACCTCTACGGGCACTAAGAATTACAGCAAAACCGAGAAAGATGAGCAATACGGGCCAGAATAGTGCATGCCAATAATGGGGCGTATGAATGATCCGTGGTAAAAGAAAAAAGGAACCAATAGCCACCAAAATAATCCCCGTGCCCTTGTTTTCCTTATTCGACATAAATACAAGCCCCAGGATAATAAGCAGAACCTGCCAGGTAAAAATAAAATCCTTTACCCGCCAGGGAACAATATCGGCCATTTCCGCAATCAGAAAAAGCCCAAGAAACATCAGAATCACACCAAGAATGAGATGAGCTCTGCCGGAACGCTTATGCTGAGGTGATTGTATTTCCATCGCATCAATCTTTTGCACAAAAATACATGACACTGAAGTAACAGAACAGGTGAAATCGGTGAAAGTTGCAATTTTATCGGTAAAAGGCAGAATTCGGATTACTCATTAGAAGCGATTCAACCAGCGATATCTCCTGGCATTATCCCCGAACTTGGCAATGATGGTAAATTCATGGGTCCCGTAACTGTGCTTCATGATACTGTTCAGCCCAATATCGAAGGCATAGCCAAAGATCAACTGATCTACACTCACTCCGGCCATTACAATGACAGCATGGCCCGTTCTGTACGACAGGCCACCCCAGAATTGCTGCTGATAATAGCATTTTGCTCCAATATCGGCTTGCAACTTCCCGTTTTCTGCAAACTTTAGCAGGGCGGAGGGTGTAAGTGTGATATCACGACTCAGTTCGAAATCATAGCCTCCCATTAAATAGTAGTTGCGTTCCATTTTGTAACGATCGTACCCCGAATCACCGATCTTCAGAACCGATTCAAACAACTGGTCAATTGAAAAACCAGCCCAGTATTGGCGTGCGGTGTAATAAACACCCATATCCGCATCAGGGATTAATACCGTCTTATGCGCTCCAAGCCACATCTCGTCATCCGGATCCGCGAGTCGGATCAATTCATCATCAAGCCTGAACTGATAAGCCACAAAAGACAAACCAAATGAAAGCTGCGAACGGGCAAAATTCAAATGATAGGCATAGGTTCCTTTCAAACCTATTCGCTCGACAGCACCGTTCCTGTCATTGAATAAATAAGCACCCAAGCCTACCTTTCCACTACGAGATCCCATTCGCTGCCGGCGCTTTACAGAAGAGTTCTTCGATATATAGCTATTCTTAATGAGCCTGGTCTGAAAACTTAGCGCATAGGTTCCGGGACCGTTCCGCATCCCCACCCATTGTTCCCTGGCGGTCAGATTTACTGCCGTATATCCTTCCGAACCCGCAGCAGCAGGATTGAGTAAAAACCCATTTAACATGTACTGACTATAGAGGGGGACCTGCTGAGACCAGGCTTGAAACCCGGTCATCAGCAGTACAAAAGCGATATAGTAAAATCTCTTCATTGAACTTTGGTTCTATCGAATAACGGTCACTATACCCGTGATCCGATCCTTAGATTCAACATTCAGATGAATGACAAAGTGATAGGAGTCCATCGGCATAGGCTTTCCTTTCATATTGGTCCCGTCCCAGGGCGTGGGATAACCCACATCCGACCTCCAAACAAGCGTACCCCAACGATCGAATATTTCGACCTGTGCCTGTGAATAGGGTGTCAGCTTATGAAGTACCCAGGTGTCATTCTTTCCATCGGGATAGGGCGTTATAGCTGTAGGAATGTCTCTGAAATAGAATTCCGGATCACAGGCTTTCAGTAGAACAGTATCACTTGAAGTACATCCATACTCATCTTCAACAACAACACTTACTTCCCGCTGTTCTCCACCGTAAACTGTTATAGTCTGAGATATATCACCGGTCGACCAATTAAAACTAATTCCATCCTCTCCGGCATCCAACAAGACGCCAAGATCACCACATAAAGAAGTATCCCGTCCAAGATCGACTATTGGCAGAGGCATAACGCTCAAGTAAACACTATCGTAGGCAAAGCATCCGTTCTCATCCCCTACACGAACCCTGATCATCCCTTCATCCCTGGTCACAAATACCTCAGAGTTACTTCCATTCTCCCAGAGGACATTGTCATATAAGCCACTCAGATCGATCCTGTATTCACCATCGGCACAGATATAGGTATCATCACCCAAATCCAGTGCGGGACCGACAACTTCCACACTTCTTTCAAGCACCGGACCGACACAGCCATGCACCGAGCTTTCTACTAACTGTATCTGGTAAGTGCCAGGACCAACATTCCAGTCCACCGTAACAGAATCTCCGTAGTCTCGTGTAATAAGTGCATCCTCAACGGTCCAGACGAAGGTAGAAGAAGGCAGCCCTTTAACTGAGAATACAATTCCGGTATCACCAATACAGATCAAGTCCTTCCCGCCATCAATACTTGTAGCAGTTGGAGTTAAATACTTGGTGACAACGGAATCCGTGAACGAAGCACAGGTACCAAGGCTTGTCTCAAGCACAGCAATACTTCCACTTCCTTCTCCTTCCCATACCACCGTCACATTTTGCTGATCGCTGCTACCAAGGACAGTTCCACCATTTACAGTCCACTTAAAGACAGAACCCTCAAACCCTTCGGCAGAATAGCTCACCGTATCCGGAACACAAACCGTCATATCTCCAAGAATGGATGCTGCCGGTACCGGATTCACAACAACAAGTACCGAATCTGCATCGGTTACATTGCAGTCTCCCTCGAATCGAACATAATACATGGTGGTATCCATCGGAGCCGGAATACGCAGATTATTTCCAACTCCAATAGCAGCTTCAGTGAACGTGAAATCGGTATACCAATAAGCTTGAGCACCTGTACCCAATACACCTCCTCCATAGGAAAGGGTAATCTCTGCAATGGATCCGGCACAGAACCATGTCGTATCGGTCATTGCGGTATCAGGCATCTGAGAGGGAATCCTAACCTTCACTTGTTTTGCCAGTGTAGCAGAGACATTGCAATCGCCTTCGGCACGTACATAGTAAGTCGTCGTTACCAAAGGATCGACAACTATCGTCTGTCCGGAGTCCGTATAAGTTGCAAAAACCGGATCATCGGACCAGAACCACTGGGCACCATCTCCAAGCAAACCACCGGATACAGTCAGGGTTTTTGCGGTTCCATAACAGGTACTGTCGTCCGTTACAGTAATAGTTGTCGGATCAAGCGAAGGCTGAAGCACCTGTACAAGCTGGCTTACAACTGCGGTGTTGTTGCAGTCGCCTTCGGCTCTGACATAGTAGGTCGTATTCACTGATGGATCAACCGTAATGGTAGGACCGTTGCCCACAGCAACCGTTAGTGCTGCATCCGAGTACCAGTACCAGTCAGCACCATCACCAAGACTACCACCAACTACAGTCAGGGTCTTGGACGTGCCCTGACAGGTCGAATCGGAGCTGATCGTTGTACCTGTCGGATCAAGTGAGGGCTGAAGCACCTGTACCTCACGGCTTACAACCGCGGTGTTGTTGCAGTCGCCTTCGGCTCTGACATAGTAGGTCGTATTTACTGATGGATCAACC
>PDWJ01003321.1_pt1 | contig 15524 bp, 15 predicted proteins | sample 1430881 | NCBI WGS metagenome assembly PDWJ01 (sample SAMN01162460, study PRJNA174530) | Oral metagenome, whole genome shotgun sequencing project. | biome: Marine environment; feature: Marine mammal; material: Swab sample of the gingival sulcus; isolation source: swab sample of gingival sulcus... | reverse complement strand
GCACTGTAATTCTTTCGCATGGATCTGCCTTTCTACGCTGATTCTCAAACATAGGCAAATCCACCTTATTCTGCTCTCCAGTTTTCTCAGACCACTATACAATGATAATATTTTGAAGTGCGTGAGTTACCTCGTGAAGAGTATACCCAAAATCCTCAATAGATCCACATTGGTTAATCAATACTACTGTTTTTCCTCCAGGTCTGAATGAAATGCATACAGCTCCATAGGGTACATCAGTCAATTCGATCTCAATCGGCATACTGCGCAGTTGGAAACCAAGTTTCCCGAACACCAAATCGATGGCATTCTCAATATCTAACTGTGTGCGATGTTCCCTCTCAAAACCAGTAGATAAAAGGTATGAAGTATTCCAGGGCGACTCTTTAGTAACCCCCAGCAATCTTGCCTTTTCAGTCAATGCAACTGTGTACTCCTCCTCTGTATCTCCCAGGTACTCCCTGCAGAGTTTAGTAGCACCATCAGGACACATACCGCTAATTAGCATCTTCATAGCACTGAAATTAACATATCCGTGTTTTCTAGCATTCTCATTCCTAAGCTCCACCAGAGTTTTGTACTTAGTACTCACTTCGTTTGCCAATGGGTACACATGCTCCCATGCATCTCTTCGTTCTGCCTCGCAGGTACTCTCACACAGGATACTGTGTCTTTCCGAGAACCCAAGACCGGATTTTCTCCAATAGGAGCAGACACATTCATTGATCTCCTCCTTTAAGTCACTGATATTGTCTTGGTGCTCTATAGCACTAACTTGATACTGTGCTTGAATTAGTTGTCTCTGTCGGTCGCTGATTCCTGCACTCTCTTCATCAAGTAAGAGCATCATTTCCATTAGTATTGCCAGCTTACTCCTGGCATATTGCTTACTCTGGCATGGCAGGTTCGTCATTACATTGTAGCTGCACTCTGCAAGACGCTCATCGATCACAAGCAACTGATTCTCGAGTTCTGCGTATTCTCTAAGTTTTCTTGTCAAGCCTCTGCTCCATCATATCCGATGCAATGATGTTGTCCACAATTCTTCTGACAACTGTATAGAAATCCCCTTTCCTTCCGGTTATATACTCCTGTATAGATTCAACTACATCATTGATACTAGTCCACGATATAAAGAGAGAAACAATATCATGTGTGAATCCTGGCATTCGTATCATGAAATGAGTTTCAGTATCGTACATGTACAACTTGTCCCATTGCTCATAGTCACTATCACTTACATTAACATATGGCCGAATGCTATTATAAAGGTTTGGCGTTTCTACGCCAGTTATGGATCTCTTCTCAATTCTGTTTCTTGCAATAACAACAGATTTTTTCAGACGCATAACATCAACATCTTCTATACTATTGCGAATCAATACTCTTGCTCAGTAACTCACCATAGTTACTTAACATAGCCATCATGACATAAATTGATGCCCCCTTGAATGTGGGATTTCTGTAGTAGTATCTATGCTTGTTGAAGGCCGTGTGCGTAGTGCTGATCTGTTCGGCAAGTTCTGCAAGTTGACTAGTGATTTGCTCTATCAGGTATCTCAACACCAGGGGAACGAAAGCTGGCAGTACTTCCAGATGCCCTCTCAAGCATACACACTTTATCTTCCAATCCCAACCAAAGGCGTTCAACATCTTAGAGCTGTTTGACATTGACGAATCTCAGGTGGTACCCCCGCCGGGATTCGAACCCAGGCTTCCGGCTCCGGAGGCCGACGCTCTATCCAGCTGAGCTACGGGGGCACCGGGATAATTTGTGTGGCCTGAAGATAGTTGATCAAGGAGTTTTCTTCAAGTCGTTTTCCCAGGTTCGGATCAGAAGGTCAGTTGCTGTACTTCAGGCTTTGTGCCCTTTTCCAGTGTGAGCATGGCCATGGAGCGTTTTCCCTTTGGGCCGGCGATTGCTCCAGGGTTGAGGAACCATATTCCGTTCTCCTTGTCCCAGAAGAACCGGTGGGTGTGGCCGTGAATGATGATGTCCGGCTGTACCGGCTCGAACATCTTTCTGATACGGCCCCTTATGCCCCACCTTGCGCCTGATCCGTGGGTCAGGCCAATTGTGAAACCTTCAAGTTCCATAAGAAACCTGTCAGGGTACCTTTTTGCTGTGTCACAGCCATCCATGTTACCGTGAACAGCCTTCACCGGAGCAAAGCGCTCAAGATCCCTTATTACATCAGTCTCTTCAATATCGCCTGCATGAATGATTATGTCTGCTTCAGCAACTGCTTCATACAGTTGTCCCGGTAAGGCTCTAAGCCTTACCGGGATATGGGTATCTGAAATGACCGCTGCTATCAAGCCTTAGCGGACCTTTTTCTTGTGCCTGTTGGCGCGACGCCTCTTCTTGCGCTTGTGAGTAGCTATCTTTTTACGCTTGCGCTTTTTTCCGTTGGGCATCTACTTTCCCGCCTTTGCAACCTTTGTCTTCACTGTCTTTGAGAACTTGAAGAAAGGAACATGTCTGCGTGGAACCGCAACAGCTTCTTTTGTATGGGGATTCCGTGCCATTCTGGGGTTGCGCTCAACAACCTTGAATGTTCCGAATCCTCTGATTTCAATGTGCTCGTGTCCGTAGAGAGCGTCTCTGACCTCTGCGAAGAACTGGTTGACGACAGAGGCAACTTCCTTCTTGGTAAGTCCTGTCTCGTCCGAAATGTTGGCAACGATATCTGCCTTGGTCATTTCTTCCTCCTGTTTTTTTTACGATGTTACTACTTGCAACAAACGCATTTAGCACTTGGTGAAAAATGCTGTGTTTACTCTTGGAGCAGGTAAGATAGACAATAAAGCCACAGGGTGCAACCCCTTGCCTCGCTTGAGGAAATAGCAACCGCCGCCCGAAAGGACGGCGGTATTCTGGTGGAGCTGACGGGGATCGAACCCGTGACCCCTTGACTGCCAGTCAAGTGCTCATACCAACTGAGCTACAGCCCCCTTGCGAAGCCTGCGTAAGATAATAACAGCCTCGCATAAGTCAAGTCTCAGCTGTCCATCTGCCAGAAAACTCCTCCGGCAGGTTTTCTGACCAGTCCGGGAGTCATTGGAGCAACCACCAGCTCAATGGTCATTGAGACGATTCCGCTGAACAGGTGCCCCCCTATCGCCTGAAAATCATGGTTGGCGTAGGAAACATGCATATGGACGAACCTGGCCCCTTCCTTCATGGAAACGCTGCCCTGAAGGGAAAGTATTTCACAGGATTCAGGTTCGGTCATTCTGGTGTATTCCCTGCCGTCATAGCGCCCTATCTCCATATCCTTCAGCATTCCGATACCGCAGATGACCGTAGCAGATTCTATACTGTTCTTCTCAAGCCAGGCGGTGAAGGAAGGGATGAAATCCTCCCCCTTGTCAAACCTGAGCACAGCAAGGCCATTCTCTCTCTTGAGTTCCTTCAGGATTCGTCCTTTCTACCTCACCACTGCCATGTGGCGGGTAATGCTGCCTGTATCAGTTATCATTCTGATGAAGTAGACTCCTGCAGGGTCAGCTGAAGTATTCCAGCTGAACGAGCCTGAAGTGCCATGCAGCCGGTAACTGTGAACTGTTCTTCCGGAAAGGTCTACTATGTCAATGGAGGCTATCTGTACTGACGGGAGTTCCCAGCTTATGGATGCAGTTCCAGTTACAGGATTGGAAGCGTTCACTGTGAATGCCGGCACCTGTGAGCCCTGCTCCTCCTCAACACCGTTTGAACCTATATCGTAAAGGTCAGTGCTGGTTATATGATCCCTGGCCCATGCAGTTACTCTGACCTGATCAGGGCTTGCAGGAAGAGGATCGGTCCATGTGAGAGTTGCTGCTCCGGAAGGATCTGTGAGGGCCACTGCATAGGTTACAGGCTGATCCCACTGTCCCTGAAGAAGGCATACTCGTGCGCCTTCCACAGGTGATCCTTCAGAGGTGACTGTAACAGTCAGTTCCTGAATGCCCTGGACAACATCCACACCTGTCAGCTGAAGTTCTGCAGGAACCTGTGTGTACATGGGAAGCTCAGGATCTCCGAAGAGGGTATTGCTCTTGGCTATCCAGTCGTAATGGGTGTCTGAGGGAATCAGAGGTATGAATTCGTCCTTGGCCATCATGAAAGCCGTTCCCAGATTGTACATGTCTTCATTGAAGAACTTCGCGAAGAACTCCTGGTCCACCAGTTCACTCCACTGGTCACCAGGCTCCGCAGGCTCTCCCCAACCGTAGCGGGTATTCATTATGCAGAAACCGCCGCCGCCTGGAGACCTTATCCATGCCTCGGCAAAACATGTTCCTGTATCGAAAGAACCGGAAAGGCAGGCAATGGTATTCCAGATAGTAGGTCTGCCGTTTACCGAGATGTTGGTAAGCCCCATGAAATCGTCTGTGTCCAGATAACCGGTTCCAATTGAAACACCGTCTTCACTGCCGTGTCCTGCGTGGTTCACAAGCTGCCTGCCCTGGTTGAGCATTGCCATTGTCGCTGTGTAGCTCTGAGTGCCTGCACTATCATAAAGCTTGGTAATAGTCCAGGTGGAAGGAGTGTACAGAGTGTCCACCTTCTCCTTGCCGGCAGAACCGGGACAGTACGGGCTGCTCCAGAGAACACCGGTGGTGAACCCCATGGAGGTGTACCAGTCATCGGTATCCGGTGCATCCTCCCAGACCAGTACCTTGTTTACAAATGTCTCAGCTTCAGCTGCTGTTTCCACAGAAGCCCTGCCCAGAACATAATCAGGGTGGTAGTCCATGTTGTCCTGACCGTTCAGTTCTCCCCAGAGATTATCACCATCCAGATTCCAGGCATCCACGCCGGGGGCTGTATCATTCATATCCTGATAGTACAGGTCACTTGAAGGATCCCCTGTGTATCCTTCCGCAGTTGCGTAGCAGTTCCTGTGAGGCACACCTGGAGTGTCGCCTGCAAGAAGAATGTATGTAGGAGGATTATTCTGATAGATGTCAAAGAGGAAGTTTCTCAGCTTCTGGGCATTATCAACTCCTGAAGCTCCTGAAAGTACTGATGACATTGTGACTATTTGAGTCTGAACACCTTTCCAGGTTTTCATTTGAGCCAATGGTTCAAAGGCTGCAGCAAGATTGTCGTCGGCGATGATCAGGTATTCGCCGTAGGGAAGATCTGTGGCAGCAGACACTACCGGCAGGTCGCCGGAATTGAGTACTGCTGTGTTCATGATTTGACTAATTACCTGAGAACCTGCAATACCCCTTGAGGGAATCTGCTCCGCCCGATCTTCAAGGTGATACGAAATCTCAAAGCTGACTGATCTTGAAAAGGTCAGGTTCTCTGTAACCGGGTCCCAGGCAAAAGGTCTTATAAGGAAATCAGCAACAGGATAGCCCATGAGAGTGCCCTGCCCTGAAAAGAGTACTTCAGTTTTGATATTTCGGGAAAAGGCATCAGGGTTGGGAACAGTTATGGTGAACTCCTCAGGCCGTGATACGGGAGCAGCATTCTGTACAGCCATAGGCCTGAAACTCATGTCCAGTCTTTCCCATGAAGAGCTGATGATTTCAACACCATCCACTACCGCTCCGGCAGGAATAGCTGCAGTTACCGGTATAACCGGTACAGCAGGGTCACCAGGGCTACCGAAAGGAACAGCCCCTTCCATAACAATTCGCTCGCCAAGCACACCACTGATAACCTGTGGTTCTGAAGACGCTGTCCAGTCAAGCTGAACGGTTCCAGCGGTAAGTGCTGCTAAAAGAAACAGGAATAACATCATACCTCCATTGCTGCGACCAGGGCGTTCCTGCCTGTGGTCTGCTCAAGAAGAACCTTGATTATTATGGTGACAGGAACGGCGAGGAAAATCCCTACCACACCCCAGAGATAGCCCCATACTATCACACAGAGCAGTATGGTAACCTTCCCTATGGGAAGTACATCTCCAAAATAATTTGGTTCTATCACATTGGAAACAACATTGTTAAGAACAGTAACCATAATCGCTGCAATAAGCCCAAGCTGAAAGCCGCCAAGACTCATCACATAGAGAGCGATCATTACACCGGCGACAATTGAGCCGAAGAATGGTACGAAGTTCAGAACCATTGCAGTTATGGACCAGATGAAGGCTTCATCCACCTGAAAACCCATTATGACAAGACCTGCACCTATAAGAAGTCCTGTAAGGGAACTGGTAGTCAATTTTGCCATGAGGTACTTCCTGGGGACATTCTCCACAGCTCTGATTACCTTCAGGTATCTGGCATACTCCTCCATATCCATATCTCGCAGCTTCTCGGCAAAGAGCCTTCTTCCGTTCACCATGAAAACAGTAAGCATTGTTATGATAACCGTATTAATCATGAAACCTGTTACTGAACCTACCAGTCCTGCTGCTGTTGGAATTATTGATGCGACCGGGAAGGATCCCTCTTCTACCGGTCTGTGGGATTGAAAGTCCTCTTTGCCTTCAATTATTCGATCGGTTTCAGCAGTTACCTCTCCCACATTCTCCAGACCGAGCATGTCATACATTCCCGGAATCCATTGGTTCTGAGCATTCTCAACGAATTCCACCACAGGATGAACGATATTGCTTACCATATCGTCTTTTCTGCTCACCAGAAGGCTTAGAGTTCCGTACATGAGGAAGAAAAACAGGGAAATCAGTAAAAGAGCCATAACCAGCACCAGAGAGGTACCTATCACATTGGCAAGATTTGATTGGCTGCGGTCTCCCCTCCTGCGATAGCGTTTAAACAGCTTTTGAAGAAGACGGTCTACATTCCTGGTGGTGGACCTGACAGAAGGAGATATAAGCAAAGCAAAGAAGAGTGCAATTGATATCTTTACAAGTATGGGAGCGCCCAGCCTCAGAATTACCGCCAAAAGAAGGACAGCAATTACCGAAATGGAGACTCTGAAGGGACTTGAGTTTTTCAGTTCCACTATTCATATACCTCCGGTCTCCTGTCATTAAGACAGTTTATTCTTTCCCTTTCTCTTTGCACCAGATCAGTATCAATTAAGAAATCCCTTACTCCTGAAGCTGCTTCATCATAATCCAGAAACTGACCTGAAGGTGAAACCACACCGCCGCCTCCGTTATAGGAAACTCCCAGGTGTTCTCCTCCGAGATTGCACCCTGCAGTGAATACCTGAGCCTCTGAGGATCTGGCAACAAGAAGACTTCTGAAAACCCCGTTTCTGACCTGAGGCCACTGGGCAGGAAGCAGCAGCAGCTCAGCTCCTTTGATTGTCAGTTTTCTGAACAGCTCAGGAAACCTCAGGTCGTAGCAGACAGCTGCACCTGTTCTGATACCTTTAAGATCGAACACCCCTGAAGGATTTCCCGGAATAAAAGCAGTGTGTTCACCCATATTCCTGAAGAGATGTCCCTTGCAGGTTGTGTGAACAAGTTCACCTGAACTGTTGTATACAGGAACGAGGTTTGCAATTCCGCCTGATACCCTTACAGGAAAAGAGCCTCCTGCAATCCATATTTTGCTGTTTCTTGCTGCTTCAGCAAGAGGAAGGTAAGGGAGTTCTTCCCTTTCGATCGCAGAAGATGCAATTGAGTCAAGAACAAAACCGATGGTGAACAGCTCCGGCAGAAGAAGCACATCTGGCAATGGTTTTATCGCAGACGCTTTAACAGCATTCTCCATGCACAGGCTCCAGCTTCCTGTGATTGGAAGTTCTGCAAGTCTGAGTGTAATCTTCAATTCCCATCCTCCTGAAAACAGGTTCAGGCGTAAAATATACAAGTCACAACCGTGTGTGGATAACATGCTCTTTTAAGAAAGATTTACCCTTTTCCCCTTAAAGGCTTTGCAATATGTTTGACCGACATTTGAAAGCCGTATTTATTCGGCTGGAATACTGTTTCAGAAGAATGCAGGTGAGTACATTGCAGAAAAGGTTCCTACTTGTTCTGAACACTGGTTCTACCACAACCAAGTGTTCCATTTACCGAATCACCTCAGCAGGTGAACTGGACCATTACAACAGCAAAACCATAGAACACCCTGACGATCTCTACGCCAGGTATTCAACCATATCCGGCCAGATAGACTACCGTGAGGAACTGACCAGAGAGTACTTCCAGAACAATCTGCCTGCTGGTGCAGTTGTGGCTGCAGTGGGCGCACTGGGAGGAATGCTGCCGCCTGTTCCCAGCGGACTTATCTCAGTAAATCAGGAGCTGGCTGATTTCAGCCTTAATACCCCTGTTTATCACCACGCATCCAACCTTGGCGCACCTATAGCGTTCAGAATCGCAGCCCTGATGAATGCTCCTGCTTTCGTGGCAGATCCGGTGGGTGTAGATGAGATAACACCTGTTTCCAGAATATCCGGAGTACCTGAGCTTCCCAGATTCTCCTATGTACATGCACTTAATATTCGGGCGACTGTGAGAAAACTGGCGGAACAGCTCTCAATGAGTTTTGAGGAAATCAGATGCGTGGCATGCCATCTTGGAGGCGGTTTTTCCATTGCGCCGGTTGCAGGTGGAAAAATCATAGACAGCGACAACCGTATGGAAGGCGCCCCATTCACCCCTGAAAGGGCAGGCGGCGTTCCTCCTATTCCCCTTTTCGAGGCTTGCTTCTCTGGAAAATACACCAAAGATGAACTCCACAAAAAGCTTTACGGCGGCGGAGGTCTCTATGGCTATCTTGGCACTAAAGATGTTCGGGAGGCTGGCAGAAGAGCAGCTGAAGGTGACGGCTTCGCAGCATTCATTCTTGATGCGATGATCTACCAGATATGCAAGGAGATCGGAGCTATGGCATCGGTGCTGGACTTTAATATTCACGGAATAATTGTCACCGGCGGTGTTGCCAACTCTCCTTTCGTTGTAGAACGAATTAAGAAGAAGTGCAGTGCCCTGTCTGAGGTTCATGTTTTCCCTGGCGGAAATGAGAATGAGGCGATAGCCTCCGGACTTCTCAGGGTTGTGAGTGGAAAAGAAGAACCTCTTCAGTGGCCGGACTGTATAAGAACCGGTGGCGAAATGGATCCCCTGCTCAGTTTCAGGGATGAAAACGGAGAGTTCCATTCGGTACCCTTCGGCGTCAGGAGCATGTAATGACCATCAGTAATTTCAGTGAGCTTCACCAGGCTGTTGCAAATCTTTCACCAGTTGATTTATCCGTTGCAGGCGGTGCTGATACCAGCGTGGTTGAGAGCATTAAACAGGGCCATGAAATCGGATTCCTGGGAACCTGCTATCTAACCGGCCCTGAGGAAACACTCAAGAAGATAATCACCGAATCAGGTGATGACCTTTCTCTCTACAGAATACTTCCCTGTAACAACGAACCTGAGATGAACAGGCTTGCAGTAGAGGCTGTAAGGGAAAACGGCGCTAAAATACTGGTCAAAGGCAAGGTTAAGTCTGACGGTTATCTCAAAGCCATTCTTCATCAGGATAGAGGAATCAAGGTTTCCCCTGTTCTCTCAAACCTGAGCCTCTTTGAAATGCCTTCCCTTCCAAAGTTTATTGCCATGACAGACAACGCAATCCTTATCTCTCCCGACCTCAGGGAGAAAGCTGCTGTCATAAAGAACTCCCTTCCCCTCTGGAAGGCATTGGGCATTGCTCCGATAAGAGTGGCTGCCCTTTCAGCAGTAGAGACAGTTAACAGCAGAATCCAGTCCACAGTTGATGCGGCGGCGCTTCAGATAATGTCTGAACGGGGGCAGCTCCCCGGTTTCATAGTTGAGGGGCCTCTGGGATATGATGCGGCAATTTCAGCTGAATCGGCAAAAACAAAGAAACTGCTCAATTCACAGGTTTGCGGCCAGGCAGACATGATAATCGCTCCCAACCTGGAAACGGCAAATTCTCTTGGAAAAAGTTACAAGTTCCACGGTAGCGCCAAATGGGGAGGTCTGGTATTCGGAGCATCGGTACCTGCTGTACTTAACTCCCGCTCGGACAACATGGAGAACAGGCTTAACTCCATGGCAATGGCAAGGGCTATCGTCCACAGCAAATCGCTTGCAGACAAGAACAGTTAAACCCAGTAAAGTCAGAGGTATGAGTTTATGAACATCTACAGCATCACCATCTTGGGCTACTTTGCCATCGTGGTTGTCCTGGGACTTCTCTCGCGAAAGGTTGCCAGCAAATCTGCCAGTGACTATCTGGTTGCAGGAAGAAACCTGGGAACCATGGTATGCGCCATCGTGGTGGCGGCGGAATGGCTTGGAGGCATGAGCACAATAGGTGTGAGCGAAAAAGCTTTCAACACCATGACCCTTCAGCCTATCCTTTACAATATCTCAACTTCCATAGGAATGGTTATCATCGGATTCACTGTTGCAAAACACTATCGCAGCAAGAATGTGCACACTGTCAGTGAAATGATAGAGACCCTTTTCGGCAGTCAGGCCCGTTCTGTTTCAGCTATAGCTTTTCTTGTGGCATATCTTGTGCTGGCATATGTACAGCTTCAAACCTGCTCAAGCGTCATGGCACCTCTCTTCGGAGTGAGCTGGAACTGGGCTGTAATAATCTCAGCAGCGCTTATCATGCTTTACACTTATCTTGGAGGAATGCACGCCCTGGCAATGACAGGAATGCTTTACCTTATTACCATGTTCGCAGGGCTGGGAATGGCTTTCGTAATAGGTCTTGACAAAGTCGGCGGATTTGAAGGTCTCAGCGCCACACTTATTGCTCAAGGCGCCCCTGAAAACCTCTACAACCCGTTCAGTGCAGGTATGAACAAGGCTTTCGCTCTGCTTCTCGGAGGACTTCTCGGAGGAATGGCCGCACAGGCGAGCATTCAGCCTATCTTCGCTGCAAGGGATGTAAAGACAGCCAGAAAAGCCTCTGTTGTGGCAGGGTTTCTGGTGGCTCCATTCGGTGTAATGACCGCTTTCCTCGGCCTTATGGCCAAAACAGGTCTTTTCTTCAGCCCTGAGACTGAAGTAGTGGGCAAAACTGCCATTCCAACACTTCTTCAGACTCCAGGCTTCATACATCCGGTACTGGGGGGATTGGCTCTGGCAGGTGTAATTGCCGCAATACTTTCCACTGTGGGGCCTGTGAACTTTGCAGTGGTTACAATAGCAGCCAAAGACATCTACCACGGCATAATCAACAAGAAGGCCAATGACGAAAAAATTATTTCCACAGCACGAAAGCTGGTGCTGCTTGTAAGCATAGTCACTGTACCTCTTGCAATATTCATGAAGGGAGCTGTGCTGGAAACCGCCTATATCAGCTATGCAATCAGAGCTATCGGCGCCATAGTTATTGTGACCGGCCTCTATCTTCGCAAGTTTGTTACTCCTCTTGGTGTGAAGCTTTCCTTTGTTCTGGGAACCCTCTCTGTATTCTTTGCAATGCATGCACAGAATCAGGGCTGGTTCAGCATAGACAAAACCTACGGAGCAGTTATTACAACCATAGCAGTAATCTCACTTTCCTCTCTCGGGGACAAACTCTTCAGAAAGAATGCCTAGAATGGAACAAACAAAAAATCGTTCTCTTATGGATGCCTCAAGGCTTCTTATTGAGGGAGCCGTTCAGGCAGGAGGCGAGGTTTTCGTAGGGTATCCTATAACACCTGCCAACCTCCTTTATGCTTACTCAAGCGCACGGTTTCCCATGATGCTTCCTGCACCTGACGAAATCTCAACCCTTCAGTACATGAGCGGTTTTTCCGCAGCAGGCAAACTTCCAGTTACAGCCACATCATTTCCCGGTCTGGCTCTGATGGTGGAATCCATTGGTATGGCCTACATGATGGAACTGCCAATGGTGGTAATACTGGCACAGCGAATGGGGCCTTCTACAGGCACAGCCACATGCGGAGCCCAGGGAGATATCGGTCTTCTGGGAAACATCAACTCCGGCGGTTATCCGGTTCCCACCCTCTGCCCCTCTTCCTTTGAGGATTGCTTCGACCTCTCAGCCAGGGCTGTGCAACTGGCTGTTGAACTTCGAACTCCTGTTTTCCTCCTCACATCCAAGGAAATGGTGATGACCCTGAAGAGCTTCGACCTTTCCACTCTGAAGAAGGTTGAAAAGGTGAATAAGAACTGGTACGAAGGGGAAAAATACATTCCCTACAAACCTGAAGAAAACGGAGTTCCAAGGTTTCTTCCCACAGGCTCACCTGACCATCAGGTAAGAATAACCGCCTCAACCCACAACGAGAATGCCGTACTTCAGCACTCAACACCGGAGGCTCTTGCCAACAGCGCAAGACTTAAGTACAAGATGGAGCATAATCTCTCTGCATATGCCCTCTATGACCTTGACGAGCAGCAGGGAGCAGACACTCTGGTATTCTCCTACGGAATAACAGCCGCCGCTGCCAGAGAAGCTGTATGTACCATGAGAAAGATGGGCAGTAGTGTTTCCATCCTTACTGCCAAAACCCTCTTCCCTGTTCTTCCTGAGTACCTTGAGATAACAAAAAGATACCGCAAGGTTGTTCTGGCTGAAGAAAACCTCTCTGGACAATACAGAGAAATCCTGTTCGGCAGAAACGGAAGAGAAGGTGTTTCCGGAGTGAACTGCATCGGCAGACTCATCACCCCTGAAGAGATTATTGAGGAGGTCTCTAAATGAGCGGCCTTTACCTTTCAACTGAAAACCAGCCGTTCTGCAGAGGCTGCGGTCATTCAATGGTGAGCAGAGCCCTTGAGAAAGCTCTCAGCAACATTGAGAACCTTAATCTGCTTGATCTTATCGTTGTAACCGACATAGGATGTATCGGCATAATAGACAAGCAGTTTAACTGCCACACAGTTCACGGACTTCACGGAAGAGCAGTTGCCCTTGCCACAGGAATCTCAATGGGGCTGAATGATCCTTCCAAGAAGATACTTGTCATGCTTGGCGACGGCGGAGCCACCATAGGTATGCAGCACATAATCGAGGCGGCACATCTTAACATCAATATGACAGTTATTGTGCACAACAACATGCTCTACGGAATGACCGGCGGACAGTCTTCAGGACTTACTCCTCTTGGATTCAAGACCCCTGCTGTTCCTGAAGGCAGAATTGATAATGGAATAGACATATGCAGTCTCGTTCACAGCGCCGGCGCTGCATATGCCAGACGCATCTATGCCCTTGGAGACTTCTCAGACGCACTTGAGGAAGCCTTGAGAGTAGACGGTTTCTCTCTGGTTGAAGCGGTGGAGTTCTGCCCCAGCCACGGCGTAAAGCACAATCCCGGCAAAAAGCTCAATGACCTTACTGAACCTGCAGGTCTCCTCCCTGTTCTTATGGAGAACAAGGACAAGAAACCCCATTCCCAGGCTCTCAGGTATCACACCGAATCTCTGCTCGACTCGGTGAAGAAAATAACCGTAAAGTACAACCACAACCTTGAAGGCAGAGCTACTGTGCTTCTTGCAGGCTCAGCCGGTGAAGGCGTGCAGTCTGCAGCTGAACTTCTTGCAAAGGCAGCAATGTCATGTGGTCTTTCTGTGACCAAAAAGGGAAGCTATCCTGTAACAGTCGGTGTAGGTTTCTCCCTCTCAGAACTGATTATATCAACTGAAGAAATTGACTTTACAGGAATAGAGACCATTGACACTGCTCTTGTAACCTCAGAAGAAGGAATGAAGAGAGCCCTTTCAAGGATAACTTCCATGAAGGAGGGAACCCTCTTCCTGGATTCTTCTCTGGAAGCCCCTGAAACATCAGCTGAAGTGAGAAAGCTGGACTACAGAAAACCTATGGGCGCAAGGACAGCAAGCCTTCTCAGTGCTGCCGACTTCATTCAGAAAAGCGGAATAATCCCTGTTGAATCGTTCTACGATGCCCTTGCAGCTTCAAGGCTCGGCAGTAAGATATCCAGAGAGAGAATAGAAACCGCGCTCTCTCAACTGACAGACTGAGTTATCTTTTGAACAGAATAACAGCCTGCATTCAGAATGGTGCAGGCTGTTCACAGTTAACAGGTTTAAGTAGAATCTGAAACCACTCAGGGTACAATCATTCTCTGGTATCAACGATTTCGAAAGGCATGAAAATGACTGCTATTTCAAAACGGGTCAGCGCAATGCAGCCTTCCCCAATAAGAAAGCTGGTTCCGCTTGCTGACAAGGCAAAGGCAAAGGGAATATCAGTATATCATCTCAACATAGGACAGCCGGATATTCCCACTCCGGAAGGTTACTGGAAATCAGTAAAGGAAAACTGTCCTGAGGTTCTCACCTACGGTCCCAGCCAGGGGCTTCCTTTTCTCAGAGAAGCCATATCATCCTACTACTGCAAAGCAGACATTCCAATTGACAAAGAGGAAATAATAGTAACCACAGGCGGCTCTGAAGCTGTGTTTTTCGCTTTCATGGTAACCTGTGATCCAGGCGACGAGGTAATATGCTTTGAGCCGTTCTACACAAACTACAACGGTTTTGCGGCAATGGCAGGAGTAAAGCTGGTTCCTGTTACCAGTAAGGCGGAAAACGGATTCCACCTTCCTCCTGCCCATGAGATAGAGGAAAAGATAACAAATCGTACTAAGGCCATTCTTATCTGCACACCGAACAACCCTACAGGAACAGTTCTAACCCTTGATGAACTGGCGGTTCTTTCCGGCCTTGTAAGAAAGCATAATCTTTTCCTCCTCTCTGATGAAGTTTACAGAGACTTTGTTTTTGACGGCGGAAGCCATACATCAACCCTGGAACTCAGTGAGATACAGGACAGGGTGATAGTAATGGATTCCATAAGCAAACGGTTCAGCTCCTGCGGAGCCCGTCTTGGAAACCTTATCAGCAGGAATAAAACAATAATGGATAGTGCTCTTAAGCTGGGACAGGCCAGGCTCTGCCCTCCTACAATAGCTCAGTATGGAGCAGCTTTTATCTACGAAAACCTCCATAAAGATTACTACGAAAATGTACGGGAAACATACCAGGGCCGAAGGGATCTGATGATAGACGAGCTTTCCGGAGTAAACGGAGTGTTCTTTCTGAAACCTGAGGGAGCATTTTACGCAACTCTTCGCATGCCTGTAAAGGATTCTGACAGATTCGCAGCATGGATGCTCACCGACTTCAGCATGAATGGCGAAACAACAATGGTGGCGCCTGCTGCAGGGTTCTATGCCACTTCCGGCCTTGGAGATGATCAGATAAGAATAGCATATGTTCTCTCGGATCATAAGATGAAGAAAGCGCTTCACATACTGAGAGAGGGGCTGAAAACCTATCTGAAACAGGAATAACCTCTACAGCAATTTGTACTGTGAGCCGCTGTCAGACCGGTAAAAGGGAGGAAACCTTAATAATACTGAAAATCACCATTCCTGATCTGACAGACAGATGCGCCGTTTGCCATGGCAGCTGCGTTTCTGCATTATCTGTGCTTAACACATTTCTCGCTGACAGGATGCACTAAGGAAAAACAGGTAGTTTGCAAAAAAATGATTCAAGGCTGGAAGGCCGGTGTCTCTGCCTGCAGAAAAATCTGACTGAGAACTGAACGACCCTCGACTACAAGTCGAGGGGTTCATGAACCGTCGATTTGAAATCGACTATCATCCTGTACGGGCTCACCTTCCTGTTCATCAATGTA
>PDWJ01003795.1_pt1 | contig 15528 bp, 5 predicted proteins | sample 1430881 | NCBI WGS metagenome assembly PDWJ01 (sample SAMN01162460, study PRJNA174530) | Oral metagenome, whole genome shotgun sequencing project. | biome: Marine environment; feature: Marine mammal; material: Swab sample of the gingival sulcus; isolation source: swab sample of gingival sulcus... | reverse complement strand
GGCATCTTGTGCCGTCATAAGAGAGGGGTAGTCCAACGCCCGGCAAACGGCTCGCTCCACGGGATAGGCCTCCACCGACACATAATGCACCTGCGCTATTCCCAACGAGCGAGTCTCCATAAAAGTCATGAGCGCATTCAACCCCGTACCAAACCCCATCTCAAAAAGGGTTATGGAGGAGGTTTGAGACGCCACAAACCTCAACCCGGCATTGATAAAGATATGCATGGTCTCCGCCAGTGCACCATGAAAACTGTGGTACGACTCATCAAGGCTGGGAAAGTACAGGGTCCGGGAGCCATCCTCGGTAATCATAATCTCCGGTTTCTCTCTCTTTTTCATACAGATCTTCCCTTTGAGTCCCATTACCATGGAATCCCGTTAGCCACCATCTCAACCAACTGGTTAATTGTGATATTAGCTGTTGAGGAGTTGAGACCACATTACCAGGTCAAAAAAAAACACACAACAAATTAATTTACAGATAATTAGTAATTACTAATCACTAATTGTTCATTGCTCGTTATAAACGCACCGCACGGAGAAGCCGTAAGACTTATAACCAGTAAGGCGGTACACATCGGCGCTGTAATAGTACAGGCTTCGGTACCACGCGTTGTTACTGCCATCCTCCATGGCCGACCACCAGTAGCCATAGTGGCCGACATTGTTGAACGAGCCGTAGAGGTAACGGTAGCCGCCCGAAAAGGCGGTGAAACCACTCTCATTGGTAGCCCCAGTATTGGGAGTATCCCAATGCGCCGTACCGACCTCCTTCATCTTTCCACCGGCAACACCTTCTCCCCCCAAATAACCAATAAGCGTTGTCCACTCCCCATCTGTAGGGAGATGCCAACCCTCGGGGCAGATCCCCTGTCCCTCGGTATTATCCCGCTCCCAGTTATCCCCAATGGCCGCCGCATAGGTATATAAGGCACCATATTCACCATTGAGATTATTATTGTAGTAACAATACGCATCATCCGTATTATTATCCGCCAAGGCATACCAGGCCTCGCTACCGGTGATATGAGGGATGGCATCCCCATTGGGATAGTGGGTTACCTTCAGGTTCTCACGCATCCAACACTGACCACCAATAAAGACCGTATTATAGTCGTTCCCGTCGACATCGGTCACTGTGGGCATTCCCGGACAAGGTGCGCCATCGATCCCGCCACCACCTTCTGTAACGGTTATGTAATGGGTCTTTGTTTCACTATCGGAGTCTTCGCCTTTCACAACCGTTAACGTTACGGTATACTCTCCGGCATCCGTATAGGTGTGCACGGGATTCGCCTCAAGAGAGGTCGCTCCATCGCCGAAATTCCAGCTCCAACTCTCAGGATCATACTGTGATTCATTGGTAAAATGCACTTCCAATGGAGCATCACCATGCAGCGGTGTCGCAGAGAAACCGGCTACCGGTGGGTCAATCTCCGGCTCTTCACCTTCCGTAACGGTTATATAATGGGTCTTTGTTTCACTATCAGAGTCTTCGCCTTTCACAACCGTTAACGTTACGGTATACTCTCCGGCATCCGTATAGGTGTGCACGGGATTCGCCTCAAGAGAGGTCGCTCCATCGCCAAAATTCCAGCTCCAGCTCTCAGGATCATACTGTGATTCATTGGTAAAATGCACTTCCAATGGAGCATCACCATGCAGAGGTGTCGCAGAGAAACCGGCTACCGGTGGGTTTTCAACCTCCGGCTTTTCACCTTCTGTACAGGCAATAAATAGAGTCATTACCAACAGGGAGACAAGGAGAAACCACAAGGAGATCTGTTGATTTTTCATGATGTAGGTGTTTAAATTAGCGCTAGCAAAGTTCTGTATTTTTTCCTTAAAAATAAAGAAATAGGGTATGACTGTCAGAAGGGTATCGCCCCTACGGAGCTTAGCTGCTACGGGGCTTAGCAGCTGCCGGCCTCTGGCTTGATTTAACCGCAACGTTCACAAAAAGTTATCACTCAACTTCCCTCTTCCATCTTCGGTCTCCCGTCCTCCGTCTTCGGTCTTCACCCCATGTTTCAAGAGGGGGATAACGCATTGCTAACGCTACGGGAAAAGCCCCTTATCGCTCGAAAGGAGAAAAATTGCGGTTGTAACGGATCAACACCTTATGAGGCACTCCCTCAAGAATCATCATAAGTTTTGAACAATCCCCAAAACCAACCGTTATTATTTATATAGTTTCTATCCACAAATTCAGCATTTTGAGCAGCCTCTTCGAGTTCGAGGCTTGCGGAGGCTGAAATAGGGGCATTTACTGAGGTAAATGACCATTTTGCATAAAACAGGCTGCACCTCAGCAAAATACAAGCCAGCTTACTTTTGCGTTCGGTTTACACGATTTTTGAAGACAAGCACCACAAAGAAGTCGGACGTTATAGAGAAACGCTATTCAACTTGCGAAAGTCGAGTTATCTTATCGAATATAAACCCAACAAGCTCGCAAAATAGAATCAGGATATGCTAAAAAGAATCTTTACAAAGCAGTTTTTTCTCGCCACCCTCGCCTGCCTCCTCTATCCGACGATTTTACGGGCTCAGGATTTGGAAAATCTGGCAAAAAGCGATCCTTTTGATTATTCGGGATCCCTCAACCTTTCATTGAGCCACTACCATTCAAAACTAGGTCAAAACCTGAGTGTTCCGTGGCAATATGCCATCTCAGCCAATGTGACGCCCTCTTTGTATGGCATTCAGTTACCCATAAATATTTACCTCAACAATTACCAACGGGGTATTAATCATCCATTCAATTTCTACGGAATCAGTCCCTCTTTCAAATGGGCTAAACTGCATCTGGGGCACAGTTCAATGACATTCTCCCCCTTTACACTCTCTGGCCAAACCTTTTGGGGCGTTGGCGTGGAATTAACCCCCGGATTTCTCCGATTTTCAGCGCTATACGGAAAATTCAGAAACTATGCCTATTTACCCCACGATGATGTCACCAAGACCAGTCTAATCCCATCTTATAAGCGGAAGGGATATGGGCTAAAAATTGGTGTTGGAAGCGATGATACCCATGTGGACTTCATCTATTTTAAGGCCAAAGATGACGAAGAGCTTATCAGCCGGGAATTGGATAGCCTGAGGCTGACCCCCAAAGAAAATGCTGTGATTGGGTTAAACGCAAGAATGACCCTTTTCAAGAAGTTGAGGTTCCATCTCAACAGTGCCCTAAGCCTCCTCTCCCGAAACACCTTAGAGAGAAGCCTCACAATCCCTGATGAATATAGCTTTATCACCACCTTCATCGAGCCTAATCTGACAACCACCTTGGGCATTGCAGGCGATGCAGGAGTTCATCTCTTTCTCCGGGGATTTACCCTCGGACTAAACTATAAAAGAATAGATCCAGACTACCGAAGCCTGGGAAGCAGTTACTTCCTGAATGATCTGGAATCGGTAACGATAGACAATAGCTTTACGGCTTTTAACCAACGGCTTATGATAAAATCCAGTCTGGGGTTAGGACGAAACAATCTAAGAAGTGATAAAACAGCCACAAGCACAAAGATCATCGGCTCGGTCAATGCCCATATACGGTTCCATAAGAGTATTCAACTTCAAGTACTCTACAACAATTTTGTGATGGATCAACAACTTAAGATCGTGGATATAAACGACACGCTACAGTACTCCCAAAACAATCAAATATTCAGAATTGCCCCCGTCTCTACATGGGGCAATGAACAGTTCCGTCATCGGCTGACCAGCTCTTTTGTGCAGTCGGGATTCACGACACAGCATGGTTCTTCTTTGGAAGAGACGAACGTACATTCAACAGCAGTAAACCTTGCCTACTACCTCCATCTAAAGGAAGACAATTTATCCATAAATACCGGCACATTTTGGAGAAAGTATGAGATCGCTGAGACGAGACAGAGCAACCGGTTAGGGTTCAACCTTGGAGGAAACAAAACTTTCTTCGATAAAAAGTTCACCGCCAATGCTTCCTATACTTTTAGCACAGGCATCGGGGGGGAAGCAGATTCCTCCATCAGCCATTTTTCAAGGGCAAGCCTCTCTTATAAAGTAACCCCCAAACAAAATATAAGTTTATCATTCAACTACATACGAAAAACCACGGGATCGGAATTACGCATTAGCGATACCAGGGTATTCCTTCATTATTCATTCACTCTCAAATAGGTAACGTACGATGAAAACGAGAAACATCATATTAAGCATTGTAACAAGCCTCCTCATCTTCTTCACAGCTAACGCACAACAGGTGGATGTACAACTATTCATTGCGCCCCCCTACTCCAACAAACTGGATGATTATTTGAGGTTCGAAGAAGCGTCTATCTTGACCCTCACCAACTTCTATGAAGAGGCCAAAAGCATTAATCTTCAAATTGAATTATACCGGAGCGGCCGACTCTTTGCTGCGACACGGCCGGAATTCAAAATTGCAAGCCCCTTGGTTTTAGGATCTATGGAAACATCGCTCTACTCGGGTAGTGATTTGTCAAATCTGTTTACGGGAGTGAATATGAGTGTGATTGACCATAATTTAACGGAGCAACAGTTCAACACGCTCAAATTGTACAAAATTCTCCCCGAAGGCTTTTACCAGCTCTGTATCATCCCTTATGATTACAACACCAATGAACGGCTATCGCCCAGTGCGGGTGGCACGGGCTGTTTCTCCTTTTACCTACAGGATGGCATTCCGGCAGAGATCATTGTCCCCTTTGACAATGAGAGTTTGGTCAACTTGGACAATGGTATCTCCTGGAGCCCTGCCATCTCCCATGTCACCCAAAACTTGGAATACACCCTGGAGATCAGAGATATCACAAACATCCCACTGCCCAAAGAGGATGTCAAAAAAATGGCCAACCTCCTGATCTTTAGCACGACGATACACAATGACGTCTTCTATCCCTATAATTTTGATGGAAGCGACCCCGTATTACAAAAGGGTCATACGTACCAGATTGATCTCATCTCCAAAGACCTTGATTATCAAATTTCCTTTCAAAACGAAGGCTATGGCGAATCCAAACGGTTTAGCATCATTGACACGCTTCCCAGTTCCCCCGGATCAATCACGCTCGAAGCGATTTACCCAACCAACGGAGACACCTTGCCCTTCAGTTATATCAGCAGCTTTGTAAAATATACCCCTTATGCAGAGGCTTATAAGGAATACGATGCCACCTATACCATCAACGGGAATGGAAAAAGCCATACATACAACAGTGTACAATCTTGGCCCCGGGGAGCCCTGTTCTCGCTTCAACAAACATACCCTGAAGTCACCGAGAATGAAGCACAACATGTGGTGGTTAACCACAAAAAACAACAGGAATCCAACTTGGGGAAACTAAAGAAGGATGGCAATTACCAGTGGTCCGTTGTATCAAAGATGAAGAAGGATCGGGGCTGGGTCAATTTGAACCCTGTTAACGGGAACTTCAAGCACGGTATGACCAAACCCGTGTTAAAAAATCCTCCACAAAACGAGAAATATTACTCCTTGATGGACATCAACTTTAAATGGAAAACCGGAACGGTACCCTCAAACCCTCTCCCGCCATTTAAAGGATTCAGAAATAAGAGCCACGACATTGTTGTTCAAGAATACCTGGGCCCCGTGGAAGAAGTTTGGGCCTTTCAGTTGGCCACCAATCCCAATTTTAAAAGCCCCAACTTGATCCATTGCAAAGCCGGCAAAATTGATTACAACCCGGAAAGCGAAAAAACACTGGAATATAGTGTAGATAAACTCAAATCAAAGGTCTATAAGGAGATTGTGCATAAGGTACAAAACCTGGATTTTAACACCTACTACTGGCGAGTAGTTTATCTAAAGGATCCATCTATCTATAACACGATTGCCACAAAAGACACTTTTGAGATCAAGGATAACAAATTTTACCGTTCCAGTGCTGTCCATCAGTTCGAGATCATCGATAACTCAAACAACAATGGGGTCTCCAGCAATTGTGGCGGAGGCTGTGAATTACCGGAATTCATTGATGACAATTACGGCCTTTTCCCTATCAACGACCTATCCGGAATCGACGAACTGAAGATCTCCACCTTTAGGATCAGCAATCTCAAAAAGGTAACCTCCGCAGGCAACGATGCTTTTAATGCGGAAGGAGAATTATTGATTCCTTTTTTAAACAATATCAAAGTTAAAGTCAAGCTCAACCACATCAAGGTGAACAGCCAAAAGCAGATCTTTGAAGGGAGTGTAGAGGCCTTTTCCTCCACCATGACCCCTTCGGTGGACTTGGCCAAAAGTGCTTGGGATAAGATCAAACTGGTAAAAGATATGGTTTCTGGAGGTGGAGAGGCTCATGAGATCCCTCTGGGCATAGACTATGACATTACGGGAACAAACCTCAAAGTAGGCATCACCAAAATCAAGATGACGGTGGGCAAGATCAACCAGAAAATCAGTATCACCGGTAAAATGGATCTTATGACCTATGTGGAAGTTCCCGGATATACGCATGGTTGGATCAACATGGCAGCCACCGACATCTGTTTCAATGAAAACGGCATCGGTAGCGAATTTTTACTCCACCCTTTGAATGATATAGATTTAACAGCGGGGGGGGTCGACGGTTTTCAAGTATTAATCAAGGGATATGATGGAAACCTCAATGGCGTCAGTGGCGATGCAAGACAAAACATTCTTAACAAAGCCAGCTATATCGAATTTGACTGCAAAGGCTGGAAATCTTTTGCCCTTAGAGGGGCCGTGAAATTCCCCCAGGAATATCTGCTGCTCGATATCCGTGAAACAGGAAAAGTGGATACCACACGCAAGGTGACGGGTAGCTTTACCGTTCAATTTGATAAAAACAATGCCGACCCCAATGGTGCTACCCTGGACAACTGGGTTGCCTCCATCAACATGGATCCCTTTCAGGTCAAAGGCCTTAAAGGATGGGGATTTCACATTACAGAAGCCTATTTTGACAACTCTGACTTGGTCAACCCAACGGGGATCGTCTTTCCCCAAGGCTATGTGCACCCGGCCATCTCAAATTCCAACACGACCAATACGTGGAAAGGCATTTATTTGAAAAAAGCCAGCATTCTTCTTCCCAAAGAGTTGCTGGGGTCGAGTGCCAGAACAGAGCTAAGCCTCATAGAGAACATGATCATTGACCACTCTGGAAAATTCACGGCATTTATCGGTATCCATGATTTGATCGCCTACGATACCGGCGAAATGGGCGGATGGGCCTTTTCCTTGGACAAAGTCGGCATTCAAATCCTGCAAAACGAACTAACGTCAGGGAATTTGGAAGGGAAAATAGGACTTCCACTGACACATAAAGAGGAGTATTTGGCATACGCCGCCATTTTGGCTAAAAAAGCAAATTCCGAGGATTATGCCTTTACCTTTAACATTAAGCCTGAAGATCAGATCAACCTTGAGCTATTTGCAGCTTATGCCAAATTGGACAACAATACGGTTTTCCAAATCGAATACGACAACGACACAAAGGTCTCCGCCGAACTGTATGGAGTGATGTCGTTGGGCAGTAAAAATATCAACAAGAATATCAATATTCCCGGATTTAAGATGCCCGGTATAAAATTTGAGCTCACGTACGATAACAAAGAGGGGTTCACCCATGATGAATGGAGCTATGCCAGCCCTCAGAAGAAGATCCAAGGCTTCCCCATCACCATTGAGGATGTCTCCTTAGAAGCAAAAAAGGATAATGTCAAACTAAATATTACCCCTAAAATATCGCTTGCCGGCGGGAAAGAGGCTTTTTCCGCATCTTCAAAATTTGCCATTGAAGCCAGCTACAATATTGGAGATAAGCATTTCTCACTGGATGATGTAACCTTGGAGAGCATCAACATAGACACCGAATTCAGTGGGTTCAAACTGAAGGGAGGACTGGAATGGTACGATGAAACAAGCAGCCAAAATACCAACCTCAAGGGGGTAAGAGGCGAACTGGACGTGACCATCCCCATTGGCGTTGAGGTCGCACTCTCCAGTGATTTCGGGAACTATGAGAATAAAAATGTAGCGGATCCTATTCATGGCTCTTCCGATTATTACACCTACTTCTACCTTGATGGCATGGTAAGTTTTCCAGGGATGGGCGTGCCTTTATCCGCGGGGTTTAATCTCAATGCACTGGGGGGCGGTTTCGGGTATAATATGCAATTGGACAATGAAGACTATTACAAGCAGACCAACTTGGTGCAAAGCATGGAAGATTTAAAAAAGGCACCACCCAATAACAGCACGAAGAAACAGAAAAGTAAAAGCAAGTATATCCCCCATTTTGAATCACACATTCTAAAGTTTGCATGTAAAGCAGGCTTACAACACACCTACAACGTTTTTTCAGCATTAACCATTTCCTTTAATACCCATAACGGACTTGGACTGAATGAAATCATATTCCTTGGCAACGCCATTTTCCTCCCCTCAAGTAATCAGGGACCCAACATCGGAAACAACTATATCGCCGGTGAAGCCAAAATCAATTACAACCACCATACGGAGGTTTTCCATGCAGAATTTAACGTGTATGCCGATATATTAAATGGCTTGATTCAGGGTTCGGGAGGGGATAAAGAAAATTCACCCTTCAAACATAGGGTGATAAGAAGCATTTTCCACTTTGCTCCTGAAGCATGGTATGTACATATCGGAACGTATCAAGAACGAGCCGGATTGAAAATGGATCTTAAGATCCTCACGGTTGAGATCACCTCCTACATGATGTTCGGATATAACATTCCGACCTATTTACCCCCACTCCCATCCAAACTGACCAGTGTGCTGGGTATTAACAACGAAGGAAAAGGAGAGGAAGCTGGTAGTAGTTTCAAGAGTGCGACAGACACCAGGCAAGCTTCAGAGATCAGAGGCGGCCCCTATAATACCAACATATACAACAGCGGAAAAGGTTTCGCCTTTGGTGCCGCCGGAGAATTAAACTACAAACTGGATGCCGGTATCGTCTATGCCAAACTAAGCGCCATCCTTGGCTTTGATATCAACATCACACAAAGTAACGACCGGTTCTGCTATGACGAAAGCGGCACACAAAACTTAGTTGGAAAAGATGGATGGTATGGACAAGGTCAAGTTTATGCAGGGCTTTTTGGTAATTTGGGAATCAGAATATGGTTTTTTGGAACCCATGAAATTGATATTCTTACCCTATCTGCAGCTGTTGCCCTACGGGGAGGACTCCCCAACCCGAACTGGTTCGAAGGAAGAGCCGGTGTTTCTTACAGTGTGATGGGGGGACTTTTTTCCGGAAATGCCAGGTTTCAGGTACAAATCGGTGAGAAATGTGAGATCGTATCGACCAACCCATTTGGGATGACATTTATTGAAGAGATCAGTCCACAGGGAAAAGAGGTAAGCATCTTGAACGATATCAAAGTGATCTTCACACTACCCGTAAACAGGGTCTACAACATCCCGGTTCATTCAGAAGAGGAAGGAAAAGCGCCAACCATCCGAAAAATTGCCCCTATTATTTATGAATATACCGTCTTCAAAAAAGGAGATGAAAATGAGGTGGTCGCTCATCAGCGATATATGGAAGACGATAATATGATCGCAAGGTATGAACCTCTGGAGTACCTTGACGCAAATACCGAATATGTTGTCAAAATCGTTCTGCGGGGAAAAGAGTGCATGAGCCCATCCTGTTCCGTTAACAATATAGACAGTTGGAATTATGTGACCATAAACGAAAAGAGTAATATCATTTATGAAGAGATAAAAATGGATACCCTTAAAACAGGGAATTTCCCAAGAACGCTTGATGACTTCGTAGACTTCTCGTGGCCGAGAAAAAATCAACACTTCTTCACATACGACGATGAGTTCAACAAAACATTCTGGCTCTATTACAGGTCTGAAAGTCACACTAAGTCTTTTAATAAGAATTCCTACCATTATTATTTCCCTGACAAAGACGACGAGGGAGAACCCTACTATTATATCGCTCAGTTTATTCCCATGAAATCGGATAGAAATAGCATTGAAATCCCTATTGCCAAGAGTGATATCAAAAGAGATCACTTAACATTTATAAGAAATGTTGATTTAGCGCCCAATACCAGCTACGAACTCAATATCCTTCGGCTCATCAAAGACAAAAATGTCGTAAAAGGGAACTTAAATACGCCTGATAAACAACTAATTGGAGCGAAAAGCATAAAAGGGAAGGATGTTTCGGCAAAATTAGAGATGCATCACCGTGTTCTTGCACAAAAAAACCTACAAAACAGTGGTCAAACGATAGGCAATATAGGTGATCTAAAACTTAACCCTGCCCTTATCGGCAATACATACGACCAGATTCCTATGCCTGATTATAATCACTATTATTATACCCGTAACATCTTATACCAATACCATTTCAGCACAAGTAAATATCATACCCTCGCAGAAAAAGTAGGGGCAATGGAGATGACAGCCATACCGCGTATCCAGGGAGGCTGTACCTATCTGGAATGTGCAAACGGCTCAGAAAGTTGCTTTGGAGTTGACTATCAAGATGTTGACATCTATCTCAAGGGGGATGAACCCTTTGATATTTATGACCTGTTTGGAGGAGAAGCAAAGTTTATGGCTTGGCCGGGAAGCTCATTGATTCCAGAAGATGTACTGGATTATAAATTTACTCCAAATGTTATCTTATACGACCCTGATTGCAACGCTGCGCCCTATGAGCCCCATCAAACAGCGGCCGGTCAACCGATTTACAATCATAGAATTATACCGGGAGAAGTACATGAGGGAGTCATCACTTATCCAAACACCGGCATTACGCCTCCGGTCATAGATGCAACGAATCTAAGTTTAGGCAATAGCTTACAAGTGGGCAACCCTATCTTTAATGGAACCCCACAATTTAACAACAATAACAAAAACATCGTACTGCATTTAAACTACTACCCGCATCACGGCCCCACTCAAGGAGCGAACCGGAGGAAACACGCCGATCCCTATCAGCAACCACCAGAAGAGAAACAGAAACGATTCCACTCCTTGAACAATTACCCAGGGTACTATAAAATGGCTTTTGCGCTACCGCCCAAGAGCTTTGAACCGGGCAAGTCCATCCATCCCAACTATGCGGCGCTGCCCACCTCCTCAGAGGATAAAGCGCATTTGGAATACCCCATCTATCGCCGCTACATGAAGGAACCCTATCGTATAGATCCGAAGATTATACCCGTTTGGTCTATGTCAGAGCTTCTGGAGGCAGAGCGTGAGGCAAGTAATCTACTTCACATCGACTTTGAGCCCAATATCAACGTGATTATCCCCGGAGGAGGACTCATTATCCCGGGAATAGACCTATTTGGCCATGGGACAGGGCTGTTTGGGAACAATATGAAAGGGGGGAATACCGGCGGCTCTCAGAATACCCTGTTTGGAAGAATGATACGAATGATGGGAGGCTATTAACATAACGCTGAGCCCCATTCGCTCTCAACATCCTGACTTTATGAACAGACACTAATTATTATCTTTAAAAAAATCGGAACGCATGAAGATGAATTTAATCACACGTTATATTAGTCTCTTTGGTCTTCTGCTTTTAGTGCAGATTTCACCAGCACAAAACATGGACTCCATAAGGGTTAAAGAAGAGAAGCCAACGCTAAAGATCATCGCAAAGTATGAGAACAACTCCGTCGTATTGCGATGGGGGCCAAACACCGAAACGGCTTGGTTAATGGGAATGCAATATGGATACAAGATCACTCGGGGCGAATTTAACATTGAAGGGGAAGAAGCACAGTTGATCGAAAAAAAAACACTCACCCTTGATCCGATATTACCCTACACGGTGGAACAATTTGAGGAGGCGTACTATCGGGACACCACCAATAAAATGATGCTTGTGGCCGTACAAACCATACATGGGGAGTGGGGCAAAGGGAAAGAAGAGTCGTTGGCAGATATCTTTTCCGGGGCAGATGAACTAAGCAACCGATTCATTTTTAACCTCTATGCTGCCGACCTCAACGGGGAGGCCGCAATGGCTTCCGGCCTGGCATTCATCGATAAAGCGGTTGAAAAAGACAAGGATTATATGTACAAGATAACCCTTGATGCCCCCCCTGGTGTTTTCCCCATGGATACCGCCTTTCTGTGGGTCAACACAAAGCACTCCTACCACACTCCTCGTCCGATTGCGGCGAAAGGAGAGGAACGGGAAAAGATGGTGATCATCAACCTCCCGCGAAATGAGGTGAATACCTTTTTCACGGCCTTTGACATCGAACGATCGCGAGATGGAATACATTTTAACAAATTAAATGACAAACCTTTCGTGCATGCATTGCCCCTCCAAAAAAGGTTGCAGTCCAATTTCATCTCCTACACCGACAGCGTTGAGAACTATATCCCCTACTATTATCGCATTGCGGCCTATACGCCTTTTGGCGAAAAGAGCCCCTACTCGGACACCCTGTTTTTGATGGGACGAGATAAAACACCGGCAGGCACGGCCTACGATATTAAGGCCACCTACATTGAAGGAAAAGGAGCAGAGATCACCTGGCACTTCGATGGGGATTACGAAGATCTACAAGGTTTTATCGTGAAAAGCGCCAAAAAATTCACCGGTCCTTACACCCCTATACGAGAGGAGGTATTGGATAAAGATACCTTCTTGGATTACGACCCCAATATGCATAAACTGGAGCCCCTGTTCTACTTGATTGAAACCATTGACACAGCAGGAAACACTCAGGCATCATTACAAACGTATTGCGAAGTCCTTGATAGTATCGCCCCGGAAAAACCCACCGGATTGGCCGGAGAAATTGATTCAACAGGGGTGGTCAAACTCCACTGGAACTACAATCCGGAAGAGGATGTCATCGGTTATCAGATCTATTTCTCCAACAGCAAGAACAACGCATTCACTCAGGTAACCAATGGGCCAATCCCGGCACTGGATTTCTCCGATACCATTTCCATCAAAACATTGACCCGACACGGCTATTACAAGATAACCGCTGTGGATTTCAAATTCAATATTTCTGAATTTTCAGACATATTAACGATTACCCGACCCGATATTATCCCCCCCAATCCCCCCGTATTCACCCACTATGACATCAGCGAAACAGGGGTTCTTCTCAACTGGGCTCCGAGCAGCAGCAACGATGTGGATTATCACCTTATTCTACGAAAAGAGGAACAGGGAGCATGGGAAGAGGTCTATAAATCAACTGGAGGAGATATGCATTTTTTGGATACGACACCACGCCCCGGGGTTCAGTACTACTATAAAATTTTGGCCATAGACCAAAGCGGATTATCATCCAATTTTGTAAATATCCTACCTATCAAATCACCCAAATTTAAGTTGGATGACGGTGTAAAAAACTTTCGCTATGAAACGCAAGCTTCCTCCATCCTATTGCACTGGGAAAGCGCTGCACAACCTGTTCACTCCTACCTTATCTATCGGGAATCGTCGGATCGCCCCCTACACACCATCGCCACTGTTACCGGAGATACCAACACCTACGAAGACAAACATATTCTACCAAACACGGAATACGGCTATTACCTCAAAGCTCGATTTAAAAATGGAGAGGAGTCGGCTTTTTCAGAAAAACTCAGTGTACAAACGAAACACGATTGAATAGTGCCTGTCCATAAAGGTCAAGGCTTTGAGTAGCGTCTGTAAAGAACATTCGAATTCAAGGCTTGAAAATACTGAAATAAAGTTGTTTAACGGAGCAAATAACCCTTTGAAAGAGAAGCATCACAAAGAAGTCCGGTGCGGAGCAACCACCCACAACTCCCTATTTAGGGGATCGTAGGAGAGGCTACGAATCTCGTATGCCACCCGAAAAAGCGCCTCAAAGCCATATTTAGGCCTAAAGGAGTAGAGGCGGGACTCATCATCCGCAAGGATAAAGGCTCCGGCAGAACCCTTCACGGCATGAACCATCTTTCCGGGGACATCAAAAAGTCGAACACGTTCGCCCATCCAGGGATCGTAAAGAAAGAAGGTCGTAAGCCCCTCCCTGAACCCGGCATACAGCACCTCCCTACCCTCTTCTCCCAGAAGTAACAGCTCCTCAAAATCGGTTTCAAAGGCCTCATGAAGCACCCCCGAAGCCCTGTAACGAAAGCTCAACACCTTCTTCATGGAGGCGATGGCATACTCTTCCGCCACCACATAATCCTCCGTGATCAAAAGGGATTGGGGAAACCCCTCCGAGGAGAGCCACGCACGGTACTTCTCCACGCCCCCATAATCATACCCCAGGATATGATCCCGGTATTTCGCCACCCACACCTGCTGATCCGTCAGGGCAAAGGCCATAAAAGAGGGAAAAGGCGGATTGTGATCCGCCGGGATTGACCAAAGCAGCATCTCTTCCTCCAAATCTCGGCAATTTAAGGCCCCCGTCTTCCGTCCCAGAGTAAACATCCGGTCGGCAGAGCAGTCGAGGGCTCCATCTAAAAAATCACCCTGCAAGCTCCAGCCCGGCATAAGGGAAAGATCCTCCTGCAAAAGAGCTACCTCCGTATCCTGTCCCCCGCTCCCCAAAAGCAAGTACCGTTCCCAAACCTCCGGGGCAAGGGCTTGAATATCCACGGGGATTCCCCTCTTGGAAGAACCATCCTCATTGGAGACAAGCACCTCAAAACGGTAGCGACCGGTCTCCAGCCCTTTCCGGGAAAGGATAAAGAGTCCCTCCCCGATATCCACACGCACCGCCCCCGACTCGTCCACTAAATGAGACAACAGTACGCTCCCCTCTTCTCTCTTCAACTGTAGCTTCACCGATCGTATGGGTGACTCAGAAACCACAACCAGTGCATAGGAGAGGGTATCCAGAGCATGCAGCGAATCATCCGCCAAAAGGTGAAAGGAGAAGATCTCCGGCAGAGAGGGTTCCCTTTCAGGAGTACAGGCAGCTCCCCCAAGAAGCCAAAGCAAGAAAAGCAAAAGCACAATACGATGTTTCATAGCCATAGGAATAATGCAAGGAAGATCCCACCCACAGAAGTATGGGATGTTTTCTTACAATAATCACACAAAGAGGTAAAATTACGTTATTCCCCCACAACACACAATCCCCCCCTAAAAAAAACAAAGTTGAGGATAATCCCGCAAGGATGCTTACTTTTGCAGGCTAAATAGTATTTATCCATAAATTTAGCGTGTTGAGCAGCGTCTGTATAGAAAGTTCGAGTTCGAGGCTTGCGAAGGCTGAAATAGGAGCGTTTACGGAGGTAAATGACCCTTTGGAAGAGAAGCATCACAAAGAAGTCGGACGTTATAGGCAGACGCTACATAGGATCGCGTGACCTCCTACCGAGAGCCACGCATCCCAACACAAACGTTTAAAGAATCACACCATGAAAAAGAAGACCTTACTACTGTGCAGCGCGGCGCTACTGCTCATTCCATTCATAACCTTTGCCCAACGTCCGGCCAAAAGACTGGTGAAGGTGAACCCCCAAAAGGTGCTACGCACCTCGCAAGATAGTGCTTCCTATGC
>PDWJ01003320.1_pt1 | contig 15532 bp, 14 predicted proteins | sample 1430881 | NCBI WGS metagenome assembly PDWJ01 (sample SAMN01162460, study PRJNA174530) | Oral metagenome, whole genome shotgun sequencing project. | biome: Marine environment; feature: Marine mammal; material: Swab sample of the gingival sulcus; isolation source: swab sample of gingival sulcus... | reverse complement strand
GTACTCAAGTGCCGCCTTGAGGTCATGTATTGAGCATGGACCAACGACTAAAATTTTACGGTGGTCATGGCGGTCTAAAATCTTTTGAATAGATTGGCGACCCTGGAGAACGGTTAATTTTGCTGCCGGTGTAACCGGAAGTTGTTCGGCTAAAACACGAGGAGAAAGTAAGCGCGTTTGTGCACTAATATTAATATTATGTAATTCAGTGTTAATAGGTAAGGGCATAAAAATTTTTTGGCCAAAACAATTAGTCTAGGTCAATTTTATATAAATGCAATAGCTGTGTTCTTGAAACCTGTAAAAGCAAGGTAAAAGCAAGGTATTAGAAAAGCTCCTCGTGGCTAAAAGATAGGCTTTGCGTTAAAATAATATGTTTATTTTAACCTAGGCTAATATGGATACGATTGCCATTCGTGGTGCGCGTACGCACAATTTAAAAAATATTGATTTGGTTTTACCGCGTAATAAATTTATTGTTATCACCGGCCTGTCTGGTTCTGGTAAGTCATCTTTGGCTTTTGATACGATTTTTGCGGAGGGTCAAAGACGTTATATGGAGTCATTATCGTCTTATGCGCGTCAATTTCTAGCCATGATGGATAAGCCTGATGTTGATCATATTGAAGGTTTATCACCGACAATTTCTATTGAACAAAAATCCACAAACCATAATCCTCGCTCTACGGTTGGTACTATTACTGAGATTTACGATTATTTACGTTTATTATTTGCCAGAGCAGGGATTCCTCACTGTCCAAAGCATGATATTGAGCTTAATGCCCAAACCGTTTCGCAAATGGTAGATGCGATTATCGCCTTACCAGAAGGAAGTAAAAAGCTATTGGTTGCTCCTTTGGTGCAAGGGCGCAAGGGTCAACATGATAAGTTGTTAAATGATATGCGCCAGCAAGGGTTTGTCCGGGTTCTCATTGATGGTCAGGTTTATGAATTAGACAATCTGCCAGAGATTGATGGTAAGCGCAACCATCATATAGGGGTTGTTATCGATCGCTTTGTGGTGCGGGAAAATATTGCACAGCGCCTGGCCGAATCCATTGAAACAACGCTTGAGATATCAGGTGGGGTCGTTCAGCTTATTTCAATGGATGATTTAAGTGATGTTCACACTTTCTCAGCCAACTATGCCTGCCCCGAGTGCGGTTATTCTTTAGAAGAACTTGAACCGAGGATGTTTTCTTTTAATAATCCGCATGGTGCTTGTCCAGACTGCGACGGTTTAGGCGAAAATGTTTTTATTGATCCTGAATTAGTGGTTCAACCTTATCTTAGTATTGCTGGTGGGGCTATTCGTGGCTGGGATCGTCGTACGCCGTATTTCTATCCACAAATGCAAGCGCTTGCCGATCACTATCACTTTGACTTAGAAAATACCCTGTTTGAAGAGCTTGAACCACGGATTCAAGATATTATCTTATACGGCTCCGGTAGCGATAAAATCGACATGCCGGGTGGTCGTGATCATAGAAAACGGCAAGTGGTTTATGAAGGAATTATCCATACGATGAATCGACGTTATCATGAAACCGATAAATATCATGTGCGTGATGAAATTAGTCATTATTTGAATCATCGTGAATGTCCAACATGTCATGGAGAGCGCTTAAATGAGGGAGCTCGCCATGTATTTATGGAAAATATGACTTTGCCGATGGTAAGTAAATTATCGATCGCTGAAGCAGAACAATGGGCAAAAACTTTAAAAATAAAAGGCGCACGTGGAAAAATAGCAGAAAAAATTCTCTTGGAAATTAGGGAGTGCCTAGGATTTTTAGTCAAGGTGGGTTTGAACTATTTAACCCTTTCACGTAGCGCGGAAACCTTATCAGGTGGAGAGGCTCAGCGTATTCGTCTGGCTTCTCAAATTGGCGCGGGTTTGGTTGGAGTTATGTATGTCCTTGACGAGCCATCCATTGGATTGCACCAACGTGATAATGATCGTTTACTTGAAGCATTAATTCGTCTGCGCGATTTAGGCAATACGGTTATTGTCGTAGAGCATGATGAGGACGCTATCCGTTCGGCAGATTATGTGGTTGATATGGGACCGGGCGCTGGTGGCTTAGGTGGTGAAGTGGTGGCAAAAGGTACGCCTGGGCAAATTGAAAAGGCAAAAGATTCTTTAACAGGTAAATATTTGCGAGGTGAGGAAAGTATCGAGATTCCGGGAGAAAGAGTAAAACCCGAAAAGGAGGCATGGGTTGAAATAAAAGGGGCCAGTGGGAATAACTTAAAATCGGTTGATTTTAAGTTACCGGTTGGACTGTTTACTTGTGTTACCGGCGTGTCAGGTTCAGGGAAATCAACATTAATTAATGAAACTTTTTATAAGATTATTGCCAAGCAAATTAATCGAGCCAAGGCAGAACCGGCTCCATTTACAGCAGTGAGTGGACTTGAGCAGTTTGATAAGGTGGTCAATATCGATCAAAGTCCCATTGGGCGAACACCACGCTCCAATCCGGCCACGTATACCGGTATTTTTACCGGTATACGTGAATTATTTTCAGATACCCTGGAGTCTAGGTCTCGAGGCTATAAGCCGGGACGTTTTTCTTTTAATGTCAAAGGCGGACGTTGCGAAGCCTGTCAGGGTGATGGGGTTAAGAAAGTAGAAATGCACTTTTTGCCCGATATATATGTTGCTTGCGATATTTGTGGCGGCAAGCGTTATAACAGAGAAACTCTAGATATTACCTATAAGGGTAAAAATATTTATGAAGTGTTAGAAATGAGTGTGGCCGAGGCATATGAGTTTTTTGAAAATGTTCCTGTTCTCGTTAGACGGCTACAAACGCTACTTGACGTAGGCTTAAGCTATATTCGTTTAGGACAGAATGCGCTGACTTTATCAGGTGGTGAGGCGCAGCGTGTTAAACTTTCTCGAGAATTATCCAAACGTGACACAGGGCGAACGCTCTATATTTTAGATGAACCAACGACAGGCCTGCATTTTCATGATGTTAAACAATTGCTGGTCGTGTTACATCGTTTGCGTGCTCATGGTAATACGATTGTGGTGATTGAGCATAATTTGGATGTGATTAAAACGGCGGATTGGATTATTGATTTAGGCCCTGAAGGCGGTAGTGGAGGGGGAGAGATCATTGCAACTGGTACGCCAGAACAAGTGGCTAAAAACAAAAAAAGCTTTACTGGCTATTATCTGGCATCGTTGTTAGCAAAGTCAGCGAGGCTGGTTAAAAAGCAGAAAACTGCTAAACCAGTTAAGTCTAGAAAGTAAAAAATATACTACGTTGATGGATACGTTTTTTAGCCATGATTGCCATTTGAATACTAAAACCAATAGCGCTTAGCAAGGACAGCGCTCATGATAATCGACATGGTAATAACCATTGGCCGGATAAGTCGGTTGCCTTTTGTAATAATCATCCTTGAAGCAAGGCGGGCACCGATTAGTTGACCTGTTGCCATGGCAATGCCTGCTGACCATACGATATGGCTATTGAGGAAAAAGATAATTAATGAGGTGACATTGGTGACGGCATTAAAGGCTTTGGCCTGAATGGTTGCTTGTTGGAGAGTTAATCCGCGCAATGAAATTAAGGCAATTAAGAAAAAACTACCTGTCCCGGGACCTAAAAATCCATCATAAAAGCCAATGGGTAATGCAATGCTAATGGCGAATAAAGGCATGGTTAAACGCGCTTCACGGTTAATTTCACCAAGATTGGAAAGAAGAATAAATAGCAAACCTACCATGATTAATAGTACAGGAATAATTTTTTCAAGCCAGGTATTAGACAGTAGTTGTACTAATAAAGTCCCGCAACTTGCACCTATTGCACAAGCAATAATACCAGGAAAAATTGTGCGCCAGTTAAGTTGTTTATGGCCAATAAAATACCAGCTAGCCGATACACTGCCAAAACTGGCCTGAAATTTATTGGTGGCCAAAGCGGTTTCTGGTGCCAGCCCGCTCATTAACAGGGCGGGAACAGTGAGCATCCCACCACCACCGGCAATAGTGTCAATAAACCCGGCAACTGCTCCGACGATTAATAACAGAATTAAAATGTCAGTTAACATAAATATTATTCAGTCTTCAATTTTAATATTAAACCACCGATTTAATTGTTGTACTAGGGTTGGCAGCCCTTCTTTTTTAAGGCTGGAAAAAGTTTGTACGCTGATAGGGGAGGAAAAGTTCTGCAATTCCCGCCTGATAGTTATTAATTGTTGTTGTTGCTTACCTCGCTTAAACTTATCAGCCTTGGTTAATAAAATATGAGCAGGCAGATTGCGAGCCTGACAGCATTCAATCATTTGTAGATCTAGTTTTTTTAGTGGATGACGGATGTCCATGATTAAAATAATACCGCATAAAGGTTCGCGAGTAAGCAAATAATTACCTAATAACGTTTGCCAGTGTTCACGAACATGCCTTGGCACATTGGCATAGCCATAACCTGGCAAATCAACCAAATAAGCGTTTATATCGGGCAAGGTAAAATAATTTATTAATTGGGTCCGGCCTGGGGTTTTGGATACTCTGGCAAGTGCTTTTTGATTGGTTAAGGTATTTAAAGCGCTGGATTTTCCAGCGTTTGAACGGCCAACAAAAGCGACTTCAATTTGGGGGTCTTCGGGCAGCTGTGAGGGATGATTGACAGAAAAAGCGAATCTGGCTTGCTGGTAATAGGTAGTCATTTTATAGTAAAATTTATGATTAAATTATCCGAAGTGTATATCGGAGATAAAAAAACTACAACGTATCCTTACGGAGTAATCGATGAAAAAAGGCATTGTGGCAGTATTAATGATGAGCTTTTTCTTAGCAGTAAATGCTGCGGGAGACCCGGCTATAGGCAAAGAAAAAGCGGTTATTTGCGTCGCATGCCATGGGGTGAATGGTGTCAGCAGCATGGGTGACTGGCCTAACTTGGCAGGACAAGGTGCACAATATATTGAGAAGCAATTACGTGAATTCAAAAGTGGGGCGTGTCAAGATCCCGTTATGAGTCCTCAGGCGATGATCATTGCCGATGAAGATATTGAACATTTGGCGACATATTTTTCTCAATTGCCAGGCGTGTCTGCTGCCACTCAGGGCGCAGGTGATGATCCTGAAGCGTTATTGGCTTTGAGCGAGAGAATTTATCGGGGCGGTATTGCAGATAAAAGCGTTCCTGCTTGTATGGCTTGTCACGGTCCTTCCGGACGCGGGATTATTGCACCTTCGGTATTTCCCGCACTTTCGGCGCAACAAGTCCCTTATACTCGTAAGCAGTTACAAACATTCCATGATGCGCTAGCGAGTGAGGAGTTGGCAACAGATGCTGATCGCAGTATTTTAACGGTGCGTAATAATGATACCAATATGATGATGCGTGACATTGCTGCAAGGCTTACACCGAAACAAATAGAAGCTTTAGCCTATTATATGCAAGGACTGCGTTAATTTGATGAATTTGCCTTGGTGGCATAAGCCGCTAGATAAGCTTAGCTCAACTGAGTGGGAAGCGCTTTGTGATGGATGCGGCTTGTGTTGCTTAAATAAAATGGAAGATATTGACACGGGAGAAGTTTATTTCTCCCGTGTTGCTTGTCGGTTGTTAGATATTAATGCCGCCTGTTGTGGTAATTATGCTCAGCGTGCTGATAAAATAGCAGATTGTTTGAATTTGCGTGAGATAAATCGAGAGGATTTTCGTTGGTTACCCCCTAGTTGTGCTTATCGTTTGCGTGCTGAAAATCAGCCGTTACGGCCTTGGCACTATTTGATTTGTGGTGATAAAAATCGTATTCATCAACTATGTAGAAGTGTTCGGCATTTTGCATTAAGTGAGCGAGAGGGTTATGCCATTGATGATTTTTTATTGTTCTCTTTGGAAGAAATTTTAGGAGAGGAGGAAGACAAGTGAATCAAGATACAATGTTGCTATTGGTGCGAGGTATTGGTTGGATGATAGCGATTATGTTGGTATGGATTGCCTTTCGTTTAATTATTCGACAAATGATAGCTAAAGGTACGGATGACCCGGCAGAACCTCATCCTAAAGCACGCGGTTCCGCCTTGGATAAAGGAGTGCCTTTGCCGCCGGATTCTTTAACTGAGTTTGATCGTGATGGTGTTTCGATTAAGCATAGAACCTCCCGTTTAAATCCAAGATTTTTTGGTGGTATTTCTAAAGAAAATAAATCGTTATCTCTTAAGAAAACATCTCATCAAGATAATAGTCCCACAATGAACCTGCCATTGACAATCATGGCGCGTCATGGAAAATTTTTTACAGGCTCAGAGATTGATAATTTATTTAAAACTTTCGGATTGAAGCGTTCTCCAAACAATGCTTATGAGTTGATCGCCGAAAAAGGAGAGATATTATTTACCGTACTTAATGTTCGTAAACCAGGGGTTTTTCCCAAGGATTTTTCAACCTTAAATAAAATAGAAGGGCTATTGTTAATCTTACAATTACCAGTAGGCGAAGAGCCACAAAAATCATTAGAGACATTTTTGGCGATGGCGGCAGAAATGTCAGATAGTATGGATGGGCGTTTATGTGACTACGCCCGTTGTCCTATGGGTGAGAAGGATATTATTAATTATCGTCGTGCGGCAGATGTGTTTGAGCGTGACTATAATGAATGGTTAGCCAAACAAGCATCTTAAAGGTGTATTAACCAATGCCGGTAAATATAGAGGCACAAATCGCCACCCTGCGTGAGGCTATTCGCGGGCATGATTATCGCTATTATGTATTGGATGACCCAAGTATTGCCGATAGTGAGTACGATGCCATGTTGCGTGAGCTTCGTGAGCTGGAAGCCCAAAGCCTGCAACCTATTCCTGCAGACTCGCCTACTCAACGAGTTGGCGGTAAGGCATCGGCGGCATTTTCCAGCGTTATTCATCACGTAGGGATGTTATCTTTAGACAATGTGTTTTCTGATGAAGAATTTGCAGCATTTTATATGCGCTTGCAACAACGCCTGGAAACCCAAGAGCCTTTACACTTATCTGCTGAGCCTAAATTTGATGGTTTGGCTATTAATCTTCACTATAAAAATGGGATATTGGTGCAGGCCAGTACGCGGGGTGATGGTTTTTCAGGTGAGGATGTGACGGCTAATGTTCGAACCATTCGGGCGATACCGCTTAAATTGCGTGGAGATAGATTTCCCGCATCGATTGATATTCGTGGCGAAATCTATATGCCTAAGGCAGCTTTTACTAAATTAAACAGGCGTGCCGGTGAACAAGGGCAAAAGTTATTTGCCAATCCTCGTAATGCGGCTGCCGGTAGTTTACGTCAACTGGATCCTTATATAACCGCGCAGCGACAATTGGCCTTTTTTGCTTATGGCTATGGGTTGGTGGAAGGATTCACATTACCAAAGACGTATTCTCAATTATTAATGCAGTTTAGACAATGGGGCCTTCCTGTGAGTGATAAACAGGAACAGTTTCATGGAATTGAGCGAGCCAGAACGTATTTTCAAATGCTCAATGAGCAACGGCACACATTGCCTTATGAGATTGATGGTGTGGTCTATAAATTAGATGAGTTTAGGCAGCAGAAAGAGGCGGGTTTCGTCTCTCGTGCACCACGTTGGGCGATGGCCTGGAAATTTCCCGCGATTGAAAAGACTACGGTTGTTGAAGCCATTGAGGTTCAAGTCGGACGCACGGGTGCAGTGACGCCGGTGGCCCGGTTGCAAGCCGTAGAAGTAGGTGGGGTGACAGTTACCAATGCGACATTACACAATGCTGACGAGGTGGCGCGTAAGGATGTGCGTGTCGGCGATACTGTTTTTGTTCGCCGCGCCGGTGATGTGATTCCAGAAATCGTTAAAGTGGTGTTGGAGCTACGTCCTGATAATAGTCAAGCTTTTAGGATGCCAAGTCATTGTCCGGTTTGTGGGGCCAAAATTGTACGCCCTGAAGGTGAGGCAGTGGCGCGTTGTAGTGGTGGTCTGCATTGCTCGGCACAACGACAGCAGGCGTTGATTCATTTCGCTTCACGTAAAGCGCTTGATATCGATGGTTTAGGCGATAAACTAATAGTATTGGTGGCTGAGGCCGGTTGGGTTAAGACTCCGGCAGATTTATATCGCTTGTCTTTTGAAGATTGGGCAAGTTTACCACGAATGGCAGAAAAATCGGCGCAAAATATTTTGGCGGCCTTGGCACAATCCAAGCAGACAACATTGCCCCGTTTTATTTATGCGTTAGGGATTCGTGAAGTTGGGATTGTGAGCGCTGGTATTTTGGCGGAAACTTTTAAGACATTGTCAGCATTGATGGAGGCAGATGAACTTACTTTACAAGAGATTCATGGTATAGGTCCGGTGATGGCAAAATATATTGCCCAGTTTTTTGCCGATGAAGATAATAAAAAGGTGATTGAGGATTGTCTAAGTGTTGGAATTCATTGGCTGGATGTTGATAAGTCGGCTAAAACAGCTCAAATGACGCCATTAAGCGCTAAAACGGTTGTGCTTACCGGTACATTGGCAAACTTTTCCCGGGATGAAGCCAAAGAGGCATTAAGAAGCTTAGGTGCTAAAGTAACGGGTAGCGTATCAAATAAAACAGATTATCTCTTGATGGGTGAGAGCGCCGGGAGTAAATTAGATAAAGCCCAGGCACTTGGTATAACCATTATTGATGAAGCACAATTACAAGCATGGATGGAACAATATGGCGGATATAATCGAACTGAATATTGAACGAATAAAACCCCGTATTATTGACAAAATTATTGAAATTATTGCCAATGGTGGGGTGGTGATTTTACCCGGAGATAGCGGTTATTCGCTATTAGGACAATTGGGCAATAAACAAGTTGCCAGTAAAATTCGTCAAATACGCCAGTTAGATAAACATCATCCATTTACTATCGTGTGTTCGGATTTATCGCATCTTGCCACTTATGCCAAAGTCGATAATATTCAGTACCGGTTGTTAAAAACGGTTTTCCCGGGAGACTTTACCTGCATTTTACCGGCTAGCCGTGAGGCGCCGAGACTATTGGCACATGATAAGCGTAAAACGATAGGTATTCGGGTAACGTCAAATATGCTTTTGCAGGCGGTACTGAACCAACATGGCGAAGCGTTGATGGGAGTGTCATTATATGATGATGCCGCTTTAAGCGTTGATGTTTACGATCTTGATGCAGGTATCGCAAGTCAAGTAGATTTGATCGTAGATATTGGGATGTTACCTAATCGACCTTCGACCATCATTGATTTAACCGTTATGCCTCCGGAGATCATTCGTCAGGGGGTAGGAGAGGCTAGTTTTTTGTAAGGAATCATTATGTCAACACGTGTTTTAACTGGAATCACAACCACTGGTATCCCTCATCTCGGAAATTATGTTGGAGCGATTCGTCCGGCTGTTCAAGCTAGTCAGGAAAATGACAATGCTTTTTTCTTTTTGGCAGACTATCATGGACTGATTAAATGCCATGATCCAGTACAGATTCATCGTTCAACCTTAGCGATAGCCGCTACTTGGCTTGCTTGCGGCCTTGATTATGAGCGGGTGACATTCTACCGCCAATCCGATATTCATGAGATTTTAGAGCTTGCTTGGATACTCAGCTGTGTTTGTGCCAAGGGGTTAATGAATCGTGCTCATGCGTATAAAGCGGCGGTGGACGCCAATCACGCTGAAAAAAACACTGACCCTGACCATGGCGTTTCCATGGGTTTATTTAGCTATCCGGTATTGATGGCCGCAGATATTTTAATATTTAACGCCGATCTTGTGCCGGTTGGCCGTGATCAAATTCAGCATGTTGAAATGGCACGTGATATTGCCGGACGCTTTAATCACCGCTATCAGGAAGTATTTACCTTGCCGGAGGCGAAAGTTGATCAGGATGTTGCCTTATTAATAGGGTTGGATGGCCGGAAAATGAGTAAAAGCTATGGCAATACTATCGCCTTATTCGAAGGTGAGAAAAAATTACGCAAACAAATTATGAAAATTGTTACCAACTCACAAGAACCCGGTGAGCCCAAAAATCCGGATGAGTCAACAATTTTTGAAATATATCGTGCCTTTGCTAGCAGCGAGCAGATTCAGATGATGCGACAAGCTTATGCCGATGGCATTAGTTGGGGGGAAGCCAAACAGGTGTTGTTTGAGTTGATCAACAAAGAGCTTGAACCTTTTAGAGTGCGTTATCAGGAGCTGATGGAAAATCCTGCCGAAGTTGAACGTATTTTGCAGTTAGGTGCGGAAAAAGCGCGGGCAGAAAGTCAGGTGTTGATAAGTCAGGTTCGTGAATTGGTTGGTATTTATCGCTTAGGTTAGTATTAGTTAAGTTTATATTAGTGCGGTTTTATTTGATATTTTCTTCAATAATTATTTTAGTATAATGTAATTGTTTGTTTTAAATTACACATAAGTCTAATAAATATTAGGAATAATATCATGAGAAGGAATATTAGAGATCTTGCCAAGATTAAACAAATCTTAGCCAGGTGTCGTTGTTGTCGCTTAGGATTTAATGATGATGGGGAAATCTATATCGTACCGCTGAATTTTGGCTACGAAGAGAAAGATAATAAATTAATTTTTTATTTTCATGGAAAAACTAAGGGAAGAAAATTCCGCTTAGTAAAAAGCAGTCCCGAAGTCGGTTTTGAGTTAGATACCAATATTGCCACGATTGCAGATGAGCGGGCGTGCGAATTTTCGACACAATTTCAGAGTATTATTGGTAATGGTGTCGTTTCTTTTGTCGAGACGCCGGATGAGAGACTTCATGGACTCCGTTTATTGATGAAAAATGTCACTGGAAAAGATGATTGGGATTTTGATGAAAGAACCCTAAAAAAGACGGCAGTTTTTAAACTGGAAGTCAGTAAAATTACTTGCAAAGAGTTGGGATAAGGTCGTAAATTGCCAGAGGTGGTTGTTAGGCATATTAACCTAACATTGGATTTTAGCTATAGTAAAATGGGAAATGGTTTTTGGAGTAAGTTGCCGGCCACTAATACATCATTTTGACGGTCGGCAACGAATATTTTATTTTTAGCGCTTAAAGGGAAAATTCCCCATAGGCAGCGAACTATTACGTCTTAACATTTTCTGCATTTTACCGCCTTTCATTTTTTTCATTTGTTTTTGTATTTCCCTAAATTGTTTGAGTAAGCGGTTAACATCTTGAACTTCCAAGCCACAGCCCTGAGCGATTCGGCGTTTACGTGAGCCTTTAATTAAATCGGGGAAAGCTCGTTCTTGAGGTGTCATGGATAAAATAATCGCTTCTTGGCGAGCAATTTTTTTAGGATTTAGTTGCTGCTCTTTAACCTTTTGGGGAATAGTGCCTATACCTGGAATTTTTTCCAGCATTTTGTTGAGATCAATACCTTTCATTTGCTTGAGCTGTTCGCGAAAATCTTCAAGATCAAAGCCTTTGCCTTTGATCATTTTTTTGGCAAGACGACGTGCTTTTTTTTCATCCACTTGCTGTTCAATGTCTTCTATCATTCCAAGCACATCACCCATCCCCAAGATACGTGATGCTACCCGCTCAGGATGGAAAGCTTCTAAGGCGTCTGTTTTTTCCCCAACTCCTAAAAATTTAATAGGTTTGCCAGTAATATGGCGAATTGAGAGAGCGGCACCACCACGCGCATCCCCATCTGTTTTTGACAAGATGACGCCGGTTAGTGGTAAGGCATCGTTAAATGCTTTTGCGGTATTTGCAGCATCTTGACCAGTCATACTATCAACAACAAACAATGTTTCGATTGGGTTTAAAGTCTGATGTAGCGTTTTAATTTCGCCCATTAATGTTTCATCGACATGTAAACGACCAGCTGTATCGACAATTAAGACGTCAAAAAATTGTTTTTTAGCAATATCTAAGGCTCGTTTGGCAATGGTTTCTGGTAATTCGTTTGAATTAGACTCAATAAACGTTGCACCAACCTGATTTGCCAGAGTTTTGAGTTGTTCAATGGCGGCAGGGCGATAGATATCAGCGCTGACGAGGGCAACTTTTTTCTTCTCGTGAAGTAAGTGTACGGCTAGTTTGGCCGTAGAGGTGGTTTTACCAGAACCTTGCAAACCTGCCATTAAGATGACCGCTGGCGGCTGAGTGGCAAGATTTAAAGCGCTATTTTCTTCGCCCATTGTCCGGGTAAGTTCTGTTTTGACAATTTTTAAAAAAGCTTGATCAGGAGAAAGTTTCTCACCGACAGCTTGGCCGATGGCCTTGGCTTTGATGGCCGCCATAATGTCTTTAACAACAGGAAGGGCGACATCCGCCTCAATTAAAGCTAAACGCACTTCACGAAGCGCATTGCTAATATTGTTTTCGGTGATCCGACTTTGTCCTTTGAGTTTTTTGATAGTGCCTTGTAAGCGGTCACTTAAATTATCAAACATATCTGTGCATCCATTAAGCAAACAATAGTGTATTATAACGATTTAAGTTTAATAAAACAGGATTTACTATGCAGTGGTGGCTGTCGCCAATGGCTTCATTGTTATATTTGGTTTCTGCTTGGATGTTTTGGCGGGTTGAAAAAAAAGCACATAATCCTTTGTGGGCTCTTGGTGTAATGGTATTTGCCTGTCAGGCACATGCTTTGACTCTTATTATGGCGATAGGGCGCGGAAGCGGATTAAATTTATCCGTATTTAACGTGATCTCGATTTTCGCCTGGTCAATAGCTTGCTTGTCAGTTATTTGGTTATGGCGAAGCTCACTAGCACTTGGCGGGGTGATTGTTACGCTCATTAATGCGTTGCTGGTTATGTTGCCGTGTATTTTTATTAGTGAAAAGCCATTTCTTAATCATCTTGATAGCGGTATGATATGGCATATTCTCACAGCGGTTGCCGCATGGACTGTGTTAAGCATTGCCGCTTTGCACGCCATTCTTTATGGGATTTTTTTTCAGCGCCTAAAACAAAAGCTTTTAAAAAAGGGTAACTTCATGTCATTGGCAGGTATAGAAAGAGTCATGATGATATTGACCGCTATCGGCTTTGTCTTGTTAGGTATCTCTCTTGCCACTGGCTGGCTTTATGTTGAGGATCTATTTGCCCAGCATTTATGGCATAAAACAATATTGACAATGTTTTCATGGCTAATTTATTCTTGGTTGTTGTTTGCCTATTTTATTGGCCATAAACGTGGAGTTTTTGTTGTCTATATTTCATTATTAGCTTACGTCTTATTAATTGTGGGTTATATCGTGAGTAATATTGTTTTACAATTTATCGTTTCTTCTTAGTGAAATTTTCATAACGGGTTAAGCAAGGAGTTTTTGTGAATAGCGTCCCCATCTGGGTGTTGTTAATAATATTAGTATTGTGTTTAATGAGTTCAGGCTTTTTTTCTTCCGCTGAAACAGGAATGATGACGCTAAATCGCTATAAATTACGCCATCAAGCAGAGGCAGGTGATAGGCGCGCACAAAGAGTATTACATTTACTCAAGCGACCTGATCGTCTTTTGGGGACTGTTTTACTGGGTAATAATTTTGTCAATATTGCCGCCACTTCAACGGCGACCATGATTGGCTTTCGCTTATTGGGAGACTTTGGGGTATTATTGTCGACAATTATTCTTACTGTCTTGGTATTGATATTTTCGGAAGTAGCCCCTAAAACATATGCGGCCATTTATCCTCGGCGTATTGCTTTTCCAGCTTCGGGAATATTAGCACTATTGGTTAAAGTGCTATACCCGGTGGTTGCGCTAATCAATACTATTGTTTTGTCAATATTAAAGCCTCTAGGTGTGCGTAGCGTTTACAATCCGGAAGATGGTATAACCAATGAAGAAATGAAATCCATTGTTTTGGCTTCTTCTCAATCGTTATCACCCGAACGACAAGAAATGCTTATTGGTGTTCTGGAATTAGAAGATATTTCTGTCGAAGAAGCCATGGTGCCGCGTAATGAATTGGAGGGAGTTGACTTAAATGATCCTTGGCCAGAAATTTTGGCACAAATTACGGAGAGTCTGCATGGTCGTCTGCCAGTTTTTCATGATAGTTTAGATCAGGTAGAAGGTATGTTACATATTCGTGACATCATCCAAGCGCTTCATGATAAGAACTTAACCAAAGAGGGAATTATTAGTGTGTTGCGTCCTTGTGTGTTTGTTCCTGAAGGAACATTATTACGGACACAATTACTTCATTTTCAAAAGAATAAAGCGCGAAGTGGTTTGGTTGTTGATGAATATGGCGATATTCAAGGCTTAATCACCCTTGAAGATATCTTGGGGCATATTGTAGGTGATTTGGCAAATGAACATGGGCTTAGTGCTCCAGAAATTATTCAGAGAGAAGATACAACGTATGAAGTTGAAGGTGGTATGAGTTTACGTCAAGTAAATCGAGAACTGGGGCTAAAATTGCCTTTAGATGGTCCTAATACTTTAAGTGGTTTAATTATTGAAACGTTAGGTAATTTTCCAGCTTTAGGGACTGAAGTAAACTTTGATGGTTGTATTATTCGAGTGATTGATTTTGCTGACGGGGTGGTTGAAAAAGCTGAAATTGAAGTATTTGCCCAACCAGTAGAAGAAGATTGAGGGGTAAACAATATATTTTTACAATAGTGCTTTCAGCTAAGTTTGTTGGCGCAATAGCTCTTCGATAGCCTCATTAGCCAATTGATCTGCCATTTCATTGCCAGGATGTCCGCTATGTCCTTTAACCCAATGCCATTTAACTTGATATTGGGTGTTTAATGCGTCTAATATTTGCCAAAGGTCAATATTTTGGACTGGTTTTTTCTGTGCGGTCTTCCAGCCATTTTTTTTCCAATTTTCTATCCAGTGATTAATGCCATTTTTGACATAATTTGAATCGGTGGTGATGGTAATTTGACAAGGGCGTTTGATTGCTTTTAAAGCTTCAATGGCGGCGGTGAGCTCCATACGATTATTGGTGGTATGACTTTCAGCGCCTTTTAGTGTTTTTTTATATTGACCATAGCGCATGAAAACGCCCCAACCGCCGATACCGGGATTACCCTTACATGCTCCGTCAGTGTATATTTCAAGCTCAGGTGTATTCATGTTTGCGGTTTTATTTTGGCAATGGCTTGGCCCATGAGAATTTTTTCTGTACCGTTCAAAAGGTTTTTTCTCCATTCGATATTGGTGGCAATTAAAATTACGGTTGAGCCTAAATTGAACCGACCTATTTCATCTCCTTTTTGAAAATGATATTGACCGGTTTGATAATGATAAAAGTTATCTTTCTGATTTGTTACCTCGCCATGCCATACCGTTTCAATACTGCTGACATTTAGGGCGCCAACCAAAACCATGGCTAAAAGGCCGAAATCGGTGTCAAAAAGACAAACCACACGCTCATTGCCAGAAAAAATATTAGGAATTTTGTTCAATAGTGATAAAGATACGCTATGTTTATCTCCAGGGCAGAAGCGCATTGTTCTTAAAGTCCCGTCACATGGCATATGGATACGATGATAGTCATCAGGCGCGAGATATAGTGTAGCAGTTTGTCCGTTAAAAAATTGCTTTGCTAGCTT
>PDWJ01004835.1_pt1 | contig 15538 bp, 10 predicted proteins | sample 1430881 | NCBI WGS metagenome assembly PDWJ01 (sample SAMN01162460, study PRJNA174530) | Oral metagenome, whole genome shotgun sequencing project. | biome: Marine environment; feature: Marine mammal; material: Swab sample of the gingival sulcus; isolation source: swab sample of gingival sulcus... | reverse complement strand
GGAAATAGGGCTTCTATTTCCAGTATTGACATCTTTGTCCCTTTGCGTAAATCCTTGTTCAGGGGGGCCCTGCCGTGATAAAAATAGTATTCACGCATAAAGGAGAGAACCTGCCAGCAGGACTCACAAAGCCCTGCCATACCCATCTCTTTGGCCAGTTCTTGCGCCACCTCCCGGCTCCAATCTTCCACATCCCAAAAGAAGCCGTCATTATCAAAATAGATATCACGGCCGGCAATGGAACGAAGGCGCCGGCCGTGAGGCGATGGAGAAGCAGGATCACTGGCCATCATTTCAGCTTGTCCAGCACCTTATCCGGTGTTGCCGGAAGTGTATTGACACACACCCCGCAGGCATTATAAATGGCGTTGATTACCGCGGGCGCTGTGGACAGCATTGACATCTCACCCACACCAGTTGCGCCCTGAGTGCCTCGGATACGCGGACTTTCTTTGGTAATGACCTCAGTCTCGAAACTGGTTTTCATGGTGGGGAACTTAAATGTCCGCCAGTCTTTGGTTTTGCCCGCCACAAATTCTTCGCGCAAGGCATACCCAACGCCCATATCCATACCGCCTTCAAGCTGTCCCTCAAAATTATTGGGGTTAATAATGGGACCTGCGTCAACCGCAGTGGTGATCTTGGTCACCGTCACTTGGCCGCTATCCGTATTCACCTCGACCTCAGCCATTTGGATCGCGTGGACATCGGAGTCGGCGGACGGCCCTTGACCGGTTTCAGGATCAATGGGTGCAGTTGTCGTTACCGATTTGTTACCGATATAGCGGGTCGGACACTCGGCCTTCTGGAAAGCGGCATAGGTGGTATCCCCCACCTCATCCATCGCTTTTTTCAATTTTTTCAGCGCATCTTCCGTGGCACCCCCCACCATAAAGGTGATCCGGCTGCCGGAGGCAGGGCCTGATGCGGCCGTTACCGCCGTACTGCGGGACTCGGCACGAATCCGATCCAGCGGCAGATCAAGTATTTTTGCTGCCAGCTGAACCAGCATGGCGTCGTTCCCCTCTCCAGGGTCTGCGGCTGCCGCATAGACGGTGACAATATCATCTTTGCCAAGTTCTACAGCAGCAATCGATTTATCGCCAGGAAAACCGATACCAAAAGCTGCAGCACCAATACCAACGCCACGTTTTACAGGGCCGCTGTTTTCCGCATTAAAGGTACGGGCTGCGGCCACCGCATTGTTGTACGCCGGCGCAATGGCATCACAAATTCCTTCAAAAAACCACTCATCAACCTTATGCCCTGTGGCTTTGCTTTGACCCACTTGCAGCGCGTTAAATTTTCTAAATTCCAGAGAATCCATTCCCACCTTCTTTGCCAGCAGTTCCACGGCACACTCCAAGGCATAGTGAACTTGTGGGGGACCTGCACCACGGGCGGAACTTCCCCAGGGATTATTGGTATACACCAGTTTTGAACTGATATCGATATTGGGGATATAATATGAACTGGACGCCATATGCAATCCACGATTGATCACCACATTACCAATGGAGTTATACGCGCCATTATCCACTGTGATATCCATGCCAAGGGCAGTCAGCTTCCCTTTGTCATCTGCTGCCAGCTTAATGTGCATATCAAATGGATGCCGCTTGGAGGTAATCAGCATAGATTCCGCAAGGCTTGGGCGATAGCGCACTGCCCGCTGAAATTTCAGGGCAGCCGCCCCTGCAATACCTTCGGTAAATATCTCCAGCTTGATGCCAAATTGTCCACCGGAAAATGGCTCTTCATAGCGGATATTTTCATACCCAAGCGCTTCTTGAAGTGTTGCCATGTGCAGATGGATATTGATGCTGCGTCCCAAAATAACCAGTTGATCTTCATCGCCATCACTGCTTTTTTCCATATAAGCGACACTGTTTTCCGGCTCCAGCGGTGCCTGATGATTAATCTGGGTGGTAAATCGCTCTTCTACCGTGTAAGCGGCCTCGGCAAAGGCCTTAGCGGCATCCCCTTTGATAACCGGCTGCTTGAAACACAGGTTTTGAGCATGGTCATGCACCTGAATGGCATCTGGTGCAAGGGCATCTTCAACGGAAGAGAGTACAGGAAGTTGTTTATACTCGACTTTCACCGCCTCAACAGCGGCCAGCGCCTGTTCTCTGGTCTCTGCAACAACAACCGCCACTGCATCACCAAGGGTACGCACCCGGTCCTCACAGAGTATGGGACGATCCGCCACAACATACTTTAACCGATTGGTGCCCTTGATGTCTTTGGCAGTTAATGTGCCAATCACACCCGGCATCGCCTCTGCTGCACTGCAGTCAATCGAGACAATCTGTGCATGAAAATGCGGGCTGCGCACCACTGCAATCTCTGCCGCATCAGAAAAGTTGACATCTGCACGGCCTCTACAATTTTCCCATATCCCGTACACCGGCAGATATTACGCCGCAGGGCATGTTTAATTTGGGCAACATCTGGATCCGGGTTAACGTCCAAAAGTGCCTTTGCCGCCATAATCATACCCGGTGTACAAAAGCCGCATTGAATCGCCCCTGAAAGCACAAAGGCTTCCTGAATCAAATGGGGATTATCTGGCGTTCCCAGTCCTTCCACCGAAATAACGGAGGCGCCGTCCAGATTAACGACTTTGGTCAGGCAGGATAACACGGCCTTGCCATTGACGATCACCGTACAGGCACCACATTGTCCCTTTCGGTCGCATGACTGTTTTGCGCCGGTCAGATGGAAGTGTTCTCGCAGTAGTTCAAGCAGCACCATCTTCTCATCAGCGACCACCTCTTTTTCTGCGCCATTTAGTGTCAGTATAATTTTTTTCACATTACCTTCCTCCTTAATAGAGATACAGGATACAATGCCTCGTGTATCAAAATACAATACAAGAGGGAAATAACAAATATGGGCCGGCCTGGTTGATCATCACCCAGGCTTCGACCCATAACAAAGATATAAAGAATCCAGTTGGTTACTGGAGACTTTGAATAAAAAATCAGTAAACACGCGTTACAATCAACATTAAAACGAGCAACCTTTTTTTGCTGTGCTGTAACGGTTGCCGTCAGGTTGATTGATGGTCAAAATTAAATTTGCCGCAGATGCCATAAATTTTAAGTCGCCATCAAGGACGTCAACGAGGGGTTAAAAGACAAGCAGCAAACCATTTTTCCATCAGTGTGAGACTTGTAGGATAGGAAGATGCTGTTTGTCAAGCAAATTAGCTGACAATTAAAATGAAACATGTCGCATTTTGATCATGGGCCTTCGGTCTGAATGATATATTGACACAGCATATTGATGCGTTGTTGACGGCTGATCAGGAATCTGTTAGGGATCCAATCACGTTAAAAATGTCAGCGTCAATATGGATGGGGTTGCATAGTGAAATATTATGAAAAAGATAGGCTAAACACCTGGTGCGGGAACAAGGTAAAGGAGTGGGGGCTGGCCATGCTGCCCAACGCCCTGATTGAAAAAGGGGACTTCCCAGACCGGTTGGCGCAGGTCTATTCGCCCATCGGCTTGAAAATAAAGGCACAAACTCTGGCAGAAAACAAGGGGGTACCCTCCTGATGCTGGCAGCCCTGATCCCTGCAGCCGGTCTGTCCTCCCGTATGGGGCAGTACAAACCCCTTCTGCCGTTGGGCGACGCCACCATGATCGCAACCGTCATTGGGCGATTTAAACAGGCGGGGATCCAGGAAATCCTCGTGGTCACCGGCCACAACCATGACCGCCTGGCGCCAGCCGTTGTCGCGGCAGGCGCCCGTCCCCTGTTTAACCCGGACTATGCCTTGGGGATGTTCTCTTCCATTCGGACCGGGGTGGCTGGCCTGCCTAAAGGGTTAAAGGGCTTTTTCCTGCTACCGGCCGATATCCCTGCCATCCGTCTGACCACCATCCAACGTATCCAAGAAAAATTTGAGGAAAACAAAGACGCCCTGATCATACCGACCTTTAAGGGGAAAACCGGACACCCCCCTCTGATCCCAGGTCGGCTGATCCCGGCCATAACCGGTACAGATCCGGACGGGAATTTAAGGCAGATTCTTTTTTCAGATGGGGAAGATCTTCAAAAACAGCCGGTTCAACTGCCCGTATATGACCAGGGCATCCTCATGGATGCAGACACCCCAAAAGGCTATGGTCTGGTCGAAGAAAAATATGAGTCCCTGGATATTCCAAATGAGGCCGAATGCCAAGCGATCATTGACGATGAATTGGCTGATATGCCGCACATTAAGGCCCATGTCCAAACGGTGCGTGACATTGCCCTGATTCTTGCTCGGGCCCTTAATCAAAAGGGAAGTCGCCTGAATACGCGACTTATCCAGGCCGGGGCCCTGCTGCATGATATAAAAAGAACGGAAAAACACCATGCCCAGGCTGGCGGCCGCTGGCTTCGGAATTTGGGCTTTCCCAAAGTGGCAGAGATCGTTGTGGCGCATATGGATTTGGTCCCCGGTACTGAACTTGATGCGGTTCAGATTGTCTATTTTGCCGACAAACTTTGTCGGGGTGACCGGCTGCACCTGGATTACTCAGACAGGTTTTATGAAAAAGCCAGGCAAGTGCCCCATGCCAAAAAGGACATTTTAAAACGGCTTGAAACGGCTGAGCATATACATGCCAGAATCGAATCGGTTGCAGGTCGACCGCTTGGGGAAATCCTTGGGCAGCATTTTCAGTAAAACGGCCCCTCCTATCAACCTGTTTCTTTCTATTTTTTAAAATTACTTATTAAAATTATTCAATATTTTTATAATTAGGGCCTTAAAATTGAGGTAATTTTATCATTTTTGAAAAAATAAAAAGATGGGTTGACTCTGTTTATTTTTGCTGATATCGGTTAAATATTGTTATTTTCATCTGTTGGCCATGTGCAGATCTGTAATGATAATCAGAACTGCCCTTTACAAACCATGAAAGAACCTGGCCGCTTAGACGAGTTCTTTCATACCAATCTTTAGGAGGTTTCGCATATGAAAGCTTTTGTTATGCAGGGTATTGGTAAGGTAGGTATCGTGGACAAACCCATTCCGGAACCCGGCCCAAATGATGCTGTCATTAAAACCACCACAGCGCTTGTCTGCACATCTGACGTTCATACAGTTGCTGGTGCGATTGGTGACAGACACAACCTTACGCTTGGTCACGAAGGCATGGGTGTTGTTTACAAATTGGGTAGCGAAGTTAAGGGGTTCAAGGAAGGCGACCGCGTTGTAATCAATGCAATTACCCCGTGTTACCAGTGTACAAACTGCCAGCGGGGCTTTACCTCCCAGTGTGAGGAAGCCTTAGGGGGATGGAAGTATGCGAACATTAAAGATGGTTGCTTTGCCGAATACTTCCATGTCAACGACGCCAAGGCCAATATGGTCAAGGTACCCGACGATGTTACTGACGAACAGGCGCTCTACACAACAGACATGATGTCCACCGGCTTTATGGGTGCGGAGCACGCAAACATCCCCTTGGGTGGCACGGTTGCCGTTTTTGGGCAGGGGCCGGTCGGCCTGATGGCCACAGCAGGTGCAAAACTTCTAGGCGCGGGTTTGATTATCGGTGTTGAATGTGTGCCTGAACGCCAAAAGCTGTCCAGACAATTTGGTGCAGACGAAATTGTGGATTTCACCAAGGTTGACACCATTGAAGAAATCATGCGCCTCACGGACGGAGAAGGTGTGGATTCTGCCATAGAAGCCTTGGGCTCACAAATTACTTTTGAAAATTGTGTTAAGGCCACTCGTCCTGGTGGAACCATCTCCAATGCGGGATATCATGGTGATGGTGAGTATGTTAAAATACCTCGTGCAGAATGGGGCGTTGGTATGGCGGATAAGACAATTCGCACAGGCCTTTGCCCTGGCGGAAGCGAAAGAATGGGGCGTCTTCTCCGACTTCTGCAGAGGAATCGGATTGATCCGACGGCCATGACCACACATCGATTCCCCTTTGACGAGATCGAAAAAGGATATCTTCTCATGAAGAGCAAAGAAGATAATGTACTCAAACCCCTTATAGAATTCTAATCAATCCCATATCTCTTAATTCAGGGGGCGTTAGGTATCGTTGCCTAATCCCCCTGCAGTATATCTTTTTTTACTGTGGCCAGCCATATCGGTCAGCAAAGGGGGGGGATCATGGTCAGCGCCAGGTTGATTTTGGGTGTAAGGCGTGGGATGGTATTTGAGACCATGGCATCTGTCAGACCAGAGGGAAGCGAATTGATATTTGATTTTTTCAGTACGCCAAGTCCAATCCAGAAGCTGCCAATTCAGTGACCTTTTGGGCAATTTGTCGGCTCAACGCATTTATCGCCTGGGATTGGGCTGCCACATATGCGGCCACCTCACCTGACGCTAGGTTTACAGCATATTCAACGTGTCGGGTCATAAGAACCCGATCTTTTTTCATGTGTCTGATATCCCATACCGCATCCAGTACGGTCTTGCCAGCAGACCGGTCCATTCGCAAAATAGTGACATCCACCCGAAATACTGGTCTTCGGGCCCGATCCCAGGGATAGGAAATGACGTTTGGGGTTCCCAGAAGCGCCGTCAAATTTATCACGAAAGACGCCATCAACTGCTGGTTCAACGGGGCCGCCCAGCGATGGAATTCCCGAATGGTCACCTGGCTGTCATTGTTTCGGGTAACGATTTCAGCCCGATCCAGATGGGCTGGAATCCGCACAGGCCCGATGCCAATGGAAATATTTTCGGGCAGCGGTGCCCCTGCAATCCCCGATTCCAGATGATCTAGGAGATAGAACGACGGGGAGGGAGAGATACTGCCACATCCAGACACCATCAACAGCAGTATTGCAATCAGGATAAATCGGTGCATTATTTTTTCTCCTTTCCCCGTAGCAGGGATTCAGGATGCTGATCAATATCTTCTGCCAGGTGACGTATCGCCTTTGCGGCTTGGGACATCTCTTCCAAGGCCCGATACAGGGCTGTGATTACTTCGGCATCTTTGGATACCACATCATTGACCCCTGCCAGGGTGGTCCGTACTTGGGCCACAGCCGGCGGTAAATCTTGATTCAGCTCTTGGATAAGGGCCTCCATCTTTTTCATTAACAGATCAAAGGCGTTGACCGCGCCTTTGACATCACCGGAATTGGCCAGGGCGCTGACCGATTTGCCAGCATCTTTAATGCTGTCCACAGCGGCAAGTATCCGGGTACTGATCTCTTTCACTGGCAGTTGTTCCAGTTTTTTTAGCACGGTTTGCAGGCTGGCAGTCAATGCATCCAAAGCGGCCGGTGTGGTTGGCAGCTCCAGAATCCCCCCATGGTCTGTGATCGTTGCTGGATCAGCATTTTCAAAGAAATCAAGGGCCACAAACAGTTTTCCGGTGAGCAGGTTCCCGGTGCGCAGCTGCCCTCGCATCCCCTGAGCCACCAACGCCTCAAAGGCGTGAACATCATCCAGCGCAGTTTCCTTTGAAATGCTGGTGTGCAGTCGGACATCATCAATTTCAATTTGAACCGTCACAAAAACCTGTCCATTCTTCCAGTCAAATTCAATGCCGATATCCGTGACCTGACCCACGGGAAATCCTCGAAATTCAACGGGGGCACCAATATCCAGTCCCCTTACGGACTGGGAAAATTTAAGCAGGAAAAACGCCTTATGGCCGTATTGCCTGGCCATGGCTGCTTCCCGAGAGTCGAACAAGGTAAATACCTGGCCGCGTTCAGCGGGTTTCTCGGATTTGGTCGACGGTGGCGTGTATAGAACGATGCCACCCAAAAGAATACTCATGAGGGATTTGGTGTTAATTTTCACGCCCTCGCTGCCCAGGTCCAGATCCAGGCCAGAGGCAGACCAGAATCTAGCAGCATCGGTCACTCGGCGGTCATGGGGAGCATCAATGAACACCTGAATCGTTACTTTGTCGCCGCTTTCTTCAAGATTGTAGCCTGTCACCTGACCGACCTTCATTCCTCGGAAATAGACCGGGGACCCATAATCCAGGGAATCCAGGCGGTCGGCCTTTAAAGTGAACAGCCGTCCCCGGGACTCCCGGGTCACCAGGGGCGGAATTTCCAGTCCCTTGAATTCCGATTGCGGTTTGCCCGCTTTGCTGGGTTCAATGGCAATATACGCCCCAGATAACAGCGTCCCCAAACCGCTTACCGTGCTGCCGGAAAGTCGTGGTCGTACAACCCAGAACCGGGTTTGATCCGTGAGATACCCCTTTGCTTCTCTGGCAAGATCCACCGTGACGCGCACCCGTTCCAGGCCGGGTGTCAGTCTGACAGACTGCACTTTTCCCATATTGACATCTTTGTATTTCACCATGGTTTTGCCCGCCTCAATCCCTTGGGCCGATTCAAAATTGATGACAGCGGTGGGACCTTTTTCCGTGAAGGTTTTATACAACAGGCCTGCCCCAACCAACACCGTCACCAAAGGGACGATCCATACCAATGAAATACCTTTTTTACCAGAGATCTCAGCCACAGGCACTTGGCTGTTTTCATCCATCATTGAATTCCTCATACCCCCAGATCAAGCGGGGATCAAAACTTTGAGCTGCAAACATGGTGATCACGACCACGCCGGCGAAATAAATTGCGCCAGGTCCGGCGTCCACCGATGCCAGGGGTGCCAGTTTTACCAGGGCGACCAGTACAGTGACCACATAAACATCCACCATGGACCAGCGTCCAACCGCCTCTGTAAAACGATACAGCCGGGTACGGTCATGGGGCCTCCAACGGGACTTGAATTGTACCGAAAATAAGAGATAAATCAAAATCATTAGTTTTATTAGCGGGATCACCACACTGGCCACAAAAATGATCAATGCGATATGCCATGAACCTGACAGCAAAAACAGTATCACGCCACTGATGATGGTATCGGCCTGCCGCTGTCCCAGCATGCCGGAAACGGTGACAGGATAAAGATTGGCAGGGATATAAAACACGATGGCCGCGATGACCAGCGCCCAGGTTCGCTGGAGGCTATAGGGTTTGATGCCGTGAATCCGTCCCCCGCACCTGGGGCAAAAAAATGGTGCCTTTCCTGGTGGTATCTGGCAGGTCAGGTGGCAGCTGTGGCAAACGGTAAAATGTCTGGTTTCGGAGATATCCGCATCTCCCCTCTTTATGGGCAGGTGTTGCCATACATCTTCAGGATTCAATAAAGAGAACGCTGTGGTTAGCACCAGGATCAGTGCGGCAAATGCCCAGATAGAAGGCCCTGGGACAATGGCCGCCATTTTGGCCAGCTTAATCATGGCGACGAGAATGGCCAGCATAAACACCTCGGTCATACTCCAAGGGCGCAGGTGTCCTAAACATCTGTACACCGGGGCCGTATACGGTGCAGGCGTTCCGGTCAGCCAAATGGGCAGCAGCAGGTAAATCAGTCCCAACAGCTGAACCAAGGGAAACACAAGGCATGTCATTGACACCAGCAGGGCCAGCCAGGTCATCCCCTGGGCATAGAGTCCTATGATTCCGGTGGTCAGGGTTGTTTCCCGGACCAGCCCTTTGAGTTCCAGCGATAAAAAGGGCCAGGTATTGGCAATGACAAAGAGAATCAACCCCGCCAAGGTCAGTGCCAGAACTGGTTCGACCGTATCACGGGTGTTCCGCGCCAGCACGGCGCCGCATCTGCCGCACCTGGCAGATTCACCGCACATAACATTCGGTACATATTGAACCCGGCCGCATTCGGGGCAGGCGGTAAGTCTATTTTTTCTTAAGATATTCAGCATTCCATTAGCACTACAGCGACACTTGAACGCATCATTCATTAATAAAAGCCACCTTAATAAAAGCCACCTTTCGTTTTCTATGGCTTTCATACGCAATGCCGTAACATTTGAGATGGTACTTTATCATATTTATAGCCTCTTTCCACGTAAAATAGCTGAGAAGCAAGACAACTTGAACTAATTTCTTAAAGGGTGTTGAAATCGACCCCCTCTTTTCATATGCCGACCACGGGTCGTCCTGGGGCTTATCAACATCCAGGCACAGCCCACAACGAAAAAAACAACTCATTAATATTCATCAGATCCTTTTGTATTCGCGTTTCTCTTCACTATACATGGATGAAAGCACCTTTTGAAAAATATTCTTGCACAAGCTATAGCAAATGTTATATGAGCAAAAAATAACACGATATGACCCCATCAGAAACAGAGGCGATGAATGACGGCCTGAAAGATAAACATCGCCGAGAGATTATACATACCCAAACTCCTGTCGGGTGAAATACGAATATCCGATGCAGAAAAATTTGTAGAAGACTTAAATAAAAATGGATGCCAAAATGCCTGAGAAATATACGAAAGCACAATTCTGGAAATGCGCTTTGCAAGTAAATCCTTCTACGTATATTCAGTATAGAGGAGAGGCGCAACACCTTTCCGAAGATGAATACAATGAACAGCTTTTACAAATATGCAAAGAAGAAGAAATAAAAATACTTGGAATTGCTGATCATGGGAATGTGGATGGTGTGGATAAAATTCGAAAATTGTTTGTTCAGCACGATATTATTGTTTTTCCCGGCTTTGAAATTGCTACGACAGAAAAAGTGCATTTTATCTGCTTGTTTCCGGAAAATACCACTAAGGATCAACTTAACAGATATCTTGGCGCTCTTGGTTTAACACATTCGGAAAACGGAGTCTGGCCTTCCAATCTGGGAGGTAATGATCTCCTATCCAAAGTAGATGAATTGGATGGTTTCTGTTACGCCGCGCATTCAATAGATGACAGTGGAATATTGAAGCAGAAAATCATTCATGTTTGGCAAAATCAACTGTTAAAAGCAGCGCAAATTCCGGCCTCTATAGATGATCTTAAAAATGAGGAAGGTAACAGCTTCAGACAAATACTTCAGAATAAACACCCTGAATATAAAAGGGAAACTCCGATAGCCATAATTAACGCCAAGGACGTGGAACAGCCCGAGACGCTTAAGGATCCGAAAGCGTCATGCCTTATAAAAATGACGAATCCAGGATTTGAAGCATTTAAGTTGGCTTTTCAGGATCCCGATTCCCGTGTAAGGCTGAACAGTGATGTCTTGGAACGGTATTATTCCCAAATTCTATCCATGACTATCATAAATGGGTATCTGGATGGGGTAAACATCGATTTTTCAGAACATCTTAATGCTGTTATTGGGGGAAGAGGAACAGGCAAATCAACGCTGCTTGAATGTATTCGATATGTCATGGAGCTGGAACCTATTGGGAAAAATGCCATAAAACAGCACAATGAAATTATAAAGGAAAATATTGGCAAATCAAAAGCTATAATAGAACTGACCGTCCGTTCCTCAAAGATGAATGGCAAGAAATTCACTATCAGCAGAAAGTATCCTGATAGTGGTTTTGTAAAAGACGAGTATGGAAATGACTCCCCATTCAAACCCTCTGATCTTCTTCCGACAATAGAGATTTATGGACAGAATGAAATATACGAAATTGCCCAGGATAATGATGCTCAAAGGAAACTTCTGTCGAGATTCCTTGAAGCCGGCTATGAACAAAATGATTTTAAGATACAGGAATCCCTTAAGGCACTTTCCGAGAATAGAGTAAAACTTGTCTCTGCCATGGACAGTGTTGCTGAAACCGAAGAAGCGTTATCCCGGCTGCCTAAACTGGAAGAGCAGGTAAAACAGTTTAGATCCCTCGCCATTGAAGAGAAACTTAAGAGTGTTCCTTTACTGGAAAATGAAAAACGTCTTAAGGAGAGGATACAAAACGAAGAGATACAATCCGTAGAGCAAGCTATTGAAAGTATTTTGGAAAATATTCCAGATACGGTTTTTTTAAGCGAAAAAACTGTGGAAAGTTTACCACACAAAGAGATATTGAATAAAATAAAACTCAGTCTGGATAAAATAAAAAATGAAATGGAGAAACTAATTCGAAAATGGCAAACTGATATAAAATCCTGTTTCGATGAAATAGAAATTTTGCTTTCTCAATTAACGGAATCCATTAAAAGTGAAGAATTAAAACTTGAAAAAAGTTTTAAAGAATTACCTGCGAATGAAGGGAAAAGCGGCAGGGATATCGGTTTGGAATTCCAACGCTTGCTTTCTGAAATTGAAAAAATAAAACCCAAAAAGTCTCTTGCAAAAAATCAGGAAAAATTGGTCAATGAGTTAAAACGCAAAAGACGTGTTATTTTATCTGAATTATCGGAACAAAGAGCGTTACGGTCATCTCATTTTGAAAAATCATTGAAGGAGATTAAAAAGAAACTAAAAGGACAATTAAAACTGACTGTGCTCCCGGAAGCTGACAGAATGCCTTTAATCAATTATCTACTTGACTGTAATCTTGACGGTGTTGGAGAGAAAAGGCTTTCGTGGATAAAGGAAAATGAGGAAGTGACCCCGATTAAATTAGCAGAGCTCATAAATAAAGGCGCTGAGGCTTTAATTAATTCAGGTTGGAGGATTACCCAATCTACGGCAAATTCCATGATCAAAATGTCGAATCAAAAAATCCTGAAAATGGAAGAGCTGGAATTGCCCGATATTATCCAGATAGAACTGAATGTTGCCCATGGAGAACAGGAACACTACAGAAGCCTTGATAAATTATCTACAGGACAACAATGTACGGCTATTTTGCACTTGCTGCTTTTGCAAAATAAAGATCCCCTGATTATGGATCAACCTGAGGACAATCTTGATAATGCTTTTATTGCCGACAGGATCGTTACCGAGTTAAGGTCTGAAAAAATTAACCGACAGTTCCTCTTTGCAACCCATAATGCCAATATACCGGTTTTTGGAGATGCTGAATGGATTGGAATATTGGAATCATCTGAAAATCAGGCATCTATGCCCGAGGAAAATCAGGGGGCAATTGATGTTTCTGTTGTTCGTGACAAAACAGCAAATATTCTCGAAGGTGGAAAAACTGCGTTTAATCAAAGAAAAGAAAAGTACGGATTTTAAGGAATAGGTATGCTGAAGTCAGAATTATTAGAGATTATCGCCAACGGGGAAAACTCTGGCATAGAATTTAAACGGGACGATATCAGACCGGAACAACTTGCCAAAGAAATTGTTGCCATGGTGAATTTTCGAGGCGGCCGCGTATTGCTTGGTGTTGAAGATGACGGCACAATATCTGGAATTCAACGCGAAAATACAGAAGAATGGGTCATGAATATTATTCGTGATAAAGTTCATCCTGTTGTACTTCCTTACTATGAAAAAATCAAAATTAATGAAGAAAAAGCTGTTGCAGTAATTGATTTTCCACAGGGAATATCGAAACCCTATGTTATGCGTCATAATGGGAGGGAAGAAATTTATATCAGGGTAGGAACAACTTCTCAGATTGCAACCCGTGAGCAGCAAATGCGATTATTTGAGCTTGGGGGAATGCTGCATACCGAATTGCTACCTGTTCCCGGTACAGGATTTGAAAATTTGGATTCGGTTAGATTACAAAATTACCTTACAGATATTGTTCAAGATCCATCTGTGCCTGAAACAGAGACGGATTGGATTTCTCGTTTAATTGGACTGGGCTTTATGACAGAATCTGAAGTTTCGGGTAAAAATTACTGCACCATTTCCGGCCTGGTTTTATTCGGAAAAACGCCAAGAAGATTTCTGAGACAAGCAGGGATCCGGATATTTGGTTTTGATAGTGAAAAGAAAGAATACAAAGCCATTTTTGATGAAATTTTAGATGCTCCTTTAGTTGGCCGTTGGGAAATAAAAGGCTCGGAAAAATCGTTAATTGATCCTGGAATCATTGAACGATTTATTGAAATGATAAAACCATTTATTTCAGAAGAATCAAACTCTTTTGATGAAACCCTCAGAAGGAATAATAAATGGTTTTACGAAATCCTGTAATAATGGAAGTCTTACGAGATTACGGATATGTTGATTATCGAGGAATGGGGGTAAGAACAAAAGTTATTCCTTTAATGAAAGAACTGAATAATAGCACTCCGTTTTTTGAGTCTACGGAAGACTATTTGAAGACAGTTTTCTATAGAAGAAAAGCTGATTATGGGAAGTAAGGCCCATGATCACATCGCACCCGTCTCCGGTGGCCGCAGCGCATTGTCCGGCCCAGGCTGTAAAAAGATGTGAGGTCAGACAACTGACGGATTGAAACGTCCCCATCATTAACGCTTTTGGAGAATGTCTTTAAAAAGTCAAGGAAAATCTACATTTTCCCCTTGATAAAATTTATCATAGATGTCATAAAAAACAAGAAAATGTGGGGCGCATGGGTGTCTGATTCCCCGCCTTAGAAGGTTCTATTGTTTCCATAAAAATTTTCATTTTCGTGTAGTTTTGTATCCATCCAGTTTTTTAATTTAAAGTCAACACGTCCATATGCAAAAGGAGAAACCTGATGTTTAAAAATCTAGGTTTGAGAACCAAAATGCTCGTATCGGTATGTTTGGTTGTGCTGGTGTCCTACGCTGTAACCATCACTTACATCACAATGAATGCCACTGCCATGGCACAACAAAATGCAGAAAAAACCGCCCAGGAGATCGCCGTTCAATACGCTGGAAAAATTCAGGCGAAGATGAATCAGATCATGGATGTGTCCCTCACTGTGGCCCATGTGTTTGAAGGCATGAAAAACAGCAAAAATACGCCGTCCCGGGATGTTATGAATGAAATTATGAAACAAACCCTTAGACGGAACCCAGGGAGTATTGGTATCGTTACCCTCTGGGAACCCAACGCCTTAGACGGTAAGGATGACCAGTACAAAAACGCCTTTGGCCACGACGCCACTGGCCGATTTGTCCCATACTGGCACAGGTCAAACGGCCCTATTGAGGTCCAACCCGTGGTTAACTTCGACGACGAGTTCTGGTATGCGGTTCCCCGAGATACCGGCAGGCCAATCCTGACCAATCCCTATGTATACCAGGTGGCTGGTAAAGATGTACTGATGGCGTCCCTCAATGTCCCTATCAAACACCAGGGGAAATTTCTGGGTATGGCGGGCATGGACTTTACCTTGGAAGCCTTCGCTAAACTAAACGAAACGGTCACCCCCCTGGGTACCGGCTATGGATTTATTATCGCCAATAACGGGAGCATCGTCGCCCACCCCCGCAAAGAAATTGTGGGAAAAAATATCAACGATATAGATGATCCAGAAGTTGCATCCGTCATAATGAAAGCCATTCAGGAGGGAAAAGTTTTTAAAAGAATCAGCAAGGCAAAAAAAGGGGATAAACCTTCCCTCCAGTTTATGGTGCCCATCAACGTGGAAGGCACCGATACCCCCTGGACCATGGGGGTCAGCATCCCCATGGAAACGATTCTTAAAGATGGCGTATCCCTGAGAAACACCAGTATTATCATGGGCCTTTCCTCTATGTTCATCCTTTTCGGTGTTGTTTTTTATCTGTCACAGTCCCTGGTTATACGTCCCCTGAGCCGGGTGCTCGACAGCCTCTCCGACATTGCCGAAGGAGAAGGGGACCTGACCAAGCGTCTGCCTGTCCATTCCAAGGATGAACTCGGATCGCTTTCCAGTCGGTTCAACA
>PDWJ01004011.1_pt1 | contig 15542 bp, 15 predicted proteins | sample 1430881 | NCBI WGS metagenome assembly PDWJ01 (sample SAMN01162460, study PRJNA174530) | Oral metagenome, whole genome shotgun sequencing project. | biome: Marine environment; feature: Marine mammal; material: Swab sample of the gingival sulcus; isolation source: swab sample of gingival sulcus... | reverse complement strand
CGTTAGGTACGAAGTAGATAAAAGAAATAATAATGGTCAATTTATCTTAACGGGCTCGTCTACGCCAAATCATAAAGGAATTTTACATAGCGGCGCCGGCAGAATTGCAAGGCTAAGGATGAGGCCAATGTCGTTATATGAATCGGGGGATTCATCTGGCAGCATTTCACTTTCGGATATTATCAATGGCAAATTTAGTAATGTGTTACTGGAAGATGTCGACTTAGAAAAAATTATGCAGCTTATCGTCAGAGGTGGTTGGCCTAAAAACATTGATACAGCGAGCAAGTCTATTACATTGCTGCCAAAGGAATACATCAATGCGATAATAGAGGATGACGTCTTTCGCATTGACGGCGTGATAATCAAGCGCCATTCGCAACCAATATTCGTTCTTCAAGTAGGGTGAAACAAGCTGAAAAGAGGCACTTTGTCGATCCGTCTATCGCCTGCGCAATACTAAATATTACTACTCAAAAGCTAATCAACGATTTAAAAACAGCGGGTTTTTTATTTGAATCGCTATGTGAAAGAGATTTAAAAATATATGCAGAATCTATCAACGCCAAGTTGTATCACTATCAAGACTATGCCGGTAGAGAAATTGATGCAGTAATAGAAACTGAAGATGGTGATTGGTTGGGGTTTGAAATTAAGTTGGGCGCATCACAAATTGATGAAGCGGCAGAAAATTTGCTTAAAATCAAGCGCTATTTACAGAGTCAGGACAATGCGCTTATGCCAAGGGCGCTCTGTGTAATCTGTGGTTTGTCAAACGCTGCCTATATGAGAGAAGACGGTATCTACGTTTTGCCAATTACTGCATTAAAACCGTAGAAGAATCTGGGTTAAATTATATGAATCAGAATCGCGTAATAGAAGGGAATATTTTTTCTGCAATCGTCGCGCTGTCCGTGCCGATAATGGCGACGTCTATGTTACAGACGTTATATAACCTAATGGATATGTTTTGGGTGGGGAAATTGGGCAGTAAAGCCGTGGCAGCTGTAGGTACCGGCGGCTTTTTTCTGTGGTTTTCCTTTGCATTTATCACACTTTGCTCAATCGGCGCGCAGGTCGGCGTCGCGCAAGCCGTCGGCAGAAAAGATGACGAGTCGATGACGGAATACGCCAAGACTGCATTGCAGTTGGCCGTGGCGATTGGCGTGCTCTACTCACTTGTTTTAGTCGTTTTTTCCAATCCGCTGATTGCCCTCTTCAACCTTAGAGATGTCGCACTTATCGAATTGTCTTACCAATACCTAAACACATACGGTTACGGCGCGGCGTTTTTATTTATTATCAGCGTATACACTGCCATTTGGAATGGTTACGGCAATAGCAAATTGCCCTTTTTAGCGCTCGGCATCGCTATTTTAATAAATTTAGTGCTCGATCCAATACTAATCTTCTACTTTAATATGGGCGTACAAGGCGCCGCTTTGGCGACGGTGATTTCACACGCAGTTGCAGTTATTGTCTTTATCGTGACAATGCCATTGGGCGGCAAACTATTTTGGGGGTTAAACTTTTTTAAAGGCTTTAATAAAGTCGTTGCAAAAGATATAATAAAAGTGGGCTTTCCGGCGGGACTACAGAGTTTCATGTTTACGTCGATAGCCGTCGTCATCGTCAGAATTATCGCCCTATGGGGTGCAGTTGCCATAGCCGTTCAGCGGTTGGGCGCACAAATTGAAAGCATTACCTGGAAAAGTGCCGATGGTATAGGTCTTGCAACTAATACATTTGTGGCACAAAATTACGGTGCGCAAAGAGAGAATAGAATAAAGACTGGTTATTTTACGGCGCTTGGCTTTTCCGCTTCAATTGGCTTATTCGCAGGCGTTATGCTCATCTTTTTTGGACGGGAAATCTTCGCTTTGTTTATAGAGGAAAAAGCAGCGATTGAGATAGGTGCCAATTACGCTCAAATAATCGGCATTTCACAAGTCTTTATGAGCATAGAGGCTATTAGCGGCGGTGCCTTTAACGGTTTAAAACTGACAAAGTATCCGTCGACGGTGAGCATTGTATTTAATGCGCTGCGGATTCCCGCCGCGCTTTTGTTATCATCGATTGCCGCGCTCGGCTTAAATGGCGTTTGGTGGAGCATTAGTCTTTCGAGCGTATTTAAGGGTGTGGTGTTGACGGTTATGTTCTTATATCATTTGAAAAAAATGCACATTGCTGGTTTAGTAACACAAGAATAATGCTAAGGAGATTTAATGAATCCCCCTTTATTAAACGATTTAAAACAATTGGAGGTTTAGCAAAATGAATTATGTCGATATAAACGCCAAGGCAATTGATAGATGGGTCGCTGCCGGCTGGCAGTGGGGCGTTCCAATTGACCATAAAACTTACTCGAAAGCCAAACGAGGAGAGTGGGGCGTTTTACTGACGCCGACCAAAGTTGTACCACACGACTGGTTTGGCGATTTAAAAGATAAAAAATTGCTGGGATTGGCATCGGGGGGCGGTCAGCAAATTCCAATATTTAGCGCGCTCGGCGCCGCCTGTACTGTGCTCGATTATTCTGATAAGCAGTTGGAATCAGAGCGCGTCGTGGCAAATAGAGAGGGCTACCACGTGGAAATAGTGAAGCACGACATGACTAAGCCATTGCCCTTTGCAGACGATTCGTTTGATATTATCTTTCACCCCGTTAGCAATTCCTATGTCGAAGTAGTCGAACCGATATTTAATGAGTGCTATAGAGTGCTCAAAAAGGGTGGTATACTGCTGTGCGGTTTGGATAATGGCATCGGCTATATGGTCGATAACGATTTAAAAATGATCGTTAATAAAATGCCGTTTAACCCGCTTAAGAATAAAGCGCAATTGGCGCAACTAGAGTCAGAAGATGCCGGCATACAATTTTCGCATACCATTGCCGAACAGCTAGGCGGTCAATTAAAGGCGGGTTTTACACTTACGCATATCGAAGAGGATACCGACGGCGAGGGTCGCCTACACGAACTCAACATACCGACGTTTATAATGACAAGAGCAGTTAAGTGATAACAAAAAGAGAGCGTGATGAGCAGAATAGAGCACATTAAAAAGAGAAAAGTAAATTCACTTATCGCACTGAGCGCAATGGCTTATTTAAGATCAATTGGCAAGCAAATATAATAAATATCATTCTTGACTTCTTTTAAATTATTCTCTATACTCGAAAAGTGGTCGTTTTTGACATGCGACTGCTCACTGCGACAATCACATTATAAGCATGCGCTTTATTTTTTTGCTTTATTTTTTGGCAATTATGCCGATAATGCTAATGATAGCTGTATTTACAGCAGAGTTGTCGCAAATAATTTAAACGACCTGTAGTATGGGGGATTTAAATGAGGATTTATGTTTTGGAAGACCATCCTCTAATGATTAAAGCGCTGCAATCGATCATTGAAAGCGCCTTTGAGGGTGCAACTATTATTACCGAAAACAGTCTTGGCAATGCCATTAGCAATATTGGCTACGTCGATTACGACTTGGCAATCGTCGACCTCAATTTGTCTGGCGAAAAGTCTTTTGACTTTATCGAACGCGCAAAAAAGGCACACGTTAACGCCAAGTTTTTGGTGTTTACTTCTTCTATCCGCAAAGATTTCTTCGAAAGGGCAAATGCTTTGCAAGTAGATGGTTATTTGGTTAAAGAATGTATGCCGGAAGATTTAATTTACGCTATAAAAACAGTTTTAAAAAATAGAAAATACATCGATCCAATTTTTTACGAAGAGCAGGAAGACATTGCAAATGTCGAAGAACTCAGCTCGCGTGAAAGAGAAGTTTTAAAGCTAATCGGCAAGGGGCTGACCAACAGCGAAATAGCCAACGAACTCTATATTTCGGTCAGCACGGTAAAAAAACACGCCTCCAGCGCAATGGCTAAAATGAACTTTGCCAATCGGACCGTTGCAGCGCTTTACTGTCAGACGCACTATGTTTAGTAGGAGCGCTTATGGACTCTAAAATACGGTTAAGGCTGATTACGGGCTTTAGAATTTTCACGTCGCTTATTTCTCTTATACTCTTTTCTTATTCGAGTTTACAGGGCTTATATAAGAATAATTTGGTCATAATAGTAATGCTGTTTATTGCCAACATCGTCATTATTGCAGCGCAAAAAGATAATCAGAGCAGTCGCTTTGCGTTTTTGCTGTGGCTTGTCGAGGTCGTCGGTATCGTCAGCATACTTTGGTTTACCGGCGGTATTTACAGCTTGTATTTTTGGCTGATTTTTAATCCGATGCTCATGATGGTCTACAAAGAGTTAAGGGTTTTGATTATTCGGCACATCTTTTTTATTGGCGCGGTGTTTTTTCTCGCCATTTACGCGCCTGAAGTAGACTACGTTAATCACAAGGTGCAAATGTTAATAGGCGTCATAGTCATTGTCGTTTATTCCTATATCATCGGCGCAATTTATGAAGATCAATACAAGACGAATCAGAGATTGTTGTGCACTACAAAAAAATTATCCGATTTAAGTCAAAAATACGCCGCGCTGAACGACTGTATTATCGAATTCGTCACCGTTTTAGGGCGCATTGTACTCGTTGAGAAATACGACACCATTTTAGAGGCGTTTAAGGACTACGTCAAAATTGTCTTTAAAGACGACGGTTTTTTTGCCTCGCGCAAAGGCGATGCCGTTGAACTGTATTGTGAAGCCAATCCAAGGAAATGTAAATTAATTCAAGACGCAGTTTTACAATTGGAAAATGATACGGACGACATTCAGAGCATTGAAGTGCTCGATCAACACTTTTTTTACTTTTTTATGAGGCACGCCGCACACGAACACATTATTGGCTGCTTCGTAGACGGCGATACACACGATTACGAAATCGCCAAAAAACAATTGTTATTTTTGCGCCAGTTATATCAACTCGCCTTAAACAAACTGAATGTCTATGCGTTAAATCGCGAACTCTTGATAAAAAATGAACAAAATAGAATTGCCGAAGAAATACACGACGGCGTCAATCAAGAGCTCTTTGCCATATCTTGTCAGCTCTATAACATTAAACAAAAGGCCGTTCAAGGATTTGCGGAAGATGAATTAACCGAGCGGCTTGATCAAGTTTATGGGATGATAAAGACGACCAATAGAGACTTAAAAGATATTGTATACCGCATGAGTAGGGCGAAGACGACTGCGGTCAGCTTGGTGTCTAAGCTGGCGCGCTTTATCGATCAAATGTCCTTTTTATATGGCATTGAAATCGTCTATGATATCGACGAATGCATAATTGATACCTGTGAGAGCATTCAAAGGAGCATCTTGCGCATTTTAAATGAGACCATTTCCAATGCGGTGCGGCACGGCGGCGCAACCAAAATTGACATTAAAATCGTCAAGGAAAAAAACAAGGTCTCTGTAGTGGTTAAAGATAATGGTAGCGGTATGCAGCTGCGCGAAATAGAAAATGACATCAGCGGTATTGGGCTTAAAAACTTAAAGCACATGGCGGATAGCCACGGCGGAAAGGTCGATATCATTTCCGGTGAAAAGGGGACGACGATTGACGTTTCCATGTTACAAGGAATAGCAGTATGACACTGACAAAGCGGCAAAGCGTGATTGCTTTAATTATTTTGCTGATTTATCACAGTACAAGTCTACATATAGGTGCCTTGATTGGGCACTCAAATTATATGTTGTTTTTTAGGTCGGCACTCAGTGCAGTATTAATTGCTTTGCTGTATAGAGGCGGCTTTAAACGCGCTGAGGTGAGGCGCAACAATCGCATTGAAATCATTTTTTTTAGCGCGCTTACCTTATTCATTTACATAGCCATTACACTCGGTTCCGGCATGATAGATGGCTTTGGTCAGAACCCCTATGACGTCAGCTTGCGCGGCATTATATATAATGTCATTAGCTTTGTGATCTATTTTATAATGCTCGAAATGTTGCGCGACCAAGTGGTTAAAAGCTTAGTCGGCAGGCGCCATCGATACCTTTACCTAACACTTGTCGTCTTGGCGTTTTCCTATGTCTTTATAGCGCCAAATTATTATGCTGAACTGTCAAATGGCGATTTAAAGGAAATTGTCGAGTTCTTGGGTGGCGTGGTGTTGCCGACAATTATGCTCAACGCATTGCTCACTAGGTTGGCGTTGGCGGAGGGGTGGAAGAGTGCGGCAATTTTGCATGTCGGCTTTGAATTCATCTATTTTACGCTGCCCGTTTTACCGGATCAAAAATGGATTACCAAGGCGCTAATTGGCATACTTTTGCCACTCGTCGCACTGACTGCGCTAGCAAATAAAATCGATCAACTGGAGAGGCGCGTAGCCAAGCGGCAAATAAGAGAAGCCGAATCGCCACTAGGTATGGCGGTTGTTTACACGTTTTCAATTTTGATTATTTGGTTTGCGGTGGGCGTTTTTCCAGTTTTTCCGACAGTCATAATGACCGGTAGTATGGAACCGCTAATCGAGCCCGGCGACGTCGTCATCGTGCAGAGAGTCAATCCGAAGACGATTGAAACGGGCGACATTATTCAATTTCAGGCGACGGGCTATAGCGTCGTACATCGCGTCGTCGCCAAGCGCGACCAAGCATTTACCACTAAGGGCGACAACAATAACGCAATCGACGGCAAACCCGTCGCATTCGCCGACGTCAAGGGCAAATACATGTTCCACATTCCCAAATTGGGGGCAATACCACTCTTTTTAAAAACGCAGTTTAATCAGCACACGCTGCACGATGTCGAGCGAAATTATGGTACGGGAGAATAACATGAACTTAAAAACAAATCGCAGCTTTAAATATTTGCTGGTGGCAATTTTATTGATTGCAGCAGCGGGCTTTGCGCTGTTGGCGGCGCGCGTTAAAGGCGATACTGTCGAAGTCGAAACGACGCTACTAGAGTATCAACTGCAACCGGAAATAAACCTTTTAACGCGCTTACAGCCCAATGATATATATCAAAATAGCGTAATCGGTGACGATCAAGTCGTCATAACGGCACTGCTCAAAGACATGCAGTTTAATTCAGATTTTACATTGTCCAGCGAACAAGCCGATAGCGTCGATTTAAAAGTTATCCAAAACGAATACATGGTCGCCTATTACGGCGAAGATAAACGCGTGCTTTGGCAGCGCAACATGGTGCCGCAGTCGGTTTCAGAAACGGCGGGCAACAACGTCAAATTGACAACCGAGCGTACGTTTGAACCGATTAAATTCAAGAATTTTTTAACGCGCGTCAGCGCAGAACTAAACATTGATTTCAGCGTTTCGATTTACGCCGAGTGGCAAGTTAGCGGCGCAATAAAAAAAGGTGACTTGGTTAAGCCGATTGAAGCGACTTACCGCATCGACCTGCCGCTGTTCGACAAAATGTATACCATTGATAAAACGCAAATTGTCGGTCAATCAGATGCGATTACGGAAAGCCAGACGATTCGACAGCCGGCAGAGCTCACTGCGGCGCTGCCCTTTGTCGCGGCGGCGCTAATCGCATTAATCGCGGCGCTTGCGCTAGTGATGTTGTTTAAAGAGCGACCGGCGTTAAGCGACTATCAGAAGCAGACGGCACAAATTGGCAAAAAATATGGCGACCAATTGTCGCGCATTGAAAACGGCATTGTCATTCAGCAAGAAATAAAAGCCTGCACATTTGACGACCTGCTAAAGGTTGCCAATGAGTTGCGCCAACCAATTTGCTATTATCAATTTATAGAAAACGACCTAGACTGCACATTGTATTGCGTTTTTGATCAACAGCGCACGTATACGCTATTGTTGCGAGAGCAAGCTGTCACACGGGGTGCAATGATGGGCGCCGCCAAAGTAGAGGATGGAGAGAATAAATGAAGCGACTAAAAGTAATCGCGTTCGCGGCGCTCGCGGCGTTGATCTTATTAGGTGCCGCCTACGGCATGTGGAATGAGCGCGTTACGGTTAACGCCACGTTGCGCTCATACGACTGGGATATTGCCGTTTGCGATGATTCCGGAAACTGTCGGCACTACACTGAAGATGCCGACTTTGCAGACCTGACCATCGCCTATGGCGATGAGACAAAATTATATCGCATTAAAAACGGCAGCAATGTGCCGGTGGTCATTAGCCATATCGATTTTTTGAGCGACGATACAGCCGATGATTTTAGTTATAGTGTGACCATTGGCGACGAACAGGTCGTCGACCAAGACGCCCTATTGCGCAGTGTAAACCCAACTGATAAAGCTGGTAATCAAATGATTATCGACAGCGCAGCAGAAATAACCGTCAGATTTAGGCGTCAGCCCAGTAATCAAGATTACCTCGCTTCGCAACAGGCGGTAGTCGACACTTTAAAGTCAGATATCGCCGAGGCCGAAGACTTACGAAATGATATCGAAGTTTTAGAGGATAGATTAGAAGGGCTTAGAGATGCGTTAAGTCAATTGCAGAGTACGAGCGGTGTCAGCGCGCAGAATAAGGCGAGTAAGGCTGCGGCAAATTTAGCGGTCGATGGTGATTCTATCGAAAGCGTTCAACAGAACATCGCCAATGTCGAAGAAGCTTTGCAGTCGCTGCGGTCAGATAGGAAAAATGTCGATTTAGATGAATTAGAAGCACAGCTAAAAGCAGAAAGCGAGCGGTTGACCGAGCGGCAAAATACAATAGTTAGCGACTCAACGGCGCGCGCGTTGGCATTTCAGCTAAAACTGGCACCAAACCATTAATTTATAGAGATAGCGATATCGAATATAGAACTTAAGTACCATAAAGATAGCCATAACGGCTATTTTTTTTATGCTTAAGATTAAGTCAAAGGAGCCGTTGGCGTGTTTTTTAATGCTGTAAAACTTGCTAAAATCTAGTTGTCAAATTTTAGAAGGGAGGAAACATGAATACGCGCAAGTGGTTATTGTTGTTCCTCATTACTGCCTTGTTGCTTATTGGCATGGGCTATCTTTATTGGTTACAGCTTTGCAAGTAATGGCGACGATGGCTAAATGGTTTAAGCATTGTTTTTTTAAAAGGAGCTTGTTATGAAGAACAAAAAAATGTTGGCATTAGTATTAGTGATTGCAGTTATGTTAATGGGCGCCGGTTACGCGGCTTGGACACAGGCGTTGACGGTTAGTACAAGTGTTAGTACAGCGTCTTTTGATGTCGATTTAGCTTGTATAAGTAGTCAGTCTAATAGTGACTACGCAAGTGCATTATGTAGAGATTCGGATGAAAACAAAACTATTGATATCATTATAACTGAAATGCATCCTAAGGGAAGTATTCTATTTCAATATTCCGTGAATAATAACGGATCAATCCCCGTTGCGTATGATAGCCTTCAAATCATTGAAGAAAAGGAAGGACAATCAGATGCGACAACTTATGAGAATCTTGAAGAATTTCAGCAGGCGATTTCAGATAGAAAACTTATTGTTGAGTTTTCAGATGGAAAAGACTTTGCTAACATGGGGACTATCGCAGCAGGTCAGCGAAAGATTGTTGAAATGAGAGTGGCAATGGACGACACTGATGACTTAAATCTGCAAAATAAGACTGATATCTTAAAATTTAAAGTTGTTCCAAAATTCGTTCAAAAGGTGCAGTAAATCAATTGGAAAGGACTCTTTCTGTATTGATTTAAGCAAGGGTTTAGTATGAAAGTGAACCGCTTTTTTACAGTCGTAGCACTTGTCCTAATGCTAATTGGCGGTAGCTATGCGTACTGGCAACAATCACTTGAAATAAATAGCACAATTAGTTGTGGCGACTTGTCACTCGACATTACGCCGGGCATTCCCGTCAGTTCGAACTATGTAACGGCAAGTGCAGAAGATATTGCCGATGCCAGCGCAATCGATCTGACAATTTCAGGCATGTATCCCCAGAGCTACGCCGTCGTACCTATAACAGTACACAATAGCGGGTCGCTGGGCGCGGTCTTAAAAGACTTTTCAATTACGCCGGTTTTGCCGAGCGACTACGGCACATATGGCGACCGGCAAAAGGCGGACTACCGAGCGCTTGACGAGCATATTGCCATCTACATAAAGGAAGATAGCGCTGTCGCTCAGCGGGGGCTGCTTACCGGCGAGCCGTTGAGTGACGGCGCTATTTCCGAGCTAGGCTATCAGACGGCAGATCAATTTGTCGATTGGCAAGTCGCTATAGACCAATTGATCGACGTCGAAAATGGCAGCGGCAAGGCGCAGCGCGACTACAAATTGCTGTTTGTCTTCGACGAGGCGGGTGCCCTCGGGCTGGGCGAATTGTCAAATATGCAAATGCGCTATACCTTGTGCTTTACTTATCAACAGTTTAATGCGCTGGATTAGTTGCGAATTACTAGGGCGACTATAAGCGCAAGTAAATAATTATTGAGTATTAAGGGAGGAAATTATGAACAACAAAAGAGTATTGGCATTAATTTTAATGGTTGCAGTTATGTTAATGGGCGCCGGTTATGCAATGTGGACGGAAGAACTTAACGTTAATACAACAGTGACGTCAGGTGAGCTTGACATTTCTTTTCAGGAAGCGGAAGTTACTACTACCTGTAAATACACTGAGAGTTCGGCAACTATAAGCCCTGACGGAAATACACTTGCACTCGAGGCCAGTCAGTTATATCCGACGGCATCTATCGGTTATTCTGTTCAATTGAAAAATGATGGTACAGTTGGTGCGCTTGTAGATGAAAACGGGTTTAAATACGATATGGTAATCCAAAGGGACTTTGCAACTGAACAAGATTTTAACGGTATGACTTATCAGGAGTTGAAAGATGCATTGTCTGATAGAGGCATTGAATTAAATTACGATAAGCTCGCAAATCCAGACTTTGGAGACAATAAAGTTTTGGAACCAGAGCATTTTAAGGAAATCACTTTAAGTATCTCTATGAGAGAAGACGCAACTCCGCTTGAGGGTGATATACAGATTTTTATAAAACCGCAATTTAAACAGCATACAAATTAATAATTATCTAACGGGATAATAAATTGTTTAGACAACAATAGGGAAGAGCGATTTTCCCTATTGTTTTTTTAGCATTGCTCTAAATGTAATTATGTAGTCGTGTTGGCGCTTTGATTTTAACCAATTGTACGGACGCGAGAGCTGAGCATAAATTGAGCATAGCGTGATAAAACTTAATAACTTGGGTATAAGTCTTAAAAGAGGATGCGCTACCGGCGCTTATTACAGTGTTCAGATAGAATTAATTAAAGTTGGGTAAACGAATTGAGGTGAGTGATGAAACCGATTGTTATTGGTATAGCGGGAGGAACGGGCTCGGGCAAGAGCACCATCGTCGAGAGCATTAAAGCGCAAATTGGTGACGATATAGCGGTGCTATGTCACGACTATTACTACAAGTCAAATGACCACCTATCATATGAAGAACGCTGCAAACTGAATTTTGATCACCCGGATTCACTTGAAACCGATATGATGGTCGAGCACATTAGAGCGCTTAAAGACAACCGAGCGGTCGATATTCCGGTGTATGATTTTGTCGATTATATTCGGGCTGAAGAAACGATTAGGGTGGAACCCAAGCGCGTAATAATTGTAGAGGGCATACTGATTTTTGAAAATAAAGAATTGGTCGACGAACTCGATATAAAGGTGTTTGTCGACACCGATGCCGATGTTAGAATTATTAGAAGAATACTTAGAGATGTTAAAGAGCGGGGCAGAAGCCTCGATTCTGTCATCGACCAGTATCTGACGACGGTAAAGCTGATGCATGACGAGTTCGTCGAACCCAGTAAGCGCAAGGCAGATATCATCATACCGGAAGGCGGTCATAACTTAGTTGCATTATCGATGTTAATTGACAAAATAAAAAACGCGTTGATTTAGACTTACCGCCCTCGTCATTCCGAGCGCAGTCGAGGGATCTCGCATTTTTTTCATTTCGACCGAAAATGACAACGAATGAGCAGTAACATTTAGGAAATGTATTTTAATTGTAAAGACGACATGCTATAATGTAATGGCTAGGGGTGCTTTTTGCTGAGATTATACCCTCGGAACCTGATGCGGTTAATGCCGCCGCAGGGAAGCGATACAACCCCCTTGCAGCGGGTTGTTTTTTTGTTGAAAAGGGAGGAAAATATGTTTAGTAACTTCGTAGAAAAAATTTCTGAAATACCGGCGGGGTTTAGTGAAGCCATTGCCGGTTTAATGGCGAGTCCGGTAAGTATTGCGTTTTTGGTGATATTGGTATTAGCGGCCATTATGTTTGCGCGGCTCTCTAAAATAACGTTTACATCTAAAGTGATGACGCACGTTGCGTTGGCTGTTACCATGTCAATTATTTTAGATATGTTCGTATTATTTAAAATGCCCCAAGGTGGCAGTGTTACGCTGGCATCGATGGTACCGCTGTTCTTTATTGCATTTATCTATGGACCCAATATTGGCGTGCTGACAGGTTTGTTGTTTGGCGTGTTAAACATGCTTTTGGGTGGATTTATTATGCATCCGATTCAAGTGCTAATGGACTACCCAATACCGTTTATGTTACTCGGCATCGCCGGTTATTTTCCCAAGCACATGAATGTGGGCATGATTATTGCCGCGTTGTTTAGATTTACTTCGCACGTCATCAGCGGCTATGTGTTTTTTGGGCAGTATGCACCCGAGGGCATGAATCCTTTGCTTTATTCAGTAATATACAATGGCTCTTTCTTGGCGGTAGACTTAGTCATTGCCATGGTTGTGATGAACCTATTGCCGATTAACAAATTGGGTAGCAATCTTATGGGCAGGGATTTAGATTTAAAATATTGGTAACTATCTCATTAAAGCGATATGCTTTTGGGTATAGGTATTGTGTCAGGAGGGCAATATGTATATAGTAAAACCGGAAGCATTAAAGGGAAAAGTAGACGTTGTTATATTGGATTGTCGCTTTGACATGGACGATCCGCAAAAGGGTAGAAAGCTTTATCAAATGTGTCATATCGAGGGCGCTCAGTACGTCGATTTAGACGAGGATTTGGTCGGTGAAATATCGGAACACGGCGGCAGGCATCCGCTGCGCGACTTAGCTGAAATTAGGCGCACCCTAGAGGCGCTTGGCGTAGACGATAAAAAAGAGGTATATATTTACGATTCCGGCGAAATGCCGATGGCGGCAGTGCTTTGGTACGTTTTGCAGTTAGTTGGCAAAAATGCCTATGTCGTCGAGGGCGGCTTTGACGCACTGATGCAGGCGGGGTTTGCGCTGAGCGATTGCGCGCAGGCGCCGCTTGCCGGTGAGCTCAAGGCGCCGGACAGGTTGGCGCTGCGGGCGGACGTCAATGACGCACTGCGTTCGATTGAAGACGATTGCGTCGCGTTGGTCGACGCCAGAGGTCCGAACAGGTATTTGGGTCTGGAGGAGCCAAAGGATAAAATCGCCGGTCACATCCCGGGAGCGCTCAACATATTTTGGCAGGATTTGTTAACTGCCGACGGCAGACTAAAAGGAGAAGCCGAGCTCTTGTCTATCTTTGCTCCGCTCGATGCCTACGACGAGGTCATCTTTCAGTGCGGTTCAGGTATTACGGGTGCAGTTAATCTGTTGGTCTATGCGCATTTGGGAAAATCCGCTAGGCTCTATTCCGGCTCTTATAGCGATTACATTTCTTATCGCGGCAACAAGATTATCGTAAAGGGCGGCAAAGAGCTGGTTTTGTAGGGGCCTAGTAGATTTGTCATCTCGACCGAGTGGAATCAGCATTATGTTTACTCCGTAAATACCACTCCCAAGGTCGCGTCCGGATAATTCCGGTAACATCGAGATGACAAATTGGCTGAACAGTCTCAGGTGTTAAAGTGCTATTGATAAAAATATTTTTTATGATTTTGTAATATAATAAAGATACAGAAATCGGCATGTTTAATATATTGTTAAGCAATGAATATTGTGATTTTTTTCACTTTTAAATTAAGAACCGACTTATCAGAGGATTCCCGACCTTAAAAGTCGGTTTTTATTATGGCTTGTTTAAATAGTCGCATAAATCAAAAAAGTATAAATACTCAAAATCGTTATACAACGGCTTATAAACAGCTAAAATGCATGCTTCCAATCATTTGCAAGGATGTATATATTCATGTATAATGAATGTGTAATAAAAATTTTTTACAGAGAAAAACGATGAAAGGAGTTAATATGAAACCGCTAGACGGTATTAGGGTGCAATCGGAAATAGGTAGATTAAAACGCGTTCTCTTGCACCGACCGGGGCTGGAAATTGAAAATTTAACCCCCGACTTAATGGACCGCCTCTTGTTTGACGACATTCCATATTTAAAGATTGCCAGAGAAGAACACGACGCATTTGCCGAAATATTGCGCAGCAATGGCGTCGAAGTACTCTACTTAGAACAACTTGCGGCAGAATCCATCGTCAATCCCGATATAAAACGTGCATTTTTAGAGGAGTACTTAAAAGAGGGAGGCATCATACTGCCAGCTGTTAAAGACGCTCTATTGGATTATTTTTATCAGTTTAGTGACAACCTAGAGATGGTCAATAAAATGATGGCAGGCGTTCGCAGAGAAGAATTGGACATTGCGAATAAAAAGACGCTCAGCGGCATGGTCGCGTCGCATTATCCCTTTATCGTCGATCCGATGCCAAATTTATACTTTACGCGCGATCCCTTCGCGGCGATTGGCAGCGGTATTTCACTCAATCACATGCGCACAGTGACCAGAAATCGCGAGACGCTGTTTGCCAAGTACATCTTTGATCACCATCCGGAAATCGGCAAGTGGCAAGTACCGCGCTGGTACGAACGCGGTATGCAGTATGCGATAGAGGGCGGCGATCAGCTGGTTTTATCTGATAAAGTATTGGCGGTTGGCGTGTCAGAGCGCACAGACGCCGCGGCGATTGACATTTTGGCAGAACGCGTGTTTGCCGACGATCAGCCATTTGAGACAATATTGGCTTTAGACATTCCGAAAAAGCGCGCCTTTATGCACTTAGACACGGTCTTTACGATGGTCGATCGCGACAAGTTTACGATTCATCCGGAAATCGAGGGACCGCTGACCGTTTATTCGATGAAGAAGAACGACGGAAAAATCAAAATTGAAGAAGAGGCAATGGTATTAGAGGATATATTAAAGAAGTATTTGCACCTCGATAGCGTCAGCTTAATTCGCTGTGGTGGAGGCAATGTGATAGATGCCGGCAGAGAACAGTGGAACGACGGTTCGAATACTTTGGCGATTGCGCCGGGTGAAGTCGTCGTATACTCCAGAAACCACGTCACCAATCACTTGTTAGAAGAGGCGGGCGTAAAATTGCACGAGATGCCGTCAAGTGAACTATCGCGCGGTCGCGGCGGTCCGAGGTGTATGTCGATGCCGCTTTATCGCGAAGATTTGTAGTTCAGACATCTGAGAAATGCCCGATTTCATATTGAGAAATCGCGGGTTTCAAAAGCGAGATGTCTCGACGACGCTCGACATGACAAACCCATTTCTGTCATTTCGAGTGGAGGCGAAGCCGTAATCGAGAAATCGCGGGTTTCAAAAGCGAGATGTCTCGGCGACGCTCGACACGACAAA
>PDWJ01003316.1_pt1 | contig 15551 bp, 18 predicted proteins | sample 1430881 | NCBI WGS metagenome assembly PDWJ01 (sample SAMN01162460, study PRJNA174530) | Oral metagenome, whole genome shotgun sequencing project. | biome: Marine environment; feature: Marine mammal; material: Swab sample of the gingival sulcus; isolation source: swab sample of gingival sulcus... | reverse complement strand
GTCGTCGAAGCGCGCATAGGACGCGTGATCGACCTGGAACACAAAGTACGGGATCAACTCGGCAAACAGGCGGCCAGGGGCCTGCGCCAAATTTGCGCCGCGTCTGGTCAGCCGAAACTCACCCTTGAAATGACGGCCCAGACGCAGGGAAATCAGCAGGAAGTGCAAAACCTCAAGCGGTGCAAACTCATATTCGTTGATCACCTTGTTGTAGCGAAACATCTCTTCCGCGCTTTTGCCCGGCCAATCGAAATTTTCGACGGCCCAATGGACGAAAGCACGCTTGAAGGCCTTGGTTTGGGTCAGCCCGATTGATCCGTGCTCCTGCGCATAATGCAGGGTCAGGAGAGCACCCCGAAGCAGCGGAGAATGCGCGAGGTCGGGATGGTCATCGGCGAGAGTACGAATTTCGATCATGCCGGGATGGTGCCATGCCCCGTGCTGCAATTCCACAAAGTCCGTAGCGCTGACGGCTGGCCGTTGCAGGATTGGTCACTTGCGCCGTAAGGCGTTCGACCGGTAGCAGCACGAACCATGCAAGCACGAGTCGCCGTCCCGATAACCATGTGACACCACGCTCAACCTGGCGAGTGACCAAACATAGCGACCAGAATGACCAAAAACATGACCCGAATGGTCAAACATCACGAGTCGTCACAATTTATGAGAAGTGGTGAGCCGTGTAGGATTCGAACCTACGACCCACTGATTAAAAGTTCCTTCGGCTAGCGACTAACCGGATTGAAAACAGGCGGTTTTTCGAGGCAACCGAGCCGCGTTACAAGGATGTAACAAGGTGGCAGCCTTACATGATTTAGTTGTTGGCATCATAGCCAACACCACTGGTTGGCAGGCTCGTGCAATGATGCGATGATGGTCGAAAACAAAGGAAGAACAGTTGCTCCTCGAATCCATCGACCAGACCCGCCTCGAAGTATCGCCCACCCTCGACCCCAAGCGTCGGTCGAAACTCGGCCAGTTCATGACGCCCGGTCGCATCGCGTCCTTCATGGCCGAATTGTTCGATGCGCTGCCGCATGACGTGCGCCTGCTCGATGCGGGCGCAGGCATGGGTGCGCTGACCGCCGCCTTCGTCGCGGAGGCACTTGGGCGCGACGTGCCCCCCATGTCGATACACGTGACCTGCTACGAGGTGGACGAGCGCCTTGCCTCGATCCTCGACGACACGCTCGCCGCGTGCGCGGATCAATGCGCGGGCGCAGGCATCGCCTTCACGAGCCGTGTCATTCGGGACGACTATATCCTGCAATCGGCAGAGCCGTTGCTTCGCGAGCAGGGCACTTACAACTGCGCAATCCTCAACCCGCCCTACGGCAAGATCAACCAGACCTCGGAATGGCGACTGGGCCTACGCTCCCTCGGGATCGAAACGGTGAACCTCTACACCGCCTTCGTCGCCGTCGCCCTCGGCCAGATGGAAGACGGCGGCGAGATTGTCGCCATCACGCCGCGCTCCTTCTGCAACGGGACTTACTACGAGCCGTTCCGCCGCCTGCTGCTGGCCGGGTCAGCAATCTCGAACCTGCATGTCTTCGAGTCCCGGCGATCCTCGTTCAAGGACGACGACGTGTTGCAGGAGAACATGATCTTCCGCGTGCGCAAGGGCGCGGAACAGGGCGACGTTGCCCTATCGACCGACGAGAGCGAGCCGCGCAACGTGCCCTTCTCGGACATTGTGCGACCGTCTGATCGCCATGCCTTCATCCGGCTGCCTGTGTCGGGCAACGATCTTGCCGACAGCGTTCAAGCGCTCCCCTGCGTGCTGGCTGATCTGGGCATCAAAGTCTCGACCGGACGCGTCGTCGATTTCCGAACGCGGGACAACCTGCGCAAGGAACCGGGTGCCGATACCGTGCCGCTGATCTACCCGCAGCACTTCCACGACGGGGGCATCCAATGGCCGCTCCCGAACTTCCGCAAGCACAACGCACTGGCCGACAACGACGACACGGCGAAGCTGATCACCCCTGCGGGTATCTTCGTCCTGACGAAACGGTTCACGGCCAAGGAAGAGAAGCGCCGCCTTGTCGCGACGATCTACGACGGCGAACGCGCTGGGTTCGAGAACCACCTGAACTACTTCCACGAGAACGGCGAAGGACTGCCGCTCGACCTTGCCAAGGGACTTGCGGCCTTCCTGAACTCGGACGCTGTGGATCAGTATTTCCGCATCTTTTCGGGGCACACGCAGGTCAACGCTACCGACCTGCGCAACTTGCACTACCCGAGCCGCGACCAGCTTGAGGCGCTAGGGCGCGGCGATACGACGATGGACGACCTGCTCTAGCCAGTCACCTTGAACTGCTTCGCCGGGTCGCCCTGAATCCAGATGAACGTGTCATAGGCGATGTTCTGGTGCTTGCCTTGACGTGCAGCCGCCTCTTTCCACGTCCGGTAGGTCGTCGTGAACCCCACGCCCGCCTTGCCGCAACGCTCGGCCAATCGGTTTATCTGCGCGACCTTGTGGGCGTCAACCTCGCCGTCGCTCGTCACCGCCTCGATCACCCACAGGTGGTCCGTTTCCGGGTTCCAGAGCAGCGCGTCGGGCATCGCGTCCTCCAAGGTCAAAGCCACCCCGGCCTCGGCCATCTTGGCGCGCTCGGCATCCGAAATGCGGTCGCCGTCCGCATCATCGACGTAGAGCAGTTGGTAGCCAGGTAGGAAGCGCGGCGCGTAATTCTCGACGCTCGCCTTGATCAAGTGGGCGTGCCCGGAGTCGACGAGTTTGCGCGCGGCCTCGGCCATCTCAGCTTGGAAAGCCCGCCGCTCGCGCGATACGTCGTCTCGTGCCCATTCCGCCAGCATGTCCCGCCACGCAACGTCAGGGGCCTTCAGGACCGCCTTCAGCGCCTCGTCGAGGCGATAGCAGGAGTTGGGCGACTTGGCCTTGACGTGTCCGGGGATGAACTCGCCCTTCTCAAGCGTGATCGCCTCGAACCCGCCCAACTCGCGAAGTGGCTTGATCCAGTAGTCGCGCCCCTCACGATCCAGCTTGCCGCTATCCCGTTGCAGGATGCCAATGTGGCAGGCGAGGTGAGCCGTTGACGCTCCGTCAGCGATGGTCGCCCCCTTGGGGGCCTTCGCGAACCAGCTTGCCGTCTGATCGTCCAGCATGGCGAAGGTGCAATCGACCAAGTCGGCGTTCGACCCAAGGTCGAGGTATTGCAGGACCGCGCGAATCCGATCCTTCGTCACACCTTGCAACGCATCGGGCATAGGCCCGCGTTCGGCTCGAAGTTGTGCCACCTTGTCATGCAGTAGTGCCATCCGCCTGTAACCCCTAAACAATTCGTTTTGGGCACCCTACTTCGCGGGGATCTGGGAGTCGATTGCATTCTCCGGTTGATCGCCGCCGAGGACAGGTCCGATAAGCGAGTCATAGGTCAATCACCATGACCTAATAGCAACGGAGACACGACATGACCAAGAACGAACTCAATGCCAAACTCGCCACCCCTCTGACAGCATCGCAACTCAAAGGAACAAAGCTCGCGGACCTGCAAGTGATGGTCGAGGCGCAGACACCGGCAGCAAAGAACGCACGGGTTCTTAAGCCGCACGTCTACTGCGAGCCAGTACCGAAGGCCGAGAGCATTACGTCGCTGACCGAGGGCTCGAAGAAGCACAAGCTCGCGGCTGCGCTCCTGAAAGGCGCGACGATGGAACAGCTCATGGAGGCTGTCGGCTGGAACCGCTCGACCGTCCAGTCGGCGTTTTCCTACGACATGAAGAACTCAGGCTTTGGCGTCGAGCGTCGCAAGGACCAGAAGTATTACCTGCTGATGCCAAAGGGGCTGAAACGCCTACCTGTCATGCAGAAGGGCCAGTCTCGCGCGGACGCACGCGTCGCCGCCTGCAACTAACTTTCCGAATGATCGGTTGCACCATCCGCGGTGCGGCACCGACGACATGAAGGCCGCTCACTGGGAGCGGCCTTTTCATTTCGGGGGCAACTATGATTACCGACCAACTGATAAACCGACTTCACCTACAGGCAGCGGATCGCCTGTCTGAAAAGGTCCGCGAAGGCCGCAGGCACGCCCTGTCGTCGATCTCGAGTTGCTGCGTCGTCGTGACGGACGACGGGCGCGACACACGCGAGGTGGTTTTCGATCAGCCGCCGACTATCGGCCAGCTTGAGGCCCGTGTCGGGTCAGATGCGTGGGTCGTATCGGTGAGGATGCGGCGCGTGCCCCGCACACGTCAGAGACGGGCGACAGCGGCCGAGTAGGCGTCGGCGGGTGAGCGGGCGGACAACGCCTGCTCGCCCAGCTACTTCACCACCCGAAGGTGAGACGTTTCACCCGGCAGCGGATGAAGGGCTCTCAAGTCGTCTTCGTTTGTCCGTAGGGCCGCCGCAAGTTCCGATAATCCGTAGCCGAGGTCTTCGAGGTGCAGCCTGATGATCTCGGGCAAAACCGTCGGCTCCTCCATCGGGAAATCAAGCTCGGGAGGTTCTGTTCGTCGATACCCCTTCGCACTCATCTGGCGCCATAGGTATTGACTTTGATTTGCTGTCACGGCGCCAACCGTCTTCGCACGATAAAGCAGCGCGGCCATTGAGACACGCCAAACCGGTTTTAAACTTGCGAGCCTCTGAATGGTGAGTCGGCGACCAGAGAGTTGGGGGCGAATATCTCGCGCGGGCATCAACATCGCCGATGCGAAGGCGTCTGCCTCACTCTCCATTTCCGGCGAGGGCACGCCATGCATGACCACATGACCGAGTTCATGCGCAAGGCTGAACCGTTGCCGATCCGCAGGCATGTTGCGGTTCAGGAAGATGCACGGCGGCATGTCGGGAATCTGAACAGTGAAGCCGTCCACCTTCAATGCTGCGAAGTCGCAGTGGACGACGATGCAGCCTGCCCGCTCGACCCAGGACACCAAGTCTCGAATAGGGCCGGATGGAACAAGCCACGTCCGCCGAACAAGATCGGCAATCCGCGCGGGGTCACCGCCGAACTCGTCCACGTCCAGGCGGGGGAGCGACTGTTCAGGCTCAAGTTCCGCAGCATCGAGTAGGCGACGAATGTGCAGTATCCTGATGTTCAATTCGGCTTCCAGGCGCTCAATCGCCTTCTGCCCGACGCTGGCACGTTTCCGATATTGAACACTCATAGGCAAACCAATCACCCGGTCGTTCTGGAAGAAGAAATCAACCGGGAAGCCAAGAGCTTCACTCACGCCACCCAACACGTCATCAGTTGGTCCGATCAGCCCGTTTTCTAGTTTCGACAAATTTGCCTGTGATACACCAGACCGGCGTGCGAGCTCGGTCTGACTCCATCCTCGTGCCTGCCGCGCAATCCGCAGCAGGTCCTGATTGAACCCCGTAGACATTATTTGTCGCGTTTCTTGCGCTCGACCGATGCGCCTTTGAGTTTGACGATATTGGCGGCGGGCCGCACGGGTTTCGGCTCGGGCATAGGCAGCGGTGCAACCACGTCTACGGCGTCGAGCAAGCTATATTCCCAAGTCACAGCGTCGCCATCACGCGCAACAACGCAGATGTCTGCAATCGCCGTTTCCAGCTTGTTCAGTTTGTAGACAACTTCTACGCGCTGGACTTCCGGCAGTCCGAACAGGTCTTGATCGTGATCGTGGAAAGCCATTGCCATCTGCGTGGCCACGTTCGCGGTGCGGCCTGCATCGTCAGCTTTCTTGACCCGAAAAAGAACCTGATCCTGGACCAGGAATTTCATCGTTTCAGTGGCCTCTATGATGTGAACGTTGTCGAGGCTTTGGAGCGCGGTGTGTGCCCGGTCGATGATCTGTTCCCAAACAAAATTCGCACGACTGCGCTTACAACGCCAGACCGAAACGTGTTCGCTGGCCATCCAGTCGTCCCACGCTTCATGAATTGCGGCAACGATCTCGTCGCGGATTTCGTCAATGATCGGCCTGACGACGGCTTGATTCGGAATCGGCATGCTCTGCCCCATGTTGTTTTGGGGACAACGTACCGACCCGATTTTACAAAAGCAACCCCAAATTATTCACGCCACCATTCAGCGCGTCGCTGAGGCGGGTCAGTGCGGGCCCGGGCATGTCGATGCCCAAAATCCCGAGACGCCCGTCAGCGCCGCGAAAAACCGGGTGGCTCGTCGATCTCAAGGCACATCGACCCACGCGACGACAATGAGCACCGCAAGAACCGAGATTATTTGAACCAAATCCAGGCAATTCCCAGAATGATCGCGGTGGTCGCCACTTGTTCGAGAGTCATGCCCATCCACGCAGCCGTTGGGTGACAGGGTCCAGTGTCGTTTCGAGATGGGTCGCAGACAGGTATGCGAGTGCCGCCGCAATCGCGCGGTCGGCGTGGTGGCCCTTGCCACCGCCTTGCAGGACCAAGTTTCCAGCAGAGGTTGAGGCCAATTCGAACGATGCGATCTCGTTCAGCAGGTCCTGCTTGCCTTCGAGGTCATGTGCGATGGTCAAGGCCCCGGTCTCGAGGCCGACGGCTAGGTTCTCAAGCAGGATCGTTTTCGCGCAGGTCACGTCCTTGCCTTTCTTGGACAGCGATGCGCCTGCGGTCATGACGACCGCCCAATGCTCGATCCCGGCATTGTCCAGAGTTGACGAGAACGGTGCACCGAGGCCAGAGGCGTCGATTGCAAGCGCCCAATTCGGGATTTGGCCGAGGCGACGTGCCAGGAAGTCGGCGAGGTCCGTGTAGGAGTACAGTTGCACGGTCTCCTGGAACACGACGGTGCATTTCCGAGGGCCGAGTTCCTGTTCGAATCCGCGGCCCGTGAACTGCGGATAGCATTCGTCGCGGATGACGACGATGGCGGACGGGTCGTTGCGTCCAAGGTCCATGCCGACGTGATGGCGCACCCAGCCAGTGACTTGGGTTCCGGCAGCGGCTGGATCGGCGTTGCTCGGGAGAGTCACGCGCCCGTCTTTCAGGTGGATCAATTCAGGCATAGCGCGGACACCTCGTTGTTGCTCGTTTTCTCAAGGGTGTCCCAAGACAGCAGCGGCGTGCCCGACCCGACGAACTCGCAAAGGTGCTCACGCCGGAACGTCGTCTCGGACATCGTTGCGCGGTCGAACTCGACCTGGGCGCGGCGGCGTGGAATGTCGATTGAGCGGGCCATGATGCGGCGCACGCGTTTGGCCGAGGTCCAGGTCTCATAGAAATACCCCTGGCGCAGGTTTGGCGTGGACAGCAGGAAAATGCGCCCGGTCTCCTTCCGCATTGGGAAGAACGCGGTCAGCGCGTCGTCGTCGAGGAAACAGGCTTCGTCTGCTAGGATCGTGTCGGCTGTCATGCCCCGCGCCTGATCGGTCGCAGGCACGACGATGATCCGCCCGCCGTGCGACGGGTGGGCCTCGAGTTCTGTTTGCGTCTGGCGCACGATGGGCGGGCAGAACGGGTCCGTGTTTTTGAATTCCAGGATGCGCCGGAATAACTCAGTTGATTGGCGCAGACTGGGCGCGGTCAGGATCACCGTCTTGCCGACCGAGAAGTCGTCATAGGCGAGGCAGCCGCAGGTCGTTGACTTGCCGGATTGTCGTCCGCACAGAGCCTGAACCATGCGGTCCTCCTCATTGGTGCCAGGATCTGTGCGGAGCAATTCCTCTTGCCAAGGATCGGGTTCACCGATTGTCATCCGGAAGCGGCGTACCGGGTCGAGGCTGACAGTCAGTCCCTGGAGGAAGGAATTTAGGTGTGGGTCATGCACGGTCATCGACAAGTACCGGTTCCTGGATCACGCCCATCCGGTCCATCTCGTCCAGGAACTCGTGCTTCGCGGCTGGGTGATTGTTCAGCACCTTGAGGATGATCGAGCGCAGTTGGATAAACTGTGGGGACTCGTTCAGGTTCAGGTGAACGTCCATCTTCTTGTTCAGCTTGCCGTGGAGGTCGGCCAAAGCCATGAGGCTTTGGCGCAACTCCTTCAGCGTGCCGAGGGCCAGGGTCTTGTCGTCGTCGCCTTTGGCATCAGATAGCAGCGATTTGAGTTCGCGCAGGACCCACTTGAGGTCCTTGTCTGTGTCCTCGCCAAACTGATTGACCAGGTCTGCCTGCTCTTGCAGCTCGGCCATCTTCGCCTCGCCCATCGCTGCCGCGATGATGCCCAGACGCTCCTCCTCGGTGACGGTCGCCATATAGCGCCCGACCGAAGTGTCGGCGATCCCGAGCTCTTTCGACGCCGCCCACATCGACTTCCGCCCAAGGACAATATCGCGGACGATGGCGTCGCGTTTCGCCTTGGGCAGTTTGTCGATTTTGGATTTGGCCGAGGTGGTCATTCGTCCGCAACAATCTCGAGCTTGCGGCCTTCCTTTTCGGCCAGGGCTCGCGCATCGCGATACTTGCGCACGTCGCGGGCGTCGGATTTCGTGATCTTGATCGAGTCATCCGGGCTCGGCGGGCGGTAGTTGCCATCCTTGTCGAACCGCGCCTGCTGTTGCGAGTCAGCGGCTGCGAGCAGCTTCTTGGTTTGAGCCATCAGGTCGTTGTGATCGTCGCCCGCTTTCTGCTTCGCGATCTTGTCCAAGAGTTCGTCGTTCTTGTCCTTGAGGCCTTTCATCTGGGTCTCAACAGATTCGGTGATTTGGGGAAGGATCGCCTCTGCGATCTTGGGTGCAAGTGCCGCAATCAGGGCGTCGGCTTGCTTGTCGTTTTCGGCCACGGTCTGGTTCCTTGTGTTGGGGCGGGCCATGCCACTGAACCCGCCCCTTCATCACAAGGAGCAGAACACCGGCCTAACCTGCATTCTGTGGAATGACGTTCGGACCTATGCCGCCGCTTCTGCAACCGCCTTATGAGGTGCCGTGCGGTATTCCCATGTCTTCGGGTCTTGAACGATTTCGCCCTTGGCTATGGCGGTGCGCAACACGTCCCGCATGACCGTGTCGGACAGGTCGCCATTGGTTGCGAGCACCAGGTCCTTGAACGTCATGGGGCGGTTGAGCAGGGGCATGAGGGCCGCGCGCACATCCGCATACTTGCCGACCTTCGCGCGGGGCTGGGTCGTGGGGGCTGGCTTGGTGCGGGTTCGTCGCGCAGGCTTCGGCGCGTTGTGCGCAATCCAGAGCGCGCGTGCCTCGCCGATATGGGTCAGGAGCGAGCGGGCTTCGTAGGCGTCGAGGGCGAGCGCATCGCCGTCCAGGACTCGGACGACGCGGTCCCGCATGTCGTCACCGTCGATGCCCACGGCGTCGCAGAGGTCGCGTCGCCTCCGTGCCCAAGGTCCGGTCTTTTCCGTGAGAAAGAAAAAGGCGTCGCGGCGGGCGTTGTCTTTTTCGGTATCGTTCGAGGTCAAACCGACCGATCCGAACAGGTCCAGGATTGCACGCCCAAGGACGGCCAGGATCAGGTCGGTCTCGGGCTGGCGGCGCGCCTCGTGGATGCCATGTGTCGGGTCGGTCATCATTGGGCGGCGGGCAGCGTTGTGAAGGGCAGGACCGTGTCGTCTTCTTCGATCAGGTCGCGCTCGTCGTCGAGGGCGCGATTGACGTCCATCAATTCGCCTTTCTTGAGGTTCATCAAAAGCGTGTCATGGCTGATTGCGCCCGCCTGCCACGCCTTGATCAGGGCCGTGAGGACAGCCGGGTCCATTTGAGCCGTCACGAAGTCGCGGTGCAGCTTGAACTTGACCTGGTCGGCTGAGCCCGGGGTCGTCCATTCAGCCGCGATGCGCAGGAGTTTCGTGATCCCGGCTTCCACCATGTTCACGGAGGAGGCGAGCAAGGACAATTCCGACCGCGTGCGGAGCTTGGCCGTGTCGGTCGTCTCGTTGCGCCCCTTGCCGTCGTAGACCATGCGTGCGCCCAAGGTCGCCATCTGGGCCGTGAGGTCGTCGAGGGCCGTCTTTTGGGCGGCGATGCCCGCGCCCGAGAATTCCAGCATTCCGGCTGTTGCGCCTTCGGGCAGGACCCAAAATGCGCCGCTGCCGATCTGCGTCGGTTTGTTCTTCTCGTTGATCGCACCCGCGATCCAAGGCGTCGGTTGGGACGTGAGGTAGAGCGACCAGTAGTAATCCGACGACACGCGCCAGTGGGCGAGGTTGATGTTGACGAGGTCGAGGAACGGGGGTTTTTCAACGTCGGCTTTCAGGTTGTAGGGGCTGACAATCACCGCCGGAATATCGAACAGGGGCGAACCGTTGATCTGGGGCACGATGTCTTCGCCAACCTGCACCTCAACGCGGGTGTTCGTTTCGCGGTCGTGTTGGACGTGGAAGCGCCGAACCGTGTAGGCCGGGTCCAGGGTCAGAACCAGGTGTTGCTCGACGCCCGTGTCTTCCAGGTCGGCGTTGAACTCGTGGAGGCGCAGGTAGGTCAGTTTCTGGCGACCATCGACGAGGCTTTCCGTCCAGTCCAAAATCGACTCGGCATCGAAGGTCGAGATGAACGGTGCGGAGCCTGGGAAGGATGTGCCTTCGGGATAGTCGAGAACCATTGCGTAGCGGCCCAGGGACATTGTTTCGCGCAGGCAATCCTCAATAAGAACGTCCATGCTGTTGCCCTCGAAGGTCGCCGCGTTCCGCATCGGTTCGAGACGCTCGGGCAATTCCAGGACCGCCTCGTTGCGCGTGATCGCACCGACCATGCCACGCAGGGTCCGCTCGGCGACCGCGTAGAACGACGAGCCAACGAGATAGCGCGTGTACTGGGCCTGGGTCATCCCTTCGGGTTGAGGCAAGTACAGGGTTGCAGCTTTCTTCAGCCGGTCCTCGCCCGCGACGACGTCTCGAATCTTGTCATAGGCGGCGCGGTGTTCCGCGTAGGTGCGATGTTGAATCTTGGTCATTTCAGATGGATTCCTCGTGCGATGCTCGGCCACGGGATATCCGTCCAGGAGTTGTTCGCGACAACGCGGACACGGACGCCTTCCTTGGTCCGGTCGGCAATCACGCCGTTGAGTTCAGCGCGAGGCTGATCGTTCGGCGACTTGAACGCGGCCAGGATCAGGTCATGCAGGTCGGTCGGTTCCAGGGGATAATCCAGGTGGGATGCGGTGTGGATGTCTTCGCCCAGGAGTCGGGAGCCATGAGGCGCTTTCAGGATGCGGAAAGTGTGCACTGTGTTGTCCTTTCAAAGGTTGTCGGCGGGCTTGAAAAGCAGGTCATGCCAGTAACCTGGTGCAAGCGACCCGCCGACGGGCCTTTGCTGCACAACAAAGAACATAAAGGGAACGCGGAGGCGGCGTTACCGGAGTTTAAGGTCTTTTGTCGATTTATGCGGGATGCTTGGGCGGCGTTGTCGGTCGCGGGACACGATGGGACAGGAACGTGGTCAGAGCGCGGCAGAGCGCGGTGCTGATGCGGTTTGTTTGGTCGGCGGGCATGATGGCGGGGGCAGCGCTGTTGAACCGCCTTAGACGGGCGCTTTTGCAGGGTTAGGGAATTTGGGAAACTGTGATCTTCTAAATTTGCCCGGGTCCGGTGTTCGCCGTGCAGAGAAAGGGGTGGTCAGGTGTAGAACCTATGCTGCCTTGTAATTTGCGCGATTTACAAGGCGATGAACCGTCTAACCGATTGATGTTCCATCATGCTTTCGGCTAGTCCCACGCATTGCTGATTACTTGAACCAAGATCGACGCGGTCCGAGAACGGATATCTGCCGGGAGACAGGGACATCTGTGCGCATACCCAGGAAAACCAGAGCCTTTACGCGTGCGCGTGCGCGAGGTTTCAAATCAAAACACCGCCTAGATCATAAGGTGAGACCGTGCTTCCTGCCCAAAACACCACAAATGCTGCACGCCTGCTGCACGCCGATTTACTGCTAACCCATTGTAATGCCTACAGGTGCTGCGGACGCTGCATGCTGCACGGGCCTCCACGTCACGCGTGAAACGAAAGTGTTATGGACACTCACCACCGTTTCACGAAAGCCTTTTCGTCTCTACGCGCGTATATAGGCGCAGCGCGCGCAGCAGCCATATAAGCGACTTATATCCACCACCCGCTTAATCGGTCGGATACCGCCGCCCGTGGGTGCTATGCAGAAGCATCAACACAACGGAGACTGACCCGATGAGCCCCGACACCCTAACCCAAGCCCGCAAATCCAATCTGATCGCCCGCATGTCAAAAGCCGGGGTCCTGAAAGACCCCGGCCTGACTTCAACGTGGCTGCGCGACCGTATCCTCGACCGCGCAACTCGCCGTGCTTTCCTATATGAACTGCACCCTACGCTGCGCGTAACACGGAGCCCAAAACAATGAGAAGTCAACTGATCCAACGCCTGGCACGTGCCGGTCTACTCACGAACCGGCAACGTGCAGACTTGTGGTTGCGCCACCGTGTCGATCACGACACCCGGCGCGCCCTTATCGCTGATCTGTTTTCAGAGGACGCCGACGCAGCCCGCGCATAAACACGAGGCGGCGTCTTGAATACTCACGCCGCTCCTCTCGTGCCTTCTCAGCCATGTAGCCGCCGTCTTCGTATCGTTCGAGCATGACAGCGAAATGCTCCTCGATTGCCGAACGCGGAATGCCATCCGGATAGTCAATTTGATCCTGGTATCCGCGTTCGGCTTTACGCTCTTCCCAGACCTGATCAATCCACGCCTCTTTGCCCGCCACGAACTCGTCGCGCGTCTTGGTCTCTCGAACCATTCCCGTTTCCAGGAAATCACGCTCGTCCTGTGTCGGTGCGCGCCATTCGCCGTCCTCGATCATCGCGAACGGTTCGACGTCTTCAACGAGGTATCTCTGACCATCCCAATAGAAGCACACGCGGTGACGTGCGCGCTTTGAGCGTCCGTCAATGTCCACCTTCACCTCTTCGATACCTTCGAACTCGTCGCCGTTCCAAGGTCCGACGGGCTCTGCCTCATAGTCGTCCACGGGGACCGAGTACGGTCGCTCGTATTCAAGACGCGCCTTCTGGGTATTCGGCAGAGGCAGCTCGTGTTGATCGAGTGCGAACGCGCGGCCAATTTCCTCGGGTGAACGACCGGCGAGTCCTGGGAATCCAATACGCCGCTTTATCGAGCCGTGAGCGTCGAGACGCCAGGGGTCTTTTGACCAGGATTGATACTTCGGATTGAGGTCTGAGTGCAACGAGCGGACAAGGTCGTAATCTTCCTGGTATCGCGCACAAGCCGCCTCGAGCCGTGCGTGCCAATCGTCATAGGCTGCTTGCACGACTTCCAGGTCGTTGCCCGTCAACGGAAACTGATTGATACGCTCGAACCGCGACCAGACGACCGCAGGTTCGAGAGCGTCATACCACCACCGGCAGGTCGCGTATTCTGTCATCTGTTCAACGGGCGGCGGTTTGCAAAAGGACCATGGGTCGCGGGACACGTCGTCAAACAGACGGTCGAGCGCGTCAACGAGGTCGCTGTCTGCGTCGTGGCCACCGAGCGCACGGGACAAAGTCGCTTTGGACACCGGCTTGTGATTTTTCGCAAGCCACGCGGCGATCCGTTGCTGCCCACGAAAGAAGACTTGGAGTTCGCTGCCTTGTTCAAATACCGACATCCGAGGCCTCCCGTCCATAGTTAGGTCGATTGGATGAGGCGAAGTCATAACCGGCTTCGTCGAACCGCTTGCGCATGATGCGCCGGAACCCGTCGAGCGGGTACCAGATGCGGTCCGTTTGGTTCAGGAATTGCTTGCTGAATTGTTTCTCGCTGAGCGCCTGCTTGACGGTCGTTTCTATCTTGTATCCGCGCACCGACACGATGCAGCGGTTTCCAGGCGTCAATACCACTCTGCTGATCATCCCCGGTTCTCCTCGAGCCACGCGACCACGTCGTCGCGCAGGTAGCGCACTACACGGCAATTCGGTTGAGAATATGACGGGCCGAAACCATCCTTGCGCCAGCGGAGCATCGTTTCATCCGATACGCCGAGGAAGGTCGCGGCCTCCTGGCTCGTCATTATCAGGGGTGGGTTTGAGCGGATTAGGTCCGCCCGGAGTGCGTCGATCTGCGACGCCAATTCGTCAATGGTCATGTGTCTGGTCCTTGCGTGGAACCCACATGACCGCCGCGTCTCCTGCTCCTGGGCGCAATGCCCGCTAACGCGTCGGCCTCACACCTGGTCAGGTCACTACACCCAGGCGTGGAGGCATGTACTCATTGAACTAAGCACTGTCTCGGCGCAAATCAACAACGGATGAAGGTGCCACCCCCAATCGCGTGTTGATCGCCGCCGCAATCGCATTCGCCGCCGCCTTCTGTTCCTCAAGCGTCGGTTCACCGTAGTGGCCGAGCATTCGAAGGTCGTTGTCGGTCATGGTCTGCTGGGCAAGCCACCGGTGAACGTGGCGCGGGGCGACTTCGCGTGCGGCAGTCATCCAGAAGTGACGCAGGTCGCCCGGTTTTGTCATTCCCAATGCATCCATCTGACCAAGATGCCCACGACGTTCACCGACGATCCGACGCGACGGGAATACCCAATCGCAGTCTTCGTACTTGATCTTGGCTAGGCGTTTAAACAACCTGACCGCATCGTCTGAAATTGCGATCTGCCGGTCATATGTGTGCTTGCTCCGACGGAACGTGATCGTGCCGGATTCAAGATCGACCTGATCCCATGTCAGCGTGCGGAACGTCTCCTGCCGGAAGCCCGTGTACCAGGTCAGCATCCACCACAGGCGAATGTGCTCATTGCCGATCTGCTCGATCTCAGCCCAGCGATCCGCCCACGGAACAGTCATATCGAGCTTGCCGGTCTCGACGCGGCTCTTGATCGTCGTGTTGTCCAGCAGCGACGGAATGGGCAGGGCGAGGGCGCACAGCCGGTTGATGAACCGCACAACCGCCCCCGCAACCACGGATGCCGTCCGCGCGCCATGGGGGCGCTTGAGCTGCAATGCGTTGAGGTATTGGTTGATCTCGAGGATCGGCAACTCGTCAACGTAGATGTCCGCCCAGCGCGTGAAGTGCAGTTTGAACGAGTTGCGATAGTCCTGCGCCGTCTTCTCGACCATCGGTGCCTTGCCTGACGCTCGCTCGCTCGTGCGGTGTTCGATGTATTGATCCAGGGCCTGAGCAAACGTCGGGATGCCGAGGCGGCTCTTTTCAAGCTCGCGCTCGTCGCGAGTGTGAACATTGCCTTCCTGAATATCGAGGAGTGCCGCGCCCATCTGCTTCTTCGCCCAGGCGCAATGCGTGCCTTTGCTTGCCCATTGGCCGAGCCTCACAGCCCGCGTCTTTTGTGACTTCGGATCCCATTTGTTGACCCACCAGGTCTTCACACCGCCAGGGGTTACGCAAAGCCGTAGCCCCTTGGCGGTTGGATCAGAAAACCATGTGGTTTTGTCTGCCGACAACGTCTTGAGTGTCGAATCCTTGAACTTGATCTGTGGCATGTCGTGTCCTTGTAATGACCGTTTCGTTACAAGGTTCACGTTATGTTCTAACCGCACTCAAACCCAACCACAGATTGCACAGACACCTCATTTCGCTAGGAAAAATCCTTGCGAAACCGGTGTTTGACTGGTGTGTCAGTGGTGAGCCGTGTAGGATTCGAACCTACGACCCACTGATTAAAAGTCAGTTGCTCTACCAACTGAGCTAACGGCCCACTCTGTGGAGGCGGTGAGTA
>PDWJ01003315.1_pt1 | contig 15552 bp, 13 predicted proteins | sample 1430881 | NCBI WGS metagenome assembly PDWJ01 (sample SAMN01162460, study PRJNA174530) | Oral metagenome, whole genome shotgun sequencing project. | biome: Marine environment; feature: Marine mammal; material: Swab sample of the gingival sulcus; isolation source: swab sample of gingival sulcus... | reverse complement strand
ATGTTGTTCTTTGTTGTGCAAAACAAATCTACAACATGAAGGGGAAACCTCCGGGGAGTACCCTTCTCTTTATTTTTTTAGTCGGACACTACTGTTTTTGAATAGTACTTTATAAATTTACTTCGATTTAAAAACTGTCACTTCAAAAGGTGGCAGTTTTTTTATTTCCTCTTGTAAAAAATGGCAATGTGGCTGTTTAAATGGTCGTCTTTACGAGCGATAGCGAGGCAGTCTTAGCGTGGTATTTTCCTTAGCGAAGCAGTTTTAGCGTGGTATTCCCCTAGCTAAACTGCGGGCATTATTTCAGTTTTTTCCCCAATTCTTCCACCTTGTTGAGCCAGGCATTTCTTTGGGCCTCTGTTGATTTTTTGACAGAGCCCAGGCTGGTAATCTTTACCGGTTTTATGCCGCAAAAACCCAAAATGCATTTTTTCATTGAACGATGCCCCGGCTTTCTAAATACCAATGCATAATACCATGCTGGTGTATCAGTGGTTACAATTAGTCTTGCCGTTTTTCCAGTTAGCAATTTCTTAGGCAGGGGCGATTTCTCCTGGTATTCAAAAGCAATTCCCGGTAAAAACAACCTGTCGATAAATCCTTTTAGCAAAGCGGGATAGGTTCCCCACCAATTTGGGTAAACGAAGACTAAATGATCAGCTTTTGTTATTAAGCCTCCCGCTTTTTGTAGGTCGGGCTCCAAATCTGTTCGTTTTCTGTAGCCATTTTTTAACACGGGAGAAAATGCGATATCTGTGAGCTTAACAAGCTCACATTCTGCTCCGGTCGCATCTGCACCTTTTTTGTATTGCTGCGCCAACGAAGCACATAAACTCTCTTTATCGGGATGTCCGTCAATGACAACTATGCGTTTCATGGGTTAATCTTTGCAGGCCACGGATCAATGATCTTATCCGCTATTCCTTTTGTTTTATTGTGCTTTTCAAAATGAAATATCCTATCAGTCCGGCAACCACCGATCCTGCAAGAATCGAGATCTTACTGACGACGATCAGATCGTCATTGTGAAAAGCTAAATCTGCAATGAATATGGACATTGTAAAACCGATACCCGCCAGAAATCCGGCTCCTATGACCATCTTATAATTGATCTGACTGGGCAGGGTTACGAGTTTTAGTCGCTCGAAAATGAAAACGAACAAGGTTATTCCCATTGCTTTCCCTATGATCAGGCCAAAAAAGATCCCCAGAGGCAAGGTGTTGGAAAGGAAAAGGGATAAATCAAGATCCTTAAAACGTATTCCCGTATTTGCAAATGCAAAAAGGGGCATAATGAAATAGAAGGTTACATTGTGCAAGGTGTTTTCAAGATTTTGAAGCGGAGAGCTAACCTGCTTGCAGTACTTTCTGATATCGTCTATACTATCGTATTGCTCCTGGCTTAAGAGGGTCTTGTTTTTCCGGTAAAAGGTTTTAAACTGATCGAGCTTCGTTTGTACGTCCTGAAGGAATTTTTTACTGTTGTAATTCCGGGTTATGGGTATGGTAAAAGCCACCAGGACACCCGCTATTGTTGCATGAACTCCCGATTTTAGAAGCGGATACCAAACCCCAAAGATCCCAATCACGATATAGACCCATATCGATCGCACGCCTACCTTGTTCAATACAAACAGGATCAACCAAATACTTAGAGATATTGAAAGATAAAAGAATGAGATTTCTTCGGTGTAAAAAGCCGCAATCGTTAACACGGCGCCTAAATCATCGACCACAGCCAGGGAGACAAGGAAAATCTTTAATTCAATAGGTACTCGTTTCCCTAAAATGGCAAGCACCCCAAGGGCAAAAGCAATATCGGTAGCCATCGGTATTGCCCAGCCATTTGCATAGAGGCTTTCGGAGTGATTGAATGCAATGAAAATAACTGCGGGGGCGATCATCCCACCTATGGCTGCTATTCCAGGCAATGCGGCTTTGTTGATCGTTGAGAGTTCCCCGATTTTGATTTCCCGCTTTACTTCCAAACCTATCAGGAAAAAGAAGATCCCCATTAAGCCATCGTTTATCCAGTAATAAACAGGTTTGGAAAGCTTCCAAAATTCGAATTCAAAATTGATATATGTCTCTTCGAAAATCTTAAAATAGATGTCAGCAGCAGGACTATTGGCCACAATCAGTGCGGCTACAGTTGCAACTAGCAGTACAATTCCTGCATTTATTTCATGCCTGATGAACTTTATGATCGGTTTTAATATGTTCTCTTTTTTTACCATTCTGTTTGTCATTTTAGCAAAAAACAGCCTGCTATCTGATCCTGTTTTTTTCTACTGTTTTTTTCCATACTGTGAATGAAGGCCTCTTTGTCCCCTTTTCATCAAGCAGCCCCGTATCTCTCCACAGCTTACCAAGGTCTTTATATTCAAGTGGAAATGTTTCCCAGAGTTTGTCAAAATCCCGATGTGTCCACCAAATAATAAATTCATAATTCTGTTTATGAGCATTTAATAAAAGTGTTTCAAGGTAGTATTTTTGTTCACAAGCATTGCTTTTAATGTTTATGTTGAAGTTTTTTATAGTTAAATTTTCTGCCAGATGAGCAGTTTCCGAAAAGGCAATAGGTACCGAAACCTCTGAGTGTAAGAAATTAAATGCCCGCTGAAACTCTGTTTTTTTGTGTTGTCCTTTTAAAAATGGATAGTAGCTAATCGCTGCAAAATCCATATTTTGATTAATATAATTGCTGATTTCCGAAATAAAGCCTGTTTGATCTTTTACTTCAGGTTCAAACCAATTGTGCAGGGTTATAGATTCTGATAATGGCAGATTTGGGTAAGCGTCTTTTAATCGGGTTCTGATCTTGTTCATTAATGATTGATAGGCTGTCCATTTTGATTCAGAATGAATTTTTAATTCATTCACTTCCATAGCAATTACCAGGTAATCCGGATCAAAACGCGATATCAGGTATTTTAGGTGCTTGAAATATGCATTTTCTATCACTGTGTCGTTTAATGCAGAATAATTTGGAATACTTCCGTCATAGTCTTCCAACAGATCACTCCGATCTATATTCAGCAAGCTTACCGATAACAGGAGTTGATGAGTCTTCATCTTTTTTGAAACTCGACGATCTATTTCTCTCGTAAATTCCGGGGGCAATGGGGAGTTGTTTATCCAGGCATTCCAGGGGATCTTATATTCAATCTGTTCAGAATAAATATCAGCATTGGAGTACAGGAATTGATATGTTTCGTCTCTGTTACTTTCTGTAGGGCCAAAAACCCAGGTACTGAAGCCCATGCTAAAATTTCTTTCGGATATTTCATCCAGAGAGTGATCAGTATCGCAGGCCAAGGTATTGCTATTGTCTTCCTCACAACCCGACAGGAAAAATACTCCAAGCAATATGTATGTTAGCGTTCTAATCATCTGTGTTTTCGTCTATCCCTGTTAACGATAGAACCGTTGATTTGCCAATCATTCTGGCTGAAATCTTCCGAATCAGCCTTTTTTAAGGCATGTGTAAAGTTTATACAATAATATGAGAAATGAAAGCCCGGGAATGGTGGCTGATGTTCAAGTCCCTATTGCACTACAATCTGCAAGTGACACCTTGGTTTAAGGATACCCCGATTTCAGATTATTGAGCATGTAACTTGCAATCAGACTGATAAGGAAGGACGGTAGTACGATTTATTTAGGACTTTGGCATCCCAGCCATCAATAATAATATTTTGAAAGCCCCTGCCTTCGACCAGTTTAAGACGTTCATCATCAGAAAACTGTCTTATATTCGGAATGTTCTCCCTGTTTGTAGCCCAAACAACTTGTTTTACTTCTTTGGCCCCGTTTGGATGTTCGATGGTTTTGGGTCTTGGATTTGGCCTGTAAGCCGACATAAAAAATGGGAAAGTCGTATCCACAGGTACAAGCAGTTTCCATTTGAGTGTTGTGCCATGGATGTTTTTTCTGATTCCGGGCATCTTGGAAAACTCATAGCCCAGCTGTTTGAGGCGGAGACTTTCCTCTTTTAGATCGGTTCTGTCATTTTCTAAAGAATAGTCGGCCCATCCATAGTCCGCATACTGGAATAGTTTAAAACGACTTGCGAGTCCCTTCAATCCCAGGAGGCCTAAAATGCCATTCACGGTTTTATGGGGCTTTGCGTAAAACAGTTCAATAAAGGGCCCTCTTTCAAACCATATTAAGGCATTAAAGGCTTTTTCAGGTTTTGCCCCATACTCTACGGTAAACCCCATGTCCTGAAAATCTTTTACTGCCCGATGCAAATCATCTACCTTATACAAAATATGGCTTAGTCTCATATGCTTCTCATTTTATCACATTAATTCGTTTCGACAGTATAAAGGCTCAAATAAAATGTTTGATCTTCCAAATCCAAAAGATTCGGGAAGATGTCTCGTGCCTTAGTATCAAGATGAATACTGGTGTTGTTTTTTTGCTCGCTTTCAAAAGACAAGTAATACCTCACTTCAGACGAAGAAGTAATTGTTGGTTCAATCAGGTTTTCAGGGTTTTGTGGCACATCAATACGAATAGATAAAGGAATACTCAAAACATCTATTTCCTTTTCGACAATAACCGATGCCGGAACATCTGCCAAAGAGGCATCGAAGCCAAAGATGGTAATTGTTGCTTTGTTCTCTTGAAAGCTTATCTCCTCACGGCTATCAAATCTTAGTGTAAGCTGCTGTTCTTTCAAGACGACCGGTTTAGCTGTATTTTCTTCAGATGAAGCATTCCAGAATTTGTATTTTACCTGGTATCCTCTGGGGGTATAGATAACGATTGGCAGTTTGCTGTTGTAATTCAGTAGTTTACTTTCAGAAATAACGTCTTTTTCTGTCAAGCTGCTGTCCGGACATGCCATCATTGTGCTTAACACCTCTCCGTTGGTATTAAACAGGTAGTAATCATAGCCCCAACCCGATAATTCCTTTACCTCCAATTTACCTGCCAGGGAATGATAATTGCAGTCTACTTCCATCCTTTTTGTTACAAAGATTTCTACCTTATGTAGTTGTTCATTTTCTAAAGCAGGCAGTTCAATAATGTGTTGAGTCTCATTTTCCCTGGCCTTAGGGAACATATCTGTACCAGTTGTTTTTTGAGAGATCGTTGAATCAACTTTGTTAGGAATATTTTTTTCTGTTTGCAAGGAAGGCTTGCAGCTAATCAAAAACATTGCTGCAAAAAGCAAGATGAAACTATTTTTTCCCATGGTTGTGTTGTTTTGAGTGAATGCTTTATCCTTAAATCATTTGTCCGGGAATCCGGGAAATAGGTTTTTGTCTGTTATTCCGGCTTATCCCCCCGGGAATTTCGTTATTTACTGCTATCAAGTAAACACAATTTGTTGGTATTTACCACAGAAAACCCCGTAAAGTAACTCATTTTTGGCTTCTTTTTTACGACTATTGAAAATAGCATAATGATGGCGGTTTTGTCCAGAGGCCATAGTCTGCGCTTAAGTGGCTATGGTTTTACACTAGTTTAGCCGGTGTTATTTTTCCTTTCTACGAATGCTGATATATGCTCTGGAACACCAATTGTGCTATCCATACATTTACCGGGAATAGGATCCCCGTAAACAGTTTTTACAGGAATTGTTCCCACCCAGTAGTCAACTATAGTATCCTTTTCGTTATCAGTTGGTGGTGTATCAGCTATTTTTGCAGAAGCTGACTCTATGGTGATTTCGATGACTCGTGTTGCTTTTAACTCTTTTTCATTTGGGTTTCTGCAATGTTCCCAACGAGTTGGCACAAAATGGTTGATTATACTTTTTAATCCAAGCAGTTTGTCTTGGCTTTTAGTTAGTTCTTTGACAGAACCAAAAACCATAGCAGAACGGTAATTTACCGAGTGATGAAAAGCCGAACGACTTAGTTTCATAGCATCTAAGACCATTACATTTAAGCACACTTCTTTGGCTTCTATAATTGCATTCGTCATTCTGTTTTGGTGAGAACCATGGATATAAAGCCTATTACCTGTTCTTCCAAAGTTTATAGGTTGAACAAATGCTTTTCCATTATGATTGAAGGCAATGTGACAAATTGCCGTGGAATCCAAAATGGAATAAATCGTTTTCTCATCGTAAAAAGCCTTTTTCTTTCCACGTTTTACTTCATTCAATTCTGTTGTATTGAATTTCATCGTTGCTTCATTTTTTTTCTGAGAAAACCGCCATTACTTAATTGAAATGATGTGTCTTGTTCTTTCAATCATCATAGTTTTTATTGTCAATCAAAATTCGTGCTCTCTTATCATTGAAATTTTCGTTAAACAAACTTTTACTTTCATTTAAGTAAGAGGTTTCAATACTGTTTAGATCTAGTATGCTATGAAAAAGGTCGTCAGTAACATAAGGTTTTTCCAGGTGATCTCCTATTACCTGTGTTGTCGAAGAATACTTAGTCTTAAAACTGTTCGATAACCAAACAATAAATGGAATATCAACATTTGCTTTAGGAAGCTTGTCTGCATAGGTATGCCCTACCTGATTTCCTTCATCATACACATTTTCACCATGATCCGACAGGTATATTGCAGATGTAATATTTTTATTCAACACACTGTATGCCGAAATGATATTCAACAAAGAGTCTACTATGTAATCATTGTATAAAACTGAATTGTCGTATTCTGCAATGATTTCCTCCTTTTTAGTATTTCCTCTAAAAACACTAAAACTGCCCGGGTAACGCTTTTTATAAGAAGTATGACTACCCATAAGGTGAATAATAATTAGCTTTTTAGAAACATCTGATTCTAGTGTTTTCATAAAAGGAACGAATAATTTGCTATCGAAAGACTCTGTTAATGTTGCTTCCATGGATGAATTACTAGATATATTTACAAATATATATTTATCAGCCTTTTTAGCTAATGATGTAATTCTGTTTTCCCAAATGCCGTATGGAGGCTGATTTGATAACCAGTATGTCTTAAATCCTGCCGATGAAAAGATATCAAAAAGATCGATGCTTTTTTCTTGTTTTCTTTTGTTCTCTAAATTCGATTCTGTCATAAGCGATAAAACAGAATTTATTGTGTTCGAGTAAGGAGAGACTACATCATTGAAAACATATATATCGTTTCGTTTATCCAAATTTGGAGAGGTTTTACGCTTGTATCCATAAAGAGACATATGATGTCTGTTAAGCGACTCTCCGATTATTAGAACGAAGGTTTTATCCTCATCAATTGGGGTGTATGCTTTTACTTTTATTTTTTTTGTATTCTGTTCTGTTTCTTTGTAAAAAGAGTATTGATCAGAATATGAAAAGCATACTTTAAAGAATTGTGGAATACCTTTTCTGACTAGTCGTCCATGTATAGCATTTTCGGAAATGAAGCTGATTGATAGTACTGCAACGATTGATATTATCAGGTTTTTTCCCTTGTAATGCTCAAATTCTCTCTTTTGCCTGAGAGAATAAATAAATAAGAATATATATGGGAATAGTAGTAGTAATGAAGAGGAGCTTTTCAATGACAAAAACTCCATACTCTCTTGAAAATTGGTAGCTCCCAGTGTTAGTATACTTACTACAGAAAGAGGGCTTTTTATTAGTAACCAGTGAAACGATTCAATTGTTCCAATAATGAAGATAAAGATTATTCCAATTCTATTTGGTATGTTTGATTTTAACAGAATCGAGGGAATCGTGAATACCATCAACCACATCAAATTTACAATCAGGTAGCGTATATCGACTAAGGCAAAATCGATAAAACATCCTATGATAATGGGGTAATTAATCAAGAGAAATAATGAGGGCGGTACAATTTCAGCAATTCTGTTTAAGAATTTATTCATGGTTATTAGTTTCAAAATCTAATGTGTTTTGATGGGTTAAAATCAATAAGATACAAGGGTTGCCTGGGTGAAGCATTGTTTGGGACATTATCAGTGACGCAGCGACAGGCAGATAAGCTGCTCTTCAACATTTTTATACAAGTCGTTATGGCAGATAGTTTCTTTTAAGTTATTTCTTTTTCAGTTACTTATTTTGTTCCAAATGGCACTTTTAGTGAAACACTAATATTCCTTCCCTGATTATGATAATACAATGGTTTTAATGTCGATAGATGGTCAAAATATTGTGTGTCGAAAACATTGTTAACAGATATACCAAAGTTCAAAATTTGTCGGGACAGATGAAAGTCAGCATTCATACTAATATTCACAAGCGTATATCCATTTGTTGCTGTCTCAAAAGGAGATGGATTGTTTTGTTTTAATGCAGTTAGTGCAGAAAGTTTGATCAACGGGTTTATAAGAAATCCTATTTTTTCATGTTCAGCTCTGATTTCATACCGAAATTTCCGAGCAGGAATAAATGGCAAATAGGTCCCATTTATTTGCCTGCCAATTACCGAGGAATAGGTTCCTTCTATATGTAACCATGGTAAAGGTTTAGGGTGAAAATGAATGCCTGCCTCTCCACCGTAAAGGGATGCGTTTGTTTGCGAAAAACGATAGATATTTATACCGCTTGATGTTGTATCCGCAGTTGGTGAAATATAAATGTAATCAGTTATTTGATTGTAAAAACCAGCCAAATCAAAGGATAGAAATTCGCCATGGTAATGCATACTTATGTCCGTCTCGAAAGAGTTTTCGGGTGATAAATTTTCATTCCCAATCTCATATCTATTCCCGTGCATACCCAGTGAGGTTAATTCAGATATATTCGGCACCCGATAGCCTTTGGCAAAATTGGCCCTAAGCATAATCGTTTCAATTGGTTGATATGTAGCACCGAAAGAGCCATTCAGGTTAGAAAATTTCTTGTTTACCGGAGCGTGATAGCCAGCAGTTCCTTCTGTACCCAGGGCAAACGTTTCGGTTTTGTACATGTCAAATCTCAACCCACCCTGCACCTTAAGTTTTTTGAAAAACATATACTGTCCCAATCCTAAAATCCCTATGTTGTTGATATTGGCATCTGGTAAAAACCGGGCCGCTCGATTGTTAAGGTTTCTGTTTTTTTGCGACATTCCCTGTATTCCAATAATGTATTCGGACTTTTCGTTGGAAGGGAAATACAATTTGGATTCATAGGTAAAAGTACTCAGATTCATTTCAACAAAAGGGATAACGAGAGTTGTTTGAAGTTTTCTTAGTGAGTTCTGATAGGCTGCATTTATATCCCATTTGAATTGGCCCAGGTAAACCCTGTTTTGGGATGAAATTAATTGATGATTCAAATCCTGAAACCAAATTTCATTTTTTCTTTTTCGCGCGGTTATCAAAGGCTTTGCTGGAGGCACAGTCATTCCCAAATTCTGTTTAAAATAGTCGTAGAATAGTTTAAAAGATCCGGTTTTGCCTGTATATCCCGTATTTGCATTGAAGCTTATTTCGTTGAAGCGTGAGTTTGGAACATACTCCCCACCGCCTTGTAAGTAATCGGCATGGGTTTTATTTCCAAAACGAAATCCGCCAAAAAGCTTTTTTGAAGCTCCCTTCAGCCCTATGCTATTGTTCATCCCAAGCGTATTCGAATGCAATTGCATACGATAGTCTCCAAGTATTGTGCCTATGGGTGCAGGCTTTTCTTTAATGAAATTGATCACGCCACCTATAGCATCCGAACCATAAAGCAAAGAAGCAGGGCCCTTAATAATTTCTATCCTTTCCACATCGTTGTCATCAATTCCCAAGGGGTGGTTTTCACTGAATTGATAGTTTTCAATTCGCACTCCGTTGTTCATAACCAGAATGTCATTCATTGAAAGTCCACGAATGACTGGTTTTGAAACGCCTGGCCCCTTGGCTATCATATCAACACCCGGAACCTTTGTTAACGATTCCATGAAATTGGGGCTTCCTGATGAAGCAACATCCATGCTTCTAAATACGTCAATTTTTACTGCATTTTCGTGTTGTGAACTCACATATCCACCTACAATTACCACTTCCTGTGACTCGATAATTGCGACCGTCATTATGGCATCCAGCTTGCTTTCCGCTTGTGAAATATCAATTGTTCTAATTTCGGTATTGTAGCCAACAAATGAGAATTGAATTCTTATTCTTCCGTTTGGGATATCGCTAATCAAATATTCACCTGCCTGATTGGTGATTGTACCCTTATTGAGTTCAGGCAAAAAAACGGATGCACCAATCATGGGCTCATTGTTAGTATCTGTCACCTTACCTTTTAGTTGATTTTGGGCATTTACTTTTATGAAAAGAAACAACACAAAGAAAAATAAAACGATTTTCTTCATTCTATTACGATTCAGAATTTACGAATAAGTTTGTTATACCATCTATGATCCAATAGCTAAGCTGCCAATAGAGGTGGTGCTCGTAATAAGAATGAATACTTTGAATTATTGCAACAATATATAGACTTGTAATTGTCAATTAGTTCTTTCTGGTAAGAATACTTTTGTGTAGTATGGATATGTTTTTCAACTGAAAAAAAGGAAAACTCATAGTTTGGAATAGGACATTTCTCGTGGTATTCGTGAAAATGATTTTCATTTATTGCAGTACAATGAGAATGATCGTGGTGGTGAAAGAATTCATCGAAAAGTTTAATTGTCACAGGTGTCACAAAAAGGAACACCAGTGTTAGTGAAATGGTATTTTTAAACTTTTTCGTCATTCTAATTGCGAGTCAGTTGTCCTTTCTTAAATGCTCAATAAGGGTTTAAATATGTTTTCATTTGTACCTTTTACCCCAGGCGCACTACTTTTAAGTGTATGCTGTCTTATAAAATTTCTATGGTTTTGCTCAGCCTTATGTCATTCGACGAACTGCCTACCATGATTTCAAATTCTCCCGGTTCAACAATGTAATCCATGTTTTGATCCCATAAGCCAAGTTCATCCATTGGTATTGAAAAAGTTACGCTTATATGTTCAGATGGATTGATTTCCACTTTTTTAAATTCTTTAAGCACCTTAACCGGTGTGGTTACTGAACTGGTCTTGTCATTAATATACACCTGTATCACCTCTTTACCTTTCATTTTGCCGATGTTTTTAACATCCAGCGATAGGTCAATTGATGGCTCAATTTCAGAATGGTTGATTTTAACCTTTAAATCGGCATATTCAAATTCAGTATAGCTTAAGCCGAAACCAAAAGGAAACAGGGGATCGGGCGATGAAAAGACATAATCTCTTCCGGGTTTTTCCAGACTTCCTCGGCGATGATAGTAACCTTTTCCCGAAGGCTTTGTATTATAAAAAGTAGGTAAATGACCTACACTCTGAGGGATAGAGACAGGTAATTTCCCGGATGGATTTACCTCTCCGAACAGAATCCGGGCAAGTGCATGGCCTCCCTCTTCTCCCGGGTACCATGCTTCAAGAATAGCAGGGATGTGCGCTTTCTCCCATGCTATTGAATAGGGACGCCCGTGAACCATCACTAATACGATAGGTTTTCCGGTGTTGTAGATGGCTTTTATCAGTTCTGGCTGTATGCCAGGAGGTGTTAAGCTGGTTCTGTCGAATCCTTCTCCGCAAGTTGGATAATCACCCGGAATGTCTTGCCCCCAACCTATTCCCGATAGCGTGCTGCTTGTACCACCAATGGCTAATACAACAACATCACTTTTGTTTGCAACTTCAACAGCAGCTGCAATTTCACTATTGTCCAAACTTGTTATACCGCAGCCTTTGGCGTAATTTATTTCAATTTTGTTATTGGCATAGTGTTTTATGCCCTCCAGAAATGTCACCCCCGAATGATTGTCTTTTGTACAACTATAATCACCGTATTGAACCTGATTTGCATTGGGGCCAATAACCGCAATGGATTTTATCGTTGAAATATCCAGGGGTAAAAGATCGTCCTGGTTTTTAAGTAAAATGATGGACTCTTCTGCTATTTCACGTGCCAATCTGATCGATTCGCCTGTATGAATTAAATCAGATACCTTTTCGGGAGCTGTATAAGGCTTGTCAAATAAACCGGCCTTAAATTTAATTGTTAGAATGTTTTTTACTGCTTCATTAATGAGTGTAGTATCGATTTTACCCGTCTCCACCAGCTTAGGCAATTCCGAAAAAACGGCCATACTGGGAGCTTCAAGATCAATCCCCGCCTGAATCGCTCTGAGGGCTGCTTCAGCATTGTTCCGGGTTAGGTTGTGAAAGTAGTTTAGCATTTCTATCGCTCCGTAATCGGCGAATACATAACCCCTAAATCCATATTCTTTGCGCAGAACATCCTTCATTAGGTGTTCGTTGGCATGCATAGGAATTCCATTTACTTCATTGTACGCAGGCATAAGGGCGTAAATGTTGGCCTCTTGTATGGCTTTCTTAAATGGATATAAATGCAAATCCCTTAAATTTCGGGGGCCTACGATATTCGGGCCAAGATTGATGCCCGCAAGCGGCGTGCTATAGGCTACAAAATGTTTGGCTGTACAAATGAGTTTGTTATCCGATAGTTGATGTTTTGTGGCAGATGGTGGACCCTGCATCCCTATTACAAATGCTTTTCCCATCTCAGCTACATGAAAAGGATCTTCCCCAAAACACTCTTCAACTCTGCCATACCTCGGGTCTCTCGCCAAATCGAACAATGGCGATAAAGCCTGATCCACACCGGAAAGGCTTGCCTCCTTAGCAATGAGCGCACTCATTTTTTGAATGAGATTCGGATTCCAGGTGCTGCCCTGGGCAATAGCCTGAGGAAAAATAGTAGCACCAAAAGCCAGTTGGCCATGTAAACATTCCGCTATTTGAATTGCAGGAATGCCAAGTCTGGTATTCTGGCGTAAATAATTGTCTGCTGCTTCCGAAAAACAGGATATCTCATCTACCCCAATAAAGGGGCTTTCCAAACAACCGATGCTTTGGCCTTGAAAAAGGTTTTCCAGCGATTCTGAGCTTACCTCATTGTTTTCATTGAGTTCTAATTTCCCCAGACTAAGCATATTCATTTGAGCAATCTTTTCCTCAAGCGTCATTCTGCTTAGTAAATCTTTAACCCGGACAGAGATTCTTAAAGTGCTATCTTGATAAGGAAAGATCGGTTCTTTATTTTGGGAGTAGCCGAGCGTAAAAATTGTAAAGACGAGAAGTGTAGTGAATGCTCGTTTCATAATCCTGTTATTTAAACCTTTTTGTATTGTCATTAAAATGTTTTCATTCGTTAAGAAGACGCAGAGCCCTTCTGTAGCAGCAAAAGCTACCCCATCAGGACACTCAAATCCCTTGTACTTCTTTCTATTACGTATTGGTTTTGCAGATTCATGTTTTAAATCGATGACCAAATTGCAGCAAGCAATCGATTATTTTTAAATAATTAGGGTTGAAAATAGGGAAAAATTTTGAATACAGTTATTCTTGTCGGCTCCCATATGGGAGTCCAGGCTCGCGGCTCGATCTTTTAGATACGCCCCATGCTTAGTCTAGGCATGGGGCGTATTAAAGTTCATCTCAAAATGATGAATGTTCTCATAGCTTGCCGGTAACAGCCTGGTATTAGGCTCAGTTAAGAATACGTTTGCAACTATCTTCGGATTGAGCACCGGCTTTAGCGATTCCGGCTCGATTCGATCATGGTCGAATCTGCCGTCATTGCGGTTATACACGGTTAATAACGTTTTAGATTCTTATTGATTTGGGCTTCTAAATCCTTTATTTTTTTCTCGGTTTTTTGATAAAACATCAACACCATTTTTCTGTTTAGTTCAATTTTCATAAAGTAACTCATTAAAATATTTCTGTCCTTATCGTTTAAGTCGATAGGTGTTTTCAGGTTTATTAAGTTTCCCTTTGAATCGAAGACAAAATTTGGTGCCAGTATTTGATTGATTTCCCTAAAGTAGTTTCTTTGATACTGCATTTCCTCATATTCTTCTTCCAGTTTTCTCAAGGTATAATAGTCATATTCGTACAATGAAATTAATTTTGTTCTTAAAGAATCGTTTTTAATTATTTCAAGTCCCTTTGATTTTAGAGTTTCATATCCTGATATATTTTGCAATGACGTGAAGTCGCGAGTCAATTCGATAAGTCTTATTTGTAGTGAATCAATTACTACCTCATTGTTTTGTATGATGTTTCTCCAAAACTGACAGGACTCAATGCCTCTCTCATGTCCTTTCGTGTTGGTTTTTAAGTCTTCGAGGTCTTTTTCTAAACCATTTTTTATTTCGATGAGTATTTTTTGCTCCGCTTTATTGTCTTTTCTGTTATCGTTCCAGTTATTTAGAGCAAAAGCAGATGTTACAGCAATAAAAATAGATAAGAACTCAAAACCATGTTTTTTCCGATTTTTTCTTTTCAATTTGCACTGTTTTTTGGTTAAACGTTAGCTAACCTTACTGTATAAACATAGCAAGGGATTCATAAGGTATTGTTTTCGGTTCGTAAAGCACTTATGCAAGTATAAAAGTATCATTTATCATTTACAAGATCCCGTTATCATATTTATACATTATTGGCATTTCATTGATTTAGGGTTTTTCGATCATTCCTGACAAGTCGTCAAATTCATTAATATCCAGACTTTGCTCAATCCAATTCAAATAGTTTATTTTCCCACTTACTAAATCAACAAACATTTCATTATTGGTAGGGCGCTTATTACTCTTGCTTCACCCGGTTCCCTGGCGAACTATTAGCTATAAGGCAATGAGCCGTTTTAGGTCCCTGATTTAGCTGCGAAAGCTTTGTCAACGCAAAAGGGCATTTACTTAATAACACCGCCAGTTGCCATAATTTATGCAGTTGTATATTCCCGTTACTTTAAGTTCGATTTGAAACAGCGCATTACAGTTTATACGTTAATTGCGCTCTATAATTATACAGAACTGGCCACATCCATCCATTTGTCTCCATCAATGCCTCCCGGTCCCTTCCTATAACCAAATTGAATGCAGGTCCGATTTCTAAATCTAATCCAAATTTTTCTGTGATTGGAATTGTCCTGCCTATATTTAAGCCTAAAGATACTATTTTCCACCTATCATTAGGATGTCCTTGCTCCCAATACATTAATTGCTGATTAGAATACCATCCACCCACATTCTGTTTGGTAAGTTTTCCAAAATATAGAGTATTTTCAATCTGGGTATTGAAATGGTTCTCATTTTCCAACGGAGGCATGTTTAAATGACTTCCAATGCCTAAACCTATTTTTATTTGATCGGAGTAATAGTAGTTTAGTCCAAGATTGAATCCTTGGTAATATCCGTACCCAAGTTTTGTTTCAAATCTGTTTTCTTTTTGTCCAAAAACAGAACATGAGAGCAAGATCGCCAAGAAAAACAAATATGTGGCAGGTTTTTTCAATGGTCTGCTTGGACATAGAATCATGCGAATTTCAAATCTCATTTTGGTTATTTAATTCGTTTAAAATGATAGTTATATCTATCACAACATGGAGCATTTAGATTTAAAGTATCATTCCCAATGAATTCAACATATTTTTCTTTATCACTGAGGAAAAGCTTGGAATTGTCATCTTTTTCTAAATTAACCAGTAGTGTCCGACTAAAAAAATAAAGAGAAGGGTACTCCCCGGAGGTTTCCCCTTCATGTTGTAGATTTGTTTTGCACAACAAAGAACAACATGG
>PDWJ01003314.1_pt1 | contig 15555 bp, 16 predicted proteins | sample 1430881 | NCBI WGS metagenome assembly PDWJ01 (sample SAMN01162460, study PRJNA174530) | Oral metagenome, whole genome shotgun sequencing project. | biome: Marine environment; feature: Marine mammal; material: Swab sample of the gingival sulcus; isolation source: swab sample of gingival sulcus... | reverse complement strand
GCCGCCTGGCGGGCGCACCGCAAGGGTGCCTACTACGGCAACCCGAGCTTCACGCAGATTCACCCGACCTGCATCCCGGTGCACGGCGACACGCAGTCCAAGCTCACCCTGATGAGTGAGTCGCTGCGTAACGACGGCCGAATCTGGGTGCCTAAGAAGGCCGAGGATTGCGCCAAGGACGCCCGCGAGATTCCCGAGGAAGACCGCGACTACTATCTGGAGCGGATCTACCCGAGCTTCGGCAACCTGGTGCCGCGCGACATCGCGTCGCGGCAGGCCAAGAACATGTGCGACGAAGGTCGCGGTGTTGGCCCGGCGGTCACCGAGTTAGACGAGAACGGCAACGAGGTGCAGGTGCGCCGCGGCGTTTATCTCGACTTCTCCGACGCGATCGAGCGCATGGGCAAGGACGTGGTCTCGGCCAAGTACGGCAACCTGTTCGACATGTACATGCAGATCACCGGTGATGATCCGTATGAGGTGCCGATGCGCATCTACCCGGCGGTGCACTACACCATGGGTGGTCTTTGGGTCGACTACGACCTGCAGTCGAACCTGACCGGCCTGTTCGTGACCGGCGAGGCGAACTTCTCCGATCACGGCGGCAACCGACTCGGTGCTTCGGCGCTGATGCAGGGTCTGGCCGACGGCTACTTCGTGCTGCCGAATACGATCAACGACTACCTGGCTGACGGGCCGTTCGAGAAGATCCCGGACGATCACCCCGCCGTGCAGGAAGCCGTTACCTCCGCCAAGGAACGCATTGAGAAATTGCTGAGCATTTCGGGTACTCGCTCGGTCGATTCCTACCACAAGGAACTCGGCCAGATCATGTGGGAGTACGTCGGTATGGAGCGAAGCGAAGTGGGCTTGAAGAAGGCGATCAGCCGGATCCGGGCGCTACGCGAAGACTTCTGGTCCAACGTTCGGGTTACTGGTGTGAACGAAGACTTCAACCAGGCACTAGAGCGGGCCGGGCGAGTGGCCGACTTCCTAGAGATGGGTGAGTTGATGGCCATCGACGCGTTGCATCGCAACGAATCGTGTGGCGGTCACTTCCGCGCCGAGATGCAGACCGAGGAAGGTGAAGCCTTGCGCGACGACAAGAACTTCCTCTATGTCGCAGCCTGGGAGTGGGGCGGTGCCGATGGCATGCCGACTCTGCACCGTGAACCCCTGGTCTACAAGGCCATCGAACTCAAGCAACGGAGCTACAAGTGAAACTCAAGCTACGTATTTGGCGTCAGGCCGGGCCAAACGCTGCCGGCCGAATGGTGGAGTACGACCTGGATGGCGTCTCCGAAGACATGTCGTTCTTGGAAATGCTCGACATGCTCAACGAACAGCTCACAGCTGAGAACAAGGAACCGGTGGCATTCGACCACGACTGCCGCGAGGGTATCTGCGGTATGTGTGGCGTGGTGATCAACGGGCAGGCTCATGGCCCGTCCCCGACCACCACTTGCCAGCTGCACATGCGCTCGTTCGCCGATGGCGCAACCATCGACATCGAGCCGTGGCAGGCCGGGGCGTTCCCGATCATCAAGGACCTGGCGGTTGACCGCAGCGCCTTTGACCGGGTAATCGCTTCGGGCGGTTTCATCTCCTCGAACACCGGCTCGGCGCCGGATGCCCACTCGACCCCCGCCCCCAAGCGGGAAGCCGATACGGCGTTCGACAACGCGACCTGCATCGGTTGTGGTGCCTGTGTGGCTGCTTGCCCGAACAGCTCGGCCATGCTGTTTACCTCGGCGAAGATCTCGCACCTGGCGTTGCTGCCGCAGGGCCAGCCCGAGCGTTACCGTCGGGTTAAGGCGATGGTCGCCCAGCATGATGAGGAGGGCTTCGGCAACTGCACCAACATCGGTGAGTGCGCGGTGGCGTGCCCGAAGAGCATTCCGCTCGAGTCGATCTCGCGGCTCAACCGGGATCTCATCAAGTCGTTGTTCAAGGCCGACGGCAAGTAAATATCCATCCGGCAAAGGGGCGGCTTCGGCCGCCCCTTTGTTGCGTCTTGGGTCGTTTGCTGGGCCGCTCCGGTGGTGTCTAGGTGGTGGTGGCGGCGCGATTGTAGTTAGCCCGGTGGCTTGTGGCATACTTAATCGCTGTCGCCGATCGTGGCGACCCGCACACTTGCAGCTCCTGCCCCGGGGGGATCGTCTGCGATGGTGTGGCAACCGAACTAACCGCAGTGACCCGAGGCACTGACGAGGAATAGCTATGACTAACCCGCTGATTCAGCAGCTCGATCAATCTTCCCTTCGCGACGATGTGCCCGATTTCCGGCCCGGCGATTCGGTCAAGGTACACGTCAAGGTCATTGAAGGTAACCGCGCCCGGGTTCAGGTTTTCGCCGGCGTAGTGCTGGCGCGAGTCGGCGCAGGCGTGCAGGAGACCTTCACCGTTCGCAAGGTGAGCTTCGGCGTCGGCGTGGAACGGACGTTCCCGGTGCACAGCCCGGTCATTGAGAAGATCGAGGTTGATCGCCGCGGTGCCGTGCGACGGGCCAAGCTGTACTATCTGCGCGGGCTGCGTGGCAAGGCCGCCAAGATTCGCGAAAAGCGCGTCTAGGGTATCGGCTCGCAGCGGTGAGCTCTAAGGAGAGCGTCGAGGCAGCGGAGAAACCTCGTAGGTCCGTTTGGGCCGTAATCCGCAGTATTCTCACCGAGGTGGTAGTGGTTGTCGTCGCTGCCGTCATTTTGTCGGTGTTGTGGCGCACCTTTGTCGCCCAGATGTTTATCATCCCCAGCGGCAGCATGGAAAACACGTTGCAGGTCGACGACCGCGTGCTGGTCGCCAAGTTCGGCGGCTTTCAACGCGGCGATGTGGTCGTCTTTGAAGATCCCGGCGACTGGCTGACCACGCCGCCACCGCCTCCCGACGCATTCCGGGAAACGCTGGAATTCATCGGCGTTTTCCCCAGCAGCAGCTCGGAGCACCTGATCAAACGGGTTATTGGGATGCCGGGGGATCACGTCAGTTTCGGTGAGTCCGGCAAGATCACTGTGAACGGCCACGAACTCGACGAGCGGGCCTATCTCTATGCGAGCGACGGCGTCCAGATCCCGCCAGCTACGGTTCCCTTCGATGTGGTGGTGCCCGCCGGACACATCTTCGTGATGGGGGACCACCGCAACCATTCAGCGGACTCGCGGTGCCGGTTGACCCGAGAATCGGAATCGGGGCCACCTGGGTCAGTGGCGTTTGTGCCGGTAGACAAGGTGGTTGGGGCGAGCGTGGCTATTCTGGCGCCGCTGCCACGGTTGTCGACATTCATCGTGCCCGAAACCTTCGCTGATGTGCCGGATCCCACTGAACCGGCCCCTAGCGAAGCTGTGATCAACCTGGCTGAGCCCGGCTGCTGAGCATGGGCGTCACTGAGCCCTACCGCTATGAGCAAGAGCTGGTTGCGGCTGGTCTAGGCCCGGTCGCGGGTGCTGATGAGGCGGGACGCGGGGCCTGCGCGGGGCCGCTCGTGGCCGCCGCCGTCGTGCTCGATAGTGACAACCCCATCGATGGGTTGAATGATTCTAAGAAGTTGAGCCGGTCACGGCGAGAGGCCCTGTTTGCCCGAATTCAGCAGCAGGCGACGGCGGTTTCAGTTGCCTACGTGAGCCCCCAGGAATGCGATCAGCTTGGCATGCACCAAGCGGATCTGCAGGGGCTGCGCCGGGCGATCGCCAAGCTTGAGGTGGATCTTGGTTTCGCGCTAACCGACGGGTTTGAAGTGCCTGGCCTCGGCGTGCCGTCGCTTAGTCTGTGGAAGGGCGATCAGGCGGTGGCCTGCGTGAGCGCGGCCTCCATCGTGGCCAAGGTCACCAGGGATTCGCTGATGGTCGAACTCGACCAGCAGTACCCGGGCTATGGCCTGGCCAAACACATGGGCTACTGCACCAAGGAGCACCAAGAGGCGTTGCTGCGACTCGGGCCGAGCCCGATACATCGGTGGTGCTTCGATCCGGTGGCCCGAGCGGCTAAAGTGGAGCCACGATGAGCGCGGAAGAACTAGAAGCCTACGAGAGCAAGCTTGAACTCGGGCTGTACCAGGAATACAAGGATGTCGTCGGTATCTTCACCTACGCGGTCGAGACCGAGCGACGCTTTTACCTGTGTAACGCCGTAGACCTGAAGGTGCGTACTGAGGGCGGCGACGTGTACTACGAGGTGTCCATGGGCGATGCCTGGGTCTGGGACATGTACCGGCCTGCGCGTTTCGTGAAGTCCGCCAAGGTGCTCACTTTCCGGGATGTTTCGATCGAAGAGATCGCGCAATCCGACCTACAGGTGCCCGACGGCCGCTAAGGGCTGTGGAGAACGGCGCATTCGCTGAGCGCCGCCCCATCTTGTACCTGGAGGTGCACAGATGGTGCGAAGAAGATCACCCCGGCAGGTGGGGGAGCAAGGGGAACAGCTAGCCGCGAGCTATCTGGAAAACCTGGGTTGGCAGATCCTGGATCGCAATTGGCGGTGCCCAGATGGCGAGCTAGACATCGTTGCGCGAGATGATTCCGCGCTGGTCTTCGTCGAGGTCAAATGCCGTTCTGGCCGCGGCTACGGGCATCCGTTGGAGGCGATCACCTACCGAAAGGCGGCGAAGCTGCGCGCCTTGGCTAGGTGTTGGTTGCGCTCGAATGCCAGCTGGGCGCCGCAGGTGCGGATTGACGCGGTGGGTGTGTTGCTGCCGCGAGTGGGGGCGCCGGAGCTGACACACGTGCGAGGGGTGCAGCCGTGGTGACGGCTGCAGCCTGGTCGATCGCGCTTGCCGGGCTGAGCGGGGCGCTGGTGGAGGTGGAGGCCCACATCGGCCTCGGGTTACCGCGCACCATTCTGGTCGGGCTGCCAGATGCCGCATTGCATGAGGCGAAAGACCGGGTGAAAGCCGCGACCGCAGCCGTCGGCCTGGGCTGGCCCGATCACCTGCTAACGATCAATCTCTCACCCGCCAGCCTGCCTAAGAACGGCTCGCACTACGACCTGGCGATCGCAGCCGCCGTGCTCGGTGCCCAGCAGAAGGTGCCGGTCGAGCAGCTGCCGCGGTTCGTGCTGCTGGGGGAGTTGGGGCTGCAGGGCCAGGTGCGGCCGGTGAGAGGCATCCTGCCCGCCTTGTTGGCTGCCCGCGAGGCTGGGTTCGAGCGGGCCATTATCCCGGCTGCGCAGGCGGCGGAGGCCAACCTGGTCAGTGGTTTGACGCTGTGGCCGGTGGCGCAACTGAGCGAGGTGGTCGACGTGCTGCAGGGCAACCCGGTGCCGCACGATCTGCCCGAACAACTCGAATCGGCACGTGAGCGGATTCCGGATCTTGCCGACGTGCGCGGGCATGCCGCTGGCAAGTGGGCGCTGGAGGTGGCAGCGGCTGGGCGGCACCACCTGTTCCTGCACGGTGCGCCGGGAGTGGGTAAGACGATGCTGGCCAAGCGGCTGCCCGGGCTGTTGCCGGATCTGACCGACGAGGAGTCCCTGGAGGTCTCTGCCCTGCACTCGCTGGCCGGGCGCGACCTTGGCGGTCGGTTGCTGCAGCGGCCGATGTTTTCCGATCCGCATCACAGCTCGACGATGGCGAGCCTGGTTGGCGGTGGCGGCCGGGAGATTCGGCCGGGAGCGATCTCGCTGAGTCACCGCGGCGTGCTGTTCCTCGACGAGGCCCCAGAGTTTGGCGCAAAGCTGCTGGACGCCCTGCGTACGCCATTGGAGGCTGGCGAGGTCACCATCTGTCGGGCTGCCAACCAGGTAAGTTTCCCGGCCCGGTTTCAGCTGGTGCTCAGCGCCAATCCTTGCCCGTGTGGGTTTCACGGCGTTCTCGGCCACCAGTGTCGTTGTTCGGTGACGTCGGTACGCCGCTATCAACAACGCATCAGCGGGCCGATCCTGGATCGTATCGACATCCGGCATCACATGCTGCCGCTGCGCCATTCGATCACGGCCGCAGGCCAAGAAGGGGAGACGAGCGAGGTCGTGCGGCAGCGAGTGGTTGCGGCCCGAGACCGACAAAGGCGCCGATTGCGCGATACCCCGTGGGAAACCAACGCCGAAGTGCCGGGGCCTTTCCTGCGGGGGCAGCTACCGCTCCCGGCCGATGTTAAGCCGCTGGAGGAGGCGCTGGTGACGGGGCGGCTTAGTGTGCGTGGGGTTGACAAGGTGATCCGGGTTGCCTGGACCCTGGCCGATTTGGCTGGGGCTGATCGGCCATCGGGTGCCCATGTTCGCGCTGCGATGGTGATGCGCCACGCCGAGCTTTCTGGGGTCGCGGCATGAGCATCACCGAGCGGCAGGCGCGCATGGGGCTGGCGGCGCTGCTGCCGTTGGCTAACTGGGATCTTGCCAACCTGGTTGCCACCCAAGGAGCGGTCGAGGTGTGGCAGCAGCTGCGAGCAATGGGGCGAGAGTCAGGCTGGGGGCGCAAGGCTGCCGGGCTCGATCTGGCGCAACTGGCGGCCGCCACCAAGGCGTGCAACGCGCGCTTCCTGATCCCCGGAGATGAGGAGTGGCCGGAGCAAATCGCTGACCTTGATCGGGTCAGCCTGTCGGGCATGGGAGCAGCGCCGTTGGGGCTGTGGCTACGTGGCGCCGGCACGCTGCCGCATCCGGAGCGCGCGGTGGCCGTGGTCGGTGCGCGGGCGGCTAGCGCCTACGGCGAGCACGTCAGCACGCAGCTGGCGCAGGACCTAGCCCAGGCGGGCTATCTCGTGGTTTCAGGGATGGCCTTTGGGATTGACGCTGCCTCCCATGCCGGAGCGTTGGCAGCTGGTCGACCGACGCTTGCGGTGTTGGCCTGCGGCGTCGACCTGGCCTACCCGCTGGGCAACGCGCAGCTGATGAATCGGATACTGGCTGACGGGCTGGTGGTCTCGGAAGTGCCGCCCGGCAGTAGGCCGCTGAAGGCGAGCTTCTTGGCCCGCAATCGGATCATCGCGGCACTAGCTCAAGGGGTGGTGATCGTGGAAGCTGCGGCAAGGTCTGGGGCGCGCAACACGGTGTCCTGGGCAAGTGAGCTTGGCCGGGTGGTGATGGCCGTGCCCGGGCCGGTCACCTCTACGCTGTCGATCACGCCCAACCGACTGATCCGCGACCAGGAGGCGATCCTGGTCGCCGATGCGAAACAAGTGCAAGCGCTGCTGGCGCCGCTGAACACGATTCCCGAAGCCGAGTTGCACGGCGAACCGCGGCCGCTGGATCGGCTGCCTGGCTCGCTGCGTTCGTTGCGGGAGGCGGTGGCTATCGGTGAGGTGGTGGACGCGGCAGAGCTATCCGCGCGCACCGGGATGTCGATCATGGAATGCGTGGCGGGGGCGCAAGAATTGGCTGAAACCGGCTGGCTGGTGCAGCTGGCAGGGGCGGCTTGGCGGCTGCCCAAGCGCGCAGATAGATCGGTTGCACACTAACCAAATCATGAGTACACTCAAAACTGAACGTACTCGAAAATTGAGTATGCTCAGGAATTGAGCGGTAGCAGTGGAGGGCACATGTCGCAACAGCGAGATGGGAAACAGCCTTCAGGGCGCCGCCTGCGCAAGTGGCAGGCGATGCGAGCGACCATCACGGAGGCCGCGCGCGCGGCATTCTTCGACAAGCCCTTCGACACCGTCACGGTCCAGCAGATCGCGGATCAGGCGGATGTCGCGGTCGGCACGCTGTTCTACCACGCGTCGTCGAAAGCCGAGCTGTTCTTCCTGGTGTTCAACACAGTGCTGGAACAGGCGATCACTGAAGGGGAGGCGGCCGAGGCTGCCTTGCCAGTGGGTGCGGACGTCACTGATCGGATCGCAGTCTTGGTCGCGCCGATCGAGGGGCTGCGCCACGGCAAACACGCCGCCAATATGACGCGCTATCACCGGGAGCTGTTGTTCAGCGATTCCACTGGTGCCCATAGGTTGGCCGGGATTGAGCTAGTACGTCGATTGGAGACCCGTATCGCTCAGATCTTGTGCGAAGCACATGGGGTCGACCCCGATAATGAGGCGGGTTGGTTCGCCGCCCGCGCAATCTTTGCTGCGCTTCACTTCGATATCGCCTCGCCTCCGGCAGCTGTAGATCCGCAGTCCGGTGCCGGTCGCCCCGGCGACTCGGGACTGGCAACCCAGATCGCCATTCTCGTGGCAGGTTTTGCCGCGTTCGCCGCAGCCGAAGCTGGAACCAGCCGCGATCCCGACGCCTCGAGGTTCGAGGAACCAACGACTTCCACCCTTATCCCTACCACTCAATAAAGGAGAACAAACATGTACTACTCCAACGGCAACTACGAGGCTTTCGCCCGGCCGCGCAAGCCCGCCAAGGCTGACACGGCATCGGCGTGGATCGTCGGCACCGGCCTAGCCGGACTCGCCGCCGCGGTGTTCCTCATTCGTGACGGCCAGGTGCCAGGGGAGCGGATTCACCTGCTGGAGGAGCTGCCGCTGGCTGGCGGCTCCCTGGACGGCGAAAAGCGCCCCAATCTCGGCTTCGTCACTCGCGGCGGCCGCGAGATGGAGGATCATTTCGAGTGCCTGTGGGACATGTACCGCTCAATTCCCTCACTTGAGGTCGAGGGTGCCTCATTCCTGGACGAGTACTACTGGCTCGACAAGGACGACCCCAACTCGTCAAACTGCCGGTTGATCCACCACCAGGGCCAGCGCGTGCCCACCGACGGCGATTTCACCCTCAGCGACTCGTCGCAGCTGGAGATCGTCAAGCTGATCTCGACTGCGGAAGAAGAGCTTGAAGGCATGACTATCGAGAGCTTCTTTAGTGAGGAGTTCTACGAGAGCAACTTCTGGGCCTATTGGGCAACCATGTTTGCCTTCGAGAAGTGGCATTCGCTGGCGGAGATGCGCCGCTACTTCCTGCGCTTCATCCACCACATCGATGGGCTGCCCGACTTCACCGCTTTGAAGTTCAACCGCTACAACCAGTACGAGTCGATGGTCAAGCCCGTGCTGGCCTACCTCAAGGATCATAGCGTCGATATCCGCTACGGCACGACCGTGCGGGACATCGAAGTTGCCAAGAAAGCCGACATGCTGACCGCGACCCGGCTGCTGCTGACCGTCGACGGCAAGGACGAAGAGATCGCGCTGAGCGAGGACGACCTCGTGTTCGTCACCAACGGCTCGATCACCGAATCGAGCACCTACGGCGATCACCACACACCAGCGCCGGTCACCAAAGAACTCGGCGGCAGCTGGCTGCTCTGGGAGAACCTCGCCAAGCAGAGTGCACGCTTCGGCCGTCCCGAAGTCTTCTATAAAGACCTGCCCGAACGCAGCTGGTTCGTCTCGGCCACCGCAACCGTGTCCAATGCCGAAGTGGAGCCGTACATCGAGCGCCTAACCAAACGCGACCTGCACGATCACAAGGTCAACACCGGCGGAATTATCACGGCCACGGACTCCGGCTGGCTGCTGAGCTTCACAGTGCACCGGCAGCCGCACTTTAAGGAGCAAGCCGAGAACGAGACCGTCGTCTGGATCTACGGCCTGTACTCGGACACCAAGGGCGACTATGTCCACAAGCCAATCACCGAGTGCACTGGCGAGGAGATCACCCAGGAATGGCTCTACCATCTGGGGGTTCCCGTGGCTCGCATCCCAGAGCTGGCTAAGCAGGAATCGATCAACACCATCCCGGTGTACATGCCCTACATCACCTCGTACTTCATGCCACGGCACCAGGGTGACCGGCCGGATGTAGTGCCGGTCGGCTCGAAGAACATCGCTTTCATCGGCAACTTCGCCGAATCGGCCACACTCGACACCGTGTTCACCACGGAGTACTCGGTGCGCACCGCCATGGAGGCCGTGTACGCCTTCCTTGGGGTGGAACGTGGCGTACCCGAGGTGTTCGCTTCGGCCTATGACATTCGCGAACTGCTCAGGTCTGCCTACTACTTGCGCGACCGCAAGAGCCTTCACGAAGCGCCGCTGCCGACGAAGCTGCCGCTGCCACGGTTCGTCGGAGCGAGGCTGCAAAAGAAACTTCGTGGCACCTGGATCGAGCAGTTGCTGCAGGAAGCTGGGCTGCTCTGAACTAGGTTTAGCTCCCAAGCTGAGCAAACACTGTCGACATAGTGAGGCGCGTCTTTGAAGGCGCGCCTCACTGCTGCGTTCGGGGCACCGGAATTGGTAGGAAAAGGGGTGTCGGGCGCAGCTAGCAGGGGCGCGCGGCGGCTGCCTAGCCGCCAGTTGCTGGTTAACCAGGTAGGTTTGATAACCATGTACCCGGAAACACAGCGGTCAGCGGCGGATTTCGACGCCGTAATCTTCGACGTGGATGGCACCTTAGTTAACACCGAGACGTTGTGGGATGAGGTTCGACGATCACTGGCCGCTAGCCAGGGAGTTTCCTGGCCAGCTGAGGCCACGGTGGCGATGATGGGGATGAACACCGAGGAGTGGAGCGCTTACCTGGTGGAGGTTGTTGGCCTGGCAGGCACGCCAGCGGAAGCAGCGCAGGCCACGATCGACGGCATGCTGCAGCATTATCGCCGGGGCGTGCCAGTGCTGCCGGGGGCGATCAGCGCACTGCGGCGAATGGCGCGACTGGTGCCCATCGCCATCGCCTCCTCCTCGCCCAGGGTGCTGATCGAGGCTGCCGCCGAGATGCTGCAACTAAACGACCTGGTCCGGGTGATCGTCTCTACCGGGGAGGTGCCCCGCGGCAAGCCCGCGCCGGACGGCTATCTGCGGGCTGCAGAGTTGTTAGGGGTCGACCCGACGCGCTGTGTCGCGGTTGAGGACGCCACGAGCGGTATCCAGTCTGCGCTGGCAGCGGGCATGCGGGTAGTTGCGGTGCCGCAGGAATTTCACCGCCCACCAGCCGAGCTGCTTGCCAAGACCACGGTCTTGGAATCGTTGGACGAGCTGACTGTCGAGCTGTTGGCCAGCCGCGGCAGCGGATAGTGCCGCGCTAGCCGGGCCAACCAGTAAGGACCTAGGACCTCCATGATTCGTTTTGATTCAGTTTCCAAGATTTATCCAGATGGCACCAAGGCCGTCGATGATTTCTCGTTTGAGATTTCCTCGCATCAACTGGTGGTGTTGCTCGGGTCTTCCGGTTGCGGCAAGACCACGCTGATGCGCATGGTGAACCGCATGGTCGATCCGACTAGCGGCACCGTCTACATCGACGACGAGCCGGTTAACAGCCTGGAGCCAGTAGCGTTGCGACGCCGCATCGGATATGTGATGCAATCGGGTGGGCTGCTACCGCACCGCAAAGTGGTAGACAATGTCGCCACCGTGCCGTTGTTGTCCGGCGCAGATGCCAAGCAGGCGCGAGTTCGCGCGATGGAACTGCTGGAGACCGTGGGCCTAGACGCTGATACGGTGGCCCTGCGTTACCCGAGCCAACTATCTGGTGGGCAGCGGCAGCGAGTCGGGGTGGCCCGGGCGCTAGCCGCCGAGCCCAACGTGTTGCTAATGGACGAGCCGTTTGGTGCCGTCGACCCGGTCGTGCGGGCCGAGCTGCAGACCGAGTTGCTGCGGTTGCAAAGCGAACTATCTAAAACCATCCTGTTTGTGACGCACGATGTCGACGAGGCGTTCACGCTGGGGCAGCGGGTGCTGATCTTGCAGCAAGGCGCGCAGATCGTCCAGGCTGGCACTCCCGACGAAATCCTGCTCAACCCTGCGAATGATTTCGTGGCCGAGTTCATCGGGGGAGCCAGGCGGCGGCTGACCACCGAGGTGCGCCACGGCCGCCAGGTCGCGGTCGACGGGCAGGGACGGCTGGTGGGAGTCGTGTCGGCATGAACCTGGCCTGGATCGTCGACAACCTGCCTCGCATCGCCGAGCTGACCTTAGCCCACGCCGTCCTAGCGCTGGTGCCGCTGGTGGTTAGCGTTGTGGTGTCGGTGCCGGTGGGCTGGTGGGCGCACAAGAAACGGTGGCTGAAGCAGGTGGTGCTATCCGGCTCGGGCGTGCTGTACGCGCTGCCGTCGCTCGCGGTCTTCATTATTGCGCCGATCATTCTCGGCACCATGATTCTTGATCCGATCAATGTGATGGTGGCGCTCAGCCTGTACGGCATTGCGTTGCTGGTTCGCACCGCGGTTGATGCCTTCGAGTCGGTTGGGCGCAACACCCGGGATGACGCGGTCGCCATCGGGCACTCGAAGTCGCAGATCTTCTGGCGGGTAGCGTTGCCGCTCGCCGGGCCGCCGCTGCTGGCTGGCGCCCGCGTGGTGAGCGCCTCGACGCTGTCGCTGGTTTCGGTGGGGGCGCTGATCGGGGTGCCGTCCCTGGGATATTTCTTCACCGATGGCTACCAGCGTGCGTTTCTGACTGAGATCTGGGTTGGCATCATCGGCACAGTGCTGTTGGCTGTCGTTTTTGACGCCGTGCTGGTGATACTTGGCCGGCTGCTGCTGCCGTGGGTTCGTGTCTTGGATAGGACCAAAGCATGAATCAATTTGAAGCCACGATGGCCTGGCTGGCTGACGCCGCCAACTGGGGCGGCCCAGACGGTATCTGGGCCCGGATCGCCGAGCATCTGTACTACTCCGGCCTGGCGCTGTTCTTCGCGTCATTGATCGCGATTCCGTTGGGCATCTTTATCGGGCACACCGGGCGCGGCCGGACGCTGGTCGTGGTGTTATCTGGTGCCATCCGGGCCTTGCCCACGCTGGGCTTGCTGACGCTACTGGCGCTATCGCTGGGGTTGGGGCTGCAGCTGACCATCGTCCCGGCCACGATCGTGTTGTCATTGCTGGCTGTGCCTACGCTACTCGCCGCGACTTATTCCGGTATCGAAGCAGTCGACGACGACGTGGTAGATGGCGCCCGAGCCTCCGGGTTCGCAGAGGGCCAAATCATCACCAAGGTCGAGCTGGCGCTAGCCGCGCCGATCATCCTGGGCGGGATCCGCAGCGCCGTGCTCCAGATCCTGGCTACCGCGACCGTGAGCGCCTATCTAGGCCTGGGTGGCCTAGGGCGGCTGATTCTCGACGGGCTTGCCCTGACTGACTATCCACGTATGCTGGGTGGTGCCATCGTAGTATCTGCGCTGGCATTGATCGCCGATGGCGTGTTGCTGGCCCTGGAGCGGCTCCTGATGCCGCGCGGGGTGCAGTTGGCGCTCGGCCAACGCAGATGAGAGTAGGCGAGGAGAAAAGATGAAGACCAAGTACATTCTGGCCGCCGTAGTTGCTGGTTCCCTTGCGCTGACGGCTTGCGGGGGGAATAGCTCGACTGAATCGTCAGAATCAACCAAACAGGCCATCACCGTCGGCTCCGCCGCTTTTGCCGAGAGCGAGATCATCGCCGAAATCTATGCCCAAGCGTTAGAGGCCGAGGGATACCAGGTGGAACGAAAGATGCGCATCGGCTCGCGCGAGGCCTACCAAGGCGCGCTGACCGATGGCTCGATTGACCTGATCCCCGAATACTCTGGCAACCTGCTGCAGTACTTCGACGCTGGTAACGCTGCCGCCACCGAGGAAGAGATTGTGGCGGCGCTGCCCGCCGTGCTGCCAGCGAATCTCCGCGTGCTAGAGGCCGCCGAAGCCCAGAACCGGGATTCCTGGACGGTCTCGGCTGAGTTCAGCCAAACCAACCAGATCACTTCGCTGGCCGACCTAGCCAACTACCAAGGGCCGTTGCGCCTTGCCGGTAATCCGACTTTGGCCGAGCGTCCTTACGGGCCGAAGGGGCTCGTCGAGTTCTACGGTGTGAAGGAAGACCAGATCACCTTCACCCCCATTGACGATGCCGGCGGCCCGCTGACGATCAAAGCCCTGCTCGACGGCGACGTGGACATGGCGAACATCTACACCACCACGCCCGCCATCAAGACCGAAAATCTGGTGGTGCTGGCCGACCCAGAGAACATGATCTTGCCGCAACAGGTATTGCCACTGGTTAGCGACCGGGTGCCAGCCGAGGTGGACGAGGTGCTGAACCGGGTATCGGCCAAGCTGACCACAGATGAGTTGATCGCCATGAACATCCGCAGCCAGGGCGAGGAGAAGGCCGCGCCTAGCGTGATCGCGAAGGATTGGCTGGCCGAGAACGGCTAGGCCGAAAGCTAACAAAACCCCTAGTCAGCTCGCTACTTGCGGCTTGGCTAGGGGTTTTGTTTGGTGTCTGAGAGAGAACTTGAAGCTGCTCAATAGAGATTATTGGGAACGGGATTTAACCAGATAATCGATCTGTGGAACCAAAGGCTTGCCCAGAATAGTGGGTTCAAATCGGGTTTTGCTCAAAATGCTATTTGTCCCGATATGCTGGGCTTGTTTGAGAATCCAGATGCTTTGAAAGAAGGTTTTCGCCCATGGCCGACACGAACTATGAGCAGAATGACGTGGAGCCTTCCTGCCTGCGCATCGCAGGTTACGTATTGTTGGGATTTATTGCTCTCTGGAGTCTGGGAGCCCTATGGACTGACCCATCGTCTGCTCTAGCGGGTTTTGCGCTCGTAGCAGTGTTCGTGTTACCCCCGCTGGTCAGGCACATCCGTATGAGGAAGTACTTTTCAAGTGAGGAGTTTCTTCGCCAGAAGGCTGAACTTGCAGCTGTCGTTCAAGAACACAACGAGGTAGCCTACTATGCGAGCGAAATCCTTCAGCGTGGTCTTTTCGACCTCGGGGCTTCTTCCACTGGCTCGCAATCACACCTCGCGACCTACGAGAACACCAGCAGACACAACTACCGCAGAGACAGGAACGTAGCGAACTTTCAGGCTCCCAACGTCCACAACTGCTCACTTCAAGTTGTCCGAAACGCTAGCGCCGATCCGCTCAAGTACTTGATGAAGTACTTCGACATCAAGCCGACTGAAGAGCGCTTAAAAGAGGTAGAGAGCCTGGGGGAGAGCATTGCCAGCTTAGAAGGAGCCATTCAGAATCTTCAAGGCCGTGAAGTCGGCATCACAACGTCGATCAATCCGCCAAGGTTCATTCTCAAGCATTACCAGAACACTTTCATGAAAGAGATGGGTGTCTACCTTTCGCCCATCACCATCCAGTATCCAGTCTACGTTTTTGAGTACGTCAGTGCTGGCGGCAACTCGAGTCAGAAGACAACCATTCAGCTCAACCCGCAGACTATCGATGCGCTTATCGAGACTATGTCTGAAAAAATACGCTTTCGAAAGAGTGCAGCTGGGCAGCGTGCCTTGATGACAACGAAGCTTAGGAGCTTCATCAAGGAGCGAGACGGATACACATGCCAAACCTGTTCTGTCTCGATTGCGGAGGAACCTCACCTTTTGTTGGAAGTCGATCACATCATTCCGGTCTCACGAGGAGGTCTCTCCGCACCTGACAATCTACAAACATTGTGCTGGCGGTGTAACCGAACCAAGTCCAACAAAGTTCCTGCCTAAAGGCGGTAGCGATGATGAAAGAACTAGTGGGTCCTACTTATTTCAATCGCAGTGGTCACCCGAACTAGGCTGCTTGGAATTGGCTGGCATCCACACTTTAGGGAGGAGTTCATTCGTCGCTACCAATGACATGGATGCATGCAAAGATCGAATGATGTCCGAGAGAGTGCTGTGTTTCAACAGTTAGTTAACGCCTGTCTCGGGTGATGGTTAACGATGCTGCATGGGCAGTGCTGAGAAGAACCTGGTCATCGTGAA
>PDWJ01003312.1_pt1 | contig 15562 bp, 10 predicted proteins | sample 1430881 | NCBI WGS metagenome assembly PDWJ01 (sample SAMN01162460, study PRJNA174530) | Oral metagenome, whole genome shotgun sequencing project. | biome: Marine environment; feature: Marine mammal; material: Swab sample of the gingival sulcus; isolation source: swab sample of gingival sulcus... | reverse complement strand
GAACGGAATTGATTAACGAAAGCAACAAATCTTTGTTTTCGTCAACGCCAAATAGTTTTTTAAATACTAAGTCTATTTTCGGATTTACTTTACACATGACATTGGATTTTTGATACTTTATTGTAAAAATACAAAAAAAATTAGAATTATTGTTTTTTTTCGGGCAAAAAACTCAAGTTGGGTTAAGGTTGTTTATTTTATTCATCGGAAAAATAGCAAAGCAAACGTCGATACGAAGAAAATACGGTTGCGCGTGAGATAAATCCCAAATATTTTCCTTCATCTAACACAACAATATTGTATCTGCCGCTTTGCTGAAATTTTTTTGCCACTTCTTCCATTGAATCATTTACAGATATCTTGTATTCCGGAACATACATGATGTCTTTTATGCTTGTTGTTTCGTACAGTTCGGTTTTAAACATTATGCTGCGAATGTCGTCCATTTTTACAATTCCAATAAAACGGTTTTCTTCGTCGATAACAGGAAAAATATTTCTTGTTGATTTTGTAATCACTTCAACCAGATCGCCAAGGTTTTGATTTGCCCGAATCGTATGAAAATTTCGCTCAATGAGTTTGTGAACCCGCATGAGTGAAAGCACGGCTTTGTCTTTGTGATGAGTAATAAGTTCTTTGCGTTTGGCTAACTGAATGGTATAAACAGAGTTTGACTCAAAAGATTTTACGGTTACGTATGAAATTGCGCCGACAATCATAAGCGGAAGAAACAAGCTGTAGCCTCCGGTAATATCTGCGATAAGAAAAATGCCTGTCAGCGGTGCGTGCAACACTCCGGAAATTAAGCCGCTCATTCCAATGAGTGCAAAATTGTTTTCAGGCAATTGTCTGAAACCAAAATGATTGGACAGCATGGCGAATAAATATCCTGTATTTACGCCCATAAAAAGCGTTGGGGCAAAAATTCCGCCTACTCCTCCGCTGCCGAATGTTAATGATGCGGCAACTACTTTGAAAAAAATAATGGCAGCAAGCAAGGCTATGACTACCCAAAACTTTTCGCGGAAAGCATAAAACATGCTATGATTAAATAAATAGCTATGATTTCCTTGCAAACAGGCGTTAATATCTTCGTATCCTTCGCCGTAAAGTGCCGGAAATATAAAGATAAGTATGCCCAACGAAAGACCGCCGAAGACAATTCTAACCCAATGTGATTTTATTTTATCAAAAATGTTATGAATAAACATATACATGCGTGTAAAATAAACAGAAATCAAACCGCAGACAATGCCCAAAACAACATAAAAAGGAACTTCAGAGAGATTGAATTTTGTGCTTACTTCAAAAGGATAAAGGACATCTTGCCCCAGAAAAAAATAGGACGTAAGAACAGCGGTAACCGATGCCAACAAAAGCGGTATCAGGGTAAAAGATGTCAAATCAACCATGATTACCTCAAAGGCAAAAACAATGGCGGCAATCGGTGCTTTAAAGATTGCTGCCATTGCGCCTGCGCAAGCACAGCCCAAAAGCAAGGTTACTTGTTTGTAGTTCAAATGGAAAAGCCTGCCCAAATTCGACCCAATGGCTGCGCCTGTCGAAACGGTTGGTCCTTCAAGCCCGACAGAACCTCCAAAACCAACCGTGAGCGCACTGGTTACGATAGAAGAAAACATGTTGTGGCGCATGATTCGGCTGTTGTTTTTCGAAATGCTGTAAAGCACATTGGGTATTCCGTGTCGTACCGGTTTTTTTATCACATATTTAATAAACAAAACTGCAAGTAATATTCCAATTGCCGGATAGGCTACGTAAAGATAGTTCTGATATTCTTCGGCAAAGCCTTTCTGGAGTAAGGTGCGGATTAAATGCACAGAGTTTTTTATGATAATTGCTGCTATGCCTACGCAAAAGCCTACGACAATGCTCATTAATACAATAAATTGTTTATTGCTGATGTGACGTAATCTCCAGATTAAAAATCTTTTTAACAGTCTATTGGTTTTCATTGTGCCATTTTTCAAAAACATGCTGCAAAAGTGAATATTTTCGACAGAATATACAAAGACAGAATGTAATTTTTCTCTGTATTTAGATGCTAAAATGCTTTTTTACATAAAAAAACCCGCTATCGAAGACAAGCTTCTTTAACGGGTTTGAAGGGAAAAAAATGTATTATACAAAAAAGTTATCCTTTATAAAATGGCGGACTTGTAACGGCGGCTTTTACGGCTTTATTTCTGATACGAATATAAATCTCTTGTCCGTCTTTTGCGAAGACGGTTTTTACGTATCCCATTCCGATTCCTTTTTTCAAGCTCGGCGACATTGTTCCCGAAGTAACCTTGCCAATGACGTTTCCGTCGGCATCTTCAATATTATATCCTTTTCTTGGGATAGCTCTTTCTATCATTTCAAAACCTTTCAGCAGGCGTTGTGGTCCTTCGGCTTTTTGTTTTGCCAATAATGCTTTATCTATAAAGTCATTGTGGTCTTTCATTTTGGTTATCCAGCCAAGGTTTGCCTCAATTGGCGAAGTGGTATCGTCAATATCGTTTCCGTAAAGGCAGAATCCCATTTCGAGGCGCAAGGTATCGCGTGCTGCCAAGCCGATAGGGAGTAAATCGTATTTTTCGCCGGCTTTCATTATTGCGTCCCAGATTTTGAGTGCATCGTCCTTGTACATATAAATCTCAACTCCTCCTGCTCCGGTGTATCCTGTTGCCGAGATGATAACATTGTCGCAACCGGCAAATTTTGTAGTGATAAACGAGAAATACTTTAGTTCTTCAAGGTTTTCTTCTGTCAAAGGATTCAGAAGCTGAACGGCTTTGGGTCCTTGTATTGCCAACTGGGCAATTTTTTCCGAAGCATTCTCAAGTTCTGCTCCCACGTCGTTGTTTTCGTTCATCCAGTTCCACACTTTTTCAATGTTCGAGGCATTCGGAATCAACAGATATTTGAGATCTTCGTAATGGTATACCAACATGTCATCAACAATTCCGCCTTTTCCGTTTGGCATGCAAGTGTATTGCGCCCGTCCGACTTTCAGCTTCGAGACATCGTTTGTTGTCAGTTTCTGCACCAAGTTCATTGCGTTTGCGCCTTTTACCCAAATTTCTCCCATGTGCGAAACATCAAATATCCCGACATTCGTGCGCACAGCAACATGTTCGTTATTGATGCCCGAAAATTCTATGGGCATATTGTAGCCGGCAAAAGAAACCATCTTTGCCCCATTCGCTTTGTGTAGGTTTGTGAATGGTGTATTTTTCATGCGTTTTAATTTTTTATGATTTAGAATATTAAATTTTTAACTTATGCCATAAATCGTTTTTTTTTAACGAAAACAATTTCAATGTTTATCCACTTATTATTTCCATTTGTATGGTGTATTTTCCAAAGGGTGGTTTGGTATTGTTTCTTTACCTTTATTCGTTTTCCACCATTTTTGATAAATAGCTTGAATTTGCAAAACTTCCTCTGCCGATATTCCTTTATATTTATATCTGTCGGACAAAGATGTGTTTATAAAATACGGGCATAAGGACGGATATTTTGCTTCTTTGATAATTCCATCTACGATCCACAACAAAGTCTCACCAAGTATAAAGTAGTCTCTGCCTTCCGGCGTGGGAGGTATCGACGATACCGGATTGGTGGGGAAATCGTGGATATGTGTAGTATCGGCTGCCAATTCAATTAGTTTAGCAATGTGTTTTTTCTCAAATTCGGGCATTTTAAGCCATAGCAATTCGCCTTTTTCGTTTTTTTCACGCTGATTGTAAGTGCCGTTTTTTAATTGTTTTATAAATATTTCAACGTTAGGATTTTTAATAAAATCCTTATTTTCGCATGATGTGAATCCTACAAAAATAATTAATAATAAAAATAGTGTTGTTCTCATTGTTTTTATATCCTTAAATTTAATAATAAAAATAGCGTTGTTCTCATTGTTTTAATATCCTTAATTTATTCGTTTTGTTAAATTTTATTAAAAGCCGAAAAAATTTTAAACGAGTCCAATGCAAAATTGAAACAAATAATGTGTTTTTCATTATGATTTTATATACTTTTAAACATAATTTTTATATTTATTCCCCTTATCAAGGCAGAATACTTGTCGGCTTTTTATAGATTTGCACTTATTTATTTTTTTTACATTTCCGAAACAAAAATATATTATATTCGTTTGGCATATCTTACAAAAAAAATTGAAATACATTAACAAAAAAATTGTAGTATGAAAAAAATTTTACTTTTGGTAATTTCCGTTGCTTTCGGATTTACTTTATCGGCACAGAAACCTAAACTGAGTGTGAAAGATGCAGTTATAGGACAATGGACAAACTTGTATCCTGAAAATATGAGTCCGTTGAAATGGCAAAAAAACACCGAGAATTTCACATATGTAAAAAAAGTTGGGAAGACGTTTTTAAGCTCAAAAAAAATCCTAATCCAACAAAATGCAAAAACAGGAGTTGAAAAAGAGCTTTTGGAACTATCCGCTTTGAACAAAGTGCTGCAAAGTTCAGGATACGACACTTTCCTTAGTTTTCCCGAATTTGTTTGGCACAATAGCAATACCATACGTTTTATTTCCGGAAATAATCTTTTGATTTACAACATTGAAAACTCGAAGATAAAAGCCGTTAAATTTCCAGAAAATGCCGAGAATTTAGATTATTCTGTCGAATCGGGAAATTTGGCTTATACCTTAGAGAATAATCTTTTTTACACTTCGCTCGCGAACACCACGACACAAGTAACAAACAACAGCGACAAAGACATCGTTTGCGGTTCAAGCTATGTTCACCGTCAAGAATTTGGAATCGACCACGGCATTTTCTGGTCGCCGCAAGGAAATTATCTCGCATTTTACAAAAAAGACGAAACAATGGTTCAGGAATATCCGCTTGTAGATATTCGCGAAGAGATAGCCGCTGTAGAAATGCTAAAATACCCGATGGCAGGAAAAAAGAGCGAAGAGGTTACAATTGGCGTTTACAATCTTAAAACAAAACAAACCGTTTATCTGCAAACGGGCAAACCTGCGGATCAATACCTTACGTGCGTAACATGGGATCCTGACGAAAAACACATGTATGTTGCCGTTCTAAACCGCGAACAAAACCATATGAAACTGAATAAATATGACGTTGAAAACGGAAAATGCGTAAAAACACTTTTTGAAGAAAAAAACGCAAAATATGTTGAACCTCAACACAAGCTCGTTTTCCTGAAAGCCAAAGCCAATCAGTTTCTCTGGCACAGCCAAAGAGACAATTTCAACCATCTGTATTTGTACAATACAGACGGGAAACTGCTGAAACAAATTACCAAAGGAAATTGGGAAGTTTGTGATATTGTTGGTTTTGACAAAAAAGATCAAAACGTATTTCTTATCACCACCGAAGAAAGCCCTATTGAACGGCATTTGTACAAAGTGAATTTGAAATCGGGGAAAAAACAAAAAATAACATCAGAACCGGGCGTTCACGACTTTGTGGCAATTCAAAACGGCAAATATTTTATCGACAGATATTCAAACCTCAACACGCCGCGTGTGATACAGGTTTTAGATGCCAAAGGAAAAATTGTAAGAAATCTGGTAAAAGCTGCCAATCCGCTCGAATCTTACGACATTGGCGAAATAACAATTGATAAACTAAAAGCCGCCGACGGGAAAACCGATCTCTATTATCGCCTGATAAAACCCTCGAATTTTGATCCGAAGAAAAAATATCCGGCAATCATCTATGTGTATGGCGGACCACATGCGCAAATGATCGTAAACAGTTGGCTTGGCGGCGTGCGAATGTGGCAGATTTACATGGCACAAGAGGGTTTTGTAATGCTAACGATTGACAATCGCGGCTCGGCACATCGTGGCTTGGAGTTTGAGAACGTAATCCATCGCCAATGCGGCGTTGAGGAACAAAAAGACCAGCTAAAAGGCATTGAACTCTTGAGAAGTCTCTGCTATGTCGATATGGACAAAGTGGGCGTTCACGGCTGGAGTTACGGCGGATTTATGACAAGCTCGCTCATGCTGAACAATCCGGACATCTTCAAAGTGGGAGTTGCCGGCGGACCTGTCATCGACTGGAAATTCTACGAAGTTATGTACGGCGAAAGATATATGGACACTCCGCAAGAAAATCCGGAAGGATACGAAAAAACGAGCCTGCTCAACAAAGTCGGAAAGCTCAAAGGGAAACTCATGTTGATACACGGAGCCATTGACCCTGTTGTGGTTTGGCAAAACAGTCTGGCGTTTACGCGCGAATGCGTAAAACAGAGAATCCCGCTTGATTATTTCGTCTATCCTCGCGCAGAACACAACGTAAGAGGAATGGACAGAATACACTTGTACGAAAAAGTAAGTCAATACTTCTTCGACTATCTAAAATAGAGCGAAAAAAAACATGTCCGAGTTCTGATTGTCTTTATCTCAAGAATCAGAAAACACAATTGGAATTCGGACAGTAAATAGCCTCAAAAGCTTAAAGATTATTCGTTTATTCTTTAATTTCTAACATGATTTTCAGTATTTTCTCGAGCAGATCAACCGGTTTGTAAGGCTTAAAAATATAGTCTGTCATGCCGTGCGAAAGGCATTTGTCAGCTTCTCGTTTGGTTGCGGCGGCGGTAAAAGCAATTATCGGGACATTCTTTTTTTCTCCTGTAAAACTATTTCTGATTATTTTTGTTGCGCCGTAGCCGTCAAGTTTCGGCATATGCAAATCCATCAGAATTATGCTGTACTTATTTTCTTGGTGCATTTCCAAAGCTCGCTGTCCGTCTTCGGCAGTATCGACATTGAAACCGTTTTTTCGCAAAAAGCTCGCTGCTAAAAGTTGGTTCATTTTATTGTCTTCCACAAGCAATAGATTGATGTTTTCGCTGCCGGCATATTGTTCTTTAAAGTTTTCTCGCAGTTTATCAATCGGTTCCGTGCTTTTTTTCTTGGGAACTTCTTTCCCTATCGGATATTTCAGCTCAAAGCAAAACTGAGTGCCGAGTCCTTTTTCGCTCAGGACGCTTATTTTTCCTCCTTGAAGTTCAACCAGTTGTTTCGTTATGGACAAGCCAAGTCCTGTTCCGCCATATTTTCGCGTGGTCGAGTTGCTTGCCTGACTGAAACTGTCAAAAATAGTATTGATTTTTGATTTCGGGATTCCTATTCCTGTATCTTTCACACAAAAACGAATGTGTGCCTCGTTGGTAATGGGCGCAACAAGCGAGAGCTTTACGACAATGCCGCCGGTTTCGGTAAATTTCACTGCATTGCCTACAAGGTTCAACAAAATTTGGTTCAGCCTGACATGGTCGCCAACAATATATTGTGGAACATCATGTTCAATTTCAATATTAAGGTATAAATTTTTATCGTTTGCGCTTATTTTCATTACACCTTTGAGCCTGTCCATTTGTTTCATGAGATCAAACTCTCGTTTTTCAAACTTAACTCTTCCGGCTTCGAGTTTAGAAAAGTCCAATATGTCGTTTATAATCACCAAAAGATTGTCGGACGAAGCGCGGATATTGTCCATAAATTCATACTGCTCGCTTGTGAGTTTCGTTTCGAGGGTCATGTTCGTCAAGCCGATTATGGCATTAAGCGGCGTTCTGATTTCGTGGCTCATATTTGCCAAAAAACGCTCTTTTACTTTTAAGGAACGCACGGCATAGTCTTTGGCTTTTTTCAGCTCAATGTTCGATTGTTCTATCTTCGCCAACATTTGGTTGAAACCATCGGACAAAATTCCTGTTTCGTCTTTTGAGAGTTTTTTTGCTCTGATGCTGAAATCGTTACTTTCCGTAACTTTTTTCATCAGCTCGGTCAAGTGTCGTATGGGGTTTGAGATGTATTTTTGGAATTGAAATGCCAATAAAAGTGCGATAAAATTAGAAAAAACGAGTATGACTCCTAAAAGGCTTAGAAAACGATAAATTCGTTCGGAATATTTCCCAAGACTGTATCTCAAAGTAATGCTTCCGATATTTTTATTATCTATAAACATTTGGTTGGTAACGTACAAGGAGTTGCCGACAAAGCACGCCGTATCTTTATTCAAAATCTCTTCCGGAATATTTATTTTCTCTGTTGAGTCTTTCTGATAAACGGCAAATGGTTTAGCTTCATCTTTTTTAAACAAAATAGCATGTTCAATGTATTGATCTACAAAAAGTGTTTGTAGTGATTGTTTCGCTTCTTCTTTTCCATTAAAAACGAGGTTTGCCGTATTGTTTTCGCTAAGTATTTGAGCAAAAACAGACATGTCGCGTAGAGCTTGATCTTTGAAAACATTTTTGTCGTATAAAAAAAATATTGCTCCGGAAACAATGAGTGCTGCTGTTGTTATAATTAAGATTATCAACATCAGCTTTATTCGTATGCGTAAATCTGTAATAAATTTCACGTTACTATTCGTTTTTTTCTATTATTTCTGCCAGTCGAAGCAATTTCGGGCTTATTTTCAAGCGTTCATTCAGTGCTGCCTTGTTGTTGATTTCAAAAGGTTTTGCCGAACTTGCAGGAAGAAAGTTAATGATTCCTCCGATATGACAAAAATTTGCTATGTTATCGCCAACCGTAAGGATTTGTTTTCCTTTAATGTGCTTGAATACTTTTATTACCTCAGACGTTTTTACTCCTGAGAAAAACAGCATATTGCACGAATCAATTTCTTCTGCTTTTGTATAGTGTCTTATTTCCCATGTGTAATATTGTTTTTTGTTTTGTTTGGTAACATTTTCCAGTATTTTCACCAAGTGATTTTCCCCGAAAATCCCGATAACAAATTTGAAATTGGGTTGTTGGTTTGGCCAAATTTTATAGGTAGGTTTTGTCCAACTGACAAAATTTGAAAAATTATACAAATACACAGCCTTTATATCATTTTCATCATATTTTTGAGCCAAACTGCTGTTCTTTCCAAAAAATACGATAATAAATAATACAACAAGTAATTTATATTTTATGTATTTATAATTCAAAATTAAAAGTTCGGTTTCAAGATAATTTACGACTTTATTTTATTTGAATATCCAGTATTTTAATATCAACCCGCCGCTCTTTTTCCGGTTGGGCTAAACTGAGCATGTTGCTTGCTTTTGTTTCTCCATAAAAATGAATCACCATGCGTTTCATATCAATCCAGCTGTCAATGAAAAATTTCTGAACAGCTTCTGCTCGTTTTTTCGACAAAAGCATGTTCTCATCTGAGCTTCCGCTCGGATCGGCATAACCATCAATTTGCAAAAATAGGTTTGGATTATTTACCAACAAATCGGCGATTTCCTGAAGTTTGTCATTGTAGGTCGAATCAATATTTGACACATTTTTTGGGAAAAAAACCTGAAACGTTAAAATGGTTTTCACGCTTTTCTTCAAATCTTTAAGCGCAATACCATTTACGCTCATCTCTTGTTCTGAAATCCGGCTCAACAAAGTGCTCAGTTGGTTTGCTTTTATCAAGTTGTAAATATCTTTTTCTTTTTCCGACGACAATTTTGTTTTTGCTTCAAGAGGAGGCGTTGTGAAAACAATTCTATCGCCTATCTTTACTTTATTCAGGTTCTCTTGCGTGCTGTCTTCGGGAAAAAAATACGACTGCGTATATTTTTCCTGCGAGTGTGTTTGGTGCTTCAATCGTTCGAGAGCCGTTGAGTCTTGTTCCTCAATGGCTTCCATGATGAAATCGTTGAGCATTTTGTAATTTTTCTCTTCTTTAGGCTCAACGGTTACGCTGTAATTTTTTGTATCCATCGACAAGTTTTTGGAAAGTTCTGAAATGATTTGAAGCATTTCCTTATATTCCGGCGATTCTGTATCAAAGCCCAAATGTGCAAGCGAATCTATTCCTTTTGTCAGGTCATAAAAATTATTTTTCACGACGATTTCTTCTCCGAGTTTTTTGTTCAACACTTTGATGGGTTTCAACTGAATTTCCTGAAACAATTCATAAAATTGTCGTTGTTTAGGAACATGAATATTTACCAGCTGTGGCAAATAGCCTGCCGCTTCTATCAAAATATTATAATCTTTTCCGGGCGGACAAAAAACATAATATTTCCCGTTATCAATTTTCGGATTTGTATTTACCAACAATCCTGAACCGGAATCCGTCTCCGGGTGGTTGATTACTTTTATCTTTGCATCGACCGGCATTTTAAGCATTCCTGCGATTAAAGTTCCGTTTATCAGTGTCAGGGGAATATTTTCTTGCAGATTGATCGTATAAATGTCGTAATTATTGTATTCATCAAACTGCGATGCGGTGAAATATCCTTTTTTCCCGCTGTTAGAAAGCGAAAAGTCGAAATTATCTTGTGGCGTATTGAGCGGAAAACCGATATTGACAATTTTATCCCACTCTCCTGATGCCGACAATTCTGCTTTGAACACATCAAAGCCGCCCATTGTGTTTTGTCCGTTCGACGCGAAATACAGTGTTTTTTTATTCGCATCAATCACAGGCATGTCTTCGTCAAATTTTGTATTGATTTTATTTCCAAGGTTTACGGGTTTTCTCCATCGTCCGTCTCCTGTTTTTTCGATTTTGTATATATCCATTCCGCCAAAGCCGTCGGAAGCGTTGCTTGAATAGTAAATTTCGTTTCCGTCGTCCGTTATGCTCATTCGGTTGATGAAGTATTTTGAGTTAAAAAATTCGAGTTTTGTTTCCACCAAACACCTTGTTTTCTTCAATGTCCCAAAGTAGTAAGCGTGTCGATCGCCTTTATCAAGGCGGACAATCAGCTTTTTACCGTTTGGAAACATTCCTATTACAGTTGGTTTTGCGTCTTTGTCGGGAGAGTCGAAAACCAAAATACTTGGGCGTTTCCAGATGCCGAGTTCTTTATAGGCAATTTTTACGTGTTTTGTTGAAGTCAATTCCTCCGATTTTTCGCTTTTTTTTCGATACACTGTTGTGGTATAAACCATAAGCTTGTCGTCCTTAGAAACAAAGGGTGCTGTTTCGGAATTTTTTGTATTTATGGGTTCGCCGATGTTTTGAATTTCGTTTTTCAGCGTATCTTTTATTATTTCTCGCGCGTTTTGACAAACCGAAATCATGTGCGAAATTTCATCAAAATAGGGGGGCGGATCTTCTTTTTCTTCCAATAAATATTTGCGGTAGTAATAAATCGCCTTGCCAAATTGATAATTTTCATGATAAATTTTCGCAAGATCTTTGTAAATTATTGCCGGTGTTTTCGAAAATCCTGCATTGACATAAAACTCAACATACGGCAATGCTTTTTTCTCTTCTTTCATCTCCAAATAGCACGATGATATGAGGTATTTCACATAAATTTTCTCAATACTAACAGTATCTGTTGAAATTCGGATTTTTTTTTTGTTTAAAAAATTTTTTAAAGGAATCGTATCTAAGACCAAAAGTATTTTCAATGCCTCGTTAAATTTTTCTTCGTAAAAATAATCTGATGCCCTGTAAAAAAGTTTTCGTTGTTCTTTTTTTTTGGTTTGCGCATGCAAGTTCTCCAAAAATGAACAAGAAAGAAAAAATAGTAATAAAATATATTTCAATCCGTGATACATTTGATTGTATTTTTAATAGAATTGTCTAAATTCGCTTTGCTAAACATTCTCTTATTGCTTGGGTTTGTCATCTAATCCTTTTCGATGGTTTTCCGTCTTTTTGTGATTTTAGATACCTTTTGTAGCAATATTTCAATGTTTTGCATTTATAACACTTCACGAAATTAAAAGTTTAAAAATTTAAAAATTTAAAATTATAATAAAAATATAATTTACTGATTGTGAGTGTTTTAAGATTTATGACTGTTGATGTTTTGCGCATTTCTTGTAACTGTCTGATTTTTATCGTTTTAAATTCTTGATTTTTAACTCTTAACTCTTAATTTTAACGAAGTGTTGCATTCAATTATCTTCTTAAAATAATTATATTTTTATTGATAAAAAAATCATTTTTCATATAATTTCCAAATTTACGCTGTTTCGATTAAAAATTGAAATATTAAATTTTGATTTTTTATAAAAAAACAAGAAAAGATGTTGAAGTTATTTTTATCCTTAGGATTGTTTATGGTCTTTTTTTCGGTTTTTTCTCAGGACGAAAATCGTACAGACACGCTGAAAACAAATGGTTTGAATGCCGAAGAAGAAGCAGAAGTTGCCTACAACAAAGGTGTGGAAGAGTTTGAGGCGAAAAATTTTGACGAAGCTCTGCTTTTGTTTGACAAGGCAATTGATTTATATCCTGAATTTGACAGAGCTTATTTCAATCGGGGAACGGTGAAAACTGAGCTTAAAAATTTCGACGGAGCAATTGGTGATTATACAAAAAGCCTGACAATCAATCCAAAAAATGCAAAGCAGATTTTTTTCAGCAGAGGATTTGCCTACTATTCAAAAGGCGACTATAAGCAAGCTGTTGCCGATTTTGAGGCAGCCATTGCACACGAATATAAAACGGCAAAAGTGTTTTATTACAACGGCGTATGTTATTTTCTGCAAAAACAATATCGCGAAGCATTGGAGATGTTTGAGCAAGCGGTTGCGGCAAAAAGCAATTATGTATATGCCTTGAACGATCGGGGAAGCACCTATCGGCAGCTTGGAAAACTCGAAAAAAGCGAAGCCGACTACCGCAAAGCACTCTCGCTTGAGCCGAAAAATGCAATTGTCTTGAATAATTTGGGAAGTGTGCTGCGGAAACAAAAAAAATACGCACAAGCCATTGACGTATATTCAAAAGCCATTTCGTGCAATCCGAATTACTGCTTGGCATACAACAACAGAGGAACTGCCAAATTTGAGGCAAAAATGTATGCCGAAGCCATAAAAGATTTTGAACTTGCGCTCAAATGTCGTCCCGACTATGCTTTTGCTTATAACAATATCGGCTTGGCAAAATACCAACTTCAGAATTACGACGAAGCCATTGCAGCTTATACAAAGGCGATTCGCCTGAATAAAAATTATGCTTACGCATACTACAACCGCGCCAATGCAAAAGAAATGAAACGCGACATTGCCGGCGCAAAAATCGACTGGAAAAAAGCCCTCGAACTGGGCATCGAAGCTGCTAAAATGCACATAAACTACTACACGGATTGAAAATTCGAATTATTCATTGGTAATAGAATTTACCCGTAGCGTAAAATCTCGTATAAATTACGCGCTTTTCATTGTTTTTTTTATCTTTGCCGGCATCTAAAAAAGAAGAAAAAATGGAACAATACCAAACGAATCATCTGCGGGAGTTGGAAAACGAGGCGATTTATGTCATTCGAGAAGTTGCAGCTCAGTTTGAAAGACCGGTCATGCTTTTTTCAGGAGGAAAAGATTCAATCATTATGTTTCACATTGCCAAAAAGGCTTTTTTTCCGGCACGAGTTCCTTTCCCGTTGATGCACATCGACACAGGACATAACTTTGCAGAAACAATAAAATTCAGAGACGATTTAGCAGCAAAAAACGGCGTTCAACTTGTTGTTCGCTATGTCGAAGACTCAATAAAAGCCGGACGCGCCACAGAAGAAACCGGTTACAACGCAAGCAGAAATAAACAACAAACCGTTACCCTTTTAGACGCAATAGAAGAACTGAAATTTGACGCGGCAATGGGCGGCGGACGAAGAGACGAAGAAAAAGCAAGAGCCAAAGAACGTTTCTTCTCGCATCGCGACGAGTTTGGGCAATGGGACCCGAAAAACCAACGTCCGGAACTGTGGAACATCTTCAACGGAAGAAAAAATATGGGCGAACATTTCAGGGTTTTTCCCATCAGCAACTGGACAGAGCTTGACGTATGGCAATACATCATGCTGGAAAAAATAGAAATCCCAAGCCTCTACTTCACACACAAACGCAAAGTTTTCAACAGAGACGGAACTTGGCTTGCCGAAGGACCGTTTATGAAACTGAAACCCAATGAAAAATACGAAACCCTTGATGTCAGATGTCGAACAATAGGCGATATAACATGTACGGGATTGACACTTTCTAAAGCCGACAATCTTGAAGATATTGTAAAAGAAATTGCAGCAACACGCATCACCGAACGCGGCGGAAGAGCTGACGACAAACGCTCCGAAGCAGCAATGGAAGACAGAAAAAAAGAAGGATACTTCTAAAAAAACAAACAGCTGTTCAGCAAAAATGGATATAGAAAAATTCAGACAGAAATAATCATGAATAATAATTACGAATATACAAAAGGATACCTTGACATGGAACTTTTGCGTTTTACAACCGCAGGAAGCGTTGACGACGGCAAAAGCACATTGATAGGACGACTGTTGTACGATAGTAAAGCGATATTTCAGGATCAATTGGAGGCTATCGAAGAAACAAGCAAAAGAAAAGGCGAAGAAGAAGTAAATCTTGCACTTTTGACCGACGGACTCAGAGCAGAACGCGAACAAGGAATCACGATTGATGTTGCCTACCGATATTTTCACACACCGAAACGAAAATTTATCATTGCCGACACGCCCGGACATATTCAATATACACGAAATATGGTTACGGGAGCTTCCACCGCAAATCTGGCAATAATCCTTGTTGATGCCCGAAACGGAGTTCTCGAACAAACAATACGCCACGCCTACATTGCATCGCTTTTGCAAATCCCACACATTGTCGTTTGTGTGAATAAAATGGATTTGGTTGATTATAAAGAAGACGTATTTATACAAATACGCGATGCTTTCAAAAAATTTGCAGTAAAACTTCATGTTAAAGATGTCCGTTTTGTTCCGATAAGCGCAAAATACGGCGATAATGTTGTTGAACGCTCAGAACAAATGGATTGGTACGACGGTCCGACCCTCATGTATTTGCTGGAAACCATTCATATTGCAAGCGATAAAAACTATGTTGATGCCCGCTTTCCGGTTCAGTATGTGATTCGTCCGCAGCGCGAAGAGTTTCATGATTACAGAGGATATGCCGGACGAATTGCCGGCGGACAATTCAAACAAGGGCAAGAAGTCAAGATTTTGCCATCGGGATTTACCTCAAAAATCAAATCAATCGATACCTTAAACGGCGCGTTAGAATCGGCATTTGCTTCGCAATCGGTAACTTTAACCCTTGAAGACAATATCGACATCAGCCGCGGCGACATGATTGTCGGCGCAAACAATACCCCGAATATCGGACAGGAAATAAAAGCCATGATTTGTTGGTTCAACGAAAAACCACTCTTGCTGCGTGGAAAATACGTGCTAAAACATACGACCAACGAGATGAAAGCAATCGTAAACTCAATCCTTTTCAAAATGGACATCAATACACATGAAAAAGATAGAGAAGATAAAAATATTGTGCTGAACGACATTGCAGAAATTTCAATAAAAACAGCAAAACCATTGTTTTACGATTCGTACCGAAAAAATAGAAACACAGGAAGCATTATCCTGATTGATGAAAATACAAACGAAACAATGGCAGCAGGAATGATTATTTAATTTTTTTAAATAATATAATAGTACAACAAACAAACAACTAAAAAGCTGTCTTTTCAGGCAGCTTTTTTTCGTGATTTGCAAAATTTCAGTTCCAGGAACCAATGCCATGATGTTGAACTGTTGCAAG
>PDWJ01003977.1_pt1 | contig 15564 bp, 15 predicted proteins | sample 1430881 | NCBI WGS metagenome assembly PDWJ01 (sample SAMN01162460, study PRJNA174530) | Oral metagenome, whole genome shotgun sequencing project. | biome: Marine environment; feature: Marine mammal; material: Swab sample of the gingival sulcus; isolation source: swab sample of gingival sulcus... | reverse complement strand
GGGGTTATATCGCTTCCCTACGACGGCTTTAACCGTATCAGGTTCTGAGGGTATTATCTCAGCAAATTGCACCCCTAGCGTCTTTATTATAACATGAAATCAACCAAATTCAAACATTTTTACTCATTAATGTATGCTATTGCATCAACTTGAAATGATAACCCATTTACACCACCTTTGTGTGCAAATTCAGTCTGAATCGATTTTCTAACCGGATATTTTCCATTAAAGCGCTTCTTAATCACCTTTTCCATAACGGGAATATCCCAAATGTCTCTAAATAAACAGTCCATCTGAACGACATTTTCTAAATTTAGTCCAACCATCATCAGTCTTTTTTCCATTTCATCAAAAGCACCATTTATTTGTTCTTCGATCGTACCGCCGACATTACCAACACAATAATTTAAAAAGCAAAGCTTGCCGGCGCGAATGATACCAGTATGTGCCCATTCTTCGTTAACATCTAATCTTTCAATTTTTGTCATTTTGCCCTCCATGATTAAAGTCTTATAAACTTAAAGTGAATTTACAAAAACATCGCCATATAAATTGGCAGGTGTAACACACCATCTTTTACTCTAATATCCTTTTGATACAAAACTATTGATTCTCCTATTTTTTTGCGGAATTTTTTATTAAATTTATCTAATGATGAATGCTTACGGTAAGCCGCAGATTTAACTTCCAGTGGAATTATTTTCTTATTGTTTGATATAATAAAGTCTATTTCTATGCTATTACTACTATTTGCTCTATCATATCTGGAATAAAAGTATAATTTGTGGCCTTTGCACCTTAGCATCTGTGCAACAATATTCTCCATCAACATGCCTTCATTTATATTTAATTTATCAAATAACACATCTTTATATAAATGATTATTTGCATACTTATTATCATAAAAAACTTGCGTGACCAACAAACCGGTGTCTGCCATATAACATTTTCTGGTCGAAAAATCACTACTTAAAGCTAAACCTACGTTAGGGTCTGTTGAATTATAGCAAGTATTTACTATCATTGCATCAGCTAGCCATAAAAAGGCGTCTTCATACTCTCTAAATCTTGCATTTTTCGACAACGTAGTTAAAGTATATTTTTTCTCTTTTTTAGATAGCTGTCCGGGTATTTCATCAAATATCGCCAACACTTTCTTTTGGTATGAACCGGCAAATTTAGCTATGTCATTTCTATATAAAGTTAAAATATCTCTTTTAACATCATCTGCTACTGAAAAATCCTGATTTTTTATAAATTCGTTTACCGCTTGTGGCATCCCGCCAACTAACAAATACTTCCTAAATACATTTAACACTTTTTTGTGCAATAAATCTCCTAAAGGCATCCTTTTCTCAAAAAAATCCTTTAAAATAGGAAAAGTCATTTCATCACCTTGCGCCCAAAGAAATTCTTCAAAATCTAATGGATGTAGCTCGATATGCTTTTCTTCAGAAGGAATTATTATATTTTCCACATTGTTTTGTATCGAAAGTAAAGAACCCGTTTCAATGTAATCATAACGGCCATCTAATACTAAGTATTTGATGAGTTGCCTTGCCCGTGGTAGCATCTGAATTTCATCAAAAATGATTAGGCTTTCTCTTTCATATAATTTAACGCCATAAAACACCGACAATTTAAGAAAAAACGTATCTAAGTCATAGCTTTCATCTTCAAATAACTTAACAACATCTTTGGACACATTACCAAAATCAACAATAATATATGACTTATACTCGTTTTCGGCAAATGCCTTAGCGAGATAACTTTTGCCCACTCGTCGTGCGCCATCAATTAATATCGCTCTCTTACCATTAGATTTATACTTCCATTCTAGCAACGTTTGGTATGCTTTTCTCTTTAACATAACATCACCTCTTAGCATAACTATATCAATAAAATCACGAAAACACAAGTTTATTTTAGCAGATTTATCACGAAAACAAATGTTTTAACATCCCTTTTAATCACGAAATCAAGCTTTTTAATTGGCGTTTTTATCACGAAAGCAAATGTTTTATTCTTCCAAAAAATGATTAAACCTCAAACTTGCGTCGTTTTCGTCGCAAGAGTATTGGGCTGAAACCAAATGTATTTGATATTTTTTCTAATTGCCGCTTCGACGGCAAAACGGGCTATTTTTTTATTGACGACCATGCTAATACAATCTACCTTATCGGCAATATCTTCTAATTTTGAATAGACCCTCATACCGTCAATTTCATCATAATTGGGGTTGACCAAAAATACCTTGCGCTGTTCGGCCATCAGTTTTTTAAAAACGCGATTGCCGTACTTAAAGCTATCGGGGTGAGCGCCGATAACCGCCCAGTTATTGAGCTTAAGCATCGTGTTAATCGTTTGCTGCATGTTGTTCATAATTTCCTCCGGTTGTGTTTTTCTATCATAAAATACATAAACTCTTATTCGATTATACTTACAATGCAAATATTTCTCTTCTCCAATTTTATCATATTTCCCACTCTTTACATAACATAATCCTGCGATTGATTTAACTTTTATACAAATTGAGTATTCCCTAAAAAAATCTAACAAATTTCCTCTTTTTTGATGTATAATGAAGTGTAAAGGGTGATAACCTCTATTTTTTTATGTGGAGGTGACAAATTCATTTCTTGGTTATGGAGGACTAAATGAATTTATTAAAGAAGCCAAAAACTGCTAGAGGACAAGAAACATTAAAGCGCATTGTGGCAGCAGCTGAGATATTGTTTGCCGAAAAAGGCTATTATGATACACAAATCTACGACATAACTAAATCAGCCGGTATTGGCCTTGGTACATTTTACACTTATTTCCCCGATAAACTGAGTTGTTTCAGATACATAATGACGGAATTAAGCCGCGCTTTGCGCAGGTACATTAAGGAAAACATTAACACTACCGAAGATATTATACAGGCCGAAGGGGTTGGACTAGATTGTTTCCTAAATTTTTTAAGTGAGCATCGCGGTCTTTTTAAAATAGTTTGGCAAGCGCAATTTGTTGACATGGAATACTTTAAAAACTACTACGAGCATTTTTCTGAGAGCTACGTAAAGCATATTGAATTAGGACAAAAAAATGGTGAACTTAAAAAGATAGACCCCGAATTATTGGCTTACTATCTGATGGGAATTTATAATTTTATTGCACTCAAGTATTTAGTCTTTGAGGGGCAAATGCCAAGTAAAAAAGCCATTGAAGATGTTTTTATGCTCTTAAAAGAAGGCATTCTCACACCGCATCAATTAAAAAAATATGGTTCGTGTGCTCTGTTGGAACCAAATTGTAAAATATAAAAAAGTTAAATTCATTTTTCGGGAAATTGGAAACTATTATCAAAAAACTCCTTCACACAATAAAACTGTGTGAAGGAGTTTTTTTATAACAATACACCCTTTTGATAAAATATCTTACTGTCATTTGCCCCATTTTACGACGGTTGCAGCCCAAGTATAACCTGTTCCAGCTGAAACCAAAACTACTATGTCACCATTATTTATTCTTCCCAACTTTAAACCTTCTGTTATAGAAATAAACACATCTGCCGACTGACAATGGCCGTACTTTTCAAGCAGAAACGTATTATCTGACTTCAGATTAAAGCGCTTCAGGATTTCGTCGGATATTGATTTTTTCATAAAAAGCGGTGCAATAAAATCGATGTCCTGATTGGTATAGCCGCTTTTCTTTATTGCATCTTCGATGACTGTAAAAAAGTTCTTGATGGTAACTGGATCAAGTCGCTCTTTCATGTCACTAATATTAGTGACTTTTAGATAAAAATCTTCTTTTTTGGCCTCTTTTATGTTAGAAAAGTTATTACAGCCCACTGCAGAAACATAGACATCTTCAGCAAATTGCCCATCTGATATCATTTTAGTTTCTAATACTACATTTTCGTCGTAATCCTTTTCTAACAAAATTGCAGCCGCACCATCACCAAAATTAAACATAAAGCGACTGTCATTATCTTTATAATTTATCAAATCTGCTTCTTTCGATGAAGTCACCAACAATGCCATCTTTTTTTCTGCATCACACTGTAAAATATTTTTAGCAACTTTCAAAGAATAAACACCTGCTGAGCATAAAGAATGAATTTCAAAACTTTCGGCATTAATGGCACCAATAGCATTTTGGATTTTTGCCGCAATATTATATAAATAGTAATCTTTATATTCACTACCGCAGTAAATTAGTAAATCGATTTTTGCCGGGTTGACACCTTTTAATGCCCTTTTAGCTGCAGCTATCGCCATATCCGATACTGATTCTTCAGAATTTGCTTTATGAATTTGTTTAATTCCAAACTTATTTCTAATCACTTCCTCAGGTATGCCGGATTCGCTGGCAATCCAACTGCTATCTCTAATTTCCTGAGGCACGTACACGCTTATTGACCTAATTCCAACAACATTTCTATTCATCATTTACTCCTAGACGATTAATTTCCATATTGTTTGATTACTTCTGAAATAACAATTTTGCCAACGCTATTCTTGGGTACATCATCCACAAATTGATAATGTTTGGGGACTTTATACTTGGCTAGAGAAGCGCTTAAACAATCGATAATCTCTTCTTTTGTGATCTGTTTATCTGCCTTTAAGGATATAATAGCCTTGCCCACTTCGCCCCATTGTTCGTCGGGTACGCCAATAACACAGCACTCTCTTACCGCATCGATTTTATATAATTGCGCCTCTATCTCTGGTGGGAAGACATTCTCACCACCACTAATAAACATGTTCTTTTTTCGCCCCACAATATAGTAAAATCCATCTTCATCAAATGTTGCCATATCACCGGTATGTACCCATCCATCAACTAAAGTATTAGCGGTTTCTTCAGCATTTTTCCAATAACCTGAGAATATTTGCGGGCCGCTCCAAAGTAGCTCACCCTCCTTATGCGGTTCCATAATTTGATTGCCCTTTGCATCAACAATTTTAATCATCGTAAAATACATCGGTTTACCAACAGAGGCATATTTTTTTTCGACAAGCTCCTGTGACATGGTATAAGGTGGTGCGGCAATGTTATTTGGCCCTGCTTCAGTCATACCATAGCCCAAAACCATTTTTACGCCCTTATCCCAGTATTTTTTCATAATATTTTTAGGCGTGGGTGCAGCACCAGCCATCATCCACTTTAAAGTGGAAAAATCGGTATTGTCAAATCCCGCTTCATTTGCAATCATTCTAAAAATCGTTGCCGCGCCAAACAGGCAAGTTAGCTTTTCTTTTTCAATTAGCTCAAGAGTTGTTTTAGGGTCAAATTGTCTATTTATATAGACTCTTCCACCTAAGTGCAATAAAGGCAACGTCAATAAATTCCATCCACCAGTATGAAACAACGGTAGTAAAAGTAGAGTTTTATCAAGGTAGCTTAAACCCCAGGTACAGATTTCGCTAAAAGAGTTAAATAGTTCATCTCTGTGTGAAACTAGCGCACCTTTTGGCAAACCCGTTGTACCACCTGTGTGTATAATCATATGAGTATCTTCAAGTTGCACATCAACCGGAAAAACAGCTGCTTTAGAAGCACTTGACATCAGCTGCTCGTAATCGAGCACACTGGAATCATTATCACCATTTTTTAAAATGATAGATTCTTTAAGGCTAGTGTTTAAAATTATTTCCTTTGCCTTATCCTCAAAAACATCCTCATAAAATAATACTTTGGGCGATTCCCTCTTAATTAGTTCAGTTAATTCATTAACCGACAGTCTTGCATTATAAGGCACCAAAATCGCACCTAATTTGCCAGTCGCATAATACGCATCAAGTAATTCGATGCGATTACGTGAAATGAATGCAATTCTATCACCTTTTAAAATCCCAAACTGCTCTCTAAATACATTTGCTAACATATTGGCACGTTCATCTAAGTCCTTAAACGTGTAAGCGTGGTCATCATCAACATCGACGACGACAATTCTATCTGCATCTATCCTAGATCTAAAGTAACTGTAATTACCAACCCATGAATTCAACATAATATCTCCTCACATTTTGTTTCACAATTATCATTCACAATCCAATATTTTTGCCTGAGACTATAAATCTATAACCGCTTTAACCTCATCCGTCAATTCTTGTTTTGGAGTAATAAATGAAACCACTATAGTCGTCGCTATTGCAATCGCCGTAATTGTGAAATAAGCAGGTAATTTACCCGGCCAAGCAAACTCAGTTAATGAAAGAATATTTCCTAAAAGCGAAACGGTTAAACCTGCCATAACCCCCTTTTCATTAGTTCTTTCCCAAAGTAAACCCAATACAAAAACTGGAAAAGTTCCGGAAACAAGTGTGCCCCAGCCAAAAGTTCCAAGAATTGCAACCATTTCTGAACTATAGACTGAAACAAAAATAGCAAGTATACCAAGTGCAAACATAAATATTCGTGAAACTTTTACTTGCTTATCTTCAGGAATATTAATGCCTAGTGCACTCGTTAAATCTTTGGAAATTAGCGTTGAAGATGATGTTAAAAACATGCTCGCCGATGACATAGCTGCTGCCAATACCGCGGCATATCCCAATAATTGTACCACAACTCCGGCATAATCAGAAAAAGCATAAAATGCCATATCTGGACTTTCCAACGGCTCAATTTTACCAGTTGCCACTAAGTAGATAGCACCATATCCTACGGCAACTGCAACAAAACCGACAATCGTGTGTGTGATAGCGATAATTATACCTGCCTTCGGCATATCGTGTGGACTCTTAAGCGCATACATTCTCGTCAGCACCTGCGGCTGACCCAAACAACCAAGTATTGGTATCAACATCCATGTTAAACTAATTTTTCCTGGTAATAGCCCCCATGCATTTAGTAAGTCAGGACTAAACGCTTTAGTAACGCCATTGCTACCTGCCACTTCAGCTGCGCCACTAATCGCCTGTAATACATTTCCAAAACCACCTGTAATAGTAAAAAAAGCAACTAATGTAACAATACTAGCTAACACCATTACAAACCCCTGAAATGCTTGTGTCAGTAAACCCCCAACTTCGCCAGATAACGCCGTGTAAACCGTAAGTATTCCAAAAATTATTAGGCCTGCAACAATCGGCTCTAAATTTAATAAATGAGCAAATAACGCAGAACCTGCCGAAATCTGCGCTGCCAGATAACTAACACAGCCAAAACAAATAATAATTGACATAAATGCTTTTATTACGCGATTTTTATTAAACCTAACGTCCGCAATATCGCCTAAACTGGATATCGGCGCAATTTCCGCCATCGCCCTAACTCGCTTGCCTAGTATAATATAAGCAGCAGCAAAAGCACCGCCTGAAAGCATCCAAAATGTCATCGTATTACCGGTTGCATAAATAATACCCGGTATACCAACGATGGCAAAGGCGCTCGCAATGCCAGCCATACTAGAAAGACCGACTGTGAGCGGACCAAACATTGATGTGCCACCAAAATATGCTTGCGCACTAGCAGCCTTTTTGCGAGCTAAAATACCAATAATAAACGAAACGATAATCACCACGGCAGAAAAAGTTAAAATAAGTAACACATTACTACTAGGCATTTTTCTCCTCCTTAAATTTCTTTACACGCTCAATAAAATCGTTCCACTCGTCTTTTGAAAGCCAATGATCGCTAAAAAAGTACAAACCTACATTTAGTGTAAGCATGCCCCCAATCCAGTAAAGAATAAAAGTAGCCGAGAAAGACGGGTGTAAACCCAGAACAGTAAAATCAGGTAATACCCCAGCATACTTTACCGCAAAGAAATCAGCTAAAACAAATGCTACAATCCATAAAATTGCCCATACCGTTAAAGGATAAAATAAAAATTTCTTTGAAACCACACCATTCTTCGCCGATCCTAAAATCAAATGTAAATAAATCAACACCACTGCAAGGCACATCGCTAAAACAAAGTCATTTGTCCAACCTAATGCCATACAGGCAATCCACAAAGCGCCTATCAAAAGCATAATCAGGCTTTTGTATTTTTTAATATCCATAAGACCTCCTTATACCACAACATGATTATTGATTCGTGTTTCATATTAATTATATCATCTTTTTCAAATATGTCAACAATGTAACGTATTTTAATTTTAACCTCTCTAATAGATATTTATTATAAAAAAAGATTCTAATCCAGGCATGAATCCTCTTATCCATTATTATTAATAGTTGCAATTTCATAAATATTGCTTTATAATGAATTGATAGATGATTCATATTTCATATATCGTCTATGCTTTTGTTTAACAATGTAGCCAATTAAAGCATACTAATTACTTAATTTTTTCACAACACAAATCTCACAAAACATCTCAAATATACAGTAGACAGACATTTCTAAGATTATATGTTTTCCGGCAATATCATCATTGGTAATAATTCAATTTCTTTATACCAATGAGATTGATAAAATTTATAACAAAGCTAGTAATATTCTTAATTATAGCATTTTGCAAATATTTGTTGTTAATCTTTATAAGAAAGGAGCTAATTATGACGACTAAAAAAACAGGTGTATTTGTTTTCATGTTAATTCTACTACTAATTTTTTCGATGTCTTTCGCTTCACCTCCTGATTTTACGTTTAACAAATCTGTCGGCAATTGGGATGCCGATACTAGTACGTCTTATACATTGGCCACTCCAGTTGCTTTAGCCTGTGACAGTCAAAACAACTATTATGTTGCCGATTTAGCAAATAACAGGGTACTAAAACTAAATTCTAACCTCGAAAAAATCGATTCTATAAACGGAATTGATATGCCTTTATTTGTCTACGTTGACAAAGATGACAATATCCTGGTTTGCGAGTTGTCAAGTAATTCTATAAAAAAATATAGCCCCGATTTTCAACTTATTGCATCGTGGGGAGGCTCAGGATCAAGTAATGGAGAATTTCACATTCCTCGTTCTATAGTTCAGGATAGCTTAGGAAATTATTATGTTAGCGACGAATTAAATCACCGAATTCAAAAATTTGATAATTCAGGTAATTTTATTGCCACTTATGGTTCTTATGGTTCCGCTTCTGGGCAGTTTAAAGTTCAACAAGGGCTTTCAATCGATAATAATGATAGACTCTATGTCGCAGACACATACAACAATCGTATACAAGTTTTTCAAACCTCACCTAGTTGGCAATTTTTGACTTCATTCGGACAATATGGTATTTATAATCCCTTTAATTATTTCAGCTTCCAAACAGATATATTTAATCATCCTCGTGGTGTTTATGTAGACAAAAATACCGGCCGTGTAGCTGTAACTGACAGTTTAAATAACCGAGTTATGGTTTACAATGACTACGATTCTGATTTCTCTTTCTATGAATCACAAAATGGTTATCTAAATATGGCTTTACCGACACACGCGATTATTAAAAATGGTTATTTAAGAGTATTAGATTCACACAGCCGAATTATGAAGTATTTCTCAAATTTTAATAACACATATATGTTTAGCGAATACGGAGAATATCGAGATTCAAATAGTATGCTATCTAATCCTCAATCTGTCGCTGTAAATCCCCTTAACGGCAATATAATTGTCAGCGATTCATTTAATCATCAATTGGATGAATATGACGCAGATGGCAATTGGATAAAAAAATATGGCGGCATTGGCGGTCCCTACGGCTATGGCACGTATACAGATTATTTTTTCTTCCCTAAGCAGAGCTGTTTTGATGACCAAGGAACTTTATATGTCGCTGACTTCACGAATGGTAGAATCGTCTATAAAAACGCATCAAGTAATTACTTCTACACGGAGGTTTCTGCCTACATCGATTTGCCTTGGGGAGTCGCCAAAGATGGCAATAAACTTTACGTGAGTGATTGGAAAACCAATACAATAGAAGTGTTTGAAAATGGATATCACACTGCGTCATGGGGTGGAACTGGCAGTGCTGAAGGGTTGTTTTTGCGACCTGCAGATATTAAAATCGGTAAGTTTAATAACACAAAATCATTGTTTGTAGTGGATACAGGAAATAATAGGGTACAAGTTTTTAATCTTAATGGTAATCATATAGCAACTTTAGGAGAGCCAACGACAGATCCTCTATTAAACTATGAATATGAACTAAATAATGGCAGTTTATTACTGCCATACGGAATCGCATTTGATGAAAATGATAATATAATCATTTCTGATACATCTCACAAATGCATCCGGGTATTCAACCAAAACGGAGTACTAATTGATACCTGGGGAGCGATGTCAAATACAGACGGTAACTTCTTTTCACCAATGGGTATGGACTACAACAAAACCGCTAAACTGCTCTATATTTCAGATGGCGTTCTCCAAAGAGTACAAATATTTGATAAACACAATTAAATATAGTTAACCCACTTTTTTCTTTCGATTAAAAAAAGCGCCCTATAAACCATCTGATTTATAGGGCACTTTTGCTGTTCTATTAAACTAGAGTCTCATGCCGCCATCAGCTTGAATAATTTGGCCAGTTAAGTAACTTGCCTCATCACTTGCCAAAAATAGAGCAACATTGGCAATTTCCTGCGGTTGACCAAGCCTACCCAACATTGTCATTTTAGCAAACTTTTCAAGCAGCTCTTGCGGTACGGTTTTTAATATATCCGTCATAATATATCCCGGTGCAATCGCATTAACTCGAACGTTGCCGCCTTTCATTGCAAATTCTTTTGCCCACGATTTTGTCAAGCCAATGACTCCTGCTTTGGTCGCAGCGTAATTGGCTTGACCGATATTGCCAAAGACGCCCACAACGCTCGAAATATTTATGATACTACCTTTACCGGCTTGTTGCATATGCGGACCAATTAGACGCGTTAAATTAAAAATACCTGTCAAATTCACCGTAAGAACAGCATTCCACATATCATCAGTCATCTTACGCGTCAAAGCATCTCTGGTAATCCCCGCATTATTTACCAGAATATCAAGTGCGCCGTATTTTTCTAATGCATGATTGAAAAGTTTTTCACAAGATTTCGTATTAGAAATATCAGTTTTAAAAAACTCAACATTATGCGTCTCATAGGTTAAAGGCATAACGTCTGCTGCAATAACTCGCGCGCCTTCACTTACAAAACGCTGTGCCATTGCACCCCCCAATCCGCGTGCTGCACCCGTAATAATTGCAGCTTTTCCTTTAAGTCTCACCATGCACTCCTTTCTCACGCTAAAAACTTAACTTATTAGATGCTAGTTCGTATTACTAAATATGAACAATGATTCATTATTCATATTTATAATCTCATATCTCTTTTTTTTTGTCAAGACAATTCTTTGAAAAGTGAGCACAACAAAAACTCCATTAATTTTATTTTTCTACATCAGTTAATACTTTGCCTGCATACATACCAACCAAATTTTGTACAAGTGTAAAAAAATTGTAACTGGATTATAAAATATCTTTTCGTATCATGTAATTATCAACTAATTAGTTACCACCTGCTGATAGACGCGCAAGGCGTTTTGATAGAATATTTTATCGATTTCTACTTGACTAAAGCCCTCTTTTTGCAGAGCTTCTTTTAATATGTCTATTTTAGAAATGTCAGCTATTTCTAATTCACAGCCGATGCCATCATAGTCTGTGCCAAGAGCAATGACATCAATACCCGCTAAATCTCTTATATACTTGATATGCTTAACAATTGACGACACTTTTGAAAAATTTGAACCATCTAAAAACTGACTATAAAAATTGATGCCCATCACACCACCATTATCGCGTAATAATAAAATCATTTCGTCCGTCAGGTTGCGCGGGTGATCGTGCACGCTGCGCGCATTGGAATGCGAAGCGATAATCGGCTTAGTTGAGTGCTTAATGCAATCGTAAAATCCGCCATCGGATAAATGCGAGACATCGACCAGCATGCCGAGTTGGTTCATCTTTTTAACGACCTCGATGCCAAATGGTTTAAGCCCTTTATCTTTGTGAATGTATTTATAATTTGGATACCCAATTTCATTTTGATAGTTCCAAGTGAGCACAATGCTTCTGACACCGCGTTTATAAAAATGTACTAGATTTGCTAACTCGCCTTTTAAGACGCCACCTTCTTCAATGGTCAAAATAGCTGTAATGTGATCATCGGCGATATCAGTTGGCGCAGTGCCCTTGCGAATAATGGCAGACTTAGCGACTTCTCGTTCAAATACGTCAATCATCTCATTACAGGTGACAAACGCATCATCAACCTGTTCCATATTGACAAACATGGCAAAAAATTGAACCAGTGAATTGGCCTTGACTAATTTTTCGGTCGAAATATGGTAGTCGTTTTTCTTAAGCTGGCTATTGTCTTTATAAATTTTAAGTATGGTGTCACAGTGTAAATCAAACAGCATTTTATGCCTCCTAGTTTTCAGCAACTATTTTATAACTATTACTCACCCTCTTCTAAAAATGGCGGATACATCATAATGGCATCATTTTTAACGATTAAGCGATCGCTTAATAGATTGCCTGCTAAATCATATACTTCTTGGTAAAGTTCATTATGTCTGGTAAAGCCACCCCAATACTGTTGTTTCATTTCATGGTTTTTTTCAACGATTACAAATTTGTATTTGGGCGGCGTTGTTACCTGCCAGCTGCCCTCTAAATGGGTATCGCCAACGACTAACTGTAAGCGATAGTCATCTTCTGTTTCATTTTTTATCATCAAATCACCATGCGGGTATAAACAGGTCGCACCACTACCAAATGGTTGGGTGCGATTTGCATCGGGAAAGACATCATAGCCGTGACGATGACGTTCTACTATTGTCAAAGGCGTGTGCACGGTCAACCAAAAAATTAAATTAGACAGTTGGCACAAGCCACCGCCGACACCGGCGTGAAAGTTACCGTTTTTCAAAATCATGCCATCTACATAGCCCTTACGACGAGTGGGCTTACCAATTAAATACCAATAGCTAAAGGTTTCACCCGGTTTTAAAACCAAGCCATTCAGCTGTTTAACCGCTATATTGAGATTGACAACTTTATTTTCTTGCATCCACATATCAACATTGCGCAGCTTTCTGCGCAGCAGTGTTTGATGCTTAAAATAAGTATAAGGCAGCTTTTCGGCTTGCCTTTGTCGAGCAAATTGTTTGCGATTGGTCATCCAAAAATATTTGCGCAATAATCCATAATAAACCAGTCCGGCTTTTGCACGAAGTCTTGAACGGTGTTTTGGCTTTTCGACATGCTTCATGCGCTTAGCTTCCTCCCTCTTTGTTTTAATATTGATGCTTTTCAGATTAAGGCTTCTGAGATTATTGTTTTGTCGATAGCATTTATGCTATCCATTGGCTCACATTTTTAAAATCCACCATTTTTTGGCCTTACTTGGAAATAGCTTTAATTACTGTAAACACACCATCGCCATGGCCTTTTTTTACATCATAGCGTTTATCTTCAAAATCTGTTACAGTCTGGTAAATCTCGACAATTTTAAAATTATGACTTTCTAGCAATTTGATAGTTTCGTCGGCACTTCTAAAGTCAGCCCACTTATATATTGCATCTTTTTTCTTATTCTTTTCATAGATTTGACCGAGCTCAGTTGCTTTATTTATAATGGCAATTGTAAAAATGCCACCCGATTCTAATATTCTTTTCACTTCAGAAAAAGCCTTGTTTATATCGGTTAAAAAACAATCGACTGTAATCATAAATACCTGTTGATATACATTGTCATCTAGCGGAATGTCTTCTGCATAACCTTTAATAATGCTTATTCCTCTATCTTTTGCCAATTTTGCCATAGCAGATGAGGGTTCTATCCCTTCTTTTATACCTAATCGTTCGGCAAATATTCCAGTGCCAACACCTATTTCAATGGTTTTTTTGCCCGCTTCAAAACACATTTTAAGCGCCCTTAGTTCTGACTGAAAGATGTTAACATTTTTCTCAAACCATTGATCGTATTCTTTGGCACCTTTTTCAAACGGGTTATTTTTCATCTATTTCTTTTTCCTCAAGACAAAATATTAACACTTAATTGCTATCTGGCAGCTATTCATCGCTTTAAGTGCGTTTTGATGACTTTCAAGCGTAACGCCTGCCGTACAGCCACTGTTTACAGATATCTCAATATTGGAAAAATCAGAGCGCAGTATCATCGCATTAGCAATAACACAAATATCTGTACAAACACCAATTAGTTCAATTTCATCAATATCGTAACTTGCTAGTATTCTAGATAATTCTGTACTGCCAAAGGCCGATTTCTCAAATGGGCTTTCTTTAAGAAACACGCTATCAGCGTCTGACCACTTGTCTTGCAATGCTTTGATTTCATCAATCAGTTCGACACCGTGCGTACCTCTAATACAGTGCTTAACCGGCAGCCTTTTGCCTTCACCTGTTTCTAAATAGTTTTCTTCGTGTGTGTCTTTGGTGCAAATAATTCGCCAGCCTTCTTTTTTGGCCCGCTCAATTCGTTTAATCACATTTGGCACTACGGCCATACACTGTTTGTTACCGAGTACGCCTGTAATAAAATCATTTTGCATATCAATAACAACAAGCACTTTCTTTTTCATTTCACCACCCCTAAATTTTCTTAGCTTTTTGCTTTTTAAAATCAGCATTGGGCATAACAATGGCAAATAGAGTTCCATGAGCCTATTTTAACATAGATGATATTTTTTTTACACATAAATGACAATTTCTCAATTTTAATGTTTTTTTGTGCTTTTAGTAGTATAATGACTATTATCAAAAATTGACACATTATTAGCTAGTCTAATCATTAAATTTGTGAGGTGAAAATGAAAAAAACACATTTTTTTATAACAATTTTGGTTTTAAGCCTTTTGCTTACGGCTTGCACAGGACAATCAACACAAGATGCCACGGTAAACACAGCAGTAACAACAACCGAAACAGCTACTACCGAAAGTACTACGGTTGAGAGCAGCACTACTGAAACAGCCACTACCGAAAGCACTGCGACCGAGAGCAGCACTACTGAAACAGCCACAACTGAAAGCACTACGGCCGAGAGCAGCACGACTGAAACGGCCACTACCGAAACAGCCGCTACCGAAAACGCTACTTTAAGCACAATGAGCTTAGAAGCAATTGCCAATAAGCTGAGCGAAGGCATTGCCGATATGCCGATGGCTGAAAATATTAAAATATCAGCTGACCTCTATCCAAGTTATTTATTTATCGACTATATCAAGGATTCTGAGGCACTAGCCAACGAAAGCATGATATCATCAGCTGCTCACTCAGCTGTGCTTTTAAGACTGCCCGAAGGCAGTGATATTGAAAAGATTCGCAGTGATATTGAACAGCAGGCCGATCCTGCTAAATGGATTTGTGTAAGTGCCGAAAAGGTCGAGGTCGTTAGCAACGGAAACCTTATCTTGTTGGTCATGTCCTATCAAGATGTTGCCGATACCATGGTTGAACGCTTTAAAAGCATGAAGTAAATATTATGGGGTGCGCTTATGTTATTTTCGAGCATTAGCTTTTTATACATCTTTTTGCCAATCGCTTTTTTGCTCTATTTTATAACGCCTCCTAAGTATAGAAACTATACTCTATTAATATTG
>PDWJ01008911.1_pt1 | contig 15567 bp, 14 predicted proteins | sample 1430881 | NCBI WGS metagenome assembly PDWJ01 (sample SAMN01162460, study PRJNA174530) | Oral metagenome, whole genome shotgun sequencing project. | biome: Marine environment; feature: Marine mammal; material: Swab sample of the gingival sulcus; isolation source: swab sample of gingival sulcus... | reverse complement strand
GGCATGGCCCTGTTACACGCGGCAGAAGGAGGGCTGCACGATACTGTCGCCCGGTTGCAGACTGTTTTGCACCGGCTTGGAGAACAGCATGAACACCTGCTTCCGGCGCTTGAAGCAGTTCGTGTTTTCAGAGATACACTGGGCGATATTGATTCTTCTTTACGCCAGCTTACACGTACCCAAAGCAGGGAAGACAACCTTGACGGGATAGAACAGCGTTTGTGGGAACTGGCGCAACTCAAACGCAGGCTCAATCGTACCTTGCCCCAGATTCTGGATTTGCAAAGGGAGATTGACGCAAATCTTTCCTTTCTGGATGAAAGTGGTCTGGAAAAAAATCGGTTGAACAAGGCCGAGATACAAAAAAAAGAAGAACTGGCTGTTTTGTGTCAGCAACTGAACAGTGTCAGGCAGGAAACAGCCGCAAAACTGGAAAATCGTATTCAAAATCAACTGCATGAGCTGGGCTTTTCTGAATATGTTAAAACCCGGTTTGTCTTTGAAGATGAAGAAATCTATCCGGGTATCAGCCAAAAACGCCCCAGACTGTACTGGATTCCCAATCCCGGACAGCCGCCGCAGGCCCTGGATAAGATTGCTTCCGGTGGAGAACTGTCTCGTTTCCTGCTCGCGTTGGCTGAACTGCGGGTGGGGCAGGAACAGGCAACCCTTGTCTTTGATGAGGTTGATGCCGGAATCGGTGGAGACACGCTGAGCATGGTTGGACGGTCTCTTTGTTCTTTGGCCCAGGAAAGGCAGATTATTTTGATTTCGCACTGGCCGCAGCTTGCAAGTCTGGCTGACGCGCATTTTTTAGTTCAAAAAAATGTTCATGCCGGGCAGACATTTACTTCCTGTCATGCTTTGAACGAGGTTGAGCGAAAGAATGAACTGGCCAGAATGACAGGGAAAGATTTTTTATCGTCTCCTGCATAAGCCGAAAACCGGAGTAAGTATGGCACCACAAAGTAATTGCTGCGAACTTGAGGTCCTTGATCTTCATTTTTCTGACCCGCAACGAAGGTTTTGTCATCTTTATCTGCAATCTCCCAGTTGGAACTACACTGTTGGCCAGTTTGTGATGCTCAAAGCTGCGAGTTTTGGTCTGGAGTTGCCTTTGGGACGGCCTCTTTCCATCTGTGAGCTGAATACAGACTGTTTGCATCTGTTTTTTCAGGTGCAGGGCAAAGGAACAAAACGGCTGGCTGAGATGAGTTCCGGCGATGAGGTGACAGTATGGGGCCCGCTTGGAAACGGATTTTGCTATTCCGATAAACAGCCGCTGCTGCTGCTGGCTGGTGGAATTGGTATTGCCCCCTTTTTCCAGATGGCCCGTGTGCATCCTCAGCCTGAACTTTTGAATCTGGTTTTTGGACATCAAGTGGAGCCTGCCTGTTACTCCCTGGACATCTTTTCCCGATTGAGAAGATGTCAATTTTTTCACCAACGCGGTCCTGAGGAGCTGACAGTTTTTATTCAGCTCCTGGAAAAGGAAATAGCCGGCGCAGCCCTGGAAAACCGTCTTGTTCTGGCCTGCGGCCCTCTGCCCTTTTTGAAAACAGTGCAGAGGCTGGCCGCGCAGTACCAGGTCGCAACCCAGATTTCCCTGGAAACAAGAATGGGATGCGGCATAGGGGCCTGTCTTGGTTGTATGGTTGAAGGCCGGGAACAGCGGCTGCCAACCTGTACCTGTGGCCCTGTTTTTGAGGCGCATGAAGTCAGGTTGTAGGGAGAAGTGTTCTATGGATACGCGTGTTGAGCTTTGTGGCCTGCGTCTGCAAAATCCGGTGCTGACCGCTTCTGGTACATTTGGCTATGGGATTGAATTTGAACGCTATGGTGATTTGAAAAAATTGGGTGGAATTGCCATAAAAGGCGTTTCTTTGCAGCCAAGACAGGGAAACCCCATGCCGCGTATTGTTGAAACAGCCTGCGGCATGCTCAATGCTATTGGCTTGCAGAATGTGGGGATTGAACAGGTGCTGAAAAAACTGGACTGCCTGCCGGAAGGATTGCCGGTAATTGCCAATCTGTACGCCCAGTCAGAGGAAGATTTTGCCCGACTGAGTGCCAGATTTGCTGAACACGGCGGGGCAGCAGCCCTGGAAGTCAATATCTCCTGTCCCAATGTCCGGGCCGGGGGAATGGCCTTTGGTCAGGAACCGAAAATGGCACGGCAGGTGACAGAGGCTGTAAAAAAAGAGGCGGGCAACCTGCCGGTTATTGTGAAACTCAGTCCCAATGTGACAGATATCCGGGTACTGGCAAAGGCGGCTGTTGATGGCGGCGCAGACGCGCTTTCCCTGATTAACACGCTTTCAGGCATGGCTGTTGATGTAAAAAGTCGGCGGCCATTGCTTGGCAATGTGATCGGTGGTCTTTCCGGCCCGACTGTTTCTGTACCTGTGATTGGAATTGGCGGGATTCTATGCGCTCGCGATGTATTGGAGTTTATTCTGGTTGGGGCGCATGCTGTTCAGATTGGCACCGCCAATATCATGCGTCCTGACAGCGCGTTTCGTATTGTGCAGGAACTGCCTGTTTTAATGCAGGAACTGGGACTTGATTCGCTTGAAGATTTGCGCGGTAAATTAGTTGCAGGGTAATCGCCTCTAACGAAAGAAAAAGCCGCAGGTCTCACAGATACGGTCTCTTCAATCTTCAATTCTTTAAATCAAAAATCAGCAATTAAAAATCAAAAATCACTTTATTCCCAAGCGGCTGAGGAGCTGGCTGACCTTTTGAGAGAGGTTGGTTGTGCCTCTGGCCAGTGCTTTCAGATTGAGGAGCAGTAAAATATCGGGAGACCCGGATTCGTCCCATGCCTGGAGCAGGAGTTGTTGCAGTTTCTGGTCTGAGACGTGCAGGAGAATCTCTTGCAGTTCATCGCGTTGTTTTGGCTTGAAGTAAAAGGTTTTATTTTTTGGATTCAAAGTGACAAGCTGTTTTTGATATTCTTTTGCAAGGCCGTCCTGCAGTACCTTTTTCAGGAGAGCAAGAGGGATTTCGCGTTCGTGTTGACGGCGAAGTGAGATCTTTTTCAGATCCTTGTCTGCCTTATACCGGATCTGGTCTTCAATTTCACAAAGAAAAAGAAAGGGCCACATCATGTGCGCTTTTTGCGGGTCCAGATTCAGAGTCAAAGCCCGAAGAGTTTGCATCTGTTCCTGGGGATATGTAAAAATACTTGCCAGTTCCGACCAGATTGTATCCATTGTAATCCTGGTCATTAAGAGCATGTATTCCACCTGTTCTAGGTGAAAAGTCCAGTTGCCCAGTTCTTCGGCATTTTGAGGCGGCTGGTTTGTCTGAAAAAGCTCTTTGCAGCTTGTTCCAATACCATCCATAGTGAGAATCTGGGCGCACAGGTTTTCATATTCGCCGGTTTCTATTTCCTGTCTTTTGATAATTCTGGCGCACTGACGGAGAAGACGCAGGCAGGCAGTGCCGGTCTCGTTTTGCGTTTGGACATATCTGTTTTGAATCCGGCTGAGTACTCCCTGGTTTTCACCTTGCTGTGTTTGAAAATATTGAGACAGTGGAAAGCGAATCACGATGAGGTTTTGTTCTCGTGTCATTGTAAATTTTTTTTCGCTCAGGATTGTTTCATATATTTCCCTGCATGATTCCTGTACAAACTGGTGGTAAAACTGTTTCCAGAAGTCGCGTCCAAGTTCAATCTGCTGCGCCAGTTCATGCAGTTGCAGTTCAGCCTCAGAGCCGCGGAAATGAGAAATTCCAAGGAGAAGATTATCCATGAACAGACCTGAACAATAGATAACAGCCTGAATGATCTTAATAAGAATTGACTCTGTGTTGAATATTTCTGACGGTATATCCTGGCTTACCTGTGCGTTTTGTCCTGAACTTTCTTTGAGACAGGTGTTGATGGAAAACAGAAAGGAAGCTATTTTTTTCTTTATCTGTTCATGTTCAGGGTGCAGGGAAGAACGAAGGCAGATCATGTTGATCAGACCCTGCTGCCCGACTTCGGTTGTCGGACATTCATCAATAAGGTCAATACAGGCTGGAATAAAAAACTGTAAAACTTCAGCCTCTGTTATCTGATTGAGAGATTTTTTTTCCTTGAGGTGTCGGACATGCTCTAAATAGAGCTCAAGTCTGTTTTCTTTTTGGTTTGCCATTTTTTATTCATCCTGCGGAGATTGATTGCATACGTAGGAGTATTCTAATTTTTTTACGCTTGTCAATCCGCGTGTCGCTACTTGGCGGGGCTAACGCATGTAAAAATCAGGTGTTATAAGATCAAATGGTTACGTTCCTTCAAAATATTTTTTTCTTTTTTGAAGCCCCCCCAAAAAAGCAGGCAATGAAATGCGAAGCGAAACAAAAAAGGGCTGGCCCCGCAGCTCCGCTAAGTGAAGCCGTGCAACGGCGAAGCGTGGGGCTTTTCAAAAACAGCGCTCACGCTGCTTACGCCGCTTCGTTACCGGGAAGCAACAAAAAAAACATAAGTCCACAATTTCCATCACAAATCATCAATCAGCAATTAGCAATCAAAAATCAGACTTCAAAAATCAAAAATTAATTGATTCATTCAACCGGGACGAAAAAATATAAATGCGGTTCCCCCGATTTTGGGGGGCACTTCACTTGTTAAATTATGGTATAAATGATAAAAGGTTTTGGTTGGTTCGTTTTTTTTAATACCTCATTGAAAAAATAGGAAAAAAGAGATGAAAAATAGTGTTTTGTTGCTTCTTTTGATTTGTGTACTTTTTTCTTTTTCTGCCTGTTCCTGGGTTGGAGAAACAGCGGGCAAAACCCAGGCCGGTATTGAAAATAGCGTTGATTCTGTGAAGCAGGGATACAAAAAGGGGTATAGTGAAACAAAGCAGAATTAGGCAACACCTTATCGTTTTTGGGAAGGGGATTTTGTAAGAATAAGGCATAGCGCCTTGCTGGAGGAAAATTGCCGGCGCGCTGTGCATTATCTCCAGCTATGGTGATCCATTACGTCTATCGTTGCAAAAAAATATTGAGTTTTTTATATTGGTAAGCTGAGAGACATATGTACACTCTTGTTTTTTTGAAGAATGGTAAACGGAATATGCCGGTACAGGATTTTCTGGCCAATCTGGAAAAAAGTAAATCCAAAAGAAATCAGGCCCTTTTACAAAAATTTCAGCGGGATCTTGAGCTGTTGGCCTGTAACGGGTTGAATATCAAACCGCCGGCCATGCGCAAGATGGTGTGCCGCAAGGGGCTATACAAATACAGGATAGGCCGGTTTCGGATCATGTTCACCATCCTTGATGATGCTATTATTTTACTCCATCTGTTTGAAAAACATACGCAAAAAACTCCTGAAAGAGACAAAATAATTGGGATGCGCAATATGGATATTGCTTTGACAACTTTTGCCGGACAATAATTTTTTTGGGGAAGAGGGGCGTTACGCAATCTTTACGGAAAAATATGGCTGTCTGGGCGGTTAGTGGGTGAAGCCATTATTCTGTATCGGCCTTACAAGCAAATGCCTCCTTTTGTCTCATCGTACAAAAGGAGGCATTTTTTTTTCAGAGGGAGCGGATTTGCCCGTTATTTTTCTTTTGGCTTGGGTTCAGCCTTGTCTTTTTTTTCTTCTCCCTTTTCCTTTGCTTTTTTAGCCGGAACATGGGTGACTTTTGCCTGCTCATAAATGAAATCCATGGCCTTGTCTGCCAGCACACTGTCACGCAGGTCGAACATCAGGTTGTTGCGTTCGTAAAAATCTTTGAGAGAATTAAAGTCCTGTCCGGAACTTATAGCTATCCGCCGTAAGACATTGTCAACCTCTTCCGGTGTTACAGAGAGGCTTTCCGCCTTTGCCACAGCCAGCAAAAAGACCTGCGATTTGCTGATTTCTTCGGCCTTTTCCCGGTATTCTTCCCGCAGCTCTTCTTCTGTTTTGCCTGTAGAACTCAGATCTTTTCCCTGACGTTCAAGTTTGGTTATGGTGTCGTACAGCATGTTACTGACATGTTTTTCCACAACTGAACTCGGCAGGGCAAAATCAACCTTGGCCTTGAGTTCATCAAGCAGCTTTTTTTGTGAATCGCTTTTGTGGAGTTGGCGTTTGGTTTCCAGATACGATTTTTCAATGGCTTCACGCATAACCTTCAGGGAAGCGTACTGGGCGTTGACAGCCAGATCATCGTTGACTTCGGGCAGAATTTTTTCCTTGATGGTGTGCAGGCTGACCTTCATGTGTATGGTTTTTCCGGCCAGTTCCTTGTTGAAAAAATCATCAGGAAAAGTGACATCTCCTTGGCCTTCTTCCCCTGGGCCCAGTGTTTTGACAATGGTTTCAAAATCCTCAAGCGCGTTACCTCTTCCCAGTTCAAGCTCGAAATTTTCCGCGCTTACTCCTTCAACAGGAGTTTCATTTTCAAAGCCCTTGAAATCAAGAACAGCAATATCTCCATCTGCCGCCTTGCGCGGTTCTTTTACTATTTCCAGCTTGGCCATATTCTCACGCAAGCGGTTCAGGACTTTTTCAACATCATCAGCATCAAGGACAGCTTCTTCCTCTTCAATCTCAAGGTCTTTATAGTCCGGCAACTCAAAATCCGGTATTACTTCGTAAGTGAAGCTGTAGGCCAGGTCAGAGTCTTTCACCAGCTCGTTTTGTCCTTCAAAGGTCAGGCCTGACAGGGGTGTTTCCTTTAGTTCGCTCATGATTTCAGTAAGATGATAATTGATAAGGTCGCTGGCTGCTTCCGAATAAATCTGTTTGCGGTAGCGGGCTTCAATAACAGAACTTGGGACTTTGCCTTTCCTGAAACCCTTGATGTCCGCTGATTTGCGGTAAAGGGCCAGAGTTGCGGTCAGGGCGCCGTTGACCTCTTCAGCCGAAGCTGTGACGTGGATCTTTTTTTCTGTTGGACTGATTTGTTCCAGCTTGTATTCCATGTATTTTCTCCTATAACAAAACGAACCGGCTGATCAATAAATTGAGGTGACTACCTTGCAATAAACACAATGGTGCGAAGGAAGGGAGTTGAACCCTTATGGACTGTGTCCGCTGGATTCTAAGTCCAGTGCGTCTACCAATTCCGCCACCCTCGCGAAACAGTGCAGACTAGAAACAGAAACCGGCTTTGTCAATATCTGTTTTATTTGGCGGCAAGCGCGCATAAGTGATTGACCGGGCCGCTTCCTTTGCCAAGATCGTAACTTGTTTCTATGGCCCGGTGTAAAAAATTCTGTCCGGCCATAACAGCGCCCACCAGGCTCTCGCCATGCCCCAAAAATGTGGCAATTGCTGCGGAAAGCGTACAGCCGGTTCCATGCAGGTTGCTGCTTGCTATCCTGGTATGGGGCAGAGCCTTGGGAGACTGGCCGGGAATGGCGAGCCAGTCAATCATTTCCGGACCGTCAAAATGTCCGCCCTTAATGAGTACTGCCAGCGGGCCAAGTCCCAGGATTTTTTCACTGGCTTTTTGCACATCTTGCGGACAGGTGATAGGCATGCCCGCCAGGAGTTCAGCTTCCGGCCGGTTTGGGGTAACCAGGCTTGCCAGCGGAAGAATTTTTTCTTTCAGCGCACTAATCGCTTCTTCCCGCAGCAGTCTGTGTCCGCTCTGGGACACGCAAACCGGATCCACAACCAGAGGAAAATCACACTTTGCCAGCAGCGGAGCCAGGGCAGAGATAATGGGTTCGGAAAACAGCATACCGGTTTTGGCCGCAGCAACAGGAATATCTTCAAGGACCGCCTGCATCTGGGCGACAATAAATTCCGGCGGCGGGGCAAAGATATCTTTTACTCCGGTTGTGTTCTGGGCTGTGAGGGCGGTAATGACAGAAAGCCCGTAGCCGCCGTTGGCGGCAATGGTTTTATGATCGGCCTGAATACCGGCTCCGCCACTACAGTCACTTCCGGCAATAGTCAGAATACATGGTGGATTTTTCACACAAGCCTCCTGTCTGTCAGGTTAAAGATTTCCTGGAGCTGATAGCGCAGATTGGTATAGCGGTTGTTTTTGCCAAGATTATTCAGGCCAATATGCAGGGCCTTTTGACTGCCAATAAGTACGGCCAGTTTTTTGGCCCTGGTCAGCGCGGTGTAGATCAGGTTGCGCTGGAGCATGATATAGTGCTGGGTTACAATCGGAACAATAATGGCCGGATATTCACTGCCCTGTGATTTATGTACACTGACCGCGTAGGCCAGGGAAAGGTCGTCAAGTTCCTGTCCTTCGTAGCTGACCCGCAGACCGTCAAAATCAACAATGAGTTCGTTTTTTTCCTTATCCACTTTTTCTATCCAGCCCAGATCGCCGTTAAACACGTCCTTGTCATAATTATTGCGGGTCTGGAGAACACGATCTCCAATCTTGAACACATGCTGCCCCTTGCGTAGCGGAGTGCCGGAAGGGTTGAGCTTTTCCTGCAGCAGTTCATTCATGCGCAAGGTGCCAACATCTCCCTTGTGCATAGGGGTCAGCACCTGCACATCCCGGCAGGGATCAAAACCGTAAACACGGGGGATACGTTCATGTACCATGCGCACAATCAGATCTTGTACCTGCGCGGGATTGTCATTTTCCACCCAGAAAAAATCCGCCTGTGGCGGTGTTTTTTTACTGGCCAGCAGTCCCTGCCCGTTATTAACGCGGTGAGCATTGACTACAATCATGCTTTCTTTGGCCTGGCGGAAAATATGTTCCAGGCAGATACTGGGGACAACCTGACTGTCAAGCAGGTCGCGCAGGACATTACCCGGGCCAACAGAAGGCAGCTGGTTGACATCGCCGACAAGGATCAGACGGCAGGGCGCGGGCAGTGCCCGAAGAAGATGCAGAAACAGGATTGAATCAAGCATGGACACTTCATCAACAATCAGCGCGTCCAGTTTGAGCTTGTTGTCCTCGTTATGCGTGAACTTCATATTCGGCATCGCGCCCAGCAGCAGATGCAGGGTTGAAGCCTTGTGACCTGTGGCCTCGCTCATGCGTTTTGCCGCCCGTCCGGTAGGGGCGGCCAGGCCGACCTTGAGTCCAAGGTCTTCAAGTGCCTGAACGATCATACGGATAATTGTTGTTTTACCTGTTCCCGGGCCGCCAGTCAAAATATAAAGTTTGTTCTCGCAGGCCGCGTACACGGCTTCGCGCTGCTGGGAAGACAGTTCCAGCCTGGCTTCCTGTTCGGCCCTTGTCAGCGCGCGGGTCAGTTTGTCTGTTGCGATTTTGTTTTCATGTACAGACATGGAATACAGCCTGTCAGAGCTTTCCTGTTCCATGCGGTAAAAAAAAGTGAGAAAAACAGCCTGTTCCACGCCCTGAGCCGGCAGGGGAGTGATGATGACCCGTTTGGACTGGCTTAAATTTTGTAACGCGGTTGCCAGACTTCCCAAATCGGTGCAGGCCAGAAGCTGGGCGGCAAGTTCAAGCAGTTCATCATCCGGTAGAAACAGATTGCCTTTTTCGCCGGAACTTCGCAGGGCATACAAAATGCCTGCTTCCAGTCGTCTGGGATCGTCTGGTGCAAAGCCAAGCTGCATCGAATCTGGGCTACAGATTCCAGGCCGTAGGCATTATAAATACGGGTGGCAAAGGTTGTTGAGATTTCATGTTCCTGCAAAAAGAGCATCAGGTCGCGGATTTCCCGCTGTTCATGCCAGGAAGAGCAGATGTCATCCAGGGTTTTTCGGGCCACACCCTTGATCTCAAGCAGTTGTTCAGGGGAGTTTTCAATGACGTCAAAGATGCTGTCTCCAAAACGGGTAATAAGGCGCTTCGCCATAACAGGGCCAACGCCCTTGATCATGCCTGATTCAAGATACCGTTTGATGCCGTTGATACTGGCTGGCAGAAGCTGCTGAAAGGATTCCACCCTGAACTGCAGGCCAAAGCGCTGATCATTGTGCCAGGAGCCGCTCAGCTTAACGTGTTCTCCTGGAACAAGTTGCCCCAGGGTGCCAATGATGGTGATCAGCCCCGGATGTTCCTTTGAGCTGATGCGGGCGATGACAAATCCGTTTTCCTGATTGCTGAAAACGATATTGGTCACCTCGCCTTCCAGGCTTTGCATGTCAGCCTTCAGCCCCGCTTTCACTTGTCAGGCCTGCCAGGTCACAGACCTTGAGAAGGGCGTTCAGGCATTTTTTGTCATAGGCAGGACTTGTCGCCAGTTCGGCAATTGTGGTCTCCAGATCCTTGGCCTTGGCATAGACCCGGTTGCTGCGCATGGCGCAAAATGAATCTGCCAGAGCGCAGATTTTGGCAACCGGGTGAATCGCGTCTCCTTTCAGACTGCGCGGGTAGCCCGAACCATTGATTCGTTCGTGGTGCTGTTCTATGCACACCTGCATTTCTTCATACGGTTCACTCAAGCGTTGCAGGTTTTTCAAGCCCGAGGCTGTATGCTCTTTTACCCGCATTTTTTCCTTATTCAAAAGCGGCCCTTTTTTGTTGCGGATAAAATCAGGAACATGGTTCATGCCAATATCATGCACAAGGAAGCCAAGGGCTGTTTGTAAAAGAGATGTGGGGAGCAGCTCCGGGGAAAGAAGGGAAAAAAGGGCTATCCCCATAAAGCAGGTATTGACGCAGTGACGGCCAAGAGAATGCTGGTATTCCATAGCCTGAGGCAGGGTGAATGCGCGGGCGGAGTCCGCCCAGATATACTCGCACAGGATTGCGGTATGGTTTTTCAGATTTTCAAATGTTTCATCTATTGGCCGGGCAAAAAAAGCCAGCAGTTCCCGTTCAAGGGCCAGATAAAAAATATGGGCTGTATGGGCGGGATCCAAATCTTCCTGAACAAGAATAATACCAAGATCTGAGCTTAAAAATTTGGAAAAGGTTTTATAATCCTGCTTGTTAAGAAAAAGATTGCCTTCTTCACATAATTTTTCAATTTCTTCGACTTTATTGGCCGGAACCCGTTCTTCCGCTTTACAGAAAACCTGCATACCACGTACATCATCAAGCGTGTAGTACGCAACAGGAGGACGTAAACGGGGCATGGTTGCAAGTATATTCGGACTCAGTTCGAGGAATTCCACCCCGTACATTTCAGATTCGTTACTCATTCCGTTCCTTTTTCCCTTCTTTATCCTTACAAAACTGTCTAGAGAGCCTGACGAAATTCAAGTGACTGCTTTAATGTCTCTCTGTCCATGTATTTCAGTTCAACACCCAGCGGAATACCCTGGGCCAGACGACAGAGATGGACATGCGGAAATTCCTTGTTCAGCATTGTCTTGATATACGAAGCAGTTGCTTCAGCTTCAAGTGTTGTTCCCAGGGCCAGAACAATCTCCTGTACATTTCGCCGGGTAATGATCTCTTTTAGAAGTTCTATTTCCAGGGCCGCGGGTTGCACTCCATCCAAAGGAGCCAATAACCCTCCAAGAACAAGGTACTTTCCCTTGTATATGCCTGAGCTCTCCATGGCAAGCAGAGAATCCCATTCCGCGACCACGCAAAGCGTGTCGTCTTCACGGGCAGGGTCCGAACACAGCGGGCAGGGATCAATGTCTGTCAGTGAACAGCACTGAGAACACAGTGTCATTTTGTCCCGCAGTTCAAGAATACTTTTGCCCAGGGCCAGGGTTTTTTCTTCCGGCCATTTGAGCAGGGTCAGGGCAATACGCAGGGCTGATTTTTCTCCCAGGCCGGGAAGAGTACGGAGAATATCAGCCACTGCCTGTAATGGTTGAGGAAATCTGTTCATCTGTCGTTTGGAGTCTAGAACAAGCCGGGAATTTTCAGCCCGCCGGTTAGCTGAGACATTTCTCCCTGCATGGCCTCTTTTGCCTTTTTCAGGGCCTCGTTGGTGGCCGCCAGAACAAGATCCTGCAGCATTTCAACATCTTCAGGATCAACAGCCGAAGGTTCTATGCTGATAGCCAGAATTTCCTGTTCGCCGTTGACCCGTACTGTTACCATGCCGCCGCCGGAAGAGGCTTCAAATTCCTTACGGCCCATTTCTTCCTGCATCTTTGCCATCTTTTTTTGCATAAGCTGCGCCTGGCGCAACATTTCATTCATTGCCATGTTTTTCTCCTTTTTCTGTAAACACATTCATTTTATTTGCTTTCTTCTGTCAAATCAAGCGGCCGGACACTGAGAATACGGGCCTGAAAATTTTTTATCAGTCCCTGTACCGTTTTTTCCTGAAGTGCCTGTTCCTGTAGCTGCTTGCGCGAAATCTGTTTTTGTTCAGGAGCCTTCAAGGTAACAGTCGTATTCTGGCCAAAATAGGCATGAACATGGGTCTGTACTGTTTTGAGTTCTGTTGTCAAGCGGTCGTAGAGGAACTGGTGCCGGCATGTCAGCACCAGCTTGTCTTCATCTATACTTGCTTTAACCTCTTTTAGCTCGGGAAGTCCTGTTTTTGGGGCCTGTTGCTGCCAGAAAACAAGAAATCCGTTCCAGTCGGGTTCGCCTGAATCTGATTGGTCTGTATCTGACGGTGAAACTGACTGGTCAGCAACTGACTGGTTGGGGTCTGCCGGGGCAGGGGAACTGGCTGTGTGATTTTTGTCCTTTTCCTGTTTATCTTTCTGTTTTTCTTGCAAACAGCTCTTGTTTTTTTGTGTGTGCGCTACGTCCTGCTGTTCAGATTTTTTTTTTTGCGGCTCTGTATTACCAAGTTCCGCCTCTGCCAGTGGCAGTAAACGGGACAGGCAGCCCAGGTTGACCAGCAGCAGTTCAAGGGCCATTGCCGGATCAGGACTGCGCAGCACACGTTGCTGTCCCTCCAGCGTCAGCTGCCAGGAGGCATGTACGCGGCTCAGTGTATATTGCGTGGAGATTTGTTGTAAGCGGGTAAATTCTGTTTCAGAAAGTTCAAGCAGTTTTTCAGCTTCCTCTCCAGCCTGGAGCAATAAAAAAAGATTGCGCCAGTTCTGAATCAGTTCGCGCAGGAAAAAACCAATATCCAGCCCCTGGCTCAAGAGTTCTTTGCCCAGCAGATGCAGCCTGGCAGTATCTTCAGAGGCAATAGCCTCAAGTATGGCATATTGAGCGTTTTTATGAGCCAGTCCAAGCACGGAACGGACGTCTTCTTCTGTAAGGCTTTCTTTGCCCAGAACAAGCATCTGGGCCAGAAGCGACATGCAATCCCGCGCGCTGCCGTTGCCTCTGTGAACAAGAATTTCAAGCGCCTCTTTTTCAAAACCGATATGTTCCCGTTTGAGAATATCGGCCAGATGCGTGTACAGCTCTTCCCCTTGCAGGGATTTGAAAACATAATGCTGACAACGGCTGATAATGGTGGGCGGAAATTTTTCCGGTTCTGTGGTCGCCAGAATAAACATGGCGTGTTTGGGAGGTTCTTCCAGGGTTTTGAGCAGGGCGTTAAACGCGGCCTTGGACAGCATGTGGGCTTCGTCAATAATGATGATTTTGAAGCGGCACTCCAAAGGCGCGTAGGCAATCTCTTCTGTCAGCCGCCTTACATGCTCAACACCGTTGTTGGAAGCCCCGTCTATTTCCATGACATCAGGGCAGGCCCCGCGTGTGATTTGGCGGCAAAAATGGCATTCATTGCAGGGTTCGGCGCAGGGGGCCTTTTCACAATTCAGAGCCTTGACAAAGATTCTGGCTGTTGATGTTTTGCCAACACCACGCGTGCCGCTGAACAAATAGGCAGGGGCCAGAGAACCCTGGGCTGCTGCTCTGGAAAGAATGTCCTTGATATTCTTTTGCCCGGCAATCTCGCTGAACAGTTTGGGCCGGTAGCGGGCGGTTATGTTTTCATGGCTCATTGTCAGTCCGTGCAAAAAGACAGGGACACGTTATTAACGTGTCCTGTCCTGTTTTTTATGTCCGGTTTTGTGTACCTTTACTATTAAAAAGTATAGCGGGTCAGCCAGGAATCGTACTCTGGTTTTTCCCCTTTTATGATTTTGAAGTATTCTTCCTGCAACTGTTTGGTGATTTTTCCCGCGCTGCCCTGTCCGATTGTCCGGCGGTCAACCTGACAAATCGGGGTCACTTCTGCTGCTGTACCGCAAAAAAAGGCTTCGTCCGCGGCGTACAGTTCATCGCGGGTAAAACGCTGTTCAACAACAGGGTAGCCAAGTTTTTCAGCAATAAGCAGCAGGCTGTCACGGGTGATACCGGACAGAATGGAGCCCAGAGGCGGTGTTTTGACCTTGCCGTTTTTAACAATAAAGATGTTTTCACCTGTTGCCTCGGAAACGTAGCCTTCCGGGTCAAGCATCAATGCCTCGTCATAACCGTCAGCCACCGCGTCCCGTTTGGCCAGCACGGAATTGACATAGTTGCCGGAAACTTTGGCCTTGGTCATCATCACGTTCACGTGATGACGGGTGAAACTTGAGGTGCGAACCCGAATGCCTTTTTCCAGGGCCTCGGCGCCAAGGTATGCTCCCCACGGCCAGGTAATAATGGCCACCTGAATGGGATTTTTGGCCGGCAGTACGCCCATTGCTCCCACGCCGATAAAAACAAGCGGGCGGATATAGGCTTCAGCCTGTTTGTTAACTTTAAGGGTCTCAACAACAGCCTGCTCAAGTTCCTGCTGGGAAAAAGGAACGTCCATTTCCACAATCCTGGAAGAATCAATAAGACGTTTCATATGTTCAGGCAAACGGAAAACCGCAGAAGAGCCATCTGAACACTTATAACAGCGAATGCCTTCAAACGTGGCAACTCCATAATGCAGGGAGTGGGTCAGAACATGAATTTGTGCTTCGTCCCAGGGGACAAGTTTACCGTCAAACCAGATTTTTTCCGCTTTTTGAACCATTTTCTCTCTCCAATATAAAAATTGTTACGTGCGGCTCAGGCCGCACGATCTACGTATCCTCGGATGTATAGCAGAAAAGTTTATTTAAGGCTACTTTTCTTTTTTATGGCTGCTGCGAAAAAAGATTTTAAGCGGAGCCTGTTCGATTTGAAAATGTTTACGCAACTGTCCTTCAAGATAACGGGTGTAGGCTTCCTGAATGAGTTCGGTGTCGTTCACAAAAAATATGAATGTTGGCGGACAGGTTTCTGGCTGGGTCAGGTAATAGAATTTTGCCCGCCGTCTTTTGATAACCGGCGGCTGATGCCGTTTGGTTGCTTCCTGAATCAGGCGGTTGAGCTGGCCGGTACTGACCCTGATCTGGCACTGCTTCCACAGACTCTCGATGGTCGGAAATATCCGGCCAAGACCGGCCCTACTGATAGCGGAGGTATAAAGAACTGGCGCGTGAGAACAAAAACGCAGCTCACGGGAAAAATATTCTTTTATTTTGGGCCGCTGGCGGTGAGGGATAAGGTCAATCTTGTTCACGGCAATACAAAACGGAATTTTTTCCCGGTCAAGAAAGGAAAGCAGTTTTTTGTCCTGCCCCAGCAGCCCCTGTTCAGCGTCCAGGACCAATACAACAAGCCTGGCCCGTTTGCTGGCGCGCAGTGAGCGCAAGATGCTGAATTTCTCCAGGTCTTCCACAATGGCGTTTTTTTTTCGCACTCCGGCAGTATCAACCAGGGTGTAGGTTGTTTCACCGTTTGTGATTTGCACGTCCACGCTGTCCCGTGTTGTACCGGCAACAGAGCTGACAATCATTCTTTGCTCACCGCAAATGGCGTTTATCAG
>PDWJ01003311.1_pt1 | contig 15573 bp, 10 predicted proteins | sample 1430881 | NCBI WGS metagenome assembly PDWJ01 (sample SAMN01162460, study PRJNA174530) | Oral metagenome, whole genome shotgun sequencing project. | biome: Marine environment; feature: Marine mammal; material: Swab sample of the gingival sulcus; isolation source: swab sample of gingival sulcus... | reverse complement strand
CGTCGGTTGCTTGCGAAAAGCAGGCGCCCTCCTCGCTCCTACGCCGTGATTCCGCATCCTTCGCGCAGCTCGGTCCGGTGAGCTGATCAGCGCTCTAGAACGCGGGCCGACAGGGCTGCGTCCGGCGACGGGAGGAACGGGTAGGGGTGCTCCTAACGCAGCCGGTAGCCGGGCGGTGACCCCCGCGCCGCATCTCCCTCAAAACAGCGCCTGAAGGGTAGCCAGGCTGATGGCGTTGACGTCGGCGCCGTCCTTGTTGACCACAGCACAGATCGCCGTGTCCTTAGCTGGAAAGAAGAAGGCTTGGGTGTGGTAGCCGAAGATGCCGCCCGTGTGGCCCTGCCCCTCGCCTGCCCCAGCGGTGACGCTCGCCGGCAAGACCGCTATCCCTAGGCCATAGCGCATACTCGACGAAGTGCTGACGGTCTCCAGCATCTTGGCTCGCTCAGCCTTGCTGAGGACCTCTTCGGTCCCCAACAAGGTGTAGATCCAGTCACAGAGGTCAGCGCCGCTCGCGACCATCGCGCCAGCGGCCCAGGGGATGGACATGTGGTAGGCGTTGGTTACGAGGTTGTCGTTCTGATCGAAGCCGCTAGCCAGAACCCCCACGAGCGGCTCTTCGCCCTCGAGGAAGGTCTGCTTCAGCCTCGCGGGCGTCAGCAGCCGCTGGCGGATCAGCTCGGCGAGCGGTGCGCCTCCCGCTTTCTCCGCGATCATGCCCAACAGGATGTAGTTGGTGTTCGAGTAGTGCCAGCCCGCGCCTGGGGCGAAATAGGGGGCGTGAGAGGTCGCCAGGGTCACCAGCTGGGCAGGCGTCTTGGACTCCAGTGGCTTGTCCCAGATGGTTGAATCATCGGTAACGTTAAAGATCCCGCTGGTGTGGTTGAGCAGCATCTTCACCGTCACCCCCTGCGTATTGGGCACGTCCGCCACCCAGCCCGAGAGTGGGTCGTCCAGCGAGAGCTTCTTGTCTCGGATCAGGGTGAGAATCGTCGCGGCGACGTACGTCTTGGTCACGCTCCCCACCCGCCAAAGCGAGTCGGCCGTCGCCGTGGTGGCGTCGCCGCTGATGTAGACGGATGTCCCGCAAGCCGCGTTCCGTACGACCAGGAGCGCGTTGGGTGACGTGCGCGCTTTGTCGAGGGCCAGCTGCAGCTTATGGTCTTGGGCGACACAGGCAGCGCTGCGGGCATCATGACCCCGCTGATCGGCCCTGAGGGTTGCGTCGCGACTAGAAGCGTCGACGCCAAGGTCGAACGAGCCCCTCCCCTCATCATCAGAGCAGCCGACGATCAAGGTTGCGAGGAGCACCACGAGACAGATCGACGACACCCTCGAGGCGAACCGTCGCTCGCTCGAGAGCGGCTTGATTGAAGAGGATGAACTCATCGGCACCTCCGAGGCGAGGCTAAGCAAGGGCGTCGGCGCGAAGCGCATTCAGACCAAGCAGCCTGTTGATCTAAGAGCATTGATCTAAGAGCACCCCTACAGATTCCTCCCGTCGCCGGGCACCGCGCTGCCGGCCGCTTTCTAGGCCTCGGAACGCTCGCCATACCACCCGTATGGCTCATGTCTTCGGCTACGAAATCGGCGCGGCAGCTCAGCGCCCGGCTCGGTCCCGAATGTGTGGGGAAGCTCCTAACAGGCCGCTTGCCACCATCTTCGTTTTCTTGCTCATTTCTTGTCGACTTGGCAAGCAGGATCGCAGGATCGCAGGATCGCAGGATCGCAGGATCAGGTGACGAGCGCGCCGGCCCAAGCCTGGGGAGGTGAGAGCAGCCGGGGTCATCCGTCATCTCGGTGCTCGTGAGTGGGCGATCACGCTGGAGCAGCCGGAGAAGGCGAGCTCGTCGCGTAGGTGGCCCACGCTCCCCAAGGCGAGAAAAGCAAAGGCTACGCCAGCGTCAGGATCTGCAGCTCTGGACGGCGATGACCGGAGGCCGCGGCGCCACCACCCCGGGGCAGAGCGTCATCGACCCATGTTGAGCGATAGCCCACGACGGCGATGAGGCGCGGCTTGACCCTCGTTCCACCCGCGCGCTATCACCTGCTCCGTCTTGTCCGCCCTGGCCTCTCGCACGCTCCGCTTGACGCGACGGCTGTGGTTCCCCGCAGCGATCGTGCTGCTCTACGTCTACTCGTTTCCCTACTTCGAGGGGATCCGCTCGGCCAACGAGCTGCCGCGGATCTACCTCACGATGGCGATGGTGGACCGTGGAGCCTTCGACATCGGGCCAGAGCTCGCTGCGTACCAGCCGACGCCCGACACGTCGCGCTACAAGGGCAAGCTCTATTCGAACAAACCGCCGGGGTCGTCGCTCGTCGCCATCCCCGCCTACGCGCTGCTGCGGCGCTTCGAGGGCAGCCGCCCCGAGCTGCGCCATCTCTTTCATGTGCTGCGCCTCGGCGGCGCGACGATCCCCTCCCTGCTCTTCCTGCTCTTGGTGTGGCGACTGCTCCGCGAGCTGATCCCCCAGCGCCTCGCCGTGCAGCGGCTGGTCCTCGCTGCCTACGCCCTGGGCTCGATGGCCTTCGTCTACGGCACGCTGCTCTTCGCCCATCAGCTCGCGGCGGCGCTGATCGGCGCGGCGTTCATCTGGATCTTTCTTTACGCTCGCACCCGCACCGGACGCCTGGCGCCGCTCTGGGCCGGGCTCTGCGCTGGCGGCGCCGTGCTCGTCGACTATCAGGCCGCCTTTGTGGGGCCGCCGCTCTTCCTCTACCTGCTCTTTAGGGCCCGCCCGCGGCTGCGCGCGGCGATCCTTTTTTGCGCCGCGGCGGCGATCCCCCTCGGCTTTCTCCTCTACTACCACCACGCCTGCTTCGGCAGCCCCTTTTCCACCGGCTACCAGCACCTGACCAACCCGGTCTTCGCTCAGTGGACCAGCCGCGGCTTCCTCGGCCTCGAGAGCTTCTCGATCAACCGCTTCGGCCGGCTGCATTTCTCCCCCGACGACGGGCTCTTCTACTACTCGCCGTTTCTGATCCTAGCGATCCCCGGCCTGTGGCTGATGGCGAAAAACCGCGCCCTCCGCGCCGAGGCCTGCTTCTCCGGCTTCGTGATCGTGTTTTTCTTCTACTTCATCGGCGCGCTGGTGCTTGTCAGCGGCTGGGACGTTGGGCCGCGCTACATGATCGTCGCCCTGCCCTTCTACCTTGCACCCATCGCCGTGCTCTTTCGCGAGGCCTCCAAGAGCTGGCTCCGCCTGGCCATCCCTGCCGGCTTGGTCACCGCCTCCATCCTCACCTACCTCGCGATCGCCGCGGTTTTCCCCTATTTCCCCGACAACTTCTCCGATCCTCTCTTCGACGTCACCTGGCGCTTCGGTGCAGCTGGCTACGTCGCCTACAACCTCGGCTGGCTGACCGGCCTGCGCGGCGTGGCGAGCCTCGTCCCCTACCTATTGGTCGCCGCCGCGGTGGTGCTCCTGACGCTCCTCGGGGCCCATCGGGGGTGGAGGCGGATCGCGCTCACCGTCTCGGCGATCGTCGTCGCGGCGCTACTGCTCGCCGGCTATCGCGAGGCCACCCGCCTCCGCAGGCTGCCCGTGCCCCAGAGCTTTCTGCCTTGGATGGAGCAGATCTGGGAACCCCGCCACCCGGCGATGCGGCGGGCCGAGCTTTTCCGGGAGATCGGCTACGTCCCGAAACACAAGCCTCGTCATACACGTTAGTGTGAAGCGTTCGCTTTCGCTGTGAAACGCCTTTGGGCGATTGCCCAACAACAGCTCACCGCGTTATAAAGTGGTCGGTTGACGGAGGCTTATATGACTCGACCTCGCTGGTTCGCGCTCTCTGCGCTCGTCCTCTCGCTCGCGCTCTCCTCGCCTGCCGCCGCGCAGGGATCCTCGCCTGCCGCCGCGCAGGGATCCTCGCCTGCCGCCACGCAGGGAGACGACGCCAAACCCGACGCGGCCAAAGGCTCCGAGAAAGCCAAGGACTCCGCGCCCGATCCCGGCATCCAGGCACCGACCATCGGCGGCCTCACGGGCCTCTTCCGCACGGTCACCGGTGACATCGGCTCACGCCACACCTTTCGCCTGGCGCTGCACCTCGAGATGTTCACCGCCTCCGACTTCCTGGTCGCTGGCGACAGCAACTCGCGCTTCATCGCCACCCTGGCGGCCTCCTACACGCCGTGGAAGTACCTCGAGTTCTTCGCCAACGCGCGCAGCATGGCCAACGACAACGAGCGCTCCAACGATCCCAACCGCCTCGACCAGCAGGTGATCCTCGCGCTGGGCGACTTCTCCTTCGGTGGCAAGTTCATCTACCCGTTCAACAACGGCCTGATCACCGGCGGCGCCAACATCGGCCTGACCCTCCTCAACTCCGTCGGCGGCGTGAGTATCGATGGCGACTCGACGAGCTTCTACATCGGCCTGATCGCGGGCCTCGACCTGGAGAAGCTGAAAAAGCCGATCCCCTTCCACTTCCATGTGAACCTCGGCTACCTGCTCGACAACTCCAACTCGCTAGCCGAGTTCCCCAACTACACGCTGCCGAGCCTGCAGGTCGAGAAGTTCGCCCTGGGCATCAACCCCAGCCGTATGCGCGTCCGCCTCGGCCTCGACGCCCCGCTGCAGCGCTGGACCAAGATCGGCGTGACGCCGATCCTCGAGTTCAACTTCGACATCGCCACCGCGGATGAAGACACCGACTTCCGCCGCTTCGTCTGCTCCGCGGCGCAGCCAACCAACTGCATCAGCGAAGACGAGTTCAGCGGCCGCTTGACCTCCTGGATGACCGTCGGCGTGCGCGTCCGCCCGCTGCGCGGCCTCAACCTCTCGCTGGCGACGGACATCGGCTTGACGAGCCCCGGCTATGGCTTCGGCCCGCCGGTGGTGCCCTGGAACGTCATCGTTGGCCTCTCCTACGCCTACGATCCGAAGCCGCGGGTCAAGACCATCGAGCGCGAACGCGTCCGCACCGTGGTGCGCACGATCGGTAAGCCGGTAGGCAAGCTGCGCGGTCGGATCATCAACGCCAAGACCCTCGAGCCGGTCGAGGGCGCGATCGTGACCTTCCCAGGCCGCGACCTCACGGGCCTCTCCTCCGACCCGGATGGTGGCTTCCTCAGCTACGGCTTCCCGGCCGGGACGCTGCCGGTGATGGTGCGTCACCCACGCTACAAGCCGGCGCGCGCCAAGGCGACGATCAAGGTCGGCGGCGTGATCAAGATCCAGGTCAAGCTGACGCCCAAGCCGCCCCGCGTGGGCAAGCTCTCGGGCACGGTGGTCGACCTCAAAAACAAGCCCGTCGCCGCGACGGTGACCCTCTCCGGCCCCGAGAGCAAGACGATCACCGCGGGCGCTGGCGGCGACTTCGCGCTGCCGAAGCTGAAGCCCGGCGAGTACACCGCCACCGTCACGGCGCCCGGCTACTTCCGTAAGATGGCCAAGATCAAGGTCGCCGCGGGAGGCACCGCGACGCTGGCCTTTGTGGTCTCAAAGAAGCCGAAGCGCTCGCTGGTCCGCGTGACCCGGCGCAAGATCGTGATCAAGCGCAAGGTCCACTTCGCGACCAACACCGCGTCGATCAAGGCCGACTCGCGGCAGATCCTCGACTCCGTCGCCGACGTGCTGCTCCGCCGCCCGAACGTACGCGTCGAGGTACAAGGTCACACCGACAACCGCGGCTCCCGGCGCCGTAACATGGCGCTGAGCCAATCCCGCGCCGACGCCGTCCGCGACTATCTGATCCGCGCCGGCGTCGCCTCGGGCCGCCTGGTGGCCAAGGGCTACGGCCCGACCCGCCCCAAGCGCCCCAACATCACGCGGCGAAACCGCGCGATCAACCGCCGCGTCGAGTTCAAGATCCTCAAGTAACGTCGGCCATCACCTCCCGTCAGGGCGCCGTACAGAGCTGCGCGAACGTACCTGCGGGACCTGGCACCTGCGATCCCCTTCCCGTCCAACACACCTCACCCTACTTTTCCTTGATTGAAATACGCTCTCCACGCTATTCGTGTCTAGCAATGGCGTGTCCGCCATGGCATTACATTTCCTCAGGGGCGCCGGAAGGGCGCACCGCGAACGGTGTCTTGCTTGGAGAGATGTACTGATGATGCGCAAACTCGGAATGATTCTCGTGATAGCTGGGATGGTCAGCTTCGTCGGCGCCTGTAGCGACGACAACGGCAACAAGATCCGCCTCGATGGCGGCGGCGTCCCGAAGGACGGCGGCGGCGTCCCGAAGGACGGCGGCGGCGTCCCGAAGGACGGCGGCGGCGAAAAGAACTGCAAGGAGATCTTTCAGTGCGCGGTCAACTGCGGAAGCGATCAGACCTGCATCGCTGCCTGTGTCGCCAAGGGCTCCGCTGACGGCCAGGCCAAGTTCAACGCGCTATCGACCTGCCTCGACAACGCCAGCAAAGACAGCTGCGCCAACGACTGCGCCGACCCGAAATCCTCGGCGTGCGCCACGTGCCTGCAGAATGCTTGCGGCACCGAGCTTGATAGCTGTGGCGTTGGCGGCAACCCGCCTGTCGGTGATGGCAAGTGGGGCGACCCCTGCAGCTTGGAGTCCGGCTGCGAGTCTGGACTCGATTGCGTCACCTTTGGTTCAGCGGGCAAGAGCTTCTGCACCCAGAAGTGCACCAACCAAGGTCAGGAGTGCACCGGAACTCCGCCCGCCGGTACCAAGCCCTTCTGTGTACTCTCTGATAAGGCGCAGACCACCTTCTGGTGCGCGTTTCTGTGCAAGGCCCAAAGTCAGACCTTCCCCTGCCCGACCGAGCTGACGTGCGGCCCCGAGGAAAAAGGAAACGCCGCCTGCGAGCCATAGGCCTCCAGCGGTTCGGATCTTCCTGTCAAGCGTTCAGCCTCTCCTCGACTCCCCGACATCGAAGAGTAGACTCAGCCTCGTATCACGAGCGCCGCTGCGCCGACCGATCGTCCCACCGAGACCTCGCATCCCTTCGCGAGTGTTCGCGAACACTGCTATGATCGCGCGCGAAGGGCAGCGGACGTATGACCAGCGACACCAAGACGCCATCGAAGGGCACGCCATCGAAAGGCACGCCCTCCAAGGGCGCGCTGAAGGGCGCGCCATCGAAGACCTCCTGGCTGCGTGAGCTCGTCTCGGAGATCAACCCGGCGAAGCTGCAGTTACGCGCAAAGCGCGCCGAGGAGGCAGGCAACCGCTGGCGCGCCTTCGGCCTTCAACAGCTGGCGATCTTCGTTCACACGGCCAAGGGCCTCCACCATGAGGAGATCACACGTCGCGCTGCCGCCCTGACCTATCACACGCTGCTCTCGATCGTCCCCGTGCTCGCCGTGGCCTTCGCCCTCTTCAAGGCCTTCGGCGGCCTGCGAAAGATGGAGGAGCCGCTGCGGGCGTTGATCGTCGACAACCTCGCCGCCGGGCGTGGGCCCGAGGTCGGCCGATGGCTCGATACGTTCATCAACAACATCAACGCCGGGGCCATCGCCGGCCTGGGCGTGATCTTCCTGTTCTACTCGGCGATCGGGCTGCTCTCGAGCATCGAGCAGGCCTTCAACAAGATCTGGGGCGTCGACCGCGGCCGACCGCTCCACATGCGCTTCGCGATCTACTGGTGCATGCTGACCCTCGCCCCGCCGCTGGTTGGGCTCTCGCTCTCGCTCTCGGCGCGGCTGCAGAGCTCGGCCTTCGCCGAGGCTGTGCGAACCTGGCTGCCCTTCGGCCTCGGGCGGCTGCTCCTCTCGGCAAGCTCCGTGCTCTCGGGCTGCGTCGTCTTCGTCTTCCTCTACCAGCTGGTGCCGAACACCAAGGTCCGCTTCCGCTGCGCCCTGCTCGGGGGCCTGGTCGCTGGCGCGCTCTGGAACGCCTCCAAGGTCCTCTTCCTCTGGGTCACCGCCGGCTCGGTAAAGTACAGCGCGGTCTACGGCGCCCTCGGCGCCCTGCCACTGGTGATGCTCTGGGTCTATCTCAGCTGGATCATCGTGCTCTTCGGCGTGACCTTCACCATGGCCAACCAGACACTCTCCACCACCAGCCTCGCCGATGTCCAGGCCAAGATGAGCCAAGAGGCTGAGGAGCTGCTCGCCGTGCGCTTGATCGGCGTCGCCGCGCAGCGCTTCGTTCATGGGGACCCTGCGCCTAGCGCCGAGCAGCTAGCCCATGGCACGGGCGCGCCCATGACCGCCACGCAGCGCCTCCTCGACCGGCTGGTCGACGCGGAGCTGCTCAGCGAGATCGGGATGAGCGGCGCTCCGCGCTACAGCCCGGCCCGCGCCCTCGAGAGCATCAGCGTCTACGACGTGCTGTCGCACCTGCGACACTCGGAGAGCTCTCCAGAGCTCCACGGCGACGTGGCCCTGGTCGCCGTCGCCGAGCTCCTCGCGAGCCGCCACAAAGACAGCGTCGAGCGGCTGAGTGAGTTCAGCCTCGACCAGCTCGTAGAGGAGCTCGACGCAGCCCAGGCAGCCGCAGCGCGCGCCTCGGCTGCCGAGCGTTCCGATCTCATAAACTCGAGCGCCGAGGACGCTCGAACCGATGCGGACGCGAAACCAGCGCCCGCTGAAGCCATCGAGGAGGCCTGATCGGCATCGACCATCTGCATCGACCCCTCGTTTCGTCCCCACCTCGAGGCCTTGACAACGCCCCCCAATCGCCGAGGAGTCGAGCTCCGTCCCGCCGGCGCTGGCTCTTTGGCGCCACGGCCCCTTTCTCTCGAGGAAGCTCTCACCACGCCCCCACCACGAGGCGCGCGGCCGCGATCGTCGCCGCGCTCATCGAGGCCGGGTTGGCCTGTCCGCGCCAGGCGATGTCGAAGGCCGTGCCATGATCCACGGAGGTGCGCAGCACCGAGAGCCCGAGGGTGGCGGTGATCGTGCCGTAGAAGTCCCGCGTCTTCGCCGCAATATGGCCCTGGTCATGGTAGAGGGAGACCACGCAATCCCACCGCCCGTCGAGCCCCTGATGAAACACCGAGTCCGCCGCGATCGGGCCGTGGACGTCGACGCCGGCCGCGCGACAGGCCGCCACCGCGGGGGCCAAATGGAGCAGCTCTTCGTCGCCGAACTGCCCATCGTCTCCGGCGTGGGGGTTTAGCGCCGCCAGCGCGATCGTGGGCTGCGGCTTGCCGTAGTGGGCGAGGACCTCCGCGACGCGCAGCAAGAAACGCTCCATCGACGCGGCGTCGATGGCGTCGATCGCCGCGCGCAGCGAGAGATGCCGGCTGAAAAAGACGATCCGCAGCTGCTCGCAGATGAAGAGCGTCAACGGATCCCCGCCAAGCTGGGCGGCCAAGAGCTCCGTGTGGCCGATCTCGTCGATGCCCGCGGCCCGCAGCGACGACTTATTCAGCGGCGCGGTCGCCACGGCAGCGCAGCCGCCGGCCAGCGCGAGTTCGCAAGCGCTGTGCAGATAGGCCGCGGCCGCGCGCCCCCCCGCCGCGCTGACGATGCCGGGCTCGACCTCGGCGGCGCCCGCCACGACCACCTCTTCGATCGGTGTATCGTCGAGCACCGCCGGGTCGGCGCCCACGGCCACCGCGCAGCGTCGAAGCAGCTGTGAATCACCGACGATCAGCGGTCGACAGGCGGCCCGCACCGCTGGGTCCGCGCAGGCCGCGAGCACGATCTCCGGGCCAACGCCCGCGGGATCGCCCAACGTCAGCGCTATCGTGGGCAGCGCGCCTTCTCCTGAGTCTCTCATCGATCTCATCTTGCCCAGCCTGGCCCCGATTGACAGCTCGACCCGACGAGGCTCTGATACCATGTCTCGGCGCCTTCGCGGAAAGAGACGAGGCGCCCCGTCAACACCGAGGCCAAGGCGATGGCCGCCGTGCGCCAGAGCGTAGAAGCAGCCCACGCCGACTTCTGGATGCGCAAGACCACCAAGGCCGGCGAGTTCACCGAGCGCGCCGCCGACGGCGGCTACGCCTGGCTCCAGAAGCCCTAGGCCTCAGAGCCGCCCCGCGCCGTCCCCCCCTGGGGCCGAGGGCTGTGACGTGAACGCTAGAGCCGCTCGAGGACCTTCTTGTATTTGCGGTAGGTGCCGTAGCCCTGCTCGAGAAGCAGCACGCGTAGCCTGGACCTCCCGATCGCCTCGCCCCAGATCTGCAGCCAGCGCTCGGTGTCCACCGTACGCCAGCCAGGGCTCTTGTAGCCGGCGGCCCTCGCCAGGTTGAGGCTGCGCAGGTTGTTGTGGATCGGCCGCTTGAGCGCCGGCTTGCCCTGGACGTCGGCCCAGAGGTGCCAGCGCACGAGCGCGTCGACGAGCTTGCGCGCCTCGCCACGCTTCCAGCGCAGCCCCGGCACGAAGAGCGGCCCACCATGCCAGGGCACCCGCTGCGCCTGCGGCCGGAAGCGGTAGACCTGGATCACCCGCGTGGCCACGCCCTTGTAGTCCTCGATGCCGATGGTACCGAGGTAGGACGCGGCGTAGCGGCGCACCTTTTGGTCTTTCGAGCTGACCATCACCTTGACCAGCGACTTGGCGCCGACGGCGATGATCGCCGGGGCCAGCAGCCGACGCAGCTGATATAGGCGCGCCGTGGCGGCGATCATCTGCTCGGCGGCCTTGGGGCCCTTACGCCCTGCGAAGGCCTTGGCGAGCCGGCGCGAGAGGGGACGCCTCAGCGCCGGATAGCTCCTGATGAGGGAGGCCAGCGCCAGGAGCTCTTTGCTGGTCTTGGCCAGCTTGACCCGCACCGCCGCGGCCCAGGTCCGCACCAGCGGCGGGTGGTTGGGGTTTTGGCAGAGGCGGATCAGGTCCTTTTCGATCGAGCGGTCGCCAATCTCGCCGAGGGCCACCAGCGCCCAGCCCCGGCGCACGGAGTTGTCGCCGTCGTATGCCTCGTTCATCAGCGGCCGCACGGCGGCCTTGCCGCGGGCGATCAGCTGCTTCAGCGCCGCGGCCTGCTCGGCCCGCTTCGAGTGGCCGAGCTGCTTGATCAGCTCCGCGATGGTCGCCGCCTCCGCTACCGTCGGAACAGCGAGGCCGACGCCGATCAGCAGCGCGAGCGAGAGCAGCCCGGCGCGGCGGGCGTCGCGCGCGCGGCGGGCGTGGCGCGCGCGGCGCCGCCAACGGACCCGCCCCACGACGAACCAGCCCAGGCCGAAGAGCCCGAGCAGCAGCGCCCCCGCCCCGCTGGAGATCGCGCTCAGGGGGGATCCTGCGGCCCTCGCCTTGGCCCTCGTCTGCGGGGCCGCGCCTTGGCCCCCGCGGTAGAGGATACCGCCGTTATTGACGTAGCCCGGCCCCTCGCGGCGGGCGTCGTAGTGCTTGCGGTTGTTGCGATCCTTCGGCATCCGGTAGTGAGCGAAGCTGAGGTTCTCCTTGCCAATCACGTCGCGGCGGAAGTCGCCGTCGACCACCGTCAGGGTCATCTGCTCGATCCCGCGCAGAGCGGTCTTGACCGCCTTGCCTTCGGCCTTGGCTAGCACCTGACGGTTTAGCCGGTCGATCTCCGCGCCACGTAGGCCCAGACGCTCGCCGATCGCCAGCAGCGCCTTCTTCTGCTCCTCGAAGGGATGGGAGAGCCGACGGCGACGCACGGCCAGTAGGTCCGAGGCGAAGAGCGTCGCCGCGTGCTTGGTGAAGGGCTTGGGGTCGCGGCGGCGCTGGAGGCTGCGTCTCTGGTTGGGGTGCAGCTGCTTGATCGTGCCACCGATCACCCGCAAGGGCAGCGGAGCCGTGAGGTTGCGATAGATTTCTCTGCCGCGGATCTGACGCATCACGTACTTCTTGGGGATCTGCTCGATCCGCCGCGGACCGTCGGCGACGATATAAACGATGTTCCGCAGCCGCCCAGCGTTGAAGGCCGAGAGGCGCATCGGCACCACCAGCTTCTTGGTGCGAAAGCGAAAGCCCATCGCCTGCACCGCGCCGTTGAAGGTCGCCCCACGGGGCAGCTTCGACCGCACGCGGCGCATGCCCGGGCGCGGGTTGACGCCCTTCTTCTGACCGACGCGGGTCTTCACCGCGACGAAGCACCAGCCGAGCTTGACGTAGTCGTTGCAGGGCTGGTCCATCCCCTTGGGGTATGTGTAGTGGTGCTGGTCCATCCAGCGCTTGAGCGCCGTCGCGCTGCCCGCGGCGAGCACGGCGACCTCGTACATCCCCACGGCCTCTTGCTTGAGCACCTTCACCTGGTCGTAGCGCAACCCCCCAGCGCCGACGGCGATCTTCGCCGAGCGGTGGACCGACGGCCGAGCGTTGGGCCGATAGCGCCGACGGTAGACGTACATCACGACCTCGGGGGGATCGATCGCCGCCTTTACGTGCGCGAAGATGTTGTCGGGCAGCTTGCGCAGCTCGGGCACCGAGGGGAAGGGGATCAGCATCCCGAACTGATCGACCTTGCCGCGAAAGCCCGGCCGGATCGCGATGCTCTCGACGCCCTTGCGGTAGAACACGTAAGTCTTCTGCGTACCCACGCGCTCAATCGGGCGCCCCGGGCCGGTATAGACCGGCGGCACCATACCGCAGGGATCGGCGGTCGCGGGCTGGGCCACCGCGCCAACGGCGACCAGCGCCGCTGCTAAGGCGACGCCGCGTCGCAGCGAGGGCGTTCCCTCGCCATTCCTCGCGCTCATCTTCGTCGTGCTCATCTCGCCTCCTCGCTATCGAACACCGCCAGCCGAGCTGGGGCCAACCGTAGGCGGATCTGCACCTTGCCGCCGCGATCGTCTTCGCCGTTAGAGAGCCACACCCGATCGAGGGTGAACCAGTCACCGCCATCTTTTTGGACCGTGAACCACGGTCCGGCCACGAAGTGGACGCCCTCAACTCAGTACCGAGCCCAGATATGCCCCATGCCCGTGCGCATCACCGTGCCGTTGAACGTCATCGGTTGGATGTCGATGGTCCGCGGGTGTAGGTGGCGCTTGTCACCAAAGGGGACGCGGGTCCAGGGCAGCCTGGCGCGCTCGCGGCCTCGATCGTCGACGATGCGCAGCGTGACCTCGGCGTGGGTGTAACGCAGCTGGCGCTCGAGCCAGCGGCGATGCGCCGTCGAGAGCTTCACGCTACCCGCTGCCTTCTCGAGAGCGCCCTTGGTCGCGCCGCCCTTCCTGGCGCGCTCGTCGAGCTCGCTCAGCAGCTCGCGGGTGCGCTTGCCGTAGAAGAGCAGCCGATCGATCTCCAGCGTCGTCTCCGCGGCAAAGCGCGGGATCGGCTGCTTGGCGAAGGCCGCCAGCGTGGCGCTGAACTGCGCCACTGTGAAGGGCGGCACAGGGTGGCTCTTCATGCTGCAGCCGGAGGAGCAGGCCTGCTCCTTGCTGACGTGTTTCTCCTTGGGCGGCGTCGGCACCACGATCTCGATCCGCGGCGGTGGCTCGGGCTGGGTCGCGGTCGCCGCGGCGATGCCTGGCGGAGCCTCCCCGTCGTCGGGCCAGAGGCCCACCACGAGCGCCATCACGCTGAGCAAGGCCAGCGCCAAGGGCCAGTGTCGTCCCTGCATGACATCTCCTCCCCCGCGAGGCGTCATGCTCGTCGGGCCGCTGATCGTTCAGCCTCGCGATAGGATTCGACACCATGAGGACAAAACCTTGGGAGTGCAAGCACTACCCCAAAAAACAGCGCCCCAGGTCTGCTATTCTCCAGAGCGCAACTGGAGGCAAGCGACGTGACTGTGGCGATGAAGACGAGCGGAGGGAGCCAAGCGGGAAACGACACCGAACGCGGGCGAGCCGATCTCGCGGCTTGGATCGCGTCCAAGCCCGACGACTATCTGGCGGGCGACCCGGGCTTCGAGAGGGTCCTGAGACAGCACCTCGGCGAGGCCTTTGACACCAGGCGCGAAGCGATCGCCAGCGCGGCGCAGGTCTCCGCTCAGCAGATGGATGAGCTGGTGCGGCTCTCCAACCGCGACGAGAACCTCCCGCGGCTGACGCGATACGACGACATCGGCCGTCGTATCGAGGGGATCACCTTCCACCCGACCTATCACGAGCTCGGCGCCCTGGTCTGGAAAACCGGCGTGCTGGCCTGCCTCGCCGAACCTGGCAACGAGACACTCTCGGCGGCGCTCGACTACTTCATCGCGCACCACGGCGAGGGCGGCCACACCTGCCCCATCGCCTGCACCGCCGGCGCGATCAAGCTGCTGCAGCAGCTCGGCACCCGCGACCAACAGCAGCGCTTCTTGCCGCGCCTGACCGATCCCGACTACTCGCGGCGGCTCCACGCCTCGCAGTTCGTTACCGAGATCCAGGGCGGCTCCGACGTCGGCGCCAACGCCTGCGTGGCGACGCCCGATCCCGATCGCCCCGGCTCTTATCGGATCAGCGGCGAGAAGTGGTTCTGCTCGGTGATCGACGCCGGCGTCTTCGTCGTCAGTGCGCGCATCGAGGGCGCGCCCGATGGCACCAAGGGGCTGGGGATCTTCATCGTGCCGCGGGAGATCGACGGTGAGCCCAACGCGTTCACCTTGCGGCGGCTGAAGACCAAGCTCGGCACGCGCTCGATGGCCTCGGCGGAGACCGACTTCGCCGGCGCCTTGGCTGAGGCCGTGGGGCCGACCGATCGCGGCTTCAAGAACCTCGTCAGGATCGTGCTCGACACCTCCCGCATCCATAACGCCGTCGTGGCCTGCGGGATGATGCGGCGGGCGTATATCGAGGCGCAGACCTTCGCCCAGAGCCGCCGTGCCTTCGGGGTCGAGATCCTCTCTCATGCGATGGTGCAGCAGCTGCTCGCGCGGATGCGGATGGAGACCGCGGCGGCGATCGCCACGACCTTCCGGATCCTCAGTATGACCGACCGGCTCACTCGCGAGGAGGTCGGCGGCGACCTGGCGCAGGCGCGCCGCGTCCACGTTAACATCAACAAGTACTGGACCTCCCTGAGATGCACCCGCACGGTGCGCGACGGGATCGAGGTCCTCGGCGGCAACGGGGCGATCGAGGACTTCTCCGTGCTGCCGAGGCTCTACCGAGACTCGATCGTGATCGAGAGCTGGGAGGGCACGCACAACACGCTCTGCGCTCAGGTGCTACGAGACTTCGCCACCCGCGGGCTCCACCGCTTCTGGACCGATGAGGTGCGCGAGGCGATCTCTCGCCTCGAACACCCCTCGCTGGTCGAGCATCGGGAGCGCGCCGAGCGGCTCTGGGGCGACGTCAAGGCGCGCATCGGCCGCCTGCTCGCCACCGACGTCGCGCAGGCCAGCCTCCACGTCCGCGCCGTGGTCGGCCGGATGTGCCAGCTCAACAGCTACGTCAGCCTGCTCGGCGAGCTCGCCTGGGAGCGCGCCCAGGGCGAGGCAGACGGCCAAGAGCACGACTTCGCCGCGGTGAAAGAAGACCTCTGCGAACTCTACTACCGCGAGACGATCGAGCGCCAAGACCCACAAGACCACCCCGAGCTCGGCGACCTCTACGCTCGCCTCAGCGCCACCATCTAAGAGCCCCCGAGCGAGGCGATGTCATTCGAGCCGAGATCGCGGCGGAGCGAAAACGCAGCCATCGTCGTGCTACGGCGAGTCTGAGCGACAACGAGCTCGGTCCTAAGGGCTGGTCGCGACGGAAGGGCTCGATCAACAGGCTGCTAGAGCGCTGATCAGCTTACCGGACCGAGCTGCGCGAAGGATGCGGAATCACGGCGTAGGAGCGAGGAGGGCGCCTGCTGGTAGCAAGCAAC
>PDWJ01015132.1_pt1 | contig 15574 bp, 9 predicted proteins | sample 1430881 | NCBI WGS metagenome assembly PDWJ01 (sample SAMN01162460, study PRJNA174530) | Oral metagenome, whole genome shotgun sequencing project. | biome: Marine environment; feature: Marine mammal; material: Swab sample of the gingival sulcus; isolation source: swab sample of gingival sulcus... | reverse complement strand
GTGCCGCGCCGTGGCCCAAGCCGTGGGACGGACCCTTTGAGCGACAACAGCCACCAGTTCCAGCCCGAAAAATGGCGTCATCTGACGGATGACCTGCTGCCCCGGGATGCCGTCATCGCCATCGACGGCCCCGCCGGTAGCGGCAAAAGCACCACCGCCAAGGCCCTGGCCAAGCGTTTCGGCCTGCTGTATATCGACACCGGGGCCATGTACCGCGCCATCACCTTGGCCGCCCTCACGGCCCGCGTCGACCTGCAAGACGAAACCGCGCTGGTCGCCCTGGCCGCCAATGCCCAACTGGAGTTGAAGACCGGCAAGGGAGAGATCGGGGTCTTCTGGGACGGACAGGATGTCTCCCAGGCCATCCGCGCCCCGGAGGTGGATGCCGCCGTCTCCCTGGTGGCCAGCCACCCGGGCGTGCGCGCCATCATGGTGGCGCACCAGCAGCGCCTGGGACGGCGCGGCGGCGTGGTGATGGAAGGACGGGACATCGGCAGCGTCGTCTTTCCTCTGGCCACATCCAAAATTTTCCTGCACGCCGATCTGGAAGCCCGAGTGGAGCGCCGTTTCCGCCAGAACCGCGAACGGGGCCACCCCGTCAGCCGCGAGGAACTGACCCGGGATCTGGCCGCCCGCGACCGCCAGGATAGCGAGCGCAGCACCAGCCCCTTGACCATCAGCCCCGATGCCCACGTCATCGACAGCAGCGCCATGAGCCTGCAACAGCAGAACGACGCCTGCGCCCTGGCCTGCCTGGTCAACCCGGCCCTGGACGCGGAGGTGGACCGCGACCCGCTGACGGCCAAACAGGGGCTGGGGGCCAAGTACCGCATCGGCTATGGTCTGTTCCGCGCCTTCGGGACTTTCTGGGGCATAAAGGAATACGGAAACGATGGCGGCCCCGTGCCGCCCGGCTGCATCCTGGCCTGCAACCACATCAGCCTGTGGGACCCGCCCTTGGTGGGAAGCACCCTGCGGCGGCAACCGGTCAACTCCTTGGCCAAGGCCGAGTTGTTCCGGATCTGGCCCCTGGGCCCTTTATTCCGCTGGCTGGACAGCATCCCCATCCGGCGCAAGGGGTATGACCGGGAGGCCTTCAGCAGCGCCTCCGAAAAACTGCAGGCGGGACACAATCTGCTGATCTTCCCCGAGGGCACCCGCCAACCCATAGGCCGCCCCGGGAAGACGCGCAGCGGGCTGGGGATCCTGGTGCAGGCCACCCTGGCGCCCATGGTGCCCATCTTCATTCGCGGCAGCTACGGCAAGACTCCGCTGGGTTCGCGACTTTCACCCCTGGAGGTCAATTACGGGCCCATCGTGCGCTGGCATGGTCTGCAAGCCATGTTGCAGACGCTGGACAAGAAGGAAGTCAGCCGGCGCATCGGGAATCTGTGCACCGCCGCCTACGAGGAGTTGCAGGCCCGCAGCTTCGAGCGCACGCCCCAGACGGCTTTCGAGAAGAAGCTGGGGGAGCAGCAGGCCCGGAGTTTCGCCAAACGGCACCGGAAGCTCTTTGGCGGTGGTGTGCGGAAGAGTGCGGAGTGAAGAGCTTATAGTGAAGAACTCATAGTTCTGCGAAACCTCGCTTGTGAGCGAGGTCCTCTCATTTTTGGGCGTTCTTTTCTGTGTCGTGATCTGAGGCGGCATTTTCCCTGATTTAAATATTTTTTGTCTTATAAAATGCCCGCCAGCGGGTAGTTTTTGGGTGGGGAGGGGGTTTTGGTTCAAACCGGGCGATCATGCTTCTGAAAGCCATGGCCTCGTTGGCGGGACGGGCTGATTCAGGGGCGTGGATACCCCCAAAGAGCCCCGCACCCAGATCCACGTCCATCACTGCCCCGAGTGCGAAAAATCCCACATCACCACCAGCCGCAGAGAAACCGAACTTACCCCGGCGGAATACGAAAAACAGGCCTGCGACGCCCGCGTTGCCACCGACGACGGTCCCAACAAATCCGCCATCCCGCCCGCGGCAAGAGCCGCCAGGCAGACGCAAACCCAAAGAGCGTTGACCCAACCAAGCCGACCAGTATCCCGACGACCTGAACTGGCTCGCCGTGGACCATAGAGGTCCCGGTGCAATTCTATGTCACTAGGAGGCAACCTTTCATGACCACCAACCCCAATCCCGGTTCCGAAGAGGCGCGCGAAGAGCACCAGCCCGCGGCTCCCGCGCCCGCTCCGGAAAGAACCCGCAAACCCCATCGGGACGACGATGACGACAACTCCGCCGCTGATGTCATTCCGACTCCCTCCGCCCCGAAGCTCAGCACCAGTTTCGAGGCCGACAGCATCGTCAACTTCGACTTCCGCGAGGAAGAAGGCGAAGACAGTGATCTGAGCCCCGAAGAGATGCTGGCCCTGATGAACCAGTACGAAGAGACCCTGACGGATATCCAGGAAGGCCAGATCCTGCCCGGTACCGTCATCGAGGTCCGCGAGAACGAGGTTCTGCTCAACATCGGCTTCAAGAGCGAGGGCGTTATCGACCTGAACGAGTTCGGCGCCAACTCCGTCGCGGAGGGCGACACCTTCGATGTTTTCCTGGAGAAGCTGGAGAACCAGGACGGCCTGGTCGTGCTCTCCAAGGAACGCGCCGACTTCCTTAAGGTCTGGGACAAGATCAAGGTCGCGCACGAGAACGGGGACATCGTCACCGGTACCGTCGACCGCAGGATCAAGGGTGGTTTGGTTGTCAAGCTGTGGGGTGTGGACACGTTCCTGCCCGGCAGCCAGGTGGCCCTGCGCCAGGTCCCCAACCTGGAAGACATGATCGGCGAGGAAATCCAGTGCCGCATCATCAAGAAGAACAAGCGCCGCCGGAACGTGGTGGTCAGCCGTCGTATCGTCCTGGAGCTGGAGCGCGAAGAGAAGAAGCGCCAGCTCATCTCCGAACTGGAGAAGGGGCAGGTCCGCAAGGGTGTCGTCAAGAACATCACGGACTTCGGTGCCTTCGTCGACCTGGGCGGCATCGACGGCCTGCTGCATATCACCGACCTGAGCTGGGGCCGTGTGCAGCATCCCAGCGAAGTGGTGGCCATCGGCCAGGAGATCGACGTCAAGGTCCTGGACTTCGAGGAAGAGCGCGAGCGCATCAGCCTGGGTCTGAAGCAGCTGCAGAGCTACCCCTGGGATGACGTGGAGGCCAAGTACCCCGTGGAGAGCATCGTCCGCGGTCGCGTGGTCAGCATCACCAACTACGGCGCCTTCGTGGAGTTGGAGAAGGGTGTCGAGGGTCTGATCCACATCAGCGAGATGAGTTGGACCCGCCACATCAAGCACCCCAGCAAAGTCGTCAGCATCGGCGATGAGGTGGACGTGATGGTGCTGAAGATCGACAAGGAGAACGAGAAGATCTCCCTGGGTCTGAAGCAGTGCGAGTCCGACCCCTGGCTGACCCTGATCGAGCGCTACCCCGTGGGCAGCGTCATCGAGGGCAAGGTGCGCAACCTGACCGACTTCGGCGCCTTCGTCGAGGTCGAAGAGGGCATCGACGGCCTGGTCCATATCAGCGACATGAGCTGGACCCGCCGGGTGCGCCACCCCAAGGAGCTGCTCAAGCGCGGGGACGAGATCAAGGTGCAGATCCTGGACATCGATGCCGGCAAGCGCCGCATCAGCCTGGGCATCAAGCAGATGATGGAGAACCCCTGGCCGACCCTGGCCGAGGAGTACCCCATCGGCCGCGAACTGGACGGCACCGTCAGCCGCATGCTGGATCATGGCGTGATCGTGGGCATGGGCGACGACCTGGAGGGCTTCGTGCCCCTCAGCCACATCGGCATCCCCAAGCTGGACAAGCCCCAGTACTACCTGAAGGAAGGCGAAGAGGTGGCCGTCAAGGTGATCAAGATGGACACCGAGAACCGCCGCATCGTGCTGAGCATTGCCGAGCGTCTGAAGGATGACGGCGATGGCGCCCTCGACAACTTCATCGAAGCCCACCCCCGCATGGAGGACGTGGTGCTGGCCGATGAGGAAGGCGAGAGCGGCGACGACTTCGAGGACCTGAAGGAAGACCGTGGCCCCGGCGGCAACGCCGAGGAAGAGCAGAACTAGTCCGTCGGCACATCCGGTCCCTGACCGGTGATCCGCCTGTGAGAGGGGCGGGGGTTTGACCCCGTCCCTCTTTATCATGACCCCGATTGCTAGAAAGATGAACATGAAGGACCAATTGCGGGAGTTGACGGTACTGAACGCGCCATCGGCCGCCCCCATGGCCGACGAGCCCGCCATCCGCGTGGCCTTCTGGACCCTGGGCTGCCGGCTGAACCAGTACGACACCGAGGGCATGAAGACGGCCATGGTGGGCCGCTTCGCCGTGCGCGTGGTGCCCTGGAGCGCGCCCGCCGATGTCTTCGTGCTGAACAGCTGCACCGTCACCAGCAAGGCCGACCAGGAGTGCCGCCGGCTGGCCCGCCAGGTCAAAAGACGCAACCCCGCGGCCAAGGTGGTGGTGGCCGGCTGCTACGCCCAGACCCAGCCCGACGCCCTGCTGAACGTGCCCGAGATCGATGCCGTGGTCGGCAACACCAACAAGGACGATGTGGTCCAGTGGCTGCCTCGGGTCCTGGGCGCGGACCATCCTCTGCTGGCGGTGGAGCCCTTCCCGGAGCATCCCGTTTTCGACTCGCCCCTGATCGACAGCTTCAGCGGGCGCAGCCGGGCCTTCGTGAAAATTCAGGACGGATGCAACCTGCGCTGCACCTACTGCCTCATCTGGCAGGCGCGCGGTCCCGGTCGCAGCCGCAGCCAGGACGATGTGCTGGCCCAGCTGGGCATGCTGGTCAACGCGGGCTATCCCGAAACCATCCTGGCCGGCATCCATCTGGGCGGCTACGGGCGCGATCTGCGGCCCAGGGTGAAGCTGACCGACCTGCTGGGACGCTGCCTGCGGGAATATCCGCAGCTGCGCATCCGGCTGAGCAGCATCCACCCCAACGAGGTCAGCGACGATCTGCTGGCGCTGTACCGCAACCAGCCCAACCTGCGCCCGCATCTGCACATCAGCCTGCAGAGCGGCAGCACCAGCGTGCTGCGGCGCATGAAGCGGCCGTACGATGGGCCCCGGGCCTGGGACGCCATCAGCCGGGCGGCGGCGGTGGGGCCCGGCTTCGGCATCGGCGCGGATATCATCGTGGGCTTTCCCGGCGAGACGGACGCGGAGTTCGAAGACACCCGCCGCATGGTCGAGGAGCTGCCCTTCAGCTATCTGCACGTGTTCCGCTTCTCACCGCGCCCCGGCACGCCGGCCGCCGACATGACCGACGCCGTGCATCCGGAAACCATCACCCGACGCAGCAGCATCCTGCGGAAGCTGGCCGCCCGGAAGCAGGCCGCCTTCGAGAGCGCCTTGGTCGGCGGCGAGCGCGAATGCGTCCTGGAATCCGAAGCCCAGACCGAAGGATTCCGCGCGGCCACCACCGACAACTACGCCACGGTGGAGGTGCCGGACACGGGCCTGCCCACCGGCACTTTGGCGGCCGTGCGCATCACCGGCCAGGGAGATGGTCCCAGCACCGGCAAACTGCGCGGTCAGGTCACCCGCATCATCCGCGAAGCCCAAGGAGAGTCCGCCGTTGGCTGATTTCCACAGCGAACTGAAACCCCTGCCCGCACCCAGCGAGCGCGGCGACGGCTGCAAGGTCTACATCGAGACCTACGGCTGCCAGATGAATGTCTACGACACCCAGGCCATCGGCGGGTTGCTGGAACGGGACGGTTTCGTCTCCGCCCGGGATTTCTTCGAGGCCGATGTGGTCCTGCTGAACACCTGCAGCGTGCGCGAGCTGGCCGAGCACAAAATCATCAGCCGGGTGGGGGAGATCCGCCGCCAGCGGCGGAATGCGGACCTGCCGGCGGTGACCATCGGGATCTGCGGCTGCATGGCCGAACGCCTGGGCCCGGAACTGCGCAAGGGCGCCAACCGTGTGGATCTGGTTGTGGGCGTGGACAGCTACGACAAGCTGCCCGGCATGCTCCTGGAACTGGAAACGAGAAACGGGACGCGCCGGCACCGCGTGGCCACCGGCCACCGCAGCGACGCCCACTACGTGGCCCCGCCCGAATCCTATCCCGTGAACAACAGCCACCTGGTGACCATCCACAAAGGGTGCGACTACAAGTGCACCTACTGCATCGTGCCCTACACGCGCGGGCCCCAGTCCGAGAAAAGCCCCGATGACATCATGGCCGAGATCCGCATGCTGGTGGATGCCGGCGGCGAAGAGGTCACCCTTCTGGGCCAGAACGTGACGGCCTACAACTGGCGCGGCGGGCTGGATTTCGCCGCCCTGCTGGAGCAGGTGGCGACCATCGAGGGGCTGCGGCGCATCCGCTTCCTGACGGGCCACCCGCGGGATATGCACCCGCACACCATGGACGCCATCGGCGCCCTGGAGAAGGTCTGCCCCTGGCTGCACCTGCCCATCCAGGCGGGCAGCAACCGTATCCTCAAACGCATGAAACGCCTCTACAAACGCGAGGAGTACCTGCAGATGGTGCGCTACGCGCGGCGGGTCATTCCGGACGTGACCTTCAGCACCGATATCATCGTGGGCTTTCCCGGCGAGACGGAAGAGGATTTTCAGGCTACCCTTGAGGTCATCCGCGAAGTAAAGTACGATCAGATTTTCTCTTTCAAGTACAGCGAGCGGCCCGGGGTGCCGGCCGCCAAGCTGGCGGACGACGTGCCCCTGGAAGTGAAGAAACGCCGTCTGGCCGAGGTCATCGCCCTGCAGGAGGAAATCTGGAGCGGCATGGCCCGGGAACTTGTAGGGAAGACATTCCGCGGCATTGTGGAAGGGCCGGCGCGGCACCAGGACGGATTCTGGCGCGTGCGCACGGCCAACAACCGAAAATTTGTGGTGGATGGTTCCGACCACGCGCCGTGGATCTTGCGAGGGATCATCTTTCTGGTCCTGCTCGTTGGGCTGGTCTATTTCTTCGTCGCCAACGCCGGCCAGGTGGTGGACATCAACTTCTTCGGAAAGCAGTTTCTGGAAGTGTCCATCTACTGGGTGGTGGTGGTCTGTTTCGCCATCGGGTTCGCTGCCAGCTTCCTGCTGGCCGCCATGCGCGAGTTCCGCTTCCGGCGCACCATCAGCGGTCTGAAGAAAACCCTGGCCGCCAAGGACCGGGAGATCCACGATCTGCGCACCATGCCCCTGCGCAAGGACGAACCCGGCCGCGGCAAATCCGGTGACGACAAGCCCCTGGAAGGAAAGGCGGAAGGCGGTGCTTGAGTATCTGCCCTGGGTGATCGGCCTGCTGGTCGTGCTGGGTCTGGTGGCCTACGTCTGGAATGAATTGAAGGAGAAGCGCGCGCCCCAGAATCCGCAGGAGCGCTACCACCAGGCCCTGGAACGCTGGCTCGACGGAGATCTGGAGGGAGCGACGGAACTGCTGGAGAAGCTGGTCCAGGATCATCCCGAAACCATCGACCCGTATCAGCAACTGGGAACCCTGCTGCGCCTGCGCGGCGAACCCGAGCGGGCCGCCGCCCTGCACCGCAGCCTGACGGTGCGCCGGGACCTGAGCCGCCCCCGCAAGGTAGCCGCCGGGCTGGCCCTGGCCGAGGACCTGCTGGACATGGAGCAGTGGGACGCCACCCGCAAGGTGCTGGACGATCTGATCCGCGACGCCTCCGGCACCAGTCCCTACTGGCTGGCCCGCTTCCGCCACTGGCACGGTAGCGGCAACCGGCCCGAGGCCGCCCGCGCCCTCAAGCAGGGCGCCCGTTCCGTTCCCGAACCCGAAAGAGAAACGTTCCAGCGCCGCTACGCCGCCTATCAGCTGGATCGCGCCCTGGAAGCGGTGCGCGCCGGAGATGGCGGAGAGGCCCGCGCCCGCCTCAAGGACGTCAGGAAGATCCCCCTGGCCCACATCCGGGAACGGCTGGTGCGAGCCATGCTGGCCGCGGCCGAGAACAACCCCACTAAGGCCCTGACCGTAGCCGCGGAAGATCTGCTGGACAACCCCGCGGAACTGGCCATCCTGCTTCCTCTTCTGCAACAGGTGCTGTTGGAATCCGGGCAGTTCACGCGCACCCTGCCCATCCTGGAGCGGGCCTGCCAGGCGGAGCACGCGCCGCCCGACATGTGGGTGCATCTGGCCTTGCTGTATGAAAAACTGGGCGAGCGCGACAAGGCCATCCATCTGCTGCAAGCCAAGAGCGGCCGGGGCCAGCTGACCCCCGACAAGGCGGTCCCCTTCCTGCGTCTGCTGGCCAAGGAGATCGCCGGCACGGATTTCGGCCGGGTATGGAGCCTGCTGGATATGCCCCGCGATGAGCGCCACTGGGTGTGCCGGACCTGCAGTCAGAGCCTGCCCCATGTGCGCTGGTTCTGCCCGGCCTGCCACGACTTCGACAGTTATGTGGTCCGGAGCGCCAAAGATCCGGAGCGCCCCAAGCCCAGCGGTCAGGACGCAAGAGTTCCAAGAGAAACTGTTCCAAGAGAAACTGCTCCAAGAGAAAGTGGTCTGGCATGAGGCCCCCTCTACCACTGATTCTGCTCTGCACCCTGGCGGCCTTGGTGGTGGTGCCGGTGTTGGCCGGCATGGACCAGGTCGTCGGCCATTTCACGGCCGGCCGCTACGCCGACGCGCGGGCCGCCCTGGCCGGTTCCGCGGAAGAAGGCCGCCCCGCCGAAGCCATCCTCTGGCGCAGCCGCCTGGAATCGGATCCGGACAAGGCCGATGCCCTGCTGGTCTCCGGTCTGGAGGAGACCACGCTGCCGGCAGCCACCCGCGCCGGTCTGGCTCTGCAGCTGGCCCATCTGCGCTTTGCCCGGAATGACCACCAGGGAGCTTACGATATCCTCCAGCCTTTTCTGTCCGCAGAGACGGTGGATCTACCCGGCGAAGGGCTGATCATCGCGGCCCTCTGCCAGCGAGCTATCGGCAACCTGCAGCGCGCCCGAGAGTTTCTGGCAGCTATCAAGCCGGAGGATCCTGCGTTCACCTCGGCCCGTTACTTCCTGGGGCCTGGTGGAGATCGACCGGGTCCTGCGCCAGGAGGAAGATGAAGAGCAGGCCCGCCTGGGCACCCATCGGGAAGCCCCGCGCGACACCCTGGCCACCGCTCCGGTGGCGGCCGGCCGCTACGCCCTGCAGCTGGGGGCTTTCAGTGATCGCGGCCTGGCCCTGGACTACCAGCGCCGCCTGGCGGACATCTTTCCGGATCTGAAGATCATCGAGGCCCGGGACCAACGGGGGCAATTCCTCTACAAGGTGCGGACCGGGTCCTTCGTCAACCCCGCCCGGGCCCGTAGCGAGGCCCGCCGTCTGAAGAACGAACACAAACTGGAAATCATCGTCGTCGAGACGGAGGCGACCTTCGGCAACGACCGCTGAGATCCCTATGAGCCCGAAACCCCGCAACCAATCCTCGGCCGCGAAACAAGGGCCCAAGCTGACACCCATGCTGGCCCAGTACATGGAGGTCAAGGGGCAACACCCGGACAGCCTCCTGCTGTTCCGCATGGGCGATTTTTACGAGACCTTCTTCGAGGACGCCCAGACCCTGGCCCGGGTGGCGGGGGTCACCCTCACCAGCCGGGACGCCAAGAGCGAGCATCCCGTGCCCCTGGCCGGGGTGCCCTACCATGCCCTGGACACCTACCTGACGCGCCTGCTCAAGGCCGGACTGACCGTGGCCATCTGCGAGCAGGTGGAGGATCCGGCCCAGGCCAAGGGTCTGGTCAAGCGCGAGGTGGTGGAGATCATCAGCCCGGGCACGGCCACCTCGCCCGAACTGGTGGACAGCCCCACGGGCCACTTCTGCCTGGCGTGGGTTCCCTCCGAAAGGGACGAGGACGGCTGGGCCCTGCTGGACGCCTCCACGGGCGAATTCCGCTGCGGCCAGGAACAGGCCAGCCTGGAAAGCCTGTGCCAGCGGCACGCCGTCCGGGAAGTCATCGTCTCCGAAAACACGCAGCCGGCCACCATCCGCGCCTGGCAGGCGGCCATGCCCGGCATGGTCATCAACACCGTGAACGATGCCTGGTTTCATCCCGCCTTTGCCCGGCAAACCCTGTTGGATCACTTCGAGACGGCCAACCTGACGGCCTTCGGCCTGGAGGACGGTGACCGGCGGCCCGCCTGCATCGCCGCCGGGGCGGTTCTGCGCTATCTGGCCAGCCTGGTGCTGCGCAAACCCACCCAGGTGACCACCCTGCGCTTCAGCAGCCGGGCCGGCCGCTTGGTCCTGGACGAGGAGACCATCCGCAACCTGGAACTGTTCCGCAGCTTCCGCGGAGAAGCCGGGGAAGGCACCCTCATCCACCACGTGGACAACACGCTGACGGCCATGGGCCGCCGCCTGCTGGAACAGCGTCTGGCCGAGGCGCTGACGGATTTGGAAGAGATCGAGATCTGGCACCAGGGTCTGGCCTCGGCCCTGGAGGACCGCCCCTGGCGGGATGACCTGCGCCTGATCCTGCGCAAGGTGGGGGATCTGGAGCGGCTGGCGGCCCGGGCGGCCACCGGACGCATCGGCCCCGCCGGTCTGCGGCAGCTGGGTGAAAGCCTGGCCGCCCTGCGGGACCTGGCCAAGCTGGCGCCCCAAGGCGGCCACGGCAGCCACCCCATCGCCCGCTGGGTGGGACAGTTGGAGGATTTCCAACCCCTATCCGAGGCCCTCCTCACCAAGCTGGAGGCCGACGCCCCGGCCAACACCCGCAAGGCCGGTTTCGTGGCCGCCGGGGTGCACCAGGAGCTGGACCGATGCCGGGCCATCGCCACCGACAGCAAGAGCTTCCTGGCCGGCCTGCAGCAACAGGAACGCGAGACCACCGGCATCACCAGCCTGAAGGTGGGCTTCAACCGCGTCTTCGGCTACTACTTCGAGGTCACCAAGAAACACCTGGACAAAGTGCCGGAGCACTACCAGCAGAAGCAGACCCTGGTCAACGCCTGCCGCTTCCACACCGAGGAGCTGAAGGAAGCGGAGCAACGCATCCTGCAGGCCGAGGAAACGGCCGAAAGGCTGGAAAACGAAATCTTCCAGGAACTGCTGACCCTGGTGGCCGACCGCCTGGGCGGCATCCACACGGCCTGCGGCCTGGTGGCCCAGGTGGATCTGATGCTGGGGTTCGCCGAGACGGCCGAGAAGAACGACTACTGCCGCCCCGTGTGCGACGACAGCCTGGAGCTGGATATCCGCGACGGGCGGCACCCGGTGGTGGAGCAGCTGCTGGAGCACGACTTCATCGCCAACGACACCATCGCCGACGGCAGCGACCAACAGGTGCTGGTCCTGACCGGGCCCAACATGGGCGGCAAGAGCACCTACCTGCGCCAGGTGGCCTTGATCACCCTGCTGGCCCAGGCGGGCAGCTTCGTGCCGGCCCGCAGCGCCCGCATCGGCATTGCCGACCGCATTTTCACCCGGGTGGGCGCCAGCGACAACTTGGCCCGGGGCGAGTCCACCTTCTACATGGAGATGAGCGAGACGGCCAACATCCTGCACCAGATGAGCCGGCGCTCCCTGGTCATCCTGGACGAGATCGGCCGCGGCACCAGCACCTACGACGGTCTGAGCCTGGCCTGGGCCATCACCGAATTCCTCAGCCACCCGGCGGGCCCCCGGCCGCGCAGCATCTTCGCCACCCATTACCACCAGCTGACGGAACTAGAGCAGGAGATCGACGGCCTGGTGAACCTGAAGCTGGAGGTCAAGGAGTGGGAGGGGAAGATCATTTTCCTGCACAGCGTCAAGCCCGGGCGTAGCGACAAGAGCTACGGCATCCATGTGGCGCGGCTGGCCGGATTGCCGGAAAACGTGCTCCAGAGGGCCCAGGAAATCCTCACCGGGCTGACCACCGCCGATGAACGGGAGCTTTCGGTTTTGCTGGCCCGTCCCCCGGAAGCCTCCCGCGCACCGGCTCCTGACGCCGGCCAGCTCAGCCTCTTCCGCGAGGCGGAGCGGGACGCCCTGGATGCTCTGCGCGATCTGGATCTGGCCAACATCAGCCCCGTGGACGCCTTCATGTGGCTGGCCCGGATCAAAAAACAACTGGACAACACATAACGGTCTCAAGCCTTGAATCTTACCGACGAAACTACAGGGACGGAAACAACGGAAAGTGGGACGACAGCGCTCTAAACCGGAGTGGGGACGATGACGCAAGATACCAAATGGTCGGTGGTGATGGCGATCCCCGGCGAGGAAGAACTGGCCCTCCTGGCCGAACTGACCCGCCGCCAGGACACCCGTGTGGTGGGACTGCTGGACCCGGAAGGGTATTCCGTGGGGGCCGGTCTGGCCGAGATCATGGGGCTGCCCGTTTTCCGGTATCTGGCCGACATCCCCCAGGGCCAGGCCCGTTTCCTCATCCACCCACCCCAGGATGACTACATCAACGAGCTGATCGCCGAAGCTCCGGATTTCCAGCTGACCTGCATCTCCGCCCACAACTTCGCCAACCTGCTGGTGGATCATGCCCTGACCTCGGTCCCGACCAAACGCGCGGTGGACACCCACAAGCATTTCGACTTTCTGGAAAACGAAACCGCGGCCATCCACGAAACCCTGGGCCGCATCGAGGAAGCTCTGGACCGAGAGGCCCTGCTGCGCTGGCTGCTGAAGCTGGCCACCAAGGCGGTGGGTGCCGGCAGCGGTTCCATCATGCTCTTCGATCAGACAACCCAGGAACTGTACGTGGCCTTTGCCCACGGTCTGAGCCAGACCACCCTGCACCAGACGCGCGTCCCTCTGGGAGAGGGCATCAGCGGTCGCGTGGCCCGGAACCGCACCGCCGAACTGATCCAGGGCAACCCCAACTGCGGGCCGACGCCCTGAACGTCATCGAGAACCTGACCGGCCGTTTCGGCCTGATCCTGGAACGCTTCCTGCGGCTGCAGACCATCCGGGACGGGGAGACCTTCCGCAAACTGGAGGAGGTTTTCGAATCCTCCGCCTCCTGGGCCGACTCCTCCCAAGAGGCCCTCTGCGCGTGGGCCGAGGCCCTGCAGAATGTCACCGAGGCGGACGATCTCAGCCTCGGCCTGCTGACCGATGGCGGCGAACTCTTGGTGGCTCAGCCCGAAGGCGCGCATTACGAATCGTCCCCGACACCGGAGAAAAACGCCGTGCTGGCCACGAGCAGCCCTCTGGTCCTGCGCCCCGACGGCGAAGATAAGGGCGACGGCCAGGAGCCTGGGCGCACCGTCTTCCATCTGCCCATCGGTCGTGGTCTTGGCCGGGCCCTGCTTTCGGTGGTCTTCCGAACGGCCAGCCGCGCCCACCATTTCCACACCCTCAGCGCCGAGGTCATCTACCTGGTGAACCGGCACATGGCCACCTACCTGGACCGGCTTGCCAGCGATGACCAAGTGAACCGCCTGACCATCCTGGCGGGCACCCTGACGGAACTGAGCGCCGTCGAGCCCGGAGACAGCCAGAAACTGGACCACCGGATCTGCGCGGCCGCCTGCCAGCTGACCGGAGCCCGGCAGGCTTGCATCCTGCGCCACGAGCACCACCAAGAAGACGCCCCGGCCGGCCCCCTGACGCCGGCCCTGCGTCAGGAGGCGGTGCGGTTGCTGCGGGAAACCGGAAACCGCGGCTGGAGCAGCACCATTCTGGGTACAGGCCTCCCCGACGACGCGGGGCAGAGCCTGCTGGTGGTGCCCCTGCGGCCCGACCAGCCCTTCCCGGGATTGGTCCTGATCAACAAGAAGCGCCTGCACCCGCTGGACGGGGCCTCCTTCACCGAATTCGACGCCCTCTTTGCCCGGCGTATACTGCCGGTTTTCCACGCCCAGAGCACCCGGCCGGTGCCCGCCACCCTGCAGGAGGAGCCCATGCGGGACGACCCCATGCGGGAAGAAGCCGCCCCGACCGCCGTGGCGTCCCAGCCGGAAACCCGGCCGGAGGCCGAACCGGATTCCCAACCCGAATCCCGGCCGCAGCCCTTCCTGCCGGTGCCCGATATCCGGAATGCCCTGGCCGTGGAGATGGACCGCTGCCGCCGCTACCACAACATGGTCGGCGTGGTGGGGATCTGTTTCAGCCCCAGGCTCGGACCGGTGCCCGATGGCGAGCATCTGGAAACGGAACTGGCCCGCAAGCTACGCTCCAGCGACCAGGTCGGTCGCCTGGAAGACGGCACCCTGCTGGTGGTGGTGCCGGAAGACATCCAGTCATTGAAGAATCTCAAGGAGCGGGTGATCCATCTCCTGCGTGAGATCAGCGGCCAGGAAGATCTGATCGTTCGCGCGGCCCACCGGGTCTTTCCCGGCACCGGCAACAACGCCGACGATCTCATCGACGCGGTGCTTGGCGACCTGCGCTGATCGGTCCTGAGCCCGGCTCTCCAGGGACGCGCTACCGCCCTTGGTAGAAGCCGATCCAACCAAGGCGTATTCGGTTTTCCCCACCTTATCCCCGGAATAATGGGGCCCAACCCCCGGATGTCGGTTGACGGCTCCGGGGGTCCTGTGCCACCATCGACCGCATCGCCGCCGGCGAGGTCATCGAACGGCCCAGCAGCATCGTCAAGGAACTGGTGGAGAACAGCCTGGACGCCGGCGCCTCCCGCGTCACCATCACCCTGGTGGACGGCGGCTTGACCAGCCTCAGCATCGATGACGATGGCCACGGCATCCCCTTCAACCAGCTGCCCCTGGCCTTCGAACGCCACGCCACCAGCAAGATCACCTCCGCGGCGGACATCATGCGCGTGGGCAGCTTCGGCTTCCGCGGGGAGGCCCTGGCCAGCATCGCCTCGGTGGCGCGGGTGCGCTGCCTGAGCCGGGTGGAGGCGGAAGAAACCGGCGGCCTGATCGAAATCGCCGGCGGCGAGATCACCCGCCGGGAGCCCGCGCCCCACAACGTGGGCACCAGCCTGACCATCAGCGACCTCTTCTTCAACACCCCGGCGCGCCGCAAGTTCATGAAATCGGCCCAGGCCGAGAAGCGCGCCATCATGAAGCTGATGACCCAGCTGGCCCTGGCCCACCAGGAGGTGCGCTGGCTGGTCAAGGCCGACGACACCATCGCCATGGACCTGCGCCCGGCCACCAGCCTCATCGACCGGGCCCGTGACCTGCTGGGCAAATCCGTCATGGAGCACATGGCCCGCTTCGAGATGCAGAAGGGCGGCTTCAGCATCGGCGGGCTGGCCTCGCGCCCCACCTGGACCCGGGGCAACCGGGAGCAGCAGCATATTTTCATCAACCGGCGGCCCGTGCAGAACCGGGCCCTCAGCCAAGCCGTCGTGCAGGCCTACCGGGAGGTCATCCCGGCGGGCAAGCACCCGGTGATCATCGCCTTCCTGCAGGTGCCCGACGGCGAGGTGGACGTGAACGTGCACCCGGCCAAGACCGAGGTGCGCCTGCTGCTGGAACGGGAGATCTTCGGCATGCTCAAGAACAGCCTCCAGGAGGGTCTGAGCCTGCGCAAGGCCGATGACCTGCGCCCCTGGAGCGGAGCCGGCGGCGGCAGCCACAGCACCGGCGTGGCCCGCGCCAGCATGGCCCAGGACGACTTCCTGCGCCGCGAATTCTCCAAGGGCGGCAGCGCCGGCTACGAATTCAAAGGCGTGCCCGAGGGCCAGGGCGAACTGTTCGG